>Ga0194127_10000167_pt1 | contig 102199 bp, 75 predicted proteins | sample TA2KigC100mmetaG_FD_148624 | JGI IMG/M metagenome (GOLD analysis project Ga0194127, IMG submission 148624) | Freshwater microbial communities from Lake Tanganyika, Tanzania - TA2015036 Kigoma Deep Cast 100m | ecosystem: Environmental > Aquatic > Freshwater > Lake | place: Tanzania: Lake...
GGGGTGGACGATCGCCGGCCGCTACAATCACTACCGGTTCGACATGAACCGCGACCTCATCGCCACCACCCAGCGGGAGGTGCGCCACATCGTCGCTGGGATGCTGCGCTGGCACCCGATGGTCACCGCCGACCTGCACGGCTACACCGCGCAGTACTACATGGCCCCCGCGTCGCGCCCCATCAACACGAACATCAGCGGCTGGCCGAACAAGTGGAACGAAGCCGTGGGCGCCGGCAACGCGCGCGCCTTCGACGAGTTCGGCTGGCTGTACTACGTGCGCGACCAGTTCGACCTGTACTACCCGGGTTACTACGACACGTGGCCGTCCCTTACCGGCGCCACGGGCGCGACCTACGAAACCGACGGCGGCCCGGCCCTGCTGAAGCGCCGAGAGGACGGCACGCTCCTGTCGCTGCGCGACGGCATCGCCAAGCACTACACCGCCTCAATCGCCACGTTCGAGACCGTGGCGGCGCGCGCGCGCGAGCGCGTGAGGGACTACCTCGCCTTCCGGCAGGGGGCGGTGGCCGACGGCAAGACCCAGGCGCTGAAGCGCGTGGTGCTCGCGCCGGGGAACGACCCGGGGCGTGCCGGCGAACTGGCTGCCGCCCTGCTCCGCGCGGGGGTTGAGGTGCATCGCCTCACCCAGCCGCTGACCAGCGCCAAGGCGCACGCGTACGCCGACGACGCCGTGGGGGCGCGCACGTTCCCCACGGGGTCGCTCATCGTCGATCTCGCCCAGCCGCATGGCCGCGTGGCCAAGGCGGTGCTCGAACCCGACCCGTCGCTCGATCCAGTCTTCGCCAAGGCCCAGCTCGACTACTTCAAGCGCAACATCAACCGCGGCAAGAGCGCCGACGGCGAGGGATACGAGTTCTACGACATCACCGCGTGGGCACTCCCTGTGGCGTTTGGCGTGGAGGCCTGGTGGACGGAGGACGCGGCGCCGATGACGGCGGAGCGTCTGGCGCTCTCGGCGGATCCCGCCATGCACGTCAACGGCGAGAGCCTGCCGTTTACCGTGCGCGGCGGCATCGTCGAGGGGGCCGGCGCCAGGTCAGCGTACCTGTGGCGCAACGACCGGGCGGGCGCCTCGCGGCTCGCCGGACAGCTGCTGCAGGAAGGTTACCGGCTCGCCATCGCCAGCCAGCCCATCCAGACGGGCAAGGTGGATTGGCCGCGCGGCACGTGGGTGGCGCGCGTGTCGCGCAACGACGCCACGCTCGAGCGTCGGCTCGACGCCCTCGCGCGCACGGCCGGCGTCGAAGTCACCGGCGTGAACACTGCCTTCCCGGAGACATCGCAGTACGGCACCGGCTCGGGTACGACGGTCGTCGTGCAGGAACCCAAGATCGCGGTCGTCGCCGATCAGGGCATTGGTCCGGGTGCGTACGGCGCCACCTGGTGGAGCCTTCAGCAACGGTATGGACTCAAGTTCACGCCGATCGCGGTCAACGCGCTGAACGGCGACCTCTCTGCGTTCACGACCATCATCATCCCCGACGGCAACGTGGGGTCGCTGGGCAAGGCGCCAGCGCTCAAGACCTGGATCGAGCGCGGCGGCACGCTCATTACGATGGGCGGCGCGACGTCGTGGGCGGCGCGCGAGGAGACCGGACTCAGCACCGCGCGGATCCTGACGGCCGACGACAAGGACGCGCCGAAGGCGGAGGAGAAGAAGGAACCCGCGGAGAAGAAAGAGACGGTGGAGAAGAAGGATGCGCCGGAAGCGAAGCCGACTGCGCCAGCTGCGGCGCCGGCCGGCGCCGACTCACTCCTCGCCGTGAAGAGCCCGACGGCCAATCCCAATGCGCCGCAGCCCATTCCCGGCGCGCACTTCGACGTCGTGCTCGACATGACGCACTGGCTCACCCTCGGCGTCGAGAAGCAGCGGATGACCGTGATGATGGACGGCAGCGCGTTCCTGAAGCTCTCCAAGGAAGGCTCGAACGTGGCGGTCTTCCCGTCCACCGGGAAACTCAAGCGCGCCGGGTTCACCTTCCCCGACAACACCGAGCGCCTGCTCAAGGGAACGGCGCTGGTCGTCGAGGAGCGCGTGGGGCGCGGCCACGTGGTGATGTTCGCCAATGATCCGCTCTTCCGCGGCTGGTGGCGCGCACTGGATCGCGTGGTGATGAATGCGGTGATGTTGGGTGGGTCATTCTGAGGCGCAGAAGAACACGGAGGGGCACGGAGCAGCACGGAGGGGCGCGGCCGAGTGGCCGCGCCCCTTCGCTTCTTGGGCAGAGGTCCGCGGCGCCGCCAGGGACCAGTCACGCGTCGGCGTCCCCGTCGTCGGCCGCGGCGATTGCGTCAGATCCGCACCGTCCGCACCGTCCGCACGTTCACCCGCGCCTCTTCCAGCTGCTTCCGCGCCTCCTCCAGCCCGCGCTGCATCTCAAAACGCACCTTGGGCATCTCCTGCTTCATGGCCCGCTCAATCTCCTCGCGCACGCGCGGCATCTCCATCTTCATCACGCGCTCCATCTCCTTTCGCGCCTCGTCGAGATGGATGCGCACCTCGGCCTCGTCACCATCAATCGTGTAGTGGCGCATCAGCGGGGCCCGCGGCGGCGCCGGCGCCTTGGGCGGCGCCGGGATCGTCCAGCTCATTGGCGGCATCGGCGCCGTGGCGGCGTCCGGCGAGCGGAAGATCGTGAACGCGTGTCCGCCTTCCTGCTTGAGCGCCGATGCCTTCACCGTCGTCACCTTCACGCTGCGCGCCCGACCGCCCGACACCACCGTCAGGTCGAGCACATCACCGGCCTTGGCCTTGCCCACCTCACGGCTGAACCGATTGAGGCGCGAGTTCGCCACCCAGCCGTCTTCGAGGTCGTCCTTCGACAGCTTGAGCGAAACCCCGTTGATCGCGGCGATGCGGTCGCCCTCGACGATGCCCGCCTTCTCCGCCGGGCCGTCCGGCGTCACCGAGTTCACGAACACGCCCGCCGTGTCGCGCTTGCTCCCGGTGAGCCCATAGCCGAGTCCGATCACCGCCCGCTCGTCGCGACTGGCGGCCGCCGCCTTTACCGGCTTGTAGAGATCATCGGCGGCGACGGTCTTGAACTTGTACGACTTGCTGGCGCCGTCGTGCCACACCTGCAGCGTCACCTCGTCGCCGGCCTTCACCTTGCCCAACTCGCGGGTGAGGCGGCGCTGCATGATGCCGCCCATCTCCTCGTCCCCCGCATCCTCGCGGTTCACACGCAGCGAGACGCCGTTGATGGCTTGGATGCGATCGCCCTCGGCCAGCCCGGCCTTCTCGGCGGGGCCGCCCTCGGTGATCGCTGAGACGAGGACGCCGAGCGTGTCGCGCTTGCTCCCCGACGAGGTGGAAACGCCAATCATCGCGCGGTCGCCGCTGGCGGATTGTGCCGTGGCGATGCGCACTTGCTGAGCGGCCAGCGGGGTCGCGAGAGGGGCGGCGAGCAGGAGCGTACCAACTGCAAACAGGAAGCGGCGCATGGTTGCCTCAGGAGGCCTCAGGAGGGTCTTGGGATTCTGGTCTTCACCCCAATTGTCACCGCCCTTTGGCCAAGGGTTGCCTGGATGCAACTCCGCCTTGGCCGCCGCCCCTCGCCGGCGTCGCCCTACCGTAAATTGTCGGACAGCCGCCGCCCCCTTTTGCCGACTGCGTCCCGTCCCGGGGACGCCGAGCTTTCGGCAGCGCTTTTCGGCGCCCGTCCGATCACCAGGAGCCGCTCGTGCCCGTGCAGGTGCACCCCATCCAGCCGATCCTCGCCCGCGCCAAGGGCCTGCGCAACCTCGTCGGCAACACGCCGATGTACGCGATCGACTGCGAGTTCCGCGGACGTCGGCGGCGCATATACGCCAAGGCCGAGCACCTGAACTTCACCGGCTCCATCAAGGACCGGATGGCGTTCCACATTATTCGCCGCGGATACGAGACCGGCGCGCTGCACCCAGGCGGGATGATCATCGAGGCGACGAGCGGCAACACGGGCATCGCCTTCAGCGCGATCGGACGCGCGCTTGGCCATCCGGTGACGATCTTCATGCCCGACTGGATGAGCGAAGAACGCAAGCGGCTCATTCGATCGTTCGGCGCCGAGGTGCGGCTCGTGTCGCACGAGCAGGGCGGATTCCTCGGCTCGATCAAGCTGTCCGAGGAGCTGGCGGCGGCGACGCCGGGGGCGTTCCTGCCACGGCAGTTCGCCAACGAGGAGAATTGCGCCGCGCACGAGACGACGACCGGCCCGGAGATCTGGGCGCAGATTCGCGCCGGCGGGCGCATTCCGGACGCCTTCGTCGCCGGCGTGGGCACCGGCGGCACAATCATGGGAACCGGTCGCTACCTGCGCGCGCAGAATCCGGCGATCAAGCTGCATCCCGTGGAGCCGGCCAACTCGCCGACTATGACGACCGGCTACAAGGTTGGGAAGCACCGCATCCAGGGGATCAGCGACGAGTTTATCCCCGCGATCGTCAAGCTCGACGAGCTCGACCCCGTCATCGCCGTCGACGACGGCGACTCGATCATCATGGCGCAGCGCCTGGCCGCAGAGCTCGGGATCGGCGTGGGGATCTCAAGCGGGTGCAACCTGCTGGCCGCGCTGCAAGTGCAGGAAGCGCTCGGCGGCGACGCGACGGTGGTCACCGTGCTCTGCGACGACAACAAGAAGTACCTGACCACCGACCTGATGCACGACGAGCCCGTGAAGGACGGCTTCCTGTCGAGCGAGGTGAGGCTCCTCAGCTTCCGGGCGCTGAATCGGATGTGCGACGCGTGCTTCGACCCGACAGATCCGGATGGGGCGCCGGTGCACTTGGCGAGGGGATAGATCGGAGTGGGGGAGGGTGACGGTAGACGGTGGACGGTAGACGGTAGACGGTAGACGGTAGACGGGCGATGAACGAAGCGGCCGATCGGGGCTAGTGCCTCGATCGGCCGCTCAGTCGTTGTCCACCGTCAGCCGTCCACCGTCAGCCGTCCACCGTCTACCGTCTGCCCCTCACACCACCACACTCAACAGCCTCCCCTTCACATACACCACCTTCTTCGGCGCCCCGGTGATGAACTTCGCGAGGCCGGCATCGGCCTGCGCCGCGGCCAGCGCGGCCTCCTGCGTCACGTCGCGCGGGACGCTCACCTTGCCGCGCGTCTTGCCGTTCACCTGAACGACGAGGTCGAAGGCGTCATCCTGCGCGAGCGCCTCGCTGTACGCCGGCCAGCCGGCATCGAAGACGCTGCCCGAGCGGCCGAACAGCTCCCACAACTCCTCGGTGATGTGCGGGGCGAACGGCGCGGCGAGCTGCACCAGCGGCTCCACCTCGGCGCGATGCGGCACGCGCTCGCCGCGACGGAGCACATTCATGTACTCCATCATCGCGGCGATGGCCGTGTTGTAGCTGAGCGCCGGGACATCGTCGCCCACTTTCTTGATGGTCTGGTGGAGCTTGCGCATCACCTCGGCGTCCGGCTCACCATCCGTCCGCGCGTCGCGCGCGCTCGCCCACAGGCGGTCCAGGAAGCGCCGCACGCCGCTGATGGACTGGTCGCGGAAGTCGCCGCCTTCCTCGAACGGCCCAATGAACATCAGGTACGTGCGCACCGTGTCCGCGCCCCACTGGTCCATGTAGGCGTCGGGGTTCACCACGTTGCCGCGCGACTTCGACATCTTCGCGCCATCACGGATGATCATCCCGTGCGCGCGGAATCTCTTGAACGGCTCTTCCGTCGGCACCAGCCCCGCGTCGAACATCACCATGTTGATGAACCGCGCGTACAGCAGGTGCAGCACGGCGTGCTCGTTGCCGCCGATATAGGCGGCAACGGGGAGCCAGGTCTTCGTCAGCGCGGGATCGAAGGGGACGTCATCGCGCGGCACGCTCGGGTAGCGCAGGAAGTACCATGCGCTGTCCAGGAACGTGTCGCTGACGTCCGTTTCGCGGCGCGCCGGCTTGCCGCACTTCGGGCACGGCGCGTCGTGGAAGGCCGCGTGCCGCGCGAGCGGCCCGACCCCTGAATCGTCCGGCTTGTAGTCCGGGACGTTCGGCAGCACCACCGGCAGGTCCTGCTCCGGCACGGGGACCGTGCCGCAGGCGTCGCAGTAGATGATCGGGATCGGCGGCCCCCAGTACCGCTGGCGCGACACGCACCAGTCGCGCAGGCGATACGTCGTCACCGCCTTGGCCGTGCCGCGCTGGGTCAGCCAATCGGTGACCTGCCGCTTGGCGTCGGCCACCGGCAGTCCGTTGAACTGGTCGCTGTTCACCAACCGGCCATCGGCGTCGTCCGTGTACGCCGCGGTGAGCGGGGTGTGCGCGTCATCGTCCGGCGCGGCGACCACCCGCACGATGGGCAGGTTGAACGCCGTGGCGAACTCGAAGTCGCGCTCGTCGTGCCCGGGGACCGCCATGATGGCCCCCGTGCCGTATCCCATCAGGACATAATCGGCCGTCCAGACAGGAATCATGTCGCCGTTGGCGGGGTTGACCGCGTACGCGCCGGTGAAGACGCCGGTCTTCTCCTTGTTGACCTGTCGGCTGACGAGATCCTGCCGTCGCGCCCGCTCGCGATACGCCTCGATGTCCGCGCGCTGCTCAGCGGTGGTGATGCGCTCCACGGCCGGATGCTCGGGGGCGAGCACCAGGTACGTGGCGCCGAAGATCGTGTCGGGACGCGTCGTGAAGACGGGAATCACGGTGGAGCCCGACGTGATCTCCTGCGAGACCATCACGCCCGCGCTCCCCGCGTCGGTCAATGGATCGAGGACGCGGAAACGCAGCTCTGCGCCTTCGCTGCGCCCCAGCCAGTTGCGCTGGGCCGTGCGCGTGCTCTCTGACCAGTCGATCCAGTCGAGGTTCTTCAGCAGGCGTTCCGCGTACGCGGTGATCCGGAAGAACCACTGCTCCAGCGCGCGCTGCTCCACCACGGTGTGACAGCGCTCGCAGGCCCCGTTGATCACCTGCTCGTTGGCGAGCACCGTCTTGCACGACGGGCACCAGTTCACGGCCGCCTGCTTCTTGTAGGCCAGCCCGCGCTCGTAGAGCTTCAGGAAGACCCACTGCGTCCACTTGTAGTAGGCCGGATCGGTGGTGTCCACCTGCCGACGCCAGTCCACCATCAGCCCCGCGCGGTCGAGCTGCCGCCGGAAGTTGGCGACGTTACGCGGGATCAGCTCCGTCGGGTGCACGCCCATCTTGAGGGCGAAATTCTCCGAGTGGATGCCGAACGCGTCGTACCCCAGCGGCTCGAGCACGGTGTGCCCTTGCATCCGCTGGAACCGCCCGTGAATGTCGTTTCCCGTGAACGCGTACAGGTTGCCGATGTGCAACCCTTCCGCGGACGGATAGGGGAACATCATCAGCTGGTAGTACGGTCGCGCGCCGTGGAGGTCGGTCGCGTTCGTACCGCGCTCGGCCCACCGGGCGCGCCACTTGGCTTCAACGGCAGTCGGGTCGTAGGCGACCGGTTCTTCGGAACCGGCCGGCGGAGTGGGGACGGTCATACGCTGGTCGTGGAGTGGGACGAGTCGCCCGCGAGGGCCCGCGCGTGGCGCGCGGTCGCGGGGATCAGCGCAATCTAGCCCCGCCCGGACGGGGGTAGAAGCGGGCGCACCTTCTGAGATCCCCCCGCCGCCACCGGGTGGAGCCCTCGTGAACGGCCGCGCCTAGCGGGGAGCAACGCCCGCCTGAAGCAAATGGCCCACCGACGTCGGGTCCCCCATCACGATCAGATGGCACCCCCCGTGGACTGGAGTCGCCGCCGGCGGGTTGAAGACGTAGGCGGCGTCGCGGCCGCGAAGCGCCAGCAACAGCAGGCCCGTGCCGTACTCGTGCAGGCGCAGCGCCTCCACCGGACGGCCGTCGAGGGAGCTCCCCTGCTCCACCAGCACCTCTTCGATGCGCAGGTTGCGATTCTCGTCGCGCAGCATCTGGTCCAGGAAGCTCACCACGCTGGGCCGCAGCAGTTCGCTGGCCATTCGCATCCCGCCGATGCGTCCCGGAGAGACGGCCGCGTCGGCGCCGCTCTGCCGGAGCCGCGTGACTGCCCGCTCGTCGGAGGCGCGGGCCACGATGCGCGTCTTGGGGTTCATCTGGCGCGCGAGCACTGTGGTCACGAGGGCCACCTTGTCGTCGTCCGTGCAAACGACCACCCCTGAGGCGCGCCCGATCCCCGCCGCCGTCAGCACCTCGTCGTCGGTGCAGTCGCCGACCAGCACCGGCACGCCGGGGAACAGCCGCTCGAAGACCGCCGCGCGTTCGGCGTTTCCTTCGATCGCCACCGCCGGCCGCTCCGTGGACGCCAGTTCGCGCACCACCGCCGTCCCGGTTTGCCCTGCGCCGCACACGATGGTGTGGCCCTGCATCGCGTCAATCCGCCGCTGCATCCGCCGCCTCCGGAATCCCGCCGTCAAGTCGCCCTCGACCACATACGCCGTGAGCATCGAACCCGTCATCACCACCGCCGTCGCGCCGAAGAGCAGGAGCACGATCGTGAAGACCATCGCCGCGGGATGCGCGGTGATGTCGATGACCTCGCGATACCCGGTCGTCGTCAGGGTGATCGTGGTCATGTAGAACGCGTCGATCCACGTGTGGTCGCGCCCTCCGATCCACCTGTAGCCGACGATCCCCCCCAAGTACGTGGCAAAGAGCACCGCGAGCGGCGTCAGGATGCGCCGCGCCAGCGTGCCCAGTTCCTCCCGCCAGTCAGTCATGTCAGCGCGGACGCTCCGCCGCCTTGTGGAGATACGCGCACTTCTCGAGGCGCGGCCCCCGCTCGTCGCAGACCGCGAACGACGCCCCGTCGTACATCGTCGCCGACCCGTAGCGGCCGTCCTTGGCCACCGCGTACACCTGAATGTCGTAGCGCGGACGCCCCTTGTCGTCGAGCATCCGGGCCTCGGTCATATGGACCATCCGCTCGAGTGTCTTGAGCGCCGCCTGCTCCGGCGTGGCGCCGTTGCGCATGAACTCCACCGTGAGGAAGCCACCGCACGCCTTGATGTTCATCTCGCCGAGGCCGGTGCTTCCCGCCGCGCCGATGGCGTTGTCCGTGTATTGCCCCGCGCCGTGAATCGGCGAATCACCGAGTCGTCCATCGAGCTTCCATGCGAGTCCGCTCGTCGTGGTCACCGAACTCACGTCACCCGACGCGTTGACCGCGTTCATGTTGATGGTGCCGTGCGTCCAGTTGATCTTCACGTCGTCGTCGTGGTCGAGCCAGTTGTCGTTCTTGTTGAGGCGCGACTTCCACCGCAGCCAGTCTTGCCGGCTTCGCTCGGTGAGCAGGTTCTGCGTCTTGAACCCCATCGCCAGCGCGAACTTCTTCGCCCCCGGTCCGACGAGCAGGACGTGCGTCGTGTAGTCCATCACCGCCTTGGCCACGAGCGATGGCGTCGCGATCTCCTCCAGGCACCCCACGGCGCCCGCGCGGCGCGTCGGTCCGTGCATGCAGCTCGCGTCGAGCTGGACCACGCCATTCTCGTTCGGCAGGCCGCCCAGCCCCACCGACTGATCGTCCGGGTCGAGTTCCACCAGGTTTACCCCGGCGATGATCGCGTCGAGCGCGTCGGTGCCCCCGACGATGCGATCGTACGCGAGCTTCACGCCTTGAATGCCATTGGCGCTCGCCACCACACAGGGGCGCCCGCGAAAGCCCGCTGCCGGGCTGACCGAGGCGCCCACAACGTCGCGTTCGTATTCCTCGAGTGTCAGGGCGCGGGGCACAAAGCCGAGCGCGGAAAGGAGCGCGGACTTCTCGAGAAAGGCGCGGCGATCGATCATTGCACAGGCTCCGCGGTTGGGACGATCCGCAGAATTTGTGGCCCACCGCGCCGTCCGGATAGGGATGCCCCGAGGCGGCGTAGCGGGACCCAGTCGCTCAGTCTCGGAGCACCTGTCCGACATCGCGCCCCGGCGGCAGAATTAGTCCATCGCCAGTCGCAATCCTGAATCGGAATCCGGCAATCGGAATCCGAGATCCACGTCCTCAATCGGCAGTTGACCGAATGCCTACCGTCGCCATCCTGCAGTCCTCGCCCTTCTTCGCCAACCTGGGCCCGCAGTTCATCTCGCAACTCGCGAAGGCCGCCGCGGCCGCGTCGTACGCGGAGGGAGAACGGTTGTTCTCTGAGGGCGATGATCGGAGATTCCTGGCCGTCCTTCGCTCCGGGTCGGTCGCGATCGAGAAGTCGCACGGCGGCGGGGTGAGCCGACTCGCGACCCTCGGAGCCGGAGAGGTCGTCGGTGAAGGGCTGCTGCTCGAAGATGCGCCGCACGGCACCACGGCCGTCGCGCTCGAGCGGACCGACGTGCTGCGCTTCGAGCAGGAGACGCTGCTCCCGATCCTCGCCCAGACGCCGGCCCTCCACGCCGCGCTGCTCTCGCGGGCCGCGCGCTCCATCGCCCAACGCCTGCATCTGGCCAGCGCCACGCTCGTCGGCCACGGCCGCCCCGCCGGCTTCTTCAGCGGCCGCACCCGCCGCGAGCACGACTTGCTGGGTGAGCGCGACGTGGCCGATGACGCCCTGTACGGCGTCCAGACGCTTCGTGCGCTGGAGAACTTCCCCCTCACGGGCGTCCCCCTTCGCGAGTACCCGGCGCTCATCGTCGCCTTGGCCCAAGTGAAGGAGGCCGCCGCGCTCGCAAACGCCGACCTCGGCCTGCTTGATCCCGCTGTCACCGACGCCATCGTCCGCGCGGCGCGCGAGGTGCAGGCCGGGCGGCATCACGAGCACTTCCTCGTGGACATGATCCAGGGCGGGGCCGGCACCTCGACGAACATGAACGCCAACGAGGTCATCGCCAACCGCGCTCTCGAGCTGCTTGGCCACCGCCACGGCGACTACGACCACTGCCATCCCAACAACCACGTCAACAAGTCGCAGAGCACCAATGACGTCTATCCCACGGCGGTGAAGCTCTCCCTGCACGCGAGCATCAACGGCCTGCGCGACGCGATGCGCGAGTTGGTGGGCTCCCTGCTCGGCAAGGGGGAGGAGTTCAGGGAGTTGGTGAAGATGGGGCGCACGCAGCTGCAGGACGCGGTGCCGATGACGCTGGGGCAGGAGTTCGCCGCCTTCGGCCACACCATCGCCGAAGACATCGACCGGCTGGGCGAGGCGCAGGCGCTGATTCGTGAGATCAACATGGGCGCCACCGCCATCGGCACGCGCCTCAACGCCCCGGCCGGCTATCCGGAGGCGGTGCGGGTCCACCTGAGCGCGGTCACCGGATTGCCGCTGATCACCGCGCCGGACCTGGTGGAGGCAACGTCAGATACCGGCGCTTTCGTGCAACTCTCAGGCGTTCTCAAGCGGTGCGCGGTGAAGCTCAGCAAGGTGTGCAACGACCTGCGGCTGCTGTCGTCGGGCCCGCGCGCCGGCCTGGGCGAGATCAACCTGCCGCCGATGCAGCCCGGCTCGAGCATCATGCCCGGCAAGGTCAATCCCGTCATTCCCGAGGCCGTCAACCAAGTCTGCTACGACGTGGTCGGCGGCGACGTGACGGTGACGATGGCCGCCGAGGGCGGGCAGCTGCAGCTCAATGTGTTTGAGCCCATCATCGCGTATCGCCTGCTGCACAACATCCGCACGCTGACCGCAGCCGTCCGGATGCTCCGGACCAAGTGCATCGAGGGGATCACCGCAAACCCCGACCGCCTGCGCGACTTCGTGCAGCGGTCTGTCGGGATTGTCACGGCGCTGGTGCCGGTGATCGGCTACGAAGCATGCACCGCGGTCGCGAAAGAAGCGTTGGAGAGCGGCCGAGGCGTGTACGAACTGGTCCTCGAGCGCGGCCTCCTCACACGGGAGCAGCTGGACGAGGCGCTGGATCCGAAACGCATGGTTTAACGGCAGAGAAACAACAGAGAAACAACAGAGAAACAACAGAGAGACAACAGACGCTGGCCGGTCGTGCGAGCCCGTTGGCAGCCCACGGAAGCGGAGCTGTGCTAGATTGAGTACAGCTCCGCCGCTCGCAGTGCCTGTTGTTTCTCTGTTGTTTCTCTGTTGTTTCTCTGTTGTCTCTCTGCCCCTATTATGGCATCGACAAAACTAGACGGCGCCGGCGCACAGAAGATGAAGACGCTTGAAGAAGCGCTCATGGCCATGTCGCAGATCCACAGCATGGTCGAGCGCACCGCCATGGAGATGAAGAACGGCAAGCCCATGGGCGTCTTTCCGATGCAGCTCAAGCGCATCGCCATGCCGCTGGTGGGTCAGCTGAAGGGGCAGTTCGGGATGATCGCCGACCAAGTCTCGGCGATGCTCCTCATCGGCGGACGCGGCGGCGGGGACCAGGTCAAGTTGCGCGGCTATCGGGAAGCGGTCGCCAACATCCGCCAGCTTATCGACTTTGCCCAGAAGAAGGTGAAGATCGAGCACGCCGAGGAGATCAAACTCGCCCCGGAGTAACCGGATCCGGCTCGCCGCCGTCCGCACGGGGCGCGTGGCGGGCCTCTTTGCTCTGTGGGTATTTCCCCCACAACCGCGTGCTTGAATCCCCTGCCGGAAGCCGCTAACTTCCGGCGGTTTTTCCTGTACTCCGATGTCCGATTATACCGGGCATCCGGTCCTCACCCCCCCAACATCACCGCTGATGCCCAAGCTGCATCTGCGCCGGTTTGCCCCGGCGGCCGCACTCGTTGTTGCCCTGCTGGTGCTCGCTGCGTGCGGTGGAGAGTATCCGAACTCCACCTTCAGCAAGCACACCGAGCTCAACGAAGGGGCGGTCTTTATCTGGGATCGCATGATGCTCCTCGGCACGATCGTCTTCGTGATCGTCGAGGCGCTCCTGATCTACACGATCTGGAAGTTCCGCCGCCGTGAGGGCGGGCCGGCGCCGCGCCAGATCCACGGCAACGCGGCGCTCGAGATCACTTGGACGGCGATTCCCGCCCTGATCCTGGTCTTCATCGCGGTGCCGACGGTTCGGACGATCTTCGAGAACCAGCGCAAGGCGCCCGCCGAGGCGCTGCAGGTCGAGGTGATCGGGCACCAGTGGTGGTGGGAGTTCCGCTATCCGCAGTACGGGATCACGACCGCCAACGAGCTGTACCTGCCCATCGGCAAGACGGTCAACTTCTCGCTGCGCACCAAGGACGTGCTGCACTCGTTCTGGATTCCGCAGCTGGGCGGCAAGCGCGACCTGATCTCGAACAAGGTGAACCACATCTGGTTCACGCCGAACGCCGCGATGGAGCCCTCGGCCCTCAACGGCGCCTGCGTCGAGTACTGCGGCACGAGCCACGCGAACATGCGCTTCCGCACCTTTACGGTGACGCCGGCCGAGTTCGAGCAGTGGGCCGCGCACCAGAAGACGGTGGCGATCGGTTCCCCGGCCGCGATCGCGGCGGCGGCAGCCGCGGACTCCGCGGCCAAGGCGGCGGCCAAGTCCCCGGTGGTGAAGACCGCGTCGCTCGTCCCCACCGCTGCCCCTGCACTCCACGCTGCCCCTTCCTCTGCACCCGAGGTTTGGGTGTTCCCCGCCGAGAAGATTGGCCCGCACGCCTGGCCCTCCACGCCGTTGCCCGCGGTCGCGTTCGACGAGTCGGTGCTCGCGGCCGGTGACGCGAAGGCGGGGCGTGAGCTTCTCACAAACCCCGCGAACCTCGGCAAGGCGCCCTGCCTCACCTGCCACGTCATCAAGGGCGAGACCAACTACGCCACGGATGACAACGCTAGGGGGCCGAACCTCACGCATTTCGGCTCGCGCCACACCTTTGGCGCTGGGCTCTTCCGCGCGGACGCCAAGGCGCTCGCGCTGTGGATCAAGAACGCTCCGGCCATGAAGCCCGGCTCGCAGATGCCGTCGTTCGGCGCCGGCGAGTACAACCCGCTGATCAAGGCGCCGGTCCCCGCGGCCGCCGGCCTCGACGACAAGCAGATCGCCGACATCGTCGCGTATCTGCGTTCCCTCAAGTAGCCCCGGAGAACCGTACCCATGGCAACGTCCGCCGCCATCCCGACGAACGCGCACGCCGCGTCGTCGGAGCAGACCGGCCTCTGGAGCTGGCTGACCACCGTCGACCACAAGCGGATCGGCATCCTCTACCTCTACACCGCCCTGTTCTACTTCCTCGTGGGCGGCCTCGAGGCCGTGCTCATCCGCACCCAGCTGGCCAAGCCGAACCTCAGCGTCGTCTCGGCCGACTTCTACAACCAGCTCTTCACGATGCACGGCACCACGATGGTCTTCCTCGTCGTGATGCCGCTGTCGGCCGCCTTCTTCAACTACCTCATCCCGCTGCAGATCGGCGCGCGCGACGTCGCCTTCCCGCGCCTCAACGCCTTCTCGTACTGGGTGTACGCGCTCGGCGGCCTGTTCATTACGCTGCCCATCTTCTGGGGGCTCGCCCCCGACGGCGGGTGGTTCGGATACGCCCCGCTCTCCGGCCCAACGTACGGCGGCGGCTTCAACATGGACTTCTGGGTGCTCGGCCTGCAGATCCTCGGCATCTCGTCGCTGGCCGCCGCCTTCAACTTCATCACCACGATCATCAACATGCGCGCACCGGGCATGACGCTCATGCGCATGCCGATGTTCACGTGGATGTCGTTCGTGGTGCAGTTCCTGGTCATCCTCGCCTTTCCGGTGATCACGGCGGCGCTGTTCTTCCTGCAGTTCGACCGCTTCTTCGGAACGCACTTCTTCGAAGTGGCCGCCGGTGGCGACCCGCTGCTCTGGCAGCACCTGTTCTGGGTGTTCGGCCACCCCGAGGTGTACATCCTGATCCTCCCGGCGTTCGGCCTCGTGTCGGAGGTCCTCCCCACGCACAGCCGCAAGCCGCTCTTCGGCTACAACGTGATGGCCTACTCCGGCATCATGATCGGCTTCCTCGGCTTCGGCGTGTGGGCGCACCACATGTTCTCCGTCGGCATGGGTCCGGTGGCCGACTCGATCTTCTCGGTGGCGACGATGCTCATCGGCATCCCGACCGGCGTGAAGATCTTCAACTGGATCGCGACGATGTACGGCGGCTCGCTCCGCTTCCCGGTGGCGATGAAGTTCGCCATCGGCCTCATCGCGATGTTCACGATCGGCGGCATCTCCGGCGTGATGCACTCGTCGCCGCCGTCCGACCTGCAGCAGACCGACACGTACTTCATCGTCGCACACTTCCATTACGTGCTGTTTGGCGGCGCGATCATGGGGATCTTCGCGGGCATCTACCACTACTTCCCGAAGATCACCGGCCGCTTCATGAGCGAGAAGCTCGGCGAGTGGCATTTCTGGCTGAACTTCATCGGCCTGAACCTGACCTTCTTCCCGATGCACTACAGCGGCATGCTCGGCATGCCCCGCCGCATCTACACGTACGACGCCGGACAGGGGTGGGACCTGTTCAACCTGATGTCCACCTCGGGAACGTACCTCCTGCTCGTGTCGGGCCTGATCTTCGCGTACAACTTCTTCTCCAGCCGAAAGAACGGCGCCCCGGCGGGCAACGACCCGTGGGGCGCGCCGACGCTTGAGTGGTCCATTCCGTCGCCGCCGCCGGAGTACAACTTCGCGCAGATCCCCGAGGTGACATCGCGCTATCCGATGTGGGACCTCAAGGCGCCGGACCGCACCGCGGGCATCGCGCACTCGCACGCGGACGCCGGGGTGATCGCCGAGGCGCATGCGGTCCCGGTGCACGAGGAGACCGAGCGGCGCACGGCCAAGGAGCTCGGCATCCCGATACCCTTCCCGACCATCAAGCCGCTGCTGGTCGCGCTCGGTATCGTCGTCTTGTTCAGCGGCCTCATCGTCCTGCACGCCGGCAACTTCCCGCTGGCGATGGCGACGATGCTGGGTGGCGGCGCGTTCATGGTGGGCTCGCTCTACGCGTGGCTCACGAGCCCCCTCGAGTAACCGGAGACCAACACCGTGGCCACTGCTACCGCCGCCGGCGCCCACGAGGCGCACGAGCACACCCACTACACGACGACCGGCCTAAACCACCGGAAGATCGCCATGTGGGCCTTCATCGGGTCGGAGTGCATGCTCTTCGGCTCGCTCATCACCACCTACCTCGTCTACAAGGGCCGGTCCGTCGTCGGGCCGTTCCCGCACCAGCCTTGGACCGACCCCGTCTCCGGCAAGGTCTTCCCGGCGATTCTCGACATCCCGGTGACGTCGGCCTCGACGTTCGTGCTGCTGATGTCGTCGCTGTTCATGGTGCTCGCCCTGGCCGCCGTCGAGAACAAGGGGAAGCCCGGCTACGAGGGGCTCCTCGGGTCGTCGAAGTTCTGGCTCGCCTCCACGGCGGCTGCCGGCGTGATCTTCCTCGTGTTCCAGGCGTATGAGTTCACGTCGTTCGTGCACCTCGGCCTGACGATCAAGACCAACCTGTTCGGCTCGTCGTTCTACACGCTCACCGGCTTCCACGGCGCGCACGTGGCCGTCGGCGTGCTCTGGCTGATGACGATGCTGTTCATCGATATCAAGCGCGGGCTCACGCCCAAGGACGCGATCAACGTCGACATCATGGCGCTGTACTGGCACTTCGTCGACGTCGTCTGGATCGCGATCTTCACCCTCGTGTACCTCATCCAGTAAGGACGGCCCCCATGTCCACCGATCGCGCGCACGCCGACCACGCCCACGAGCATCCGACGTGGAAGCAGTACAAGTGGGTCGCCCTCTGGCTGTTCGTCATCACCGTCCTCGAAGTTTGGGCGTACTACATTCCCGCCTTCGTGGCCAGCAAGGCCTTTGTGCCGTCGCTGCTCATCATGTCGGCAGCCAAGTTCGTCATCGTGGTGATGTTCTACATGCACCTCAAGTACGACCATCACCTGTTCCGGAAGCTCTTCACCGGGCCGCTGATCATCGCGGGGTGCACGCTGGTGGCGTTCCTGTTCCTGTTCGCGAAGGTGTAGTTCTGCAAAGACAGCGCGGGCGCCCTGCAAAGGGCGCCCGCGCTGTTTTTGTGGGGTGCAGGGAAACGGGCACAGTGGGGTGCAGGGGAACGGACACAGTGGGGTGCAGGGAAACGGGCACAGTGGGGTGCACGGGCACGGGTGTCCGGGTCGCTGACGCGCCTCAGCCGGTTTCGAACGGTGGCCCTCCCTGACGCTGGACGGACTTGAGCATGCCAACCAGCAACCGCCGTTCCTGCGCCAAGAAGGCCATTCGTTGCGTGAGTGCCTGTGAGTCGAGGCACCAGGCAACTGACCGGTACCAGAGCGTCGCTTCGCGCGTCGATCCGAGCGCGTACCCATAAAACCGCGACCGATCAGCGGCCGAGCGTCGGCTGTACCCTTCCGCGATGTTGGCCCCAATCGAAGCGACGGCACGGGCAAGCTGGCCTATGGTCTTCGGGTCGACGTGTGCTGCGAGCAGGACGCCGTCAGACTGCACCTGATCTACCAGACATCGCGCGACGCGATAGGAGAGCAACTGCCATATCGGGTCGGCGGTCTCGTCCGGACCGACGCCAGATGCCCACGCATCCAGGGCCTGAGTGACAAGGGGATCCATACGCGCAGGATGTGCGCAAGCGCGGCTGGGGCTGTCACCGTCTCATCGCACCTCCTCCCGTTTCCTTGCACCCCACCGTGCCCGTTTCCCTGCACCCCACCGTGCCCGTTCCCCTGCACCCCACTGTGCCCGTTCCCCTGCACCCCACCGTGCCCGTTCCCTTGCCCCCCAATTGCCCCCTCTCCACATTGGGTTGTCCATCCGGGAGGAGCCCGTGAAACAGAGCGAACGCCTCGTCAGCCTCGATGTCTTCCGCGGCCTGACCGTCGCCGGCATGCTCCTGGTCAACAACCCGGGCGCTTGGAGCGCCATCTACCCACCGCTCGGGCACGCGGCTTGGCACGGATGGACGCCCACCGACCTCATCTTCCCGTTCTTCCTCTTCATCGTCGGCGTCACCACCCACCTGTCGCTGTCGGCGCGCCGAGCCAAGGGCGACAGCGACGCGATGCTCCGGAAGCAGATCGTCCGCCGCGGCATCCTCATCGTGCTCATCGGCTGGGGCATGGCCGCCTTCCCCTTCTATCCGATCGAGCGCTTCACCGAGCTCCGCCTCCCTGGCGTCCTCCCGCGCATCGGCGTCGTCTACCTCGTCGCCGGCCTGCTCACCCTGAACGCCTCGGTCAAGCAGGTCGTCCTCACTCTCGTCGGCGTGCTGTACGGCTACTGGTTCGCGATGACCCTGCTTCCGGTCCCCGGCGGCTGCTCCCTCGGGGCGTTGTGCCTCGACGACCCGTCCCGCACGCTGGCGGGGTGGGTGGATCGCGCGCTGCTCGAAGGGCACCTCTGGAAGTCCTCCAAGACCTGGGATCCCGAGGGGCCGCTGTCCACCATTCCCGCCGTCGGCACGGCCCTTATGGGCGTGCTCTGCGGCCGCTGGATCGCCCAGAAGGAGCGCCCGCTCCTGGAGCGGCTGACGGCAATGTTCGCCGTCGGCGCCCTCTTGATGGTGCTGGGCCTGATGTGGAACTGGTCTTTCCCGATCAACAAGGGACTCTGGACCAGCTCCTACGTCGTCTTTACCGCGGGGATGGCCGCGGTCTCCATCGCCACCATCACGTGGATCATCGACGTCCAGCGTGTTACGTGGTGGACCCGTCCACTCGTCATATATGGTGTCAACCCGCTCGTGGCCTTCGCCGGATCCGGGTTGATGGCCCGCATCATCTACTCGCTGTGGAAGATCGAGGTCGACGGCAAGCCCATCGCCGTTCAGGCTCTGGTGTACAAGAATCTGTTCGCCTCGTGGCTTGAACCTCACAACGCCTCGCTGGCCTTCGCTGTCTGCTTCGTGCTGTTCTGGTATGCCATCCTGGCGGAACTCCACCGCCGCAACTTGATCCTGAAGGTCTGAGACGCGAGGCGGCCGCCTTGCGGACCGCCTTCCCAGCGTCGAGAGCCCTCCCCCTGATGCCCTTCGTGATCCGCCACCGTGGTGTTCGCCAGTGGTGTGCCGCCGCGCTCGCGCTGGCGGTCGCCGCGCCGCTCTTGCCTGCCCAAGCCCGTCCTGCCGTCGCCTCCGTGCGCGCGGCGACGGAGAAACCCGGGACGAACAAGCGGCGTACGGCGACCACGCGCCGCACCGCGGCGAAACCCTCGGCTACCAAGGTGCGCACGGCGGCGAAGAAGCGCGTGCCGACCCCGGCGCCCCTGTCGTACACGGCGCCGCGCGGCGGGTCTCAGCTCGTGATTGACCTCGACGGCATTCTCGACCGCGCGTCCCGCAGCGGCGCGTGGGGCGTGGCGGTCGTGTCGCTGGACCACGGCGACACCCTGTTCACGCGGAACGCTGATCGCCAGCTCCTCCCGGCCAGCACGATGAAACTCTACACGGCGGCCGTCGCCCTTGATCGCTTCGGCCCCGACTATCGCTTCGTCACCGAGGTGCTGCGCGAGGGCGCGCTGGGCACCGACGGCACGCTCCGCGGACATCTCGTGCTTCGCGGTGCCGGCGACCCTTCCTTCAGCCGTCGCTACACAGATGACGCCTCTGGCGAGACGCCAATGGCGGCCATCGCCCGGCTCGTCGCCGAGGCCGGCGTGCGCCGCGTGAGCGGCGACATTGTGGGCGACGCATCAGCCTTTGAAGACCGCGCGGTCCCCGAAGGGTGGCGCACGCGCTATCTCGGCGCCTCCTACGCGGCCCGCGTCTCGGCGCTCTCGTACAACGAGAACTTGCTGCGAGTGACGGTGAAGCCGGCCGGCAAGTCGGCGGCCATCACCTTCGAGCCGGCGCTGTCCGGGATTCCGGTGGTCAACAGCGTGAAGCTGGTCGCGGGACGGGGCGGCCGGATCTCCGTGGTGCAGCGCGAGAGTGGCCTCGAGGTCCGCGGAACCGTCGGCCGGCAGGGCACCGGGCGCAGCGTACAGGTGGTCGCCGAGCATCCCGCGCTGATCACCACCGCCGCATTCCGCGCAGCGCTCGAGGCGCGCGGCATCGACGTTGGAGGCGGTGCGCGCCTCGCCAAGGCGGCTTCCGGCGCTCCACGCGTCGCCGCTCTCCCCTCGGTGCCGCTTGGCAAGCTGATCCAGACGATGAACGGCGAGTCGAACAATCACTTCGCCGAACTGGTCTTCCGCAACGCTGCGCGCAGTGTGGGGGTGGTGGGCTCCGCCGAGAACGCGAATATCCTGCTGCGCCGTTTCCTTTGGGAGAAGGCGCGGGTGCAGCCCACGGACGTCTACGCCGCCGATGGGAGCGGCCTGTCGACGGCCGACCGCGTGACCCCCCGGTCGATGGTCGCCCTGCTCGACTACGCCGCGCGGGCGCCATGGCGCGATGCCCTGGAGGAATCGCTGCCGTTGGCCGGTCGCACTGAGACGCTTCGCCGTCGGATGCGCGCCACACCGGCGATGGGAAACCTGCGCGGCAAGACCGGCACCACCAACGACGTCGCGTCGCTGGGCGGCTACGTCACGTCCCGCGACGGTGAGCGCCTGGCCTACGCCTTCATCTACAATGGCCAGGACCGCTGGCGTGCCCGGGAGGCGATGGACGCGATGGGGGCGACGCTGGCGAGCTACCAGCGATAAAGGACCTGGACCGAGGATCACGACGTAGGATCGCGAACTCGGAACACGAACAGCGATTGGGCCCCGGCGCCAGCTCTGGCACCGGGGCCCAATCGCTGATCCCAGTCCTCAATCGCAATCCTAGATCGGAATCCTCGGTCCAAATCCCAGATCAGTACTCCAGATCGTAGATATCCACGATCAGCCTCGTCCGCGTGTCGATCACCAGCACCGTGCTTCCGTAGATGCGCCGCTCGAGGTACCACGGCAGCTCGCCAAGTGCCAGCTCGAGTTCGTAGGGCAGCACCGCGAGTTGGCCGTACACCGCCAGCGAGAGGAACAGGCCCGGACGGAAGACGTACCGGATGCCACCGTAGCTCGGTCCGTAGAAGCCATATGCCGTCAGCCGCGCCGGGGGCAGCGCGCGGAACCACGTCCTGATGGTCACGTAGTCGCGATGCCGGAAGTCGCGGTCCCCGTAGCGATAGCGCACCGGCGGCGCGTAGCGCACGGGCGGCGGCACGACGCGCACGGTGCGTCGGTCGTACCGGTCAACGATCACCGGCGGACGCACGGCGATGCGCGGCTCGTCCCGGCGGTCCACACGGCCGCGCGTCCAGTTCGGATCACCGCCGCGCGGGCTGTTGCGCGGGTCACCGCGTGGATCGCGACGCGGATCGCCGCCGCGCGGCTCAATCCGCCCGCCGCCACCCGGCGGGATGACGCGCCCAACGTCACCACCTCGCGGACGCTCGACGCGGCCCTGATCGCCGCGATCGCCGCCGCGTTGCGCGCGACCGTCGTCGCGCCGGTCCCCGCCACGCTCGCCACGTGGGTCCTGCCGTCCATTGCGCGCCTCGCCGCCACGCTCCGTCCGTGAACGCTCGACGCCGTATCGGCTGGGCTGCGCCATCGCGGGAACGCTCAGCAAGAGCGCCCCGATCGCCAAGGCCGTACGCCTGACACCCATGGTTCCTCCGAGAGGGTTCTGAGCCCAATACCCGCCGAAGACGAACTGGATCCGAGGGGGCACGGGAACAGGCACAGTGGAGTGCACGGTACAAGGAACATCCATCACGTTCATGGGTTTCAGCGCGCACGAAAAGAAAGCGGGCGGAGCCGCATGGCCCCGCCCGCCTGGCCGCCACACGATGTTCCGCTTTTACGCCGACTCCGCGATGTGAATCCCGCGCTTCGCCAGCTCCGCCACATACGATTCGCCAGGCATGCATTCGTCGGACGTGTGCACACCGGCCGCCGCCACCTGGCCGCGCGCCTGCATGAGCCCGGTGATCGCCAGCGAAAAGCCGGTGGTGCGTTCCATCGACGTGATGTGCGTCTTCTCGTCGAAGCGGTCCACCATCTCGAACGTGTGCGTGATCGGCTGCCCTCCCTTCACGCCGCTCACGATCACGCGCATCGCCACCAGGTCGCGTCCGTCGGGCTTGTTGAGGCGAGGAGCCATACACGCAATGGCTACGTCGCGCGGCACGACTGGCGTGCCCTTCACGTTGATCGGGCCGAGGTCGAGCAGGCCGAGCTCGCGAATCGCCTCCATGATGTGCGCGTGCCCGGGGTAGCGCAGCGTCTTGTATTCCATCGTCGGGATCTTCCCCTCGTAGCGGAAGCCGATGGTCGAGAGGCCGCCTGCCGTGTGGAACGCCTCCAGCTCGCCGAGGCCGTCGAAGTGCACCGGCTCGCGCTCGGAGAGCGCCTTCACCTGATGGCGTTTCCCGTCGCGAATCACCCACGAGAGCGTCGTGTAGTAGTCGAGCACGCCCTCGAGTGAGTACACCACCTGGTAGTTCAGCGGTGGCTCAGGCTTCTGCGGCAGTCCGCCCACGAAGATCTTCACCGTCGAGACGGTGTCGCAGCGCGAAATCCCCAGTTGGGCGAGGATGTTCACCATCCCCGGGGCGAGCCCGCAGTCGGGGGTCACCGTCACCCCGGCGGCCTTCGCCCTGCCGTCGAGCGTCTTCTGCTGGAAGACGATTTCGGTGTTGCCGCCCAGGTCGCTGAAATGCGCACCCGCGGCGATCGCCGCCTCGGTCATCGGCATGTTGAAGTAATACGGCACGGCGCACATCACCGCCTTCACCCCCTGCATCGCGCGCAGCGTCGCGTCGCGATCGGTGACGTCAAGCGTCATCGGCTTCAGTTTCCCGCCGACGAAGGGCGCGAGAAACTTGGGCAGATGGTCCACGGCCTTGTCGGCGAGCAGGACTTCGGTGACATCCGGCTGATGCAGCAGGTCGTAGGCGCACGCGGACCCCTGAAGGCCGGCGCCAAGCACGAGCAGTCTCATGGAAATGAAAGCAGAAGTGGCTGAACGACCGATACAGGCGATCGGGGGGGCGCGAATCCTCGAAATCTACCTCGCGGCCGACGGCGGCGTGCGCCGGCGTCTCCGGGGCGCGCCATGCGTGGCGGAGAGCGTCGCCTATTGCCTACTGGGCGGGGTGCACCCAGATCACGCCGCGACGGAGGTCCACCGTCCACGGACGTCCCCGCAGTGCGGCACGCGCCGCAGGCGATCCGATGGGGACGGCGGGTGCATCCGCGCGCAGCGCCAGCCGGACGCCCGGAAAACCCAGCACGAAGGGGATGCCCTCGGCGTCCGCCCGCGCGTCGACCTTTCCGTCCCGGCGCAGTGTGACCGTCGCCGCGCGCGCATTCACTGTTGCTCCGAGTCGAGCAAGGACATCGAAGCCCAGGCGCGCCCGTCCGGCGCCCAGTCGGGCCTCAACGCGCATCGGCACGTCGTGCAGCGTGAGGTCGGCCAACCCGACCGCGCGAATGACGCCGACCGCGCCGCGCGCATCGACGCCGAGCACCTCGACGACACCCGCGCCGCGGCCGAGACCCGGAAGGACAATCCCAGTCTCCTCCGAATCCACGTCACCCCAGAGCGTGTCCGTGCCAACAACGAACGCGACACGGCCGAGGGCGCCGAGTTCGAGCGGGGCGAACGACACCGTCGCGCGGTCGGCGCCGGTCACAGACGCTTCCCGTCCCGCCAACGCGTTCGCCCGGGCCCGCTCCACCTCACTGAGCGGCGACGCCGGCAGCGCGGCGAGCGAGGCCCAGTCGCGGAGCCACTCGTAGATCGGCGCAAGCCGGGCGGCGATCACCCGGGGACTGCCGCCGAAGAGGCGCGCTTCCTCCAGTAGTACCGCACCAGACCGCAGTTGGCCGCGCGACGCCAACCACGCCCCGAGCGCGGCGCGCGCGGCGGCATCGCGCGGCGCGCGCCGGACGGCGTCGTAGAGCCGGCGTTCGGTGGCGTCGATCCCCGCCGCCGGCGAGGGGCCCCCCACGCGAGTCTCCTGCGCGCGCAACGGCATCCCCGCGAGGACGCCGAGGAGAAGCGCCGCCGCGAGTCCGTGCCTTCGAACTCGGCGCCGGCTCATTTCGCGCGGCACGTCGCCAACAGCCGGTGATCCGGCGCGCAGCGCACCGCAACCGGTGCGGCATCGAAGGGATGATCGAGCAGGATCGCCTGGCTGGCCCGCGCGTCCAGTCGAATACTCGCGCGCAGTCGCTCTCCGCGCGCCGTCTCCACCTCGATCGGGAGCAGCAGCTCATACGCGCCGAACCGCTCGCCCTGCTCGACCAAGAGCGTGGCGCGCTTCGTCGCCGCATCCCACGCCCACTCGGTGCGCAGCTCCGCCCATCCCGGCTTCCGCAGCCACTGGTCGAAGAACCACCCCAGCGACCGACCTGACGCTCCCTCCATCGCGCGCCGCAGGTCGTCGGTCATCGCCGTGCCGTGACGGTGCGCGGTGACGTATCGCCGAATCCCGCGCAGGAACGCGCTATCGCCGAGCTCCTCGCGCAGCATCGCCAGCACCAACCCGCCCTTGGAGTACGAATTCTCGTTGAGCAGGCGGTTTGGATCGGCCTCGACGCTGTCGATCACCGCGCGACGTGTAACAACGTCGGCTTTCAGTACCGCCTCGCGCATCTGGGCCAGTTCGCGCGCGTACGCCGAATCGCCCCGGGCGTGCTGCGTCCACAGCGCGGCGAAGAACGTCGCGAAGCCCTCGCTCAGCCACAGGTGGGCCCATTCACGTTCGGTGACGGCGTTGCCGAACCACTGGTGCGCCGTCTCGTGCGCAATGAGCCCCTCGTCGATGCCGCCCGTACGCCGGAAGCCCTGGTCGAAGTAGAAGATCGCCGACGGGTTCTCCATCCCGCCGTAGCGCGTGCGCGACTGGACGTGCCCGAGCTTCTCGTAGGGATACGCGCCGACCAGCTGCGCGAAGAACTCGACAATGCGTCCGGCCTGCGCGAACGCCCCAGGCAGCCAGCGCGTCTGTTCCGGCGCGGTCCAGACGGCCTGTGGCACGCACCCGCCGTCCTCGGCGAAGCCGCACGCCGTCTCGCCGAGCCCGAACTTCGTCAGCGGTCCGGCGGCGATCACCATGCCGTACGTGGGAATCGGTCGCTCGGTGCGCCAGGTGGTGGTCACGCGCCCGTCCGCGGTGTCCTGCGTGCCCACGAGGGCGCCGTTCGCGACCACGCTCCAGCCGGCCGGCGCCGTGACGACGAAGGAGACCCACGCCTTGCGCGACGGATGATCCTGCGTGGGCAGCCAGAAGCGCGCGCGATTCGGGAAGTTGTCGCCGAACGCGGACCAGCGCCCGGCCGTGTCGGCGCTGATGATCAGTCCGTCCCTCGGCGCCCCCGAGTAGGCGACGTGGACGCAGCGCGCCTCGCGCGCCGCCGCGACGATGGCGATGCGCAGGACGTGGTCGCGATGCACCCACGGTGCCGGGACGCGATCGTCACCGCACCCCGTCCAGGCGCCAGCCACCCGCATCGTCGCATGCAGGTCGAGACGCACGGTATCGACAGCGAGCGGCGCATCAAAGCGCACGCGCGCGGTGCCGACGATGTGCGGCAAAGACGCTGAGAGATCAAGCGCGAACAGGTAGCTTTCGACCGCCGGTTGCGACGGAGGCGGCGGCGCCGAGGAGAGCGGTTGCTGCGCCGCGAGCGGGGCGGCGAGCATGAGCAGCGGGCGCCACGTGAGGCGGCGCGCCCGCGCGAACGCGCCCGCGCACACACCCGCCAGTAGCGACGGCGCGGCGCGGCCGATGCTCATCGTCCGAACAGCTTCCCCATCACCCCGCCGCCGCCGCCCGCCGCGGCCGCCAGTTCGTTGGCGAACTCCACCGTGGTCGGGTACCGGTCGTCGGCGTTCCGCGCCATCCCCTTGTTGAGCACCTTCTCCACCCCTTCGGGAATGTCGGCACGCCGCGAGCGAATGGAGATGGGGTCGTTGCGCAGGCGCGCGATCATCATCTCCTGCTGGTTGCGCCCCTCGAACGGCAGCTTGCCCGTCAGCATCTCGTACGTCATCAGCGTCAGCGAGTACACGTCCGTGCGCGGGTCCAGCGGCTTGCCGCGCAGCTGCTCCGGGCTCATGAACTCGGGGGTGCCGAGGATGATGCCGGTCGCCGTCAGCTTCTCGAGCTCGGCCCCCGCGCGCCGCTCCTTGGCCAGCCCGAAGTCCATCACGACCGCCTTCTCCGTGCCATCCGGATTCCTGGTGACCATGATGTTCTCGGGCTTCAGGTCGCGGTGGATGATCTTCAGCTCATGCGCCACCTGCAGTCCCGCGGCGATCTGCTGAACGAAGGGCACCGCCTCGGCGAGCGGCAGCGGCCCGCGACGATTGTTGCGGTCGCTGAGGATCTCGCCCTGCACGAAGGGCATCACCACGTAGACGATGCCGTCCTCCGTCTCACCCAGCCGCACGATGTGGCAGACGTTCGGGTGCTCCAGCCGCATGCCGAGCGCCGCCTCGCGGCGGAGGCGGGCCATCGCGTTGTTGTCCTTCACGAGCGTCGGCGACAGCACCTTGATGGCGAACTGTTCCTTGGTCGCGATGTCCTCGCCAAGGTAGACGTACGACATCCCGCCTTCGCCGAGCTTCTTGACGATGGTGTAGCGCCCCTCGAGCACCTGGCCGGCGAGGGCCGCGGGATTGAACTGCTTGGCGACACCCACCGGCGGCGTCATCGCGCGCGGCGTGGTGTTCGACGCGCCCGCCCCGTCAACGGGCGACGGCGGCGGCGGCGCGGCGACCGCTTGCAGCCGCGTGCCGTCTTTCGTGCAGAACTTGGCGTCGTCGGCATACTGGGTGCCGCAGGCGGGACAGCGCATGCTCATAGACAGACCCGGTTGCGCCCGTCCGCCTTGGCGCGGTACAGCGCCTCGTCGGCCCGGGCAAAGAGATCATCCACGGTGCTCACCGTCGCCGACGGGTACGACGCGACGCCGACGCTCGCCGTCACCCGCAGGGACTCCACCATCGACGCGGCAAAGGGCGTCGCCGCCACGTGCTCCCGGATGCGCTCGGCGAATGTCGTCGCGCCCACCAGCGAGGTCTCGGGGAGCACCACGACGAACTCCTCGCCACCGTAGCGGGCCACGACGTCCACGCTGCGGATCTCGTTCTGGAGCATCGTCGCCACCTCGCGCAACACCTCGTCGCCGACGAGGTGGCCATAGGTGTCGTTCACCTTCTTGAAGTGGTCGAGATCCACCATGAGGAGCGTGAGCACCGAGTCATAGCGCCGCGCGCGCTCGAGTTCCGACGCCAGCCGCACGGTCAGCGCGCGGCGGTTGAGGACCTGCGTCAGCGGATCGGTGTGCGCGAGCACCTCGAGGCGCGCGTTGTCGGCCTTCGTCGTCTCGATCACCTTCGCGCGGTGGATGGCGGCCACCGCCGCCTTGATCACCGAGTCGGCGAACTCCACGTCCTCGTTGGTGAGCGGCGGCTCGTCGACCATCCGCCGCAGGAAGAAGACGCCGGCCTGCACCTTGCCCAGCGTGAACGGCAGCGCGATGACGCTGCGAATGGGCACCTGCGTGCCGTTGCTGGCCCACTCCTGCCGCAGATCCTCGTAGAGCGGGCTGGTGTGCAGGTCCTCGACGAGCACCGGGTGGCCATGCTCCAGCGCGGCGCGGATCTCGGGATAGCGTTCGAGGTTGATCTCGAAGTTGCGGAGGCTGGGGTCGTCGAACGCGGTGGCCACGACGCCGAACTGATCGCCCGGCCGGGCGAGGATCACCGAGCAGCGCGAGAGCGAGAGCGCGCGCGCCACGCGCCGCGCAAGGATGTGATAGATCTCGTCCGACGACAGGTCGCCGGTCACCTCGTGCAGGATGTCCACCAGCTTGCGGCGGTTCTCCGAGTCCTCCTGCACGCGGTTGACTTCGTCCATCGCCACGCGCAGCGCGTCATGCGCGGCGCGCACCACCGCCGCCTGCCGAAGCTGCAGCTGCACGCGGGCCACGAGCTCGCGCGGCCGAAACGGCTTGCGCATCACGTCCACGGCGCCCAGGCCGAGCACCAGTTCGGTGAGTTCGTCCGGCAGCCGGCTGGCCAGCACGATGACGGCAACGTCGCGCGTGCCGTTGCCCCCCTTCAGCTCCTGCAGAAGCTGGCTGCCCTCGCCGTCCGGCAGCGCCGCGTCGAGCAGCACCAGGTGCGGCTCCCACTCCGCCAGCGCGGTCCGCAGGGCCGCAGCATCCGCGGCCTCGCGCACGGAGCATCCCATGTCGGCCAGGGCGGCGACGGCGGCCTGCCGCACGCCCTCGTCGTCATCCACCACCAGGACGCGAGCGTCACGCATTGGGCAGGAGCTCCTGCAGTCCGTCCCACTCGATGTTGCCGCCGCTCAGGATGCACACCGTCTCGCCCGTCGCCTTCACGAGCCCGGCCTGCAGCGCCGCGACGGTGATGGCGCCACTGGGCTCCGTGACCAGCTTGTGGCGATCCAGCAGGAACCGCATCGCACCGGGGAGCAGCGCGTCCGGGACGGTGACCACCTCGTCGAGCGCCCGCTCAAGGTGCGCGAAGTTTCGGGTGCCGATCTTCACCGCGAGCAAGCCATCGGCCAGCCCGGTGGGGTTGGCCGGGATCGTCACCGGCTCTCCCGCGGCGCGCGCGCGCGTAAGCTTGGGCGACCCCTCGGGCTCCACGCCGATGATGCGGGCGTGGGGGGCAAGCGCCTTGATGGCGATCGCGACGCCGGCCGAGAGCCCGCCACCGCCAACCTGCACGATCACGGTCCCGACGACCGGCAGGTCCTCGACGATCTCGAGCCCCACTGTGCCCTGCCCGGCGATGATCGTCAGGTCATCAAACGGCGGCACAAAGGTGAGTCCTTCCTCCTGCTGCAGCGCCTCCGCCTTGGCGAGGCGTTCCGCCGTGGTGGTGCCGATGTAGAAGCACCGCGCCCCCAGTCGCTCCGCCCCGGCGCGCTTGGCGCGCGGCACGGTGGTGGGCATGACGATCGTCGCGGAGACGCCGAACATCTTGGCGGCCAGCGCCACGGCCTGGCCGTGGTTTCCGCTCGAGCCGGTCACCACCCCCCGTGCCCGTTCCCGTTCCCCGAGCGAAGCGAGATACGTGTAGGCGCCGCGGAACTTGAACGCGCCGCCTCGCTGCAGCTGCTCCGGCTTGAGCCAGACCGGCGCGCCGGCGTGCGCCGACAGGCCCTCCGAACGAAGCAGGGGCGTCCGAACGGCGACGCCGCGCAGCACGGTGGCGGCGCGGCGAACGTCGTCAATGCCGGCGAGCAGCGGCTCGGCGGTCATGACCGGGGGCGCATCGCGTGGTTCCCGTGGCGCGCCTCAGCGCGCCGCGGAATCCCAGCGTCCAATGGCGGAGCCCTTGGCCTGCAGCTCCATCGAGATGAGCGACACCGACGGCGAGCGCGCATCGTCGCGACGGCCGAGGACGAAACGCGCCATCAGCGTCAGCGGCGCATTGAGCACGTCGACCGACCGGGCGGTCGCCCGCGGTACGCGCCACATGTCGGTGCCGTCGTACGACATTCCCGCCTCGGGGCTGCACCAGAAGTACGGCCGGGTGTAGCACGCCACGCTCAGCCGCGCGCCCTCGGACGCCGCAAACGAGCGCGACGTCGGCAGCACGATCGGGTCCACCGAGAACTCCACCACCTCGCGGTCCGGATCGTACTTCGCCGCCTTCACCGGGATCGCCACCAGGTACGTGCGAGTGTTGCGCGCGTAGAACTCGCTCTCGCGCCGCTGGAAGGCGGCGTAGGCCTGGGCCACGCGCGCCTGATACTCCGCCGTGCTCTCGTACGGATCGCGCGCCACATCGGGCATTCTCGCATTCGTCACGTCCAGCGCGCTGCTGACGATCGCGTTCATGCGCTCGGTGAACTGTGCCGGCGTGACCGCCTCGGTGACCCCCGCGTCCGACACGCCTCCCGCAGCACGCGTGGCCGCAAGCGCGGAGCCCGTGGCGGGGGCGCGGGCCGGAATCTCGAGCACGGTCGCCGGGGCCGGAGCCGGCGTCGGCGTGACGCGGCGGGCCGCTGTCCGCCCGCCAGGTGCGGTCTGCGCCGTGGACGGCCTGGTCGCCGCCGCCTGAGGCGCCGCCTGAGGCGCCGCCTGAGCCGCCGCCTGCGGGGCCGCCTGCGGGGCCGCCTGCGGGGCCGCCTGCGGGGCCGCCTGCGGGGCCGCCGGGCGCGTCGGCGCTTGCGCCGCGGGCTGTGTCGGAGCCGGCGCGGCCGCCATCTGGCCGCCGGGCGCCTCCGAGCAGAACGGACGATCCGCCGATCCCCCCGTGCCGGGCTGCGACACCACGATGAAGCACGTCGTCGGCTACAGCTGCGGGTGCGTCGCGTTCGCCGCCCAAGACCGTGTCGACGCATACGCCATGGTGATATTGGCGCCACTCGCCGGCGTGAAGCCCAGTGCGCGAAGGTCGGTGGTGAATGCGCGGTTCTTCTCGTACCAACTGCGCTCGAGGTCGGCGAGTCGCGACAGGTCGGCTCTGACGGCCTCGGCGATGTTCGCCTTGTCGCCACCCTGCGCGCCGGCCGCAACCGTGACGCCGACCAGCGCAACGACGGCAAGGGAGGCGCGGAGGAGAAGTCGCGCCATCAGAGAGAAACTGCTGCCTCGCGTGGGATTCATGTCGCGGGACTCGAGCGCCATATGAACGGATCTCCAACTATAAATGGAGAGGGTGCCGCGGAGAGATGCGCACTGCGCAATGACCGCGACTAATCTGCTCCAGCGCAATGGCTTCCGCAACATCGGCGCACGGGATGTTCCCGCCTGCCGCGAGACGGACCGGGTCCCTGACGGCTACCGTTCGGGGCGGCGCGCCGAGGCCGGGCGGCCAATCGCGTCGCTTTCCCGCAGGATCAAGCGCACGGCCTGCCGTGCGCGCTCGCGAACCGCTTCCAGCCCCTGCTCGCGGGCCAGGTGGGTGACATCGCTGGGCGACATCCCGAGCGTGCGGGTCAGGAGCCGGCGGGCCGCGCGGACATCCGGCAGCGCGGCCATCCGTCCCTTGGCGCGCGCTCCGCCACGTTCCAGCACCCGCGTCACGACGTTGAGCACGCGTGCCACGTCCACCAGCCGCGAGGGAGACACCCCGACTTTCGACAGTTCGCGGTGCAGCGCGAAGCGCGACCCTTCCGGTGTCTTCGCGGCCCAGGCGCCCACCGAGAGATCCCCCGTGTCGCGCAGCAGCAGGTCCTCGAGGAACGGGTGCAGGATCTCGGGCGCGCTTTCGTGCGCCAGGCGCAGTGCCTCGACTTTCTGGCGGCACCGGTCGCGGTCCAGGCTCCAGGCGGCGACCAGCGCATCCACGCGCTCGCAGTCGGTGAGGATGATGTCCTCCACCTGCCCCGACGTGATGAGGGCCCGCCCCAGGTGCCAAGCCGGCTCGCGTGAGGTCGTGACAACGATGATCGGCACCAAGGCATCGCGCAGCGCATGGCGCAGGCGCGCCGGCAGGCGCGCGTCAGCAAAGGGCGGCACTCCATGGATGACGAGCAGGTGGGCGGGCCGGGAGATGCGCTGCAGCAGCTCAGGCTCGCTCGTCACGCACTCCACCTGCGCGTACGGCGCCATGGCGTCGCGCAGCCGCAGCTTCATCGCCACGGAGTCGGACAGGATCACCACGGACCGCGACGACCCGGACATGGGGGGCATACGCTCGCGACGAGGAGGGGCCTGATGCCCGGCACCCTGCATCGCGGCGTGCCGGGGTTCCGGCCGTCGGTGGTGACGGGCCCGAGAACCGGCATATAGTAGACCACTTTGCCATGTCCCGCCAGCGCGCGCGGGCGCCCGCTGCGTCAGGGAACCGGCCGCTCGCTACGCGTCACCGCCCTCGGACAGCTCCATCTGCGCCTCAGGAGTTCCGTCGTCCTCGGCGCCCTCCACGTCCTTGTCCTCCGCCACGAGGCGCGCGATGGCGGCGACGACGTCGCCCATGTCGAGTTTCTTGAGCTGCACGCCCTGGGCCACGCGTCCCGTCTCGCGAATGTCCTTCACCGCGCAGCGCAGGGTCTGCCCGCCGCGAGTGATGAGCATCATCTCATCCTCGGGGAGCACCTCGAGCAGTCCGACGACGTTGCCCGTGCGCTCGGTGCGCTTGACCGTCAGGATGCCCTTGCCGCCGCGTCCCTGCACCCGGTACTCGTCGATGTTCGTCAGCTTCCCGAGTCCCTGCTCGGTGACGACAAGGAGCGAGGCCTCGCGCTTCACGACGACCATGCCGACCACCTGGTCGCCGTCGCCAAGGGCGATGCCCTTCACGCCGGTCGTGTCGCGCCCCATCGCGCGCACGTCCTGCTCGTGGAAGCGGATGCTCAGGCCGTGCCGCGTCACCAGCACCACGTCGTTGGAACCGCTCGTGATCTGCACGTCGATCAGGTGGTCGCCGTTCTCGATCTTGATGGCCTTGATGCCCGTGACGCGCACGTTCGAGTACTCGCTGAGCGCCGTCTTCTTCACCGTGCCGTCGCGCGTGCAGAACAGCAGGAACTCGTCCTCGCTGAACTTCTTCACCTGCACCACGGCCGACACCTGCGTTTCGGCCGACACGTTGATCAGGTTGGGAATCGGCTTCCCCTTCGCGGCCCGGCCGCCTTCGGGGATCTCGTGCACCTTCAGCCAGAAGCACCGCCCATCGTTGGTGAAGACGAGCAGGTAGTCGTGCGTCTTGGCGGTGAAGAAGTGCTCGACGAAGTCGTCCGTCTTGAGCTCGGTCCCCTTGAGCCCCTGCCCGCCGCGCTTCTGCTTGCGGTACGTCGCGATGGACGTGCGCTTGATGTAGCCGGCGTGCGAGATGGTGACGAGCACCTCCTCGTTGGCGATGAGGTCCTCGATGGAGAACTCGCCCTCGTCGGCGATGATCGCCGTGCGCCGGTCGTCGCCGTAGGTCTCGGCCATCGCGCCGAGCTCCTGCTTCATGAGCGCCATGCGCGCCGGCTTGCTCTCGAGCAGCGCGACGAGGACCTTGATGGCGGCGCGCACCTCGGCCAGCTCCTCCTCGAGCTTCTCGCGCTCGAGACCGGTGAGCTTGGCGAGCCGCATGTTGAGGATCGCCTCGGCCTGCTTCTCCGAGAGCTTGAAGCGCTTCTGCAGCTCGGCGCTCGCCGACTCGGGGTCCTCGGCGGCCCGGATGACCTTGATGACCGCGTCGATGTTGTCAACGGCGATCTTGAGCCCCTCGAGGATGTGCTCCCGGTCGCGCGCCTTGTCGAGGTCGAACTGCGTTCGCCGGACGATGACGTCATGGCGGTGGTGGATGTAGTGCAGCAGCGCCTCGCGCATCCCCATCACGCGCGGCACGAGCCGCTTGGTCGCCGGATCGGGGACCAGGGCGAGCATGATCACGCCAAACGTGCTCTGCATCGCCGTGTGCTTGTAGAGCTGGTTGAGCACCACGCGCGGGATCGCATCGCGCTTGAGCTCGATGACCACGCGCAGGCCGTCGCGGTCCGACTCGTCGCGCAGGTCGCTGATGCCATCGAGCTTCTTGTCGCGGACCAGCGAGGCGATGTCCTCGACGAGTCGGGCCTTGTTCACCTGGTACGGCAGCTCGGTGACGACGATCTGCTGCTTGCTGCTGCTCTCCTTCTCCTCGATCACCGCGCGCGCGCGCATCACGATCTTGCCGCGCCCGGTCTCGATGTAGTCCTTGATCCCCTCGCGGCCGTAGATGAAGCCGCCGGTCGGGAAATCCGGCCCCTTGATGTGCTGGCGGATCGCCGCGGCATCCATCTCGGGATGGTCAATGAGCTGGAGCAGCGCCGCGACGGTCTCGCGCAGGTTGTGCGGCGGGATGTTCGTCGCCATGCCCACCGCGATGCCCGCCGACCCGTTGACGATGAGGTTCGGGATCCCCGACGGCAGGACCGTCGGCTCCTCGAGCCGGTCGTCGAAATTCGGGGCGAAGCCGACCGTGTCCTTGTCGATGTCGGCCAGCATTTCCACCGCGATCCGCGTCAGCCGCGCCTCGGTGTAGCGGTACGCCGCCGCCGGGTCGCCGTCCACGGAGCCGAAGTTCCCCTGTCCATCCACCAGCGGATAGCGCAGCGAGAAGTCCTGCACCATGCGCACGAGGGCGTCGTACACGGACTGATCGCCGTGCGGATGGTACTTGCCGAGCACGTCGCCGACGACCGTCGCCGACTTCTTGTAGGCGCGTCCGGGGACCAGCCCGAGTTCGTTCATCGCGTACAGCACGCGCCGATGCACGGGCTTGAGGCCGTCGCGCACATCGGGAAGCGCGCGCGACACGATGACGCTCATCGAGTAGTTGATGAACGATTCCCGGACCTCTTCGTCGATCAGCCGGGGGAGGATCCGCTCGCGGTTGTTCGGTGCGGTCATGCGCCGTCTCAGGGGGGTGGAAAAAGACCAGCGACCAATCCGGAAAATTTACCGAAACGCCACGGGAAAAGCAATAGCGGAATTGGCTTGTAAGTCATTGTTTTTCAATAGTTTAGCGGGCCGCGATTTTGCACTGCAACCGCGAAGGTCGAAGGACGCTAAGCAGTGCCGGTTTTGCGCGGTCGCACGAATGAAAAAGGCGAGCCAAATGGCCCGCCCGTTCAGCCGCCGTTTCCGCCATCCGCCATCTGCCGCCTGCCATCTGCCGTCCACCGTCCACCGTCCACCATCCACCATCCACCGTCCGCAGTACCTACACCCACGTCCTCACAATCGCCAGCAGCCTCCACTCATCGTCCGCGAAGTGCCACAGGTAGGTCGTGCCGCCCGCGCCTTTCTTCAACGCCATCGCCGCCATCTGCTCGGCGGGACGGTTGACGGCCACGACCGCGTAGTCGCCCCACACGACGGTGGCGATCACGTTGGTGTAGGTGAGGACGGAGGTGCTGTCTCCGCGATGCGCGGCGAAGAACTTGTTGCGGATGTCATACAGTCCGTCCGCGCCGAAGCCGATGGTCAGCGGGGCGCGCGGCGGACGCGGCATCGTGAAACCCGTGAGCTTGGGGAGGAGCACGTACTGCGGCTCGGCGGGGACGAACGGTTCACATCGCTTGCTGTCGGGATTCCAGTACTCGCCGGCCAGTCCGGCGGCGATCACGCGGTGCGTGACGGCCCCCGCGGGGACGTCCCAGTTGGGACGCGACATACCGACTTCCCATCCCACCAGGCCGCGCAGCAGCGCATGACCACGCGGGGTGTCGATGGGATCCTCCACGCCCTGCGCGATCACCAACCGCTCAAGGCGCGCGAGCAACGCGGCGGCGTCCGGCCCGGCCGGCGCGCGCGCGGAATCCGGGAAGGTGCGCAGGACGCCCTGGTCGCACTGGGTCGTGTCGAGATGCACGAAGCGCGCGGCGGCGAGGATGGCCACGCGCAGCGAATCGGCCGCGCGTACCGCGGCGAGGCTGTCGTCCGCCGCCGGTCCGGCCAGCGCCAGCGCCAGCGCGAGAGGGGCCAGCACGCGCTACGCTCCCGGCGCCCGTGGCGGCGCGCCCCCCTCGCCGGAGAGCACGTCGGCCTCCTCCGCCTGCACCTCGCGGTCGATTGCGTCCCGCTCCGCCTTGTAGCGCTCGTACCACTCGCGCGTGATCTCCGCGGCCAGCTCGCGGTTGCCAAGCCCGAACGACAGCGCCAGGGCAAGCGCGATCGCGCCGAAGATGATGGCGAACGCTGTCGTGACGATCTCGGTCGCCACGCCGAGCTCCTGCAGCGACATGAAGACGGCGAGCAGGACTACGCCCCCCTTGCCGACCCGCGCCAGCGTCGGTCCGCCGTGCAGCGAGATGGTGCTCGCGCTAATCAGTCCGCCGACGAAATCGCCGAGCACGATGCCGACGATGATGATCACCACCGCGGCGACGACGCTCGGTACGTAGCCAACCAGTTCGCTGAACAGGGAGGCGAGCGACTCGAAGCCGAGCGCGTTGGCGGCAAGCAGCAGCGCGCTGAACATCACCAGCCAGAACAGCAGGTTGGCGATGGCGAGCGTGGGGTTCAGGTGCGCGCCGACACGGTCGAGCGGCACCACGCCACCCTTCTTGAGCACGTCGTTGAGGTGGAGGCGGCGCAGCAGGCGCGCCGCGGCTTTCTGCACGAGCTTGGCCAGCAGATAGCCGGCGAGCAGCACAACGACAGCGCCGAAGAGCGCCGGGATGTAGTCCCAGAACTCAGCGAAGCTGTCGCGCAGTCGATCGAAGAAGTTCACGGCAGGGGACTCGATAAGGGTCCCCGAAATGTACTAGAACGTGAACCGGACGAGGGAATGGGCGCCGGGGGCGCGGGCAGCGGCCAGCGCGAGCGCCTGCGGGTCGACCGTCAGGCGAGCGCTCCTTCGCTGCCCGGCGTCGGGACGCGACCCCATCCAGCGCTCCACCATCCAGACGCCGCCCGCCGCGCCCACCGCGCCAAGCCCGGCCGTCGCCCCGTTGAAGCGGTCGCTGGACCCGACGATCACGGCGACGCCGCCGCCCATGAGCGCGCCCGCCAAGGCGCCAAGTCCGACGAGCCCGGCCTCGCCGCGCGAGTGATCGATGCGGCGCGCGAGCAGCCGGTCGCCCGCAAGTATCCCCATCGTCGCCCCGCCGAGGACGGCCAGCGTCGTTGTCTTGTGCCCCGGATGTCCGTTGGCGACGAAGGCGCCGCCGCCTGCGGCGCCGATGAGCGAAGAAACCCACAGCGTCTGCACGTCGCCGGCCGTCACGTTGTAGCGCGAGTAGGAGCCGTACATCGCGCCGAGCTGCGCGCCGACCACGGCCGCGGCGGCGCCGATCGCCGCGCGCCCCCGATCATCGCTGTAGTCCTCGTCAAAGGCGTACATCGTCGCGACGGAAATGCCGGCCAGTGCCTCCGCGCCGAACACCGACGCCACCGCCGCGCCGGGGGTGAGCCGGCGGCCAAGCGTGAGCGCGCTGGTGGCGCCGAGCATCGAGCCGACGAAGACGCCGGGCGCGTAGTCGTGCGTACCGGAAATCGCATACTGCGTGGCCGCTCCCACCGCCGCGCCGATGATCGGCGCCCGCGTGGCCAGCAGCGCCATGCCCTCGGTGATGTTCACGGTGCGCGAGATCTCGGCAGCCGCGAAGAACGTCCCGCCCGCCATCACCAGATACGCCGCGGCCGCCGCCACAGGGCGGTCAGCGACAGTGACCGCAAACGACGGCGCGTAGAGCACGAGGCCGAGCAGCGTCTGGTCGCGCACGAAGGGCGTCGAGGTGAGGCGCACGACGGCGGCGACGCCGGTGTCGCGCACCGCGCGCGGCGTGGGACGGCGGGCTGGCGGCTCGGGCACGCGGCGGGTTGTCGAGTCGCGGAGGTCGGGGCGCGGTTTGGGAACACCCGGGGGATCCTGCGCGAGGAGGGGAAGCGCAGTCACCGCGATGAGCAAGGGCAGACGAAGCATGTGGATGCGTTTGGAGGGTCGCCCTTAAGACGGCTGTCCCGCCCCGCCCGTTTCGCGAGGAGCGGCGGGGCAGTTCACACGTTCGACCCCCGGGCTCAGTTCCGTGTTCCGCGCTGCACGTCAAAGATGACCGACCGCCGGCAGGAGGGGCACGTGAGCCACTCGCGGCGCCTCGCGTAGCCCAGCCCGAAACTCCCGCCGCCGATGGCGCGCGCATGCAGGGAGACGCCGCACCGTGGGCATTCCGCGGCGCCGTTGGCCGCGAAGGCCTCGCGCACCTGACGTTGCTCCGCGGCACTGAACTGCGCGGACTCCCGTCGCGTGGTCACGACGCGGCGATCTGCAGCACGACCTTTCCGAACTGCACGCCGGACTGCAGACGCTCCAGCGCTTCGCGCCCGCGCTCCAGCGGGAAGGTCGAGTCGACCGGAAGTGGCAGTCTCCCCGCGATGAGTTCGTCCGCGGCGGCGTTGAACTCGGCGTCATTGCCCATCGTGGAGCCCATGATGGTCCACTGGTTCCAGAAGAGCCGGCGCACGTCGGTGCGGAGTTCGTGCCCGGTAGTGCCGCCGCACGTCACCAGCCGTCCGCCGCGGCCCAGCGCGCCGAGCGACTGCTCCCAGGTGGCCGTGCCCACGCTGTCGATGACCACGGTGACGCCGCGTTTGCCCGTGCGCGCGCGCACCTCGCGGCCGACATCGATGCCCGTGTGATTGATCGTCTCGTCGGCGCCCATGGCGCGGGCGCGGGCGAGTTTCTCGTCGGAGCCCGAAGTCACCCACACGCGCGCCCCGCGCGCTTTGGCAAAGCAGAGCGCCGCCTGCGCGACCCCGCCGCCGATGCCCCAGATCAACACGTCGTCGCCGGGCCCCACCGCGGCGCGCGAGACGACCATGCGCCACGCGGTCATCGCGGCCAATCCAAAGGCGGAGGCGGCCGTGTCGGACACCGACGGCGGAATCGTCCGCACGTTGGTCGCCGGAAGCACCAGTTCCTCGGCGAACGTCCCCGGCAGGTGTTCGCCGAGCACGCGGTACTTCACGCACAATGGGTGCTCGCCGCGGTCACAGTACTCGCAACGGCGGCAGGAGAGCCCCGAGTTCACCACGACGCGATCGCCGACGCGCACGTTGGCGACGTCCTCGGCAACCTCGGCCACGATGCCCCATCCGTCCGACCCGATGATCCACGGGGCGCTGATCTGCATACCGGGAAGACCGCGGACGGTCCAGAGGTCGAGGTGGTTGAGAGGGGCGGCCTGCATCCGAAGGCGCACCAGCCCCGGCCCGGCGAGTGCCGGCGACGCGATATCGCGCCGGAACTCCACGTGGTCGACGGAGCCGGTGGCGGGGATGGTGAGGGCGCGCATGGACGACAGACGGTGGACGGTAGACGGTGGACGGTGGACGATGGACGATCACAGACCGCACGCGGCGCGACTCCGCGCGAATTGGTCGAATATATTAGTTTGCAGAGCGAAACCGTCGTCACGCTGCGACGGTCCACCGTCGACCGTCCACCGTCCACCGTCTCCCTCTCGCATGCAGATTCGAGTTCCCCCCCTCGGCGAATCCATCACCGAAGCGACGATCTCGCGCTGGCTGAAGCGCGAAGGCGACGCGGTGAATGTCGGCGACACACTGGTCGAGCTCGAGACGGACAAGATCACCGTCGAGGTGCCGGCGACGAAGGCCGGCGTGATTGGCCGGCGCGCGAAGCTCGAAGGGGACGTGGTCAAGGTGGACGAGGTGCTCGGCGACCTGGACGAGGGCGGAGTCGCCAGTGCCGCGCCCGTCGCGGCCGCCCCGGCGGCGCCTGCTCCGGCGATTGCGCCAGCGATCGCAGCCGCCGCGGACGTGCGCGCGGCGCCGAGTGCCGTGCGACTCGCCGCGGAGACGGATGTCGATTTGCGCACCGTGCCGGGCACCGGGCGCGGCGGCGTTATCAGCAAGCCCGATGTAATCGGCGCGTTGAGTTCGCCGACTCCCGTGCGTTCGATGCCCGCGGTGCCGGCGGTGCCGGCAGCCCCGGCGACGGTAACAGCGCCCGCCCCATCCACCGTCAACCGTCAACCGTCCACCGTCTCGACGGTCGACCGTCCACCCTCCACCGTCTCGACCGTCGACCACCCAGCGTCCACCGTCTCCACCGTCGACCGTCCACCGTCCACCGTCTCCACCGTCGACCGTCCACCGTCCACCGTCACCTCATCGCCCCGCGAGACTCGCGAGACTCGCGAGAAGATGACGACACGGCGCAAGCGCATCGCCGAGAACCTCCTGCAGGCGCAGCACGCCACCGCGCATCTCACGACGTTCAACGAGATCGACATGAGCGCCCTCACGGCGCTCCGCGAGCGGATGAAGGAACGGGTGGAGAAGGAGCACGGCGTGAAGCTCAGCTTCATGCCCTTCTTCGCGAAGGCCGCCTGCCTGGCGCTCAAGGCGTTCCCGACGGTGAACGCGCAGGTGGACGGCGAGGAGATCCTCTATAAGCACTATGTGAATCTCGGCATCGCCGTGGCCAGCGACGCTGGGCTCGTCGTGCCGAACATCAAGGACGCCGATCGCAAGTCGATCCTTGATATGCAGCGCGACATCGCCGCGCTCGCCAAGAAGGCGCGCGACGGCAAGCTGACGATGGAGGACCTGACCGGCGGCTCGTTCACGATCACGAACGGCGGCGTCTTCGGGTCGCTGCTGTCGACGCCGATCATCAACTTCCCGCAGGTGGCCATCCTCGGACTGCACAAGACGCAGGATCGCCCGATGGCGGTGAACGGCGCGGTGGTGATCCGGCCGATGATGTACGTGGCCCTGTCCTACGACCACCGCATCATCGACGGTCAGCAGGCGGTGCTCTTCCTCGTGAAGATGAAGGAGTTGCTGGAAGATCCGGCGACGATGCTGATCGACTAACCGCGCGCGCTGAGCAGCGCGATGAGCGTCCGGAGCCACCACGGTTCCGGACGCTCGTGCATCTGGCAGATGGCGGCGGCGTCCGCGGCGGCGGCGGCGACTCGGGCGAGCACGACCACTGCGGGGGGATGGATCGGCACGCGGCGCGCGCCGCGCACGAAGACGCGGAAGGGGCGCCACGCCGGAAGCGGTTCGTCGCGGAACACCTCGGCGCGCGCCGGGGCGGCGGACTCATGAATGCCGAAGACCAGTCGGCGAAGGTAGGTCGGCGACAGGCGCCCACCGTGAATGCGGTGCACCACGGACATGCCCGGCACGACGCCCACGTGCTGGCCGCCCTGCACGGCCAGCCAGTTCAACTGTGCATCCTCGCCTCCACCGAGGCGTCCACGCCGCCGCGACGCGTTGCGCAGCACGCCGCGTTCCACGCCGTCGGCGAACGCCAGCGCGACGGAACGCCGCACGGCCATACCGGTCCCCGGCGCGTAGTATGCCTGCCAACTGCGGCTGGTCCCGTGCTCGATGGTGGCAAACGTCCGCTCTTGGAAGAGCTGAAGCACCCACGGATCGCTCGCCCACGCGGGGGCGTCCTCGAGCAGGCGCACCTGAATGCGGCCCGCTCCGAAGACGGCGACGTGTGGCAGGTCATCTGCCGCGGCGACCAGCGCCCCCAGGTATCCGCGGTCCAGCACGTTGTCGTCGTCCACCGTGACCAGCAGCTCGCCCTGGGCCGCCCGAATGGCGCGCGACCGGACCACGGAGAGTCCGTCCGTGTCGTCACGCACGACCCGCGCGCTGGGAAGCTCCTGCAAATGCCGCGCCACCGACGGTCGCTCCGCCATCGGCACGGTGCTCGCGTTGTCGACGAGGAGATGCTCGAATAGCCAACCGTCGGGGACCCGCAGCGCGCGCACGGCGGCGAGCACCTCGTCGAGGCCGGCGTCGTCCGGGTTGCGTGTGCAGGTGATCAGCGAGAGGAGCCGGGTCACACCGAGAATGTGCAGAGGGCGCTCCGGAATTCCAATGGGGCGTGATTGGTTAGATTCTCACTCGCCACCCGATCTTCCTGTTCCCGAGGCTTGTTGTGTCAACGTTGACTCCGGATGTGCTTGTCATCGGCGGCGGCCCTGGCGGCTACGTCGCCTCCATTCGCGCCGCGCAGCTCGGCCTCTCGACCGTGTGCGTCGAGATGGACCGCACCCTAGGCGGCACCTGTGTGAACGTCGGCTGCATTCCATCGAAGGCCCTGCTGAGTTCGTCGGAGCACTTCGAGTTCGCGCGCCTGCACGCCGCCGAGCACGGCGTTGACTACCAGGGGGTGTCGCTCGACCTGGCGCGCATGATGAAGCGCAAGGACGAGGTGGTGTCGCAGAATACCAAGGGCGTGGAGTTCCTGTTCAAGAAGAACAAGGTCACGTGGGCCAAGGGCTTTGGCACGCTGAAGCCCGGCAACGTCGTCGAGGTAAAGGGCGAGGACGGCACGGTCACCACGTACACGCCCCGCCATGTGATTCTCGCCACGGGTTCGGTGCCGGTGGAGCTGCCGTTCCTGAAGTTCGACGAGGAGCGCATCGTCTCCAACGTCGGCGCCCTCAAGCTGCACGACGTGCCGCAACATCTCATCGTGATCGGCGGCGGCGTGATCGGCCTGGAGCTGGGCTCCGTCTGGCGGCGGCTAGGCGCCAAGGTGACCGTCATCGAGTTCATGCCGACCATCCTCCCCGGCAACGACGACGAGATCACGAAGGAGGCGACGCGGATCTTCAAGAAGCAGGGGATGGAGATCCACACGTCCACGAAGGTGACCGGCGGGCGTCGCGAGGGCGACCAGGTGATCATCGAGGTCGATGAGAACGGCCAGCCGGCCACCTTCACGGCGGACTGCGTGCTCGTCTCGATCGGCCGGAAGCCGGCGCTCTTCGGCGTGGATGCGGAGGCCTTGGGCCTGGCGCTCGGCTCGCGCGGCGAGATCACGGTGGACGACCAGATGCGCACCAACCTTCCCGACGTGTTCGCCATCGGCGACGCGGTTGGGGGCAAGCTCCTCGCCCACAAGGCGGAGGAGGAAGGCGTGGTAGCGGCTGAAGTGATCGCCGGGCGGAAGGCACACATGCACTACCACAACATGCCCGGCGTCGTCTACACGTGGCCCGAAGTCGCGACCTGCGGCCTGACGGAGGCCGAGGCGAAGGCGAGCGGCCGTCCCTACGGCGTGGGCAAGTTCCCGTTCACCGCGAACGGTCGCGCGCGATCCATGGCCGAGACGAACGGCTTCGTGAAGTTCATCGTGGACGCCAACACCGACGAGATCCTCGGCTGCCACATGATCGGGGCGAATGTGAGCGACTTGCTCAGCGAGGTGGTGCTGGCGATGGAGTACCGCGGCACCGCCGAGGACATCGGGGTGACCGTGCACTCGCATCCGACGCTCAGCGAGGTGGTCAAGGAAGCGGCGTTAGCGGCGCTGGGGCGAGCGATACATATCTGAACGGCAGAGAACGACAGAAGACGACAGAGAACGACAGAAGACGACAGAGGGCCAGCCGACGGCCGCTGTCGTTTTCTGTCGTTCTCTGTCGTTCTCTGTCGTTCTCTGTCGTTCTCTGTCGTCTTCTGTCGTCCGCTCACACCCCGTATCTCTCCGCCAGCACCTTCGCGTGGTGCCGTTCGTGCCCTGTTGCGATCCACGCCAAGCCGCGCACGCTGATTTCCTTGCCGCTGGCGGTGCCGCGGCGGGTCCAGGCGGATTCGGGGAGCCAGCGCAGGAGGGCCAGCGTCGCGCCGCGGACGGCGGCGAACTCGCCGAGCAGTGTGTCGAACGACCGGTCATTGGCGCTGCATTCGGCGGCGTAGGCGTTCTCGTCGAACGAGGCGAGCGGCGTGGTGTCGCCGCGGGCGATGCGCAGCAGGCGATAGGCGAAGATCCGCTCGGTGTCGGTGATGTGGCACATCACCTCCTTGACCGTCCACTTCCCCGGCGCGTAGGCGGAGCTTGCCTGCGCCTCGGAGAGGCCCTTCAGACGCGTCAACAGCGCGTCGCCCTGCTCGGCGAGCGTGCGAGTGACGTCGCCATCCGGGACGGCGGCGACGTATCCGGCGTAGAACGGAGCGAATTCGTCGGCCTCAGGGCGTACAGCGGCAGCGATGGTCATCAAAAACCCCCTCTGAAAGTCCACTTTGAAGGCACAAACTAGGGTGTAGGGGTTTCGTGGGGAATTGCCTCACAAAACTTCCATAATTGCACCCCATTCCGAACCCCTGTTCCAGACTAGACATTCCCTCTGCGATCGGGAGCGCGCTGAACAGACACGGCGATGCCCCGGTGAAAAATAAGCAGGACGCAGGGCCGCTTCGAGCGGCCCGGCGTGTCGCGGTAGGATCAGCGGGGGGCGCGTACAGTGCGCCGGGGGGCCGTCACTGGCTCGTCAACCGCTGGCCTACCGCGACTCGTTAACGGCAGAGAGACAACGGAAAGACAACAGAGAAACAACAGAGAGACAACAGACACGGCGGCGGCCTGCTGTTGTTTCTCTGTTGTTTCTCTGTTGTTTCTCTGTTGTTTCTCTGTTGTTTCTCTGTTGTTTCTCTGTCTCTCTCGGGTACGCTCACTTCGCCCTAAGCACAATCTCTCTCCTCACGTACCCATCCGCGTCCGCGCCGTCGCGCGGGAGCGGGATCCGCACCGGCGCTGCCCCGCTGCGAACAAGTCGGTCGCCGAGGTCGCCCCAGTAGCGCTGCACGTCAATGTGCGCCCACTCACTCCCTGGGGACGCATAGATCACGTCCGGCGCGCCCTCCACGCCACGTGTGCCGCGGATGAAACCGATGGCCGTGTCGCCAGCGAGGCCTTCGAGTTCCAGCCGCACCACATCACCATCGCGGCGCAACGACACGACTCGCACGTTGCGCGACCGCTCGCCGATGGCCGCCGGGCGCGCGGGGAAGCGCGCCTCAGGCGCATCGCTCCGCACGGTCTCCAGGCGCAGCGTCTTCTGACCGGGCCGCAGTTCGCCATACACGGGACGAGCGCCGGCAACCGGGCTGAAGGTGACCTTAAGCATCCGCGACGTCTCGCCGCCGGTGCGCGTGACATCGAGCGCCACACCGGAGGGTCCCGGCGTGACGCGCAAGTCCAACTGCGCGCGCCCGACCCACAAGCGCTCCACGCGCACGCCGCTCTCACCCAGCGGCACCCACGGTGCCACCGTCAGCGTTCCCTCCGGCGCGTCCACTTCCAAGCCGAGCATCCCGCGCAACAGCGGCGTGAGGATCATGGACGTCGCGAAGAACTGCTGCGGCACGGCGGTGTCGAGCGGCTTGTAGACGCGCCCGCTGATCACCTCGGGGTTCCGGCCGCGCGCCTCGTCGAAGGTCGTGTTCGCTATCGCGCGCAGCGCCTGCCAGCCGGCGTGCGGATTGCCATAGCGGAACTGCGCCGTGGCCACCCACCCTGTTACGAAGCCCCAGACCGCACCGTTGTTGTAGTGCAGCGGGTCGAAGAGCGGGCTGGTGGTGGAGAGCGGACGCGCCCCCCAGTCGGTCATCAGGTCGCTGCGCGCCATCCGCTCGGCCATCCGGCGGCCGTTCTCCTTGTTGAACACGTCGAAGGCCATCGCGGTCGCCGGCCAGGCGGTCATCGTCTCGTTGATCTTCCCCTGCTCCAGCACGGCGAACGCGTACTGCCCCTTGGCCGGGATCCAGAGCTTCTGGTCCAGCGCGGCAATGGCCCGCGTGCGCTCAGCGCGCGCGTCGCCGGCCAGCGCGGGCTCGCCCATCGCCTCGGCCATGCGGGCGAAGCGCTCGAGCGACGCCGCCCACACGCCGTTCAGGTAGACATCGCTGACGATGCCGATCTGCAGGTCGCCCACCTCCAGCGCGCCCGCGCCGGCGCAGGTGTTCTCCATCAGCCCGTCGCTGTCCGTGTCGCATTTGCGCGACCACTCGTACGCCTTCTTCACGTTGGGCCAGAGAGCGCGCACGGTGGCCGTGTCGGCCGTCTGCTTCCAGTACTCCCCGAAAGCGAGGATCCAGAACGGCGTCGTGTCGCCGTGGTAGAAGGCGTACGGGTACGAGCCGAACCAGTCGATCTTCCCCGCCCCCTGCGAGATCTCGTGCGTGATCTTGCCGTCGGCGCGCTGGTACTTGGCGAAGAACTTGATGACCCCCTCGCGCACCAGCTCGTGCTGCCCCGCGGCGCTCATCGCGAACGAGTTGATGGACGCGTCGCCGCCAAAGAACCAACCGAAGCCGGGGCGATCGCTCGCCGCCCCTGACAGGCCATAACCGGCGACAAGGCCACAGCCGAGATCCGGGTTGCAGACCATCGACTCATCGAGGTTCACTTTGGCCCACTCGACGGCGAGGTCGAGGTTCGGGTCGCCTGTCGACACGGAGACCTGCTGCGTGCGAATCGAGTCGGCGTGCGCCACGCGCTTCTGCCATTCACGTTCGATCGCGCCAGGCGCCAGCAGCGAACGGTAGAGCGCGAGCACCGAATCGCGCGGCATCTCGCCGCCCGCCATCACGATGGGGATGTACCTGGCGTGGACATTGATGTTTCCGCCCGGCGGTTCGCCCAGCCGCGGTTCGGTGTAGCGCTCCTTGTCGCTCCCCACGCCGATGGTGAACTGCGGCGGCGCGGCGGAGAGCATGTGCGCCGGCACGTCACTCGCCTGCGTCACGGCGGGCGAGCCGAGGAAGGCGCTCACCTTGCGGCGGCTCTCGCTGAAGACGAACGCCTTGGCACCGGCGTGCCACGCCACGTACTGCCCGCCCAGCGATGCCGGCCACGCCAGATGCACGTCGGGGACGAACGAGGCGATGATCTCCATGGGGCGGATGGCATCCACCTCGAGGAGCATCATCACGGCCGGCTTGTCGAGGGAGGCGAAGACCGTCTGCTTCACGGTGAACGTCTCATACGCATACGTGATCGTCACGCCTTCCGGGCGCACCAGCACCGAGCGGGCGACATCGCGGGCGGGAATTGGCTGTGTGTACTTGGGAACGCGAAACGACAGCTTGAGATCGTGCATCCACTTGTACGGCCAGCTCCAGAGCTCGAAGGCACCGTCCTCGGTGCCCATGGCGATGGCGCGGCGGCCGACGGCGCTGACGTACTGGCCGGGGCGTGCGTCGCCACTGAGGGTGAGGGGAGATCGCCCGAGGTCGAACGGGGCGATGGTCTGCGAGGCGGCGGCCGCGGGGAGGGCGGCGGCGACAGCGAGGGCGGTGATGGTGTGGCGCATAGACGCGAATATGCCTGCGGCGGCCGGTGGGCGCGACCATCCGGCTGGGGCAGGCGCGTCCGTCGGGTCCGTGGCGCAATGCGACGGTGACGGCGCGCGTACGAACCATGTCTATGCTCGACGCTTCACGGTTCGCGAGCGCGCATGGGCCACATTGGACACACGGGCATTGGAATTGGACACACGGGCATTGGACACGAGGGACGACCGCCGTCCTCCACCCTTGGCGTCTACAAGCCCCGTCGTCCGCAGGCGTCGCCGCTGTATCGGCTGGTGCAGGATCATCTCCACCGCCTGTACACGGTGTACGACGAGCGCTTCGCGCGCGAGTACGGCCCCTGGCGCCCCGTGGTCACCCAGGTCGCGGACAGGTTCCTCGCCTGCGGCATCCTCGAGCACGGCTTCGCCCGCATCCGCTGTGACGCGTGCGCGCACGAGTACCTGCTCGCCTTCTCCTGCAAGTGCCGCTACTTCTGCCCGAGCTGCCACGCCAAGCGGCTGGCCCTCTGGGCCCAGTGGCTGGACGCTACCCTCCTCGCGTCCGTGCCGCACCGGCAGGTGGTGCTCACCATCCCCAAGCGGCTGCGCGCGTACTGTCTGTACCGCCGACGCCTGCTCGGCGAGATCGCCCGCGTCGCCGCGCGCACCGTCACGGCCGCCATCCGCACGCTGACGGGCGAGCGCGCGCTCGCGGTCGGCATCGTCGCCTGCCTGCAGACGCACGGCTCGCGGGCCAACTGGCATCCGCACCTGCACCTCCTCGTCACGGACGGCGGCTTCCGGCCCGACGGGACGTTTGTGTCGTGGCCTGTGCACGACACCGCACGGCTGACCGAGGCGTTCCGCCGCGCCGTGCTCCGGCTGTTCGTGCGCCGCGCGCTCTTCGACGAGGACGCGGCCGCGGGGATGCTCACCTGGCCGCACTCCGGCTTCCACGTGCACACCGCCGTCTGGGTGCCGGAGGACGATCGCGCGTTCGCGACGCGCCTCGCGCGCTACTGCGCCCGGAATCCCGTCGCGCTGGAGCGGCTGACGTACGACCGAGCCGCCAAGGCGGTGACGTACCGGTCGGACAAGGCCGAGGGGCCCACGGCGGGCCCCGAGACCGTGGACCCGCTGGAGTTCCTGGCCCGGCTCTTGGTGCACATCCCCGACAAGGGCCACGTGACGACGCGGTACTACGGCTGGTATGCCAACCGCCCGCGCGGCACGCGGGCGAAGGCGGCGCCCGCCGCCGCGGACGGGCCGCCCGCGATCGTTCCCGCCTCACGGCTCGCGCCGACCGAGGCCAGCCGCCGGTGGGCCGCGCTCCTGCGGCAGATCTTCGAGGTCGACCCCCTCGCGTGTCCGACGTGCCAGGGCGCGATGCGGATCGTCGCCTTCATCACGCAGGCGGCGGTGATCGCCCAGATCCTCACGCACCTCCGCACCCGCGCCGCGACCGCGGCCCACGCCGACGCGCGGAGCCCCCCATCGACGCGGGCCCCCGCGCGCCGGAGCCCGGCACGCGCCCCACGCCCGTTCGCTGCCCCCCTGACGCCCCCATGAGGACGCGCCCCCCGACGCCCCGCGACCACGCGGGGCCGTGCGGCGTGCGCGGCCGTCCCACCAGCGCGTCCGATGGGTTCCCGCCGGGCTCGGCCCCCCAACCGTGGCCGACGTGCCCTCGACGCTCCAAGCGCCCGAGCGAGATCGAAGGTACGCCACCGCCCGTCACTCGGCGCTGGCGAGGTCGGCGATCGCGCCGTACGTTCGACGAATAGTCGACCGACCTCGATCGAAATTCCTATCCCGGTTGGGTGCATCTGCTGGTACGCCGACAGCCCGCGCGGCATTCGCGCGACGGCGGCGCCCGCCGCCCCCTCACCCGGTCAGCCGTTCACAGTCGCACGACCTTGCCCAGGCCACGCTCGCGCGCCTTGCGGTATACCAGCTCCGCCGTCATCAGGTCCTCCATCGCGTGTCCCATCGACTTGTAGACGGTCCACTCCGTCTCGGACGCGCGGCCAGGCGCGCGGCCCGATAGCAGCGCGCCCAGCTCGGTGCCCATCGCCGGATCGAGCCCGGCCAGCTCGGCGCAGCCCGACGGCGCCGGCTCGAATGCGAGGCGTGATTCGACCGCGAGGCGCGCCCGCTGTACCACGTCGGGTGGCAGCTCGCTCCCGGGCGGCGCGTAGCCGACCGACGTCACGTGCGCCCCGGGCGAGAGCCACGCGCTCTCGATGACGGGCGTACCCGACGTGGTGCAGAGGCAGACCACGTCGGCGCCGTGCACCGCGTCGCGGACTGACTCGACGACGCGCGCGCGCGGCTCGGTGGCGCCGAGCGCCTGCGCCTCCTCGACGAGCAAAGACGCGATCCGGACTTCGCGGAACGCGCGCACACGCTGCATCAACTGTAGGTGCGCGTTCCCCTGCACCCCCGCGCCCACGATCGCGAGCACACGGGCGTCTTCGCGCGCGAGGCAACGGGCCGAGAGCGCCGCGCCACCAGCGGTGCGCATTGCGGTGATGTGCGAGCCATCCATGATCGCGAGCGGCGCCCCGTTCGTCGCATCTACCAGCGCGATCACCGCCTGAATCGTCGGCATCGCGCGTTCGCGGTTGTCCGGGAAGGTCGAGACGAGCTTCACCGCCATCGGGTGCCCGGGAATCCAGGCCGGCTTCACGAGGAGATGGCCGGTGTCCGTGCCGAGCGCGCTCCGAGGCGGCGCCTGGACCGCACCTTCGCTGAGCGCGATGAACCCGTCGGCGAGCGCGGCCAGCAGTTCGTCCGGGTCGAGCAGCGCCCGGATCTCTTCCTGGTCGAGCAGCAGCAACTCCATGGGACTACTTGGAGAACGCGGCGCGCAGCATCACGCCCGCTGTGTAGAGGATGACCGCGATCACCACCCATCGCAGCACGTCGAGTGGCAGCTCCTTCACGACGAACGCGGCGATCGGCACCGCGACGAGCCCCCCGATCGCGATCGCGACCGCGGCCCTCCGGTTGTAGGCGCCCGCCCCGATGAACCGCACGGAGGCGGGCGGCATCAGGAACGCGCACGAGCCCATCATGATGGGGAAGGCGACGCGCGGCGACATGCCGAGGGCGAAGACGAGCGCCATGCACGGCGCGTACAGCCCGACGCCGGCGGTATTAAGTGCGCCGAGCAGCGCGTTGGCCACGACGGCGATCGCGAGCTTCGCGCCATGCAGCCCGATCGCGTCGCCGCCGCCCTGGATCCAGTCGAGGCTCCGCGCGACCATGAACCCGGCGGTGACGAGCAGGGCGATGCCCATCGTCATTCGGATCCGCCGCTCGCTGAGCCGCGCCACCACGTCCGCCCCGAACACCGCGCCCACCGCCGCCGCGAGGAGCATGAGCACGAGCGTCAGTGGTTCGACCTCGACGATGGTGATGAAGATCAGCGCCTGCAACAGCACCGGGAGCGTGTTGGACACGTTCAGCGTGCCCGGGATCAACCGATCGTCCGCCTGCCGCATGAACTTCAGCGCCGCCGTCTGCGGCGCGAACGCGCCGATGCCGAGCACGTCGAAGAAGTTCGTCACGAAGCCGACGAGGCCGGTCGCTCCCCAGCGGCCCTCCGCGAGGCCCTGCCGGTGACGCGCGACGTCGCGCGCGAGGACGGCGAGGTACCAGACGGTCAGCAGCGCGAGCGAGGCCCAGATGAAGGCGATCATCGAAGCGGAAGACCGGGGTGAGGTGAACCGGGAACTAGCAGACCTTGAATGCCGACTGCGTTCGCTCGCCTTCGCCCCGCCCGAGTTCGGCCTCGATGCGCTTAGCCGCCCGCGTGATGGCAAGGCCGCCGAGCCCGGTGCAGCGCAGCGTGTTCGGTATGGCATCGCCCACGCGCTTCATGGTCTCGATCACCTCGTCGAGCGGGATGAGGGGATCGTAGTCCGAGAGCGCCATGTTCGCGCAGGAGATGGCGGTGGTGGCCGCCATCACGTTGCGGTTGAGGCAAGGGGCCTCGACGCGGTCGGCAATCATGTCGCAGATGAGGCCGAGCGACGACTGCAGCGCCAACGACGCCGCCGCGAGCGACTGGTCGAGCGTGCCCTGCTTGAGCTCCACGAGCGCGGCTGCGGCCATCCCTGAACCGGATCCGCACTCCGCCATGCATCCACCCACCTCGGCGGCGAACGTCGCATGGGCAGCGATGAACACGCCGATGAGGCCAGCGGCGAGCATCGCCTGCACCATCTCGTCCTCCGAGAGCCCGAACGTGGCGCCGGCGCCGAGCACAACGCCGGGGAGCGCGCCGCAGGAGCCAGCCGTCGGCGCGGCCACGATCACGCCCATTGAGCTCTTGACCTCCATCATCGCCGACGTCCGCATGACGACTTGATTGAGCAGGTCGCCCGCGAGCAGCGTCCCCTCCTGCAGCTGCTGCTGGTAGCCCAGCGACTGCGGCCCGAGGATCCGGTCGGCGTAGGAGGTGCCTTGCAGGCCGAGCGAGATCGCGCGCTGCATGATCCGCACGATGTCGCGCATCCGCGCCACCACCTCGGCCCTCGGGATCGCGCCGCGCGCACTCTCGTACTCCACCGCGAGCTCCCAGAGCCGCAGGTCGCGGTCGCGATTGTACTCGAGCATCTCCTCACAGGTGATGAAGGGGACCGCAAGGTCCTTGCGCGAGAGCACCGGCAGCACCGGGTGAATCCTCCGGATGGCGAGCACGTCCTGCCGGGACGCGAGCGCGGCGCAGAGCTCGTCGGGGAGGAAGCGCGAGGCGCGCACTTCAATGAACGTGGCCGTGCCCCGCCGCACCGCGATCCCGTCGCACGGCATGGCGCGGGCGATCAGCTCCGGGATGTCGCCCGGTGCCCGCACGTAGACGAGCGTCACGTAGAAATCGCCGGCCAAGGAGACGGCCGCGCCGTCGATCTCGAGCACCTCGATCATGCCGCCGCCGGTGGAGATGGCGGTCAGTGTGCGTGTCTCGCGCGCATTACGCAGCGTGAGCTTGTAGGTGTTCGGGTGCGTCGCGCCGATCGGGTGGATGTCGATCGTCGTGGTGAGCCCGGCCTCGGCAAGCCCCTGGAGGTATCCGGGGAGACGCTCGTCGTCGGCCTCCCAGCCGAGGAAGCCGCTGAAGAGCCCCATGTCGGAGCCCTGGCCCTTGTGGGTGGTGGCGAGCGAGCCGTTGGGGTCGTACTCGATGTAGGCGTCAGCGATCTCGCCGTCCATGAGGTCGCGGCAGATCCGGCCGATGCGCAGCGAGGCGGCGCAGTGAGAACTCGACGGGCCCCGCATGACGGGGCCGATGACGTCGTTGAAGATGCTGGGATAGGTGGTCATCGTGGGTGCTTGCACACGCCAACCTGATCTTTCCCCTCGGCGCGCGCAATGGCGGCGATCGCGCCAGGGCGGCGGCGGGGACTGCGGCGCCGCCCGTGCGCCCCGCTACCGTCGCCGCTCCACACTGGCCTCCATCAGCACCCACTGATTCGGATCGAGCCGCACGGCCGCCGGCTCCGCTGCCACCGCGAAGGTGAAGGACTGCGACTGCGCCGAGACCTCGACACGATGGAGGATGGGCGTGTCCTGGCCCTTGAGGTACACCCCGACCTCCATGGGCATCCGAAAGAGCCCGTCGCCTTGCTGCTGGTCGAGGGTCAGCCGGAGCTGCTGCGTGGGCGCGTCGTAGGTCCACGTGCCAGCGATCTTGAGCGTCCCCGGCGCGTACAGCCACTGCTCGAAGAACCAGCCGAGGTCGCGCCCCGCCGCCGCTTCCATTGCGCGCCGAAAGTCGGCCGTGGAGGCGGTGCCGTTGAAGTAGCGCTGGTAGTAGCTCCGAATGCCGCGTCGGAACGCGTCCGCCCCCATCACGCCGCGCAGCATGTGCAGGATCCAGCTTCCCTTCTGATAGGTCTGCGAGCTGGTGACGTCCTCCATCCGCGCCAGATTGCGGTGCACCACCGTGTAGGTCGGGTGCTGTGCGGAATACGCCATCACGCTCTGCCGGCTCGCGGCGAGGCCACGCAGGAATTCATCCCGCCCGTACGCGTGCTCGATGTACAGCAGGGTGAAGTACGTCGCGAACCCCTCGCTCAGCCACACGTCGTCCCAGTCGCCCTCCGTGACCGCATTGCCGAACCACTGATGCGCGATCTCGTGGATCACCACATTGCGCCAGCGGACACTCTGCGTTCCGGTGACCGAGCGCTCGCTGTACAGGATCGCCGAGGCGGCCTCCATGCCACCGCTCACGCTATTCGACTGGATGTTGGCCAGCCGCTCATACGCGAAGGGCCCGACATAGTCGCTGTAGAAGGCGAGCACCTGCTTGGTCGGCGAGGCGAAGTCCGCGAAGCCCGCATCGCGGTCCTGCGCGTACACCCACGTCTCGATCGCCTTACCCTCGAAGGTGTCGACGCGCTGCATCGCGAAACGCGCCACCCCCAGCACGTACAGCCACGGCGAGATCGGCACCGAGTTCTTCCAGTGCGTGCGGCGGCGTCCGCCGGGGACATCCGTCACTTCGATCTGCAACCCATTCGACACGACCTGATACTGATTGGGGGCGGTCACGATGAACTCGCTCGTCGCCTTGTCGGAGGGGTGATCGATCGTCGGCAACCAATGGCGCGCCTTGTCGGGCCAGTTGTCGCTGAAGAACGTGCGATCGCCGTACTTGTTGTTGCCGATCTTGAGCCCGGTCGCCGGGATGCCGCGATACCGCACGACCACACGCACGCGCTGCTCGAGCGTCGACGGCGCACGCAACGGGATCACCAGCTCGTCGTTCGCGTGCGTAAAGGCGACCGGCACGCCATCCACCGTGACGGCGGACACCGTCATTCCCTTCCCGCCCTGTGCCGCACTGGCGTTGATCAGATCGAGCCGCACCGCGCGCTGTCCGGCCGCCGCGAAGCGCACGTCGAGTGCCAGCGCGGCCGCGATGGCATCCGTGGTATCAGAGAGCTCGATGGTGAACGCGTAGTGGACCGCATCGATGCCCGGGTTCTTCGGGTAGGTGTCGGCCCGCGGCGCCGGCGACCACAGGGCACCGATGAGCGCCGCGCACGCCGTCGCGGACGCATGCCACAGAGTCATCGCTCGGGGTTCCTCTGGTTGGGGGCCGACAGCACTGGAGGGCGCAGTTGGATGACCCCGGCCTCCGCGATCGTGCGTTCCACATCGGCGACGCGCGAGGGCACGAAGCCGCTGAGGTTCTCGACGCCGTCCGCGGTGACGAGCGCGACGTCCTCGATCCGGATGTAGAGCCGCTCCTCCGGGATCCAGATCATCGGATCGATCGTAAACACCATCCCCGCCTGCAGCGGCACTCCCCGCACGCGGCCCACGTCGTGCACCGCCATGCCGACGGGATGCTGGAAGTGCCCACGGAACAGGACGCCCGCTTCAACGGCCCGCTGGTGCGCCGCCGAGTCGAATCGCCTGCCCGCGAGGTACGACCGCATCTCGGTCGCGGCGCGATCGAGCACCTCATCCGCCGTGACACCCGGCTTGATGTAGCGAAAGAGCGCATCGCGGTACGCGACGATGTACTCGTACAGCGCCTTCTGAGGCGCCGTGAAACTGCCATTCACCGGCCAGATGCGCGTGACGTCACTGGTGTAGTAGCGATAGTCCGGCGCGTAGTCCATCAGCACCAAGTCGCCGCTTTTGAGTACATCGCTCTTGCGAAAATAGTGACCCAGAAAGGCGTTGGCGCCGCCGCCGATGATGGACGAATAGCCATCGCCGCGCGCACCGTGGAGATGGAACACGTACTTGGCCGCGGCATCCAACTGATACTCGTACACGCCCGGCGCGGAGGACCGCATCGCCTCGATGATGCCGAGTCCGGCGACGCGCGTCGCCTCGCGAATCAGCGCCACCTCGGCCGGGCTCTTGATGACGCGCATCGCGTCGAGTGTCGGCGACAGATCGCGCACCTCGAACTGTGGAAACCGCTCCCGCACCAGGCGCACGAAGTGCGCCTCACGGCTGGGACGACCGTCCCACGGATCGCTGGCCGCACGGGCCTGGCCAGCGAGGAGTTCGTCGCGGCTATCGTTGCCAACCTCGGCCGGACTGAGCGGCGTGTACAGCGTGAATGCGGGTGGCCGAATCAGGTTGGCCCCGACGAGATCCTCGGCGAGCTTCTCGAGCGCACGCACCTGCTCGACGCCCGTGAGTTCCCGCACGAGCGACGCGTCCTCGGCGGAGAGGAGTGCGCCCTCGCCCTGTTCACGCGCCGCGTCCTGGTGCGGCAAGTACAGCGTCGCACTCCGCGAGCGGCCATTCAGCAGCAGGTACGCGTGCGGCGACTCCACCCCCGTGAGGTAGTAGAAGTCGTTGGCCTGCCGGAACACGCTGAATCCGGGCACTCCGCTGGCGCCTTGCACCAGCGCGATGCCTTGCGCTCCGATGGCGTCGAGTACCTTGGCGCGTCGCCCGGCGAGCTCGGCGGCGGAGAAATCCTTCTGGTACCAATGCGGTCGTTGTGCGGCGGAGGGGCTTGGAGTGATCAACAGCACGGCGGCCGCCAGCCACCCGTAGTGGTGTCGCATCGGGAACGGGGTTGGGAGATCGAAACCGCGCGAACGCTCGCGCGGGTGCACGCGGGGTCGATCGAGTATACGGCGTCGGCGCCGACCGTGCGAGTGTCGCGGGACGCGCTACTATTTATCCCATGACCACCACCCTTCGCAGCATCTCGGTCGGACTCGTATCGAGCGTCGCCGCCGTCGCCTTCGCGCAACAGCCCGCCACGCGCAGCGATCAGCCGACGGCAAGACCGCCCGTGGCAACGCTCGCGCCCGGTGAACTCCGGCTCACCTACCTCGGCAATGCCGGCTGGGAGATCACCGACGGCAAGCGCGTCATACTCGTCGACCCGTTCCTCACGCAGTTCGCGCGCTGGCGTCCGGGGGCGACCCCGGACGGTCCGGATCCGAACGCGCCGTACGTGCCGGATACCGCGCTCATCAACCAGCACGTGAGCCGCGCGGACTACATCCTCATCACGCACGGGCATTCCGATCATGCGCTCGACGCCGGCTACATCGCCCGCAAGACGGGCGCGGCGATCGTCGGCAGCGAGACCGTCGCCAACCTCGCACGCGCGTACGCCGTCGCGGAGCCACAGCTCATCACCGTGCGCGGGGGCGAGGACTACGAGTTCGACGACTTCTCGTTGCGCGTGGTCCCCAGCATCCACAGCGCGCTGGACGACAAGCGCTACTTCAGCAACGGCCGCGACATCGCCGGCAACGCCCCGCGCGGACTCAAGGCACCGCTCCGGCGCCGCGACTATCAGGAAGGGGAGAGCTTCGCGTATCTGCTCCGGATGAGCGGCCACGAAGTGCTGATGATGGGGTCGATGAACTTCATCGAACGGGAGATGCAAGGGCTCCGGCCCGACATCGCCCTCGTGGGCGCCAACAGCCAACGCCTTGAGATTTACGACTTCACCGGACGGCTGATGCGCGCGCTCGGCTACCCGGCGCTCGTGATCCCGAGCCACGCCGATGGGTATGGAAACCCGAAGCCGAGCGCCGCCGCGCTCGCGGACGGGGCCAAGTTCCTCGACGAAGTGCGCGCGGCCTCGCCGGAGAGCCGGACGATCTCGCCCGAGTGGTTCGTACCGATCATCGTGCCCGCGCGCTCCGCGGCACGGGCGCAGCCGGCCGGCGGCGGCACCAGTGGCCGCGACGTGATCAACCCACCCGGCCTCTCGCCGCTGGTCCCGGCGTATTCAGTCGCGATCCGCGACGGCGATTGGGTGTTCGTCTCTGGGATGACGGGCGTCAAGCCCGGCACGCAGGACATTGTCGACGGTGGAGCGGCCGCGCAGACGCGACAGACGCTGACGAACATTCGGACGGCGTTGATGTCCGCCGGCGCGACGATGGCGGACGTCGCGGAGTGTACGGTGTTCCTGAAGGACATGGCGGATTACGCCGCGATGAACGCCGAGTACCTCACGTTCTTCCCGGTCAATCCGCCGGCGCGCGCGACGCTCGCCGTGACCGCGATGCCGCGGCCGGCCGCGCTGGTCGAGATCAAGTGCAGCGCGCGGCGGACGCGTCCGACCTCCGCGACTCCCGCATCGGCCGGTGCGCACGGTGCGCGGACCTTCGCCCGCGCCCTCGCACTTGAGGATTCCGCCTTCACCTCAGCGAATGCCAGCGTGGGCGACGTGAACCGCGATGGCAACCTCGATATCGTCCTCGTGAAGGGTCGCCATTGGCCGTTGCGCAACCTGGTGAGGCTGGGCAACGGCAACGGGACGTTTCGCGCCGCGGTCCCCGTGGACACCGCCGCCGACCGATCGTATTCCGGCGTCCTCGTGGACCTCGATCGCGACGGCGCGTTGGACCTCGTGGTCAGCAATGATTCGCCGGATGCCAAGAAGGTGTATCGCAACGACGGATCGGGGCGGTTCACGCTGCTCTCGACGTTCGGGCGCCCGGAGTGGACCACCCGGCACGTGGCGGTGGGTGACGTGAACGGCGATGGCATCCCGGATGCGGTGTTGGCGAATCGCGGGGGCCGCGAGCCGACGCCGAGCTTTCTCTGCCTCGGCCGCAGCGACGGTCGCATCGCTGAGACGTGCACGGAGGTGTCGAGGGGATCCGCCACGACGATCACGATGGCCGATGTGAACCAGGACGGGGCGCTCGATCTGATCGTACCGCACCGCGACGGAGGTCAGGGCTACGTGCTCTTCAATGATCGACGCGGCACATTCGCGCGTCGCGAGCCATTCGGTCCGGCGAACGCCACCATGCGCAGCGCGTACGCGGCCGACTTCGATGGTGATGGGCTGATGGACCTTGCGGCGATCGATGAACTCGGCAGCGCGATGACGATGACGGGATTGCGCGGCGGCGCGTTCGCCGCGCCCGTGCTGCTCGGTCCTGCGGGCGCGCGTCCGTACGCCCTGACGGTGCACGACGTGGACGGCAACGGCCGCGCGGACGTGCTGGTGGGCTACACCGGCGGCCGCTCGATCGTGTTCTTCAATGACGCGCCCGGGCGATTCACCCCGGTGCCGTTCGGCGACGCCGACGGTGTGGTGTACGGGTTCGCGGTGGCGGACCTCGACAAGGACGGCGCGAACGACATCGTGGTCGCGCGCTCTGGTGCGCGGAGCATGGTGTACTTCGGCGCACGGTAGGCGGCGGCACCATCAGCAACGGGTGTCACGCCCGGCCCCAGGCCGAACGGCCCGTGAGGCAACTTGGCGCGGTGGCGGGCGCGCCAACCCGGTTCCCTCAATACGGACTCAAGCGACGATTCGCGTCCCCGCGTGGCCAGCGAGTGCTTGCTCCATGTTCGCCGGGTTCGTGATCACGGCCTCGCGACCGCCGCGCTCCAGAAACTCGATGCACGCCTCGATCTTGGGCGCCATGCTCCCCGGCGCAAAGTGGCTGCCCACCGCGAGGTAAGCCTTGGCCTCGGCGAGCGTCATCCGGTCGATCCAGCGCTGCGTTGCGCGCCCCCAGTCGAGGGCCACTCGATCCACCGAGGTCGTGATCATGAACACGTCGGCGCGAATGACGGTGGCCAGCAGCGCCGCGGCGAAGTCCTTGTCAACGACGGCCGCGACGCCGTGCAAGTTGCCGTGTACATCGGCGACCACCGGGATCCCGCCACCGCCCACGGTAATGACGACGAAACCACTCTGCAGAAGCGACGTGATGGCACGTTCCTCGACGATTCGCACCGGCCGTGGCGAGGCCACCACGCGCCGCCAGCCCCGCCCCGCGTCCTCGCGCACGTTCCAACCATCCTGTTCCACCCGTTGTCGCGCCTGCGCCTCGTCCATGAACGAGCCGATGGGCTTGCTGGGCGCGTGAAATGCCGGGTCGTCAGGATCGACCCCCACCTGTGTCACAACGGTGACTGCATGGCGGTCAAGCCGCATGCGCCGGAAGTCATTTCCCAGGTTCTGCTGCAGTTCGTAGCCAATGGCGCCCTGCGTGTCGGCGTCGCACACGTCGAGCGGCACCTCGTGCAGCTCGTGCGCGGCCAGCTCGGAACGGCGCAGGATGAAGCCCACCTGCGGTCCGTTGCCGTGACCAATGGCGACGCGCCAGCCGTCCGCGATGATGCGGGCAATGTGCCCGCTGGTCTCACCCAGCGCGAGGTACTGATCCGGCACGCTCAAATGCTGCCGGTCCTTGATGAGTGAGTTGCCGCCAATGGCAATGACCAGCGTGGACGTGACCATCACCCGTCTCCTGGGCCCATCCTCAGCGCCGTATGGGACTGGTGCAAGTATGGCCGGACACCCGATGCCCCGCCACGCCCCGGCGTGTGGCGGCGGGTCGTGGCACGCGCCATACTCTCCTTGGTCTCGGGCGAAGAAGACTCGACTCCGCTCAGACTGCCGCATGAAGCACTCGATCAAGCACCTCGTGGTACTTCTCCGGTTGAGACGTGACATCATCTCATGCGAATCCTGATCCGCAACGGTGTAGTGGTCACCGCTGAGGGCACCGGTGCAGCCGATGTGCTCGTCGACGGCGAGACCATCGTGCAGGTCGCGCCTGGAATTACCGCATCGGCTGATCGCGTGGTTGACGCCACGGCCCGGCTCGTGATCCCCGGCGGGGTGGACGTTCACACGCATCTCGACATGCCGTACGGTGACGCGGTTTCGGCCGACGACTTCGCCTCCGGCACCATTGCCGCCGCAATGGGTGGCACGACGACCATCGTGGACTTCGCCGTGCAGGACCGCGGCGGCACGCTGCACGCAGCGGTGCAGACGTGGAAGGCGAAGGCCAGCGGCAAGGCCGCCATTGATTACGGTTTCCACGTAATCGTCTCCGATGTCACACCCGCCGTGCTGCGGGAGATGGACGAGCTGGTCAACGAAGGAATCACGACCTTCAAGCTCTTCATGGCCTATCCCGGCCGCCTCATGCTGGACGACGCGGCCATCTTCCGTGCGCTCCTCGCCACGGCCACGAACGGCGGCATGGTGATGATGCACGCCGAGAACGGAAGCGTCATCGAGGTGCTCCAGGAACGTGCGCTGGCGGCAGGTCACACGGAGCCGATGCAGCATGCCCTCACGCGCCCGCCGCTGGTGGAGGCGGAAGCCGCACATCGCGCCATCGCATTGGCCGAGATGGCGGGTGCCCCGCTGTACATCGTTCATGTATCGGCGGCCGAGACCGTTGACGAAATCGCGGCCGCGCGCGCCCGCGGCCGCCCCGTCTTCGGCGAGACCTGCCCGCAGTACCTCTTCCTTACTGATGCCGCATACCAGCAGGACGGGGCGCGCTTCATCATGAGCCCGCCGCTTCGCGATGAGCGGGCACAGGAGCGTCTGTGGCGCGGCCTGCTCGCGGATCAGTTGCAGACGGTGGGGACCGATCATTGTCCCTTCACGCTCGCCGAGAAGCATCGCCACGCCGCGTTCAACCAAGTGCCGGGCGGCGCAGCGACGATCGAGACACGCATGGCGCTTCTCTTCGACGCAGGGCGACTTCCGCTCGAGCGTTTCGTCGCCGTGACGGCCACGGAGCCGGCTCGGCTCTTCGGACTCTATCCCAAGAAGGGCACGATCGCCCCCGGTTCCGATGCCGACCTGGTGATCTGGGATGCGGAGCGGGCGCAGACCATCAGCGCCGCCACGCACCACATGCGTGTGGACCATAGCCCGTACGAAGGGCGGGTGCTGAAGGGGGCGCCCGACATGGTGCTGCTTCGCGGCCAGCTCATCGTTGAGCACGGCGCCTTCGCTGGCGTCGCGGGGGCCGGCCGGTTCCTGCCTCGCGCCCGGCGTCCGGTCTAGCCGATGGCAATCCTCGCGCCGATGCCCATCGCGACGCTCGTGCGGCGAATGCTGCGCGAGTTGGATGCGAAGGAGAGCATCTTCGACCTGCCCACCCGGAAGTTCGTCCGCGGCGACCCGTCGCACGACTATTCAGTCCGCTTTCACAGTCACGTCGCCGCCACGCCGTTTGGCCCCGCCGCCGGTCCCAACACCCAGCTGGCGCAGAACATTGTCCTGGCCTGGCTCGCGGGTGGCCGCATCCTCGAATTGAAGACGGTGCAGCTGAACGACCGCCTCACGATCCCGCGCCCCTGCATCGACATGCAAACGGTGGGCTACAACGTGGAGTGGTCGCAGGAGCTCACGCTGGAGGAATCGCTCGAAGAGTACGTGAAGGCGGCGATGCTCATCCGCATCCTGGAAGCCAGCGGCCAGTTGGCGCTCGCGCCGGGTTTTGAACGGACGGTCTTTGACATGAGCGTCGGGTACGACCTCGCCGGCATTCGCAGCGAGCGCGTGCAGGCCTTCATTGCCGGGATGATGGACGCCACGGCGGTCGTCGAACGCCTGCGCAGGGCGTTGCCGAAAGAACTTGGCCCCCTGCGCGACCTCGACTTCGTGACGCGCCTCTCCGACACGCTGACGCTGAGCACCTTCCACGGCTGCCCGCCGCACGAGATCGAGCAGATTGTCGAGTTCTTGATGCGGGAGCGGCATCTTGCCTGCGTGGTAAAGCTGAATCCCACGCTCCTCGGCGCAACGGCGCTGCAGGCGCTCCTCACCGATGCCCTCGGCTACGCCGATCTGCGTGTTCCCGGCGACGCGTTCGCCAAGGACACGCAGTGGGAACAGGCGGCGGCGTTCATGGATCGGCTGGACGGCACGGCCAGGGCGCTGGACCTCGACGTCGGCGTGAAGCTCACCAACACGTTGATCGTCGAGAATCATCGCCACGTGTTCCCGAAGACTGAACCGGCCATGTATCTCTCGGGGGCGCCGCTGCATGTCCTCGCCATGCATCTTCTGCGTCGCGTCCGCCGCACCTTTGGCGATCGGTTCCCCATTTCCTTCTCGGCCGGAATCGAACGCGCGAACTTTCCCGATGCCGTGGCGCTGGGACTCGTGCCGGTCACCGCCTGCACCGATCTGCTGCAGCCCGGAGGGTACGGCCGCCCCTTGGGCTACTTCGACGAACTGAAGAAGCGGATGGATGTCGTGGGCGCAGCGTCGGTCAACGAGTTCATCGTGCGCGCCTACGGCGCCGACGGACCGACGGAGCTCGCCGCGGCGAAAATCCGGAACACCGACCTCTACGTGGAGCGCGCCACGGGCGATCCGCGCTACGCGGCGGCCACGCGCCGCAAGGTGCCGCGCAAGATCGGCCGCCAGCTCAAGCTCTTCGACTGCCTGACCTGCGACAAGTGCATTCCGGTCTGTCCGAATGACGCGAACTTCACCTTCGCGATGCCGTCGACGCCCGAGGTGCCGCTGTCCGAGGCGCGGCAGATCGGCAACTTTGCGGACCTCTGCAACGACTGCGGGAACTGCGATACGTTCTGCCCCGAGGACGGCGGACCGTACCGGCTGAAGCCGCGGTTCTTCGTCAGCAGCGAGCGGTGGTTGGCTGACGCCCCACGGGACGCGATCCTCGTGGAGCGCGACGCGATCACCGGACGCTTCGACGGCGTGGAGGTGCGCGTGACAGACGAGACAGACGCCGCCGATGGACCGTACGTACCTATCCTGCGCCAGTTGCGCGACGCGCTGCTGGCGCCTACCGAAATCAACTACGTGAACCAGAGTCTGGTGCAATGACGCCAATTCCGACCGCTGACATCGCGCAAAAGGCCGCGCAGTACACTCCGGACATGGTGCGCTTCCTCCGCGCAATGATCGCCATCCCATCGGAGAGCACGCAGGAAGGGGAGGTCATGGCATGCGCCCGCGCCGAACTGGAGGCCTGCGGGTTCGACGAGATCAAGGTGGACGGCATGGGAAACGTCCTCGGGCGCGTGGGGACGGGGAAGACCGTCATTGCGCTCGACGCGCACCTCGACACCGTCGGCGTGGGTGACCCCTCCACATGGACGCGCGACCCTTACAAGGGCGAGCTGAAGGACGGGATCATCTACGGCCGCGGCGCAGGCGATATGGAAGGAGGGTTTGCCGCTTCCGTCTACGGCGCGCGGATCGCCAGAGAACTTGGCCTGCTCGACGGTGTGCAGCTCTGGGTCACGGGCACGGTCATGGAAGAAGACTGTGACGGCCTTTGCTGGCAATACATCCTGCGCGAGAAAGTCCTGGCGCCCGATGTCGTCGTGATCACTGAGCCCACGAAGCTCGGCGTCTACCGCGGGCATCGAGGGCGGATGGAGATCGAAATCCGCACGCAAGGGCGTTCGGCGCACGGCTCCGCGCCCGAACGCGGCGTCAACGCGGTCTACAAGATGGGCCCGATCATCGCCGACATCGAGCGGCTCAACGACGCGCTGGCCGCAACAGCGGATCCGTTTCTCGGGAAAGGCTCGTGCACGATCTCCGCCATCCGCTCAACCTCGCCGTCGCTCTGTGCGGTGGCCGACAGCGCGACGATTCACGTGGACCGGCGGCTGACGCATGGCGAGACATGGGAAGGCGCGGTGAAGCAGATTGAAGCGCTGGACAGCGTCGTTCAGGCCGGCGCCACCGTGACGGTGCTCGACTACGCCGTGCCTTCGTACACCGGGCTTACGTATCCAACCAAGAAGTTCTATCCGACCTGGCTGTTCCCTGAGGATCACCCGGCGGTGCTCGCCGGAGTGCGCGCCGCCGAAACTGCATTGGGGAAGAAGCCGGTGGTCGGGAAGTGGGGCTTCAGCACCAACGGTATCGCGACCGCCGGGATGTTCGGTGTGCCGACCATCGGGTTCGGACCGAGCGACGAGATCTGGGCGCACTCGCCGGACGACCAATGCCCCGTGAATGACCTCACGCTCGCGGCGCGCTTCTACGCGGCCTTCCCGCAGGCGTACCTGGAGGCCACCCGATGAACCGCCTCCACAACGGTGACTTCCTCCTCACGTGGGACCAGGATGATGCCACCCTCCGCGCCGTGCTCGATACCGCCCAAGCGCTCGAAGACCTCGCCCGGGCTGGCGTCTCCTGCAAGGTGTTCGACACCGGCCTCGGCGTCTCGATCTTCCGCGACAACTCCACGCGCACGCGCTACGCCTTTCGCTCCGGGTGCAACCTGCTCGGCCTGATGACGGAAGAACTGGACGAATCCACATCGCAGATCGCGCACGGCGAGACCGTGCGCGAGACGGCGGCGATGATCGGGTTTCTCACCGAAGTCATCGGTATCCGTGACGACATCTTCCTTGGCGAAGGCGACAAGTACCAGCGCGAAGTAGCCGCGGCCCTCGCCGAGAGCCACCGGGAAGGGGTGTTGATGCAGCGTCCCGCGGTCATCAATCTCCAGTCCGACCTCGACCACCCGACGCAAAGCTTGGCCGACCTCGCGCACCTCGTGGAGGTGTTCGGGGGCATTGAGAACCTGAAGGGGAAGAAGCTCGCGATGAGCTGGGCGTACTCGCCGAGCTACGGAAAGCCGCTGTCGGTACCGCAGGGCGTGATCACGCTAATGACGCGATTCGGCATGGACGTTGTGCTCGCGCATCCGCCGGGCTATGACCTCGTGGACGAAACGGTCGAAACAGCCCGTCGTTTCGCGGCGTCCAGCGGCGGATCATTCGCCGTCACCGATGCGATGGCCGCGGCGTTCGAGAATGCCGACGTCGTGTATCCCAAGAGCTGGGCGCCGGCGGCCGTCATGCGCGAACGCACGCGAATCCTGCATGCGGGTGAGACCGACTCGCTGAAGGCGCTGGAGCGCGAAGCGCTGGCGACGAACGCAAAGCACAAGGACTGGGAGTGCAACGAGGCGATGATGCGCGGCACCACGGGAGGCAGCGCGCACTACATGCACTGCCTGCCGGCCGACGTCACCGATGTGTCGTGCGTCACGGGGGAAGTGAGCAAGGCCGTCTTCGAGAAGGCACGCGTGGACACGTACCGCGAGGCGGGCCACAAACCGTTCATTGTAGCGGCGATGATCCTGCTCACGCGATTCGCCGATCCAACGGAGTTGGTAAACCGATTGGCCAGGGAGGCGCGGCCGCGCCGCGCGGGGTAGCGCGGGACGTCAGCGCCGCTCGACGCCCGAAAAGACGAGAGCCACCCGCTCGCCTGCCTTGATGACGCCATCGCGCTGCAATCGCAGCAAGCCGGCGAGTCCAGCCGAGCCGGTGTGGCTGACGGCCACGCCCGTGTGTGCCACCGCCAGATCGTGGGCTTCCTCCAGCGTCGCTTCGTCCGCCACCACGGGCACGCCCCCCGACTCTGCCATCCCCCTCAGCACGGCAAGCCAATCGTAGGTCTCGTCGTCGAGAATGCCCTCGGCGACGCTCCGTGGCTCTTCCGCCCACGGCCACATGAACTCCGCGCGGTGCGTGCTCGCGTACCGCAGCGCCTCCTCCGGCGACACTCCGGTATGGCGCTGACGCTCCTGCCAAAGCCCCCACGCGCGCCGCAGCGGCCACGCCCCCTCGGTCTGTACCGTGTGCAGGCGCGGCAGGCGTGACAGTCGACCGTCCGCCGCCGCACGGGCGAACGCTTGTGCACAACTGCTGGCGAGCGCACCGCCACCCACCTGAACGACCAGATGATCAAACGGCGAATCGCCGACGGCGAGTATCTCCTCCACCAGCGTCTCGCCGCCCTCGATCGTGAGGCCGTTCTCGCTGCCCTGCACGCAGAACGGCAGGGCTCCCGCACGGAGTGCGTTGTGGAAGCCGTGCACGCACGGATCGCCCATGCGCCCGGCAACACGAGGGCACGGAACAACGCGTGCCCCCAGTGCGTGCAGTCGCTCCAACACCGACGCATCCGCGTGCGGAGGCACGAACACCGTGAGCGCACGCTCCACGGCACGCGCCAGCACCGCTGCGGCGAGCGCCGCGTTCCCGCAGCTCGCGATGGCGAGCGGAGGCTGGTCGCCTTGCTCCGTCACTGCCAAATAGAGCAAGATGCCAAACAAATGCCGGCTCTTGTGTGAGCCAGCGACATTGCCGGTCTCGTCCTTCACCCAGAGATCGAGATCCAAGTGCTCACCGAGCGCCCGGGCACGCATAAACGGCGTGGCGCGGAACCCGTGACCGTCCACCGCGGCCACCCTCTCGTCCAGCACCCGCACGAGATCCACGTACGCCGCATCGGCCATGCCGAGGTCCTGAGCGGCGTGCCACGCAGTGAACGACGCGCGATAGCGGACGAACGGATTGGGGTCGTCGTTTGGTGGAACCAGGACACCGCGCGCGTCGAACTGCCGCGTGATGATGTGGTCGGCGTCGTCGGAGCCGACGTTCGGGCACCGGAAGGGGTGACGGACACCGTCCGTATCCGGCAACGTCCAGCCGCATCCGGAGCACACGAGGCGCAAGGCCCGGTCCACTGCGGCGGTCACTCCAACCCGGTGCGCGCGTTGAACTCGGCGATCATCGCGTCCCAGGCGGGAAGCAGGTCGCGCAAGTCCCGCCAGAACTGCTGATCGCGGCGCGCCACGAAATCCGGAAGCGCAACCCTCTGCTGTTCCACCCACGTGAAGTAGCCGAGGTTGAAGACGCGGTCGCGTTCCACGGGACCCATCAGCATCACGTGCTCGGCGTCGGCGGCAAGCAGATGCCGTGCGAACGCGTCGTCGGCCTTTCGCCTGTCGCACGCACCGCCGAAGTGTTTCTGAAGAAGTTTCGGCCGCTCGGACTTGTACATCACCGCGCCGTCGGTCGCGACGGTCACGATGACGTCCTGCGCGCCAAGGTTCAGGCGCTTCGCTGTCTTGATGGCCGCCACCACGTTGCAGATGCTCGAGAAGCCGAAGTGCGGCAGCGCATCGAGCACGGTGTCGCGCACGCCACGCGCCGTCAGCACCGCACGGCCGGCCTCGTCGTTGAAGAGCACGAAGAGCTGGTCCGTGGCGCGGTCCGTCACCGCGACCGCCGCATCAGTATTCATCACGTTATGGATGAAGGGGATGTGCTTGTCGCCAATCCCCTGGATGTTGTGCTCGCCAAACCCATTGTACAGCATGGTCGGGCACTCGAGTGCCTCGACGGCGACGATCTTCGCGCCGTGGCGGTCCTTGAGCCAGTCACCAGCACCCAGCGTGCCCGCCGAACCCGAGGCGGAAACGAACGCCGCAAGCCGCAGCGAGGAATCCGTCGCCTGGAGCGCGGTGAACACCTGCCCCAAGGCGGGCCCGGTCACCGCGTAGTGACCAAGGTGGTTGCCGAACTCGCAGAACTGGTTGAGGATGACGTTGTCGGAGTTCTTCTCCAGCGCGGCGCACGCGTCGTAGATCTCCTTGACGTTGCTCTCGGTGCCCGGCGTGCGAATAATGTCGCCCGGTTCCACCACCCACTGCTCCAGCCAGCGAAACCGCTCTTCGCTCATCCCCGCCGGGAGGATCGCAACGCCACGGCATCCCAGAATGCGGGAGATCGCAACACCGCCGCGACAGTAGTTGCCCGTTGACGGCCACAACGCCCGCTGGCGCGTTGGGTCGAATCGCCCCGATACAACGCGCGGCACGAGGCAGCTGTAGGCCGCCAATACCTTGTGCGCGTGGATCATTGGGAAGTGGTCTCCAAACGCCACGACGATCGGCGACGGCACACCCGTGAGCGCCTCGGGGAGCACCACGTGCGCGGGAACCGACACCATGCCAGTGCGCGCGGCGTCGTTGTACCAATGCACGCGGAAGAGATTGCGCGCATCGGCGGCGTCCGGATTCACGCCGGTGAGCGATGCCCGCACCTCGGGCTTCACCGTCGCGGGATCCGCCATCTGCGCGAACGTCGGCAGGAGGATCCGTGCCTCCCGAAACCGCTGCACCGCTCGGTCGTAGGTCGCGCGGTCGGCAATAGTCGTCATGCGTTCAATCATAGATTCGCCATGCGCCGCCAGAGCCGGGAGGCTTCCGCCGCCGCCTCGGCCCGCAGCGCTTCAAAGTCAACACCGGGCACGGCGCGCGCGGTGGGCACCATGCCCCCGAACCGCTCGGCGAAGAGGACGTGACCGGCATCCGGGCGCCGCGCGGCAGCGTCCATGTCGTCCCCGTGCCCTGCGGCCTCGTCCATGAGTGCCTCGCGCTCGGCGGCCAACTCCGATGGATACCCATCGGTGCCGAGTGCCACGCGAGCGCTGGCGCGCAAGCTGCCCGCATAGCCAACACGGTTGCCACGATTGGATCGCGGGTTCTGCACCAGCCAACAGCCAATGCGCCCGGCGTGCTGCACCTGCTCGACGGCAAGGTGGACGCCATGCGCCATGATCGAACCCGAGGGCAGTGCGCCAAGGGCTTCAAGGCGCTCGAGCGGTCCACGGAAGCCGCGACGCCGTGCGTCTTCAACGTCGGCGCGGTCCTCGGCCACGTGCACATGCATCACCGTGCCCAACGCGCGACACCACGCGCCCGCCTCCCGCACGGTCTCGTCCGACACCGTGAACGACGCGTGCAAACCGACAACGCCGCGCACGAGCGGTCGCGTGTTCTCGGTGATGAACCGCGCGCACTCGGCCAGGCCGCGCTGCGCCTCTCGCCGCCCGCCGTTGCGCTCGGTGGCGCCGAAACAGAGCACTGCTGGCATTCCCAGCGCCTGGCATGCGTCGGCGAGGATGTCCAACGATCCCTCAATCAACTCGGGCGACTCGTGGTGGTCCACGAGGCCAACCGTGCCGAGTCGCAGCGACTCGGCCACATACCACCGCGCCGCGGCATGCAGCGCCTGCGCGTCGAGCGCGCGGTCCAGCCGCCACCAAATGCGCTCCAGGATCTGCACAAAGTTCTCGGGCGCCTGTGCCGGTTCGGGCATCCCGAAGGGCGCCAGCGCCGAGTAAATGTGCGTGTGCGCGTTGACAAACCCGGCCGGCATCAGGACGGTACCCGCACGCGGCCGACGCTCATCGCCCGCGCGGCGGGCGAATCTCGCATTGGAAGCGTCATGCGGCGAACGCCATCGAACGCCTCGAGCGCTGCTGCGACAGCGGCGGCCGTTGGGACGAGACCTATCTCACCCACGCCCTTGGCACCCATCGGTCCCTCGGGCTCCGGGTCTTCCACCAAGATCACCTCGACGTCCGGCATGTCGCGCGCGCGCAGCACGCCGAGATCGCGCAGCTTGAAGGTGGTTGGCATCCCGTTGACCGTCGGCAACTCCTCGGTGAGCGCGTAGCCCAGTCCCATGTGGATGGCGCCCTCAATCTGGCCCTCGCAGAGCGCCGGGTTCACCACGCGACCCACATCGTGCGCGGCGATCACACGGTCAACGCGGCCCTCGGCATCGAGCATCACCACCTGCGTGGCGAATCCATACGCCGTGTGCGTCTTGACGCGATCAACCGTGGCACCCAGCGCCGTCGTGTCGCGCGTGACCACATCGCTGGCATACACGCGGCCGATGAGATCCGCCAGTGAGTGACCCGCATCAAGGTCTGCCCGGAGCTTGGCGGCGGCGGAGAGCATTGCACGCCCGCCGAAGAGCGTACCGCGCGAACCGGTCGTCTGCCCGCAGCCGAGGTCGAACGTGGAGTTCACCTTCGGCGTGAAGCGTGCCGCAGGGAGCCCTGTCGCCTCTGCCGCGAACTGCACCAGCACCGTGAACAAGCCCTGGCCCATCTCGGTGTAGCCGTTGTAGAGCGAGATCGTGCCATCCGCCTCCACCACGAGCCGCGCCTTTCCCCACTCCTCCACGCCGTTGCCGATGCCGCTGTTCTTGATGCCACAGGCAATGCCGACGGCGCGTCCTGTGCGCTTCGCTTCGTAGTACTGCTCCTTCACCGCGGCGAGTGTCTGCTTGATGCCCACCGACTTCTCGAGAATCTGCCCGGTGGTCACCGGGTCGCCGACGTCGAGCGCGTTTCGCCAGCGCATCTCCCACGGGTCGAGCTGCGCCTTCTTCGCCAACAGGTCCATGCACGCTTCCATGGCGAAGTGCGCCTGGTTCGCGCCGAAGCCACGCATGGCGCCGCAGGGCGGGTTGTTGGTGTAGACGGCCACCGACTCGACGTCCACTGCCCCCACGCGATACGCGCCGCAGGCGTGGCCCGCCGCGCGTTCGAGCACCTTTCCGCCCACCGACGCGTACGCACCCGAATCGCCGAGCATCCGCGCCTTCACTGCGGTCAATCGCCCGGACGCATCGCACCCCACCGTGTAGTGCATCGTGATCGGATGGCGCTTGGGGTGCATCCGGATAGACTCCTCGCGGCTTAGCGTCAGCTTCACCGGACGCTGCGTCACGTGCGCAAGGAGCGCGGTGCGCGCCTGCACCGACAGGTCTTCCTTGCCGCCGAACGCGCCGCCATTCGGCACCAGCTCAACAAAGAGCCGCTCTTCGGAGATGTCGAGGAGCCGCGCTACCTGCCGCCGATCGTCAAACACGCCCTGTCCCTGCGAGCAGAGACGCAGCCGCCCGTCGGCCAGCGGTTCGGCGAAGGCGCTCTCCGGCTCCAAGAAGAGATGTTCGATGCGCTGCGTCGCCCACGTGCCGCTCACCACATGCGCACTCGACGCCAGCGCACCCTCCACATCGCCACGCTTGATGACGGACTTCGAGAGCAGGTTGGCATGCGCCGGGTTCACCTGCGGCGCGCCGGGATCGAGCGCAACCTCGGGGTCAAGGACGGGCGGGAGCACTTCGTACTCCACGTCAACCAGTGCCGCCGCCTCGCGCGCCGTGTGCCGGTCGTCGGCTGCCACCGCCGCGAGCACGTCACCCACGTACCGCACCTCCTCGCCCTCCGCCACGAACGCCGGCCAATCATTGTAGAGAAGCCCGTGCCAGCGCTCACCCGGCACGTCCGCCGCCGTCACCACCGCCTGCACGCCGGCGAGCGCGCGGGCCCGCGTCGTGTCAATGCGCTTCACTCGTGCGCGCGCGTGCGGTGAAAGCGTCAGCGCGCCGTGCAGCATGCCCGGGACGGACAAATCGTCAATGTACGGGCGCTCACCCAGCACGCTGCGACCGGCCTCCACGCGGGCGAGCGACTGCCCCACGTGACCGTCAGTGCAAGGCGCCGGAACCGCCTCGCCACGCTTGGCCCGCGCCAGCAGTTGAATGGCGTCCACGATCTTCACGTAGCCGGTGCATCGGCACAAATGCACGTCAATCGCCTTGGCAATCGCTTCGCGGGTCGGATCCGGGTTCTTGTCGGTGATGGCCTTGGCGCGGAGCGCAATGCCCGGGATGCAGAATCCGCACTGGAGCCCCGTGGCCGCCGCAAAGCTGTTGGCAATCAACGCGCGCTCGGCGGGAGCCACGCCCTCGAGCGTAACCACCGTCTTGCCGGCGGCCGCCTCGGCGGGCATGGCGCACGTCACCTTGGGATTCCCATCAACCAGCGCCAGGCAGCAGCCACACTGACCTTGCGGCCGGCATCCATCCTTGAGTGACGTGATCCCACAGCGCTCGCGCAACGTCTCGAGAAGCGACTCTCCGGGCCGCGGCGCAACCCGCTGCGTGGTTCCGTTTAGTGAGAACTCCATTGCCATGTTGCTCCGGACGCACCGAATCACAACCGCGTCGTTGGTGTTCCAGACTGACGTTATCCCCTCGGTCAGAGACCGTCAACGCAAACATGCTCGACGTGCCAACGCTGGCGACTGAGCGCACGTGGAGGCACAATTGTCGAAAGGAATGGAGGTGGCATGGGAATCGTCGGACTCAGCGTTCCGCGGGTAGACGGGCCTGCCAAGGTCGGCGGCACCGCCCGCTATGTGGACGATCTCGTCTTTCCCGGAATGCTCCACGCCCGCACGATCCGCACGACAATCCCACACGGCCGTCTCTCCGGGATTCGGCTCAACTTCGATCCCGCCGGCTTCACCGTCGTTGATTGGCGCGACATCCCCGGCCGCAACTGCACCCTGCACATCACCGACGACCAGCCGTGTCTGGTGCAGGACGACATCCGGCACGCAGCCGAACCGGTGCTGCTGCTCGCGCACGAAGACCGCGACTCGCTGTGGAGCGCGCACGTGGAGTTGATGCAGGAGCGCGTGGAGCCGGTGCTCGACCCTCTCACGGCGTCGCACAATCACGCGCACATCGTCATCCGCGACGGCGACGTGGAGCGAGGCCTGCGTGCATCAGCGGTCGTGGTGGAGGGCGAGTACCGCACCGGGGCGCAGGAACACACGTACATCGAAACCCATGGCATCATCGCGGTTCCCGAGTCAAGCGGTGGTGTCACGATCTACGGATCGCTCCAATGCCCGTACTACGTGCACCACGCGCTCGCCAACCTCCTCGGCCTGCCCGGCGAGCTTGTGCGCGTGGTGCCGTCGGTGAACGGCGGTGGTTTCGGCGGCAAGGAAGACTACCCGTCGGTAATTGCCGGGCACGCGGCACTGCTTGCGCTCAAGGCGAAACGGCCGGTCAAGCTCATCTACGACCGCGCCGAAGACATGCTCGCGACCACGAAGCGCCATCCGTCGGTCGTGCGCCACCGTACCGGCGTGACCAGGGCCGGACAGCTCGTCGCCATGGCCATTGAGGTCATCCTCGACGGCGGCGCCTACGTCACGCTCAGCCCTGTCGTGCTCTCCCGCGCCTGCTTGCACGCGCAGGGCGCATATCGGTGTCCCAACGTGCGCATTGAAGGGCGCGCCGCCATGACCAACACGCCGCCGAACGGAGCGTTCCGCGGGTTTGGTGCGCCGCAGACGCAGTTCGCCCTGGAAGTCCACATGGAGCGAATCGCCGAAGCGCTGGGAATGGACCCGGCGAAACTGCGGCTGCGGAATGTTCTCCGCGCCGGCGACCGCACCGCCACCGGGCAGGTATTGCGCGACTCCACCGCCGAGACCGTGCTGAGGCAAGCGCTGAAGCAGTCGGGGTGGCGGCGGAAGCGCGTGGCCTGGAAGGGCACGAATCGCGGCATCGGGCTGGCGTTGTTCCGCCACGGCGCAGGGTTCACCGGATCGGGGGAGGTGCGCCTCGCATCGCGTTGCACGCTCACGACCACCGCGCAAGGCGTGCGCATCCGCGTCGCGACCACCGAGATCGGCCAGGGTGCGACCACCGTCCTCGCGCAGATTGTCGCCGACGCGCTCGGCGTGCCCATGGAGGAGGTGGCGTTCTCGGTGCCGGATACGGCCGATGTTCCCAACAGCGGCCCCACCGTTGCGTCGCGCACCGTGATGGTGGTCGGCGGCATTCTGGAGCGTGCGGCGAAATCGCTGCGTGAACAGTTGGGTGCTCTGTCGCCCGCCGAGCACTTCGCCCAGCACGGCGAAACCAGCATCACGAGGGAGTACCAACAACCGCCTGGCCTGCACTGGGACGACGACACCTACCGCGGCGACGCCTACGCCACATATGGCTGGGGGTGCGACGTGGCGGAGGTGGAGTACGACCCCGTGACCTACGCTGCAGTTGCCACGAAGCTCACTGCGGTGCAGGAGTTCGGACGGCCGGTTAATCCCGTGCTGGCGCGCGGGCAGATTGAGGGCGGAAGCGCACAAGGCGTGGGCTGGGCGCTCATCGAAGACGTGGTGATGCAGGACGGCGCCATGGCCAACGCCCAGCTCACCAACTACACCATCCCGACCACGCTCGACATGCCTCGCGTTGAAACAGTGATGGTCGAAAACCCGTTTCCGCACGGCGCGTTCGGTGCAAAGGGACTCGGCGAGTTGCCCATGAACGGCCCTGGCCCCGCCATCGTGAACGCGCTGCGCCACCTCGGGCTTGATGTGCGGCAACTGCCGGCGACCCCCGAATGCGTGATGGAGGCGTCGCGTGGCCGCGCGTAGTCGGTTGCCCCGATCCGTGGAGCTGACCGTCAACGGGCAGGCGGTGACCGTTGATCGTGCGCCCATGGTGCGTCTGCTCGACGTCCTGCGCGAAGACCTGCAACTCACGGGAACCAAGGAGGGGTGCGGCGAGGGAGAGTGCGGCGCCTGCACGGTGTTGCTGGACGGCGAGCCCGTCTGTTCGTGCCTGGTACCGCTGGCGCAGGCGCGGGGGCGCGACGTGGTCACCATAGAGGGCGTCCCCGCCGACCACCCCCTGAAGCGCGCCTTTGTGGAAGAAGGTGGCGCACAGTGCGGAATGTGTACTCCGGGGATGATCATGGCCGCGTTGTCACTGCCGGCGCGCCCTTCGTTGGATGCCGTACGCGCTGGGCTTGCCGGGAACCTCTGCCGCTGTACCGGCTACGAGGCCATCTACCGGGCCGTGCAGAAAGCGGCGTTCGAACGCTCTGGGATCGCTGAATGAGGACCGCGCTCAGCCGCCTGACGCTGCACGAACCGCGTACGCTGACCACGGCGCTCACGCTCATGCGCCGTGCCGGCCCGCTCGTGCCCATAGCCGGCTGCACCGACGTGTACGTGCAGCTGCAGTTCGGTACGCAGCCTGCCGTGGCGTACCTGGACCTGTCGCGCCTCTCGCCGCTCAAGAAGATCCGTCGGCAGGGTGATGTGCTCGTCGTCGGCGCGCTCGCCACCTTCACCGACATCATCCGCTCGCGACTGGTGCGAAAGTCGCTGCCCATGCTGGTTGCCGCCGCGCGCGAGATCGGAGGTCCGCAGATCCAGCATCGCGGCACGATTGGCGGCAACATCGCCAATGGCTCGCCGGCCGGGGACTCGCTGCCGGTGCTCGCGGTGGCCGAAGCCGTGGTGGTGCTGGCGAATGCCGACGGAGAGCGACGCGTGCCGTTCGCAGAGTTCTACACGGGTTACCGGAGCAGTGTGCTGAAGTCCGATGAGTTAATCGTCGCCGTTGAGATACCGCCCGTTGACGGAGCGCAGTGGTTCCGGAAGGTGGGAACCCGCGCGGCGCAGGCAATCTCCAAGGTGGTGATGGCGGCGGTACGTTCGCCGCATCCTCGAATCGCCCTGGGGAGCGTTGCACCCACCGTGGTGCGGCTCCCGCGGACGGAGGCGACGCTTGCCTCGGGGGCAGGCATTGTGGAAGCGCAACGAGTGTTGAAGGCTGAGATTCAGCCGATAGACGACCTGCGCTCCACTGCCGCCTATCGTCGGCAGGTCTCGGCGAACCTGCTGGGAGAGTTCTGGGAAACGACCGCCTGAACGACCGCGGAGTCCCCGATCGACCCGGGCCACCGCCCGGCCCCAGGCCGAACGGCCCACGAGGGACATCGCTGAGGTGAGGCGCACGACGCGCCGCCGGGTTGGTCTAGTACTTGAGGGCCAGCCGAAGCCGCTGCCAGAACTGCTCGTCGAAACTCGACACCGCGAGGGGGTTGTTCAGCTCGTTGCCGTCCGCCTCTTGGCCGTGACGCACCACGACAAGCTCCAGCGACGGCGACACGTAGATCTTCTTGTCGCCCTTCCCCAGCGCGGCCCACAAATCGCTCGGCGCGCTCGGGATGATCGGGCCGCTGAGCGTGGGCAGCGCGTACGGCCCGGGAATCCGGTGCTGCGCCTTGCCGTTCAGCCAGGTGAGATAGCCGTACGACGGGTTGTTCTCGGTGGACGACGACGTCATCGCGCGCAGATACGCGGTGTCCGCCAGAATCGCCGTGCCGTCCCACCGACCGCGGTTTAACAGCAATAGCCCGAAGCGCGCCATGTCGCGGGCGCTGCAACTCAGGATGAACCCCAACTGCCCCGTATCGAGGTTGGGCACCCATCCCGCCGTGCGCATGCCGATGCGGTCGAAGAGCAAGGGCCGGGCGAGCGCGTTCATCGCCGCCGTTGACGTCAGCGGCTGTCCCGCGGCCCGCAACATGACGTCGAAGGTCTGGTAGTACGCCGGGTTGTTGTAGTAGAAGCGCGTTCCGGGCTCGGCGACGTACTTCAGCGAGTCGTCCGTTCCCGAACTCATGCTGAGCAGATGCTGCACCGTGATGCGCCCCTCAGAAGCCGGAGCGCGCGACCACCCGCTGCCCACCAGCGACGACACGGTTTGTGTGATCCGCAGCCGTCCCTGCTCCTGAAGTTGTCCCACGAGGAACGCGCTGACCGTCTTCCCCGCCGACGCGATGATCGAGTCCTTGGTGATGGTCCACCCCTGCCAGTAGCGCTCGGCGACAATGCGCCCGCGCCATAGCACGATCACCGCGGTGCTCCGCTGCGTCCCCGCCCAGTCCAGAGCGCTGCGCAGCGCCGTGGTGTCATACCCCAGCCCTTGGGCGCTCACGGTGGTCCACGCATCCCCCGCCAGTGGCGGGAAGTACATCGGCAACGACCGAACGTCGGCGCCATCGACGGGAGGTTGCGGCGCGCCAGGACCCGTGGGGGGCGCATCCGAGGAAGCGCCCCCACCACACCCGGCACCGAACACGGCGACCGCGGCGACCAGCCAGGCCCGTTTCATACTCCGTTGGACGCTCACTGCGACGCTCACGTTACCCCAAGACTTGGTGACCGGTGCTCGAACGCCCGGGCATTGCCTGCAGGCCCAGAAAGTCCGACGGCCGCCCGCGGATGCGGACGGCCGTCGAGAATCCCATCACGGCGTTCAGCGCTTCTCGGGCAGCTTCGCGAGAATCTGCGCCGGCATGCTCGCCGGCGTCACCATCCGGCGACGGGCGGTCGTTTCGGTCTCGACCTTCTTCCAGAAGGCGACCTCGCGCGGCGCCGCGTTCAGCGCGGCCTCGCTCACCGGCTCGCCGTCGAGCCACGCATGCACCGCGTCGGAAATGCGTCCCGTCGGCGCAAGCTCCTGGTCGGCGGGCTCGGCCTTTGGCGTCCGGGGCGTCTCGAGCCCGTCGCGCGGATCAAGGTTGTTCTGCATCACTGATATCGCTCCTCCAGCAGCGCCTGAAGCGCCTCACGTGCACGGTGCACGCGCATCTTCAGGGCACCCACGGTGGTGTCGAGCAACTCGGCCATCTCCTCGTACGACCGCCCCTCGACGTGCTTCATGACGAACGCTTCCCGCAACGACGCCGGGAGCGCCGCGAGCGCGCGGTCCAGGTCGGATCGCAGCTCGCCCCGGTCCAGCTCTTCCTCCGGGGTCTCGTATCCAGACGGCTGATCGTCCTCTTCGTAACTCAGGTGGGTGCGCCGGATGTTCTTCAGCCAGTCCTTGCACCCGTTGGCCACGATGCGGAACGCCCAGGCATCGAAGCGTCCGCGCACCTCACTGAGGTGGTTGAACGCCTTGATGAACGAGACCTGCAGGATGTCCTCGGCGACGTCGGGACTCCCCGTCATTCCCACCGCGTGGCGATACAGCGGGTCGCTGTAGCGCTGGATGAGAATGCCGAAGGCGTTCCGGTCCCCGGCGAGCACGCGGTCTATGACGGCCTGGTCCGCATCCGCCTGTTCTTGCTGCGGTGAGGGCTGGGTCTGTTTCACGACGCTAGTGTAACCCGATACGCGCGTCGGGGACAGCCCACCCCCCGCCGCCGCCTAACAGGCCACGTCGGGGTGTCGCATTCCTATGGACGAGCCGGCGCCTCGGGGGTAACGGCGGCGAGCTACAGCGGCCGCGGCGGAACCGGGATGCGCCAGCCGTACCGCGTGTTCAACGCGGTGGCGACGGCGTCGGCCAACAGCTCATGGCCGTACGCGCTCGGCTGCATCCCGTCGAGCGACGTGGCCATGCCGAACGGAGCATCCCCGCCCAGGACGCCGGCCGCCGTGAAGGGCGGCGCGTGGAAGGGAACCTCGCTGGAGAAGAGCGGCACATCCACGAAGGCGAACTGGCGCTTGTCCGCCGCCGCCTTGATGGCCGCGTTGATCGCCGTCACCGTCTGCGTGATCAGCGCGGCGTCAGTCGGGGTGAGCACATAGTCCGCCTCGCCCGGACGGTCGGCGCACGAGAGCGCTTGGGCCGTCCCGGACGCGCGCGCGGCCGCGACGCGCGAAGGCAGCACCGCCACGGTGTTCATGAGGTTGCCGCTCCCCTGGCAGTCCGCCTCCACGGCAACTCCGTACAAGGCGAGCGCGGCGCGCTGCTGCCACAGCACGTCGCCCGCGCGCCACGCGGGAAGCGACATCACCTGCGGGACGCCGAGGAAGACCGCCTTGGCCCCGGTAGCCTTCACGCTGTCGGCAATCGAATCGAACACCGGCGAAAAGACCGAGGCGGGGAGCAGTGTCCACGCGGCTTTCTGCGTGTAGCTCGTGCCCACGATCACCTGCCCCGAGGTCGCCGCGCGCAGCACTTCCGCGGCACCCAATTCGACGGCGACGAGGGTCGGACGCTGACCCTGCAGCGCCTGCACCTGCGTTTGCACCGACGGCAGCACCAGGGGATAGCGCGTCTGCGCAAGCGACGCCGCCTGCGTAACGAAGGAACGTGGCGAGGTGTGCAGCGCATCCCAGGCGGTGGCGCCGGCGATGGCCACGTTGTTCGCTGGCAGTGCATCGGAGCCCAGTCGGCCCGCGCAGGAGCTGGCGCCCGACGTGATCGCGCCGGCCAGATCGCGATAGAGTGCGAGCGGCGCCACGAGCGGCGGCGTGCATCCCGGCGCCCGCAACGCGGGCACTCGGAACGGCGCCTCCATCCGCAACGCCAAGCGCACCGGCCACGCGGCCGCCTGCGTCTCGTAGACCACGCCGCCCGATTGCTCGCCCATCGTTAGCCCGGTCCCCACCGCGACGAAGCGGGCGAACGCGTCGCTCCCCTCGGGCGCCGTGACGCGCGCGTCGCCGGAGCACGCCGCGAGGCTGATCACGGCGGCAAGCGCGAAGAGAAGACGAGAGGACATCAGGAGGAATATGGGCGCCGAGAAGAGTGAAACACAGCGCGGCCGCGGGAGTTCCTAGACGACGCCGAACGCGTTCCATCCATGCGTGCGCACCAGCGCGCCATGCTGATCGAGCGCCGGCGGCGGACGCCGGACGGCCCCCGGCGCCTGCGGCGCGACCCCGGTGAGCGGTGACGCCTCCACGGCCTGCAGCGCCTCGAGCACCGGCTTCACCACGCCACACGGCACGCCCGCACGCTCCAGCGCCGCCAGCCAGACGGCAGCCGGTTGGGTGCGCACGCGCTCTCGAATGGCGCCGACGATCATTTCGCGGTGCGCGAGACGCCCCGCGTTGGTGCGGCAGCGTTCGTCGGCGGCCAGCGCGTCGAGGCCCAGCGCGCGCACACAGGCGGCGAACTGCGCGTCGCTGCCCACGGCGATCACGAGAGGGCGATCCGCCGCCTCGAACAGCTCGTAGGGCACCAGGTTCGGATGCGCGTTCCCCCAACGCGCGGCCTCTCGCCCCGACACCAGGGCGTTCTGCGCGACGTTCACGAGCGCGGCTGTGGCGCTGTGCGCCAGGGAGATCGAGAGGCGCCTCGCGGATGGCTCCGGCGTGCGCTCGCGTTGGACGAGCGCCGCCAGAACCGCGACGGCGGCATCCTTGCCGGCGATGACGTCGGCGAGGGCGACCCCGATCTTCATCGGCGATCCCGACGGCTCGCCCGTGATCGCCATCCACCCGGATTCGGCCTGCACGACAAAGTCGTAGCCGGGGCGGTCGCTGTCCGAGCCAAAACCCGTGATCGTGCACCAGATGAGTCGTGGGTGCCGCTCGAGCAGTTCCGCAGGACGGAAACCCCAGCGCTCCAGCGTCCCGGGAAGGAAGTTGTCCACCACCACGTCGGCGTCGACCAGAAGTCGCCGAACGAGCGCCTGACCGTCTGGATCGGTCATGGTGACGGCGGCGGAGAGCTTGTTCCGGTTGACCGAGAGGAAGTAGGCGCTCTGCCCCGCCTGGTCGAACGGAGGCCCCCAACCGCGCGTGTCATCTCCGGCACCGGGACGTTCGACCTTAATGACATCCGCGCCGAGATCACCGAGGATCATGGTGCACATTGGGCCTGCGAGCACCCGACTCAGATCCAGAATTCTGATGCCTGAAAGCGGAAGTGTCTTCATAGTGACGATATATTGGCGTAATACTGGCGCATAAATGTGAAACGAATGGCAAGATTTCGTGTGGATCTGGGGGTCGAGAAATCCGTTCTCGTCACCTTGATTATGTCCAAAAAAATCATATACTTGGCCCCGATCAACAGGTGTGCGTTCCCAAGGTGAGTTTCGGAGCGCCACTTCCCTCGCCGCGCCCTGCTCGATGCGACGAGGACTGACACCGGCGATCCAGTCCGGTGGCTCGAGCAAAGGAGTACCAAGATGACCGAGAAGACCCCGGCGAAGCCAGAAGGGAGCGGCACTGTGCTCCCACGTCGTCACCCCGGCCACCGTGGCCAGGATGTGCGTGACGCCGTCGCCGAAATGGCCGCCAAGGCCGCCGAGATCTCGATGGAAGCCGGCAGCAAGATGGCGGCAGCGATGAAGGAAGTCATCAACGCCGCCGCCGGATTGACCGGCTTCGCGATCGAGAGCGCGCGCGACGTGGTGCAGTTCATGGTGCGGCGTGGCCAGATGACGCAGGACGAAGCGGACAAGTTGCTGCACGGTGTCGAGGAGGCGTGGAACCGCAAGCACAAGGGCGCGAAGCCGGCCGCGAAGTCGGTCGCGAAGCCGGAGGCGCACAAGCACACGGCCCATAAGCCCGTCGCCCACAAGCCGGCCGCCAAGAAGGCGCCAGCCAAGAAGAGCGCCCCGGCCAAGAAGCCGGCGGCAAAGAAGGCGCCGACGAAGAAGCCGGCCGCCAAGAAGGCGCCAGCCAAGAAGGCGCCGGCGAAGAAGCCGGCCCCCAAGAAGTAGGACGGGCCGCTTCCAGTTGCGCCAACGGGCGCGCACCTTCAGGGGGCGCGCCCGTTTCACATTTCACTCGCTCCGATCGTGCCCGTCATTCCGCCGCCACGTGGAGACGCCATCGCCCTGACCAGCGCCCTGGTGGGCGTGGACTCGCGCAATCCGCGCCTCGTCCCCGAAGCCGCCGGCGAGGGCGAGTGCGCCCGGACGCTGGCCTCCATCCTCGACGCGTGGGGATTCCGCGTCGCGCTGCAGGAGAGCGCGCCGAACCGTCCAAACGTGATCGCGCGCATCGGCCAACCCGGGGGTCGCTCGCTGATGTTCAACGGGCATCTCGACACCGTGGGGATCGCCGGGATGACGCACCCGCCGTTCGACCCGGTCATTCAGGACGGCAATCTCTACGGCCGCGGGAGCTGCGACATGAAGGGCGGCGTCGCCGCCATGTGCGCCGGCGCGGTGCTCGCCGCGGATGCCGGGGTCGACGGTGAGATCGTGATCGCGGCGGTCACCGACGAAGAGTGGCAGTCTGCGGGCACCTCAGCGCTCATCGCCGGCGGCGTGCGCGCCGACGCGGCCATCGTCACGGAGCCGACGCGCCTGGCCATCGGGCCGGCGCACCGTGGCTTCGCCTGGGCGGTCGTCACCGTGCACGGCATCGCGGCGCACGGGTCGCGCTACGATGTGGGCGTGGATGCCAACACGATGGCCGGTCTCCTGCTCGCCGAACTCGAGGCGTATCAGCAGTCGGCGCTGCCGCAGCGCACGCATGCGCTGCTCGGACGCGGCTCCTTTCACGCCGCGCGCATCTCGGGAGGCTTGGGCCTCTCCACGTATGCCGACGCCTGCCGCGTGGAGTTCGAGCGTCGCACGCTGCCCGGCGAGGACGGCGACACGTTTGCCGCGGAGCTGCGCGCGGCCTGCGACCGCGTGGCCGCCCGCGAGCCGCGCTTCCGGGCCGACATCGAGGTGACGTTCGTGCAGGCCGCGAATGATGTCCCGGTCGACGCGCCCATCGTGCAGTCGCTCGTGCGTGCCGTCGAAGCGGTAGAGGGCGCCCCTTCCACCATCGAGGGGCTGTCCTACTGGACCGATGCCGCCCTGCTCTCCGCGGCGGGCATCCCCGCCATCTGCTACGGCCCGGGGGATATCCGGCTGGCGCACAGCGCCACCGAATGGGTGCCGGTCAGCGAAGTGCGCCGCGCCACCGCGGTGCTGGCGCAGTCGGCCGTTGACTGGTTCGGGGTCCGCTAAGTGCACCTGACTGTTCGCCAGTACGACGCGCTCGAACAGGCCATCACGCGCGGCCAGCGCATTGCCGTGACGCGGCGCGGCACCGAGTTCGTGGTCATCCCGGAGCGGCTCGTGATGCGCAACCGCCGCGAGTGCGTCGAGGCGCGGCATCCGACGACGGGCGACCACCTGTCGCTTTGGCTCGACGAGGTGGACGCGCTCGAGGTCGTGCGATGAGCGCCGAGCTGGTGGCCCTCTATGCCGACGAATCGTGCCTCGGCAACGGGCAGACGGGAGACAACCCCGGCGCGGCCGGCGTGCTGATCGAGTATCAGCGCCCCGATGGCTCGCTCGTGCGGCGCGATCTGTGGGTGAGCGAACCGGCGACGACCAACAACCGCATGGCCCTGCGTTCGGTGATCGAGGCGATGCGCGCCATCGGCGCGAAGGGGGCACGCTTTCGCGTCGTGTTCACCTCCGACTCGCGCTACATCGTGGACGGCATGACGGGATGGGTGCACGGCTGGGCGCGCAACGGCTGGAAGCGAAAGACGGGCCCCATCGAAAACCTCGCGCTCTGGCACGACGCGATCGCCGCCTGTGACGGACACGCGGTGATGTGGCGCTGGGTGCGCGGGCACGCCGGCCACGCGCAGAACGAATACGCCAATCACTTGGCGACGCGGGCGGCGGCCGACCAGACGTCGAGCGGCGGGCTCGTGGAGTCGGCCTTCGACGCGTGGCTCGAGGCATACCGCGCGCGGGGGGGAAAGGCGGGCGTTCCGGACGCGTTCCCGGATGGCGCGACGTTCGCTCCGCACGCATCTTTGCCTCGTATCGGATGATCGCGCGCCGGAGGGGCACATGCGCATCCTTGTGGGACTCCTGCTGGGGCTCGCCGCCGGCTATTCCTACGGCTTCTACGACGGCCGCCACAATACACAGCCGACCGTCGTGCGCCTGGTGAAGGGGTTCAAGAGTCCGGGCGCGTCGGCCGTTCAGCACGCCGAGTCGCTGAAGGCGGACGCCGAGGCGAAGCTGCAGCGAAACGCGAACGAGAAAATGAAGGCGGCCCAGTAGATGGCAGACCAACTCGAGCACCTGTTCCACGTCCTGGTCCGGCGCATACGCGACGTGCGCCCGGAGCACCTGTCGCGTCCGTTCGAGGTCGCCGACATCCTCCAGACCTTCGTGCCGTATCGCACCACGCGTGCAGAGGTGGGCACCGAGGCGGCCGAGGACTACGAGGTCCTGGTGATGCGGCTGATCTCCGGCGAGCGCGGGTTCGTGTTCGCCGACGACGTGATGCAGGACGATCTCCGGCGCGAACTGGAGTCGGGCAACCCGGACCTGAAGGCGCTGCGCGCGTACGGCACGGCGAAGGTCACGTTGGCGCAGTACGCGATGCGTCAGGTGCTGGAGTCGGCGCCGCCCCCGGCCGCCTCGACGGTGTCGGCGGCACGCGGGAGCGAGCCGACGGCACCGGAGCCGGTGCCGATGGAGATGTGGGACACGTCGGCGCGGGTCGGCGCTTCACGGCCGCCAACCGCGGGACTTCCCGTCACCGCGCCCGTCGCCGATGCGCTCGAGGCGCTGCAGCGGCAACTCCCGCCCACGCTCGCCGAACTCGGCGAGGCGATGAGCGCCGCCGCTCCGGCGAAGCCGCACGTCCCGTATCAGGCGCGAGGGACGCGCATCCCGGATCCGACCGCCGACACCGCGGTGCGCCCGCCGCGACCGGGGTGCCGGTTCTGCGGCCAGATGCTCTCCGAAGGGCGCGAGGTGACGTTCTGCCCGCACTGCGGCCAGAACCTCAAGGTGCGCCGCTGTCCGGGATGCAGCGCCGAGGTGGACCCGTCGTGGAAGTTCTGCGTCACGTGCGGGCGGGCGAACACCGTCGTCTGACGGAACCTCGACGGGGCGCTGGCCGTAGAGTGGACGGACGGCGGCGCGCCCGCCCGGCGTCCGGCCGTCCCGCACCACCGACCGTCGCCCTCACCCGCTGATGCCCACCTCGCCCACCCCGCCCGATGATCGCGCGCTGAATCGCGCGGCGCTGGAGCGCGTGCTGGCGCGCGCGATGGAACTGCATGTCCGCGGCGACACCGCCGATGACGCGCGCGCCGAGTCGGTGAGCGAGTCGCGCGTGCTGGAGATCGCGCGTGAGGTGGGCATCACCCCTGAGGCGGTACGGCAGGCGATCGCGGAGGAGCGCGCGCGGGAGCCGCTGAACCTGTCGCAGCGCGAGAGCGACGCGATGCTCAGCGACCCCGCAGTGTCGGCAGCGCGGCTGGTGCCCGGCGCGCCGGACGACCTGCTGGGCCGCGCCGAGGCGATGCTCGTGCGTGACGAGTCTCTGGGTGTCATCCGACGGTATCCCGACCGGCTGGTGCTCGAGGCCCGACGCGGCATGCTCGACCAGCTAGCCCGCGGCATGGACTTCGGTGGCAAGGGCTATTACCTGTCGCGGGCGAGCGAAGTGGTCGTCAGCGTGGGCGCGGTGGACGCGCGCCGCACGCACGTGGCGCTCGCCGCCGACCTCGCGCGCGCCCGCACCGGACAGCTGGTGACGCCGGTCGTGCTGTTCCTCCTGCTTGGCCTTGTCGCCGGCGTGCCGCTTGCCCTGTTGACGGTCTTCCCGTGGCTCGGCGCCGTGCCGCCGGTGGTGCTCGGGTGGATCGGCTGGCGTTGGGCGCGCAACTCCTGGCGCGCGCTGCGCCGGCAGGTGCTTGTGTCGATGGAGCGGCTGCTCGACAAGCTCGAGTATCCCGACAAGCCGTCGCCGACGCAGCAGCTGTTCGACGGCCTCGCCCGGACGTTGTTGCCGCCGAAATAGGGCGATCCAGCTGGCGGCGGATTGGTGACGGGCGCTCGCGGCGCCGTTGGCATCGTGGTGTATGTCCAACGACTCACCACAAAGTCACGAAGGTGCACAAAGGCGTCCGCCCGCGGATCCTTGGTCATCGCACGTCATTGGGGCCGCGATTACGGTGCACCGCGCACTCGGCCCAGGGTTGCTCGAGTCGGCGTATCAGGCCGCTCTCGCGCTGGAACTTGAGATCCGAGGTGTTCCCTTTGAGCGCGAACGCTTCTTGCCCGTCGTGTATCGTCACCGGGCTCTCGACGCGCACTACCGCATCGACTTTCTGGTTGGTGGTTTGCTTGTCGTCGAGATAAAGGCCGTCGAGCGCCTACAGGCCGTGCATGAGGCCCAACTTCTGACGTACCTAAGGCTCGGAGGGTACCGCCTGGGTCTCCTGCTCAATTTCTGCGTGCCGGTACTGCGACACGGGATCGTGCGGCGCGCACTGTAGCCTTCGTGAACTTCGTGGCTTTGTGGTGAAGGCCGTCCTGTGGTGGCAGTTCCCAACGCGGCATCGGTAGATTTGCCGCATGGCCGCCACCGACACGCCCGCACGCGTCCGCGCCGCCGAGGCGTTTGGCCGCGAGGTCTTGCCGGCCGTGTCGCGCACGTTTGCGCTGTCGGTGCAACTGCTGCGCGGAGAACTGGGGCGCTCGGTGCTGTGCGCGTACCTGCTCTGCCGCATCGCGGACACCATTGAGGACGACGGGCACGCCGCGCCGGACGACAAGGCGCGCCTGCTCGGCGAGTTTCTCGCCTGCCTCGACGACGCCGCGGCCGCCGACGCCTTCCCCACGCGCGTCCGGCACATCGAGGGTGACGCGGCTCACGTGCGCCTGCTGCGCAGCACAGACCTGGTGTGCGTGCTCTTTCGTTCGCTTCCCGAGGGATCGCGCGCGTGCGTGGCGCACTGGGTGCGCGAGATGGGGCGCGGGATGGCGGCGTTCACGCTGCGGCATCCGGCGGGGCTGCGCATCCAGACCGTGGAGGAATACCGCGAGTACTGCTACTACGTGGCCGGGACGGTGGGGTGCATGCTCACCGAGCTGTGGCGCGAGCACGGGCACGTACCGCCCGCGCGCTACGACGCGCTGTGGGCGCGGTGCAAGAGCTTCGGCGAGGCGCTGCAGACGGTTAACATCCTGAAGGACATCGCCGCCGACGCCGAGCGGGAGAACGCGATCTACATCCCGGAGTCCACCCTGCGCGCGCACGGCGCGTCGCAGGCCACTCTGCTCGATCCGGCCTGTCTCGCGGCGAACCGCGCCGCCGTCGGCGACTTCATCGCCCTGGCGTGGACCGACCTCGACCTGGCCTTCGAGTACCTGTTGCTCCTGCCGCGCCGGGCGGTGTCGATCCGCGCGTTCTGCGTCCTGCCGATGCTCTACGCGTATGCGACGCTCCGCGAGCTTTCGCACAGCGATGCGATGCTGCGCCCCGGCGGCGTCGTGAAGATCAGCCGGGCCGAGGTGCGCGCGCTGATGGCCGCGGGGTTGGCGGCGCTTGGCAGCAACACCCTGTTGCGACGACTCGTATCGTCGGTGCGGACGCGGCCGTTTGCGCCGTTCGCGGCGACGGCGAGCGCGGAACAATGAGCGAACGGCCGCCGATGGCCCTGCCCGCGCCGCCGCCCGAGTTCCGCGGCGTCTTCCGGACCGACGCCCGCGCCTGCGCCGTGTACAGCGAAGGGGCGGGGATCGCGCGCATCATCCCCGATGCGGTGGCCGTGCCGGCCGATGCCGACGACGTCGTCACGCTGGTGCAGTGGGCCGCCGAGCATCGCGTGCCGCTGGTGCCGAGGGGTTCGGCGAGTTCGATGGCAAACGGCGCCGTGGGGCGCGGCGTGGCACTCGATCTATCGCGGCTGGATGCGATCGGCCCGGTGGACGCCGAGCGTGCGATGATCGCCTGCGGGCCGGGCGCCCTGCGCGATGCGGTGGACGGCGCGGCGCGTCTACACGGACTGCGCGTGGCGGTGGATCCGTCTTCCGGCACCTTCGCGACGATCGGCGGGATGACCGCCACGAACGCGGCCGGCACGCGCACCGTGAAGCTCGGAGCCATGCGCGCGTGGGTGCGCGGCCTCGACTGCGTCTTCGCCGATGGATCGCGTGCGTGGGTGCGCCGGGGCGAGGCGCGGCCGAAGGTTGAGGCGCTGCGCACGTTCCAGCACGACGTCGCGCGCGACGTCCTCGACCGCGGCTCGGCGCTCACGCGCCCTGGCGTGCGCAAGGAGTCGAGCGGCTACGGACTCGCCGATTACGCGCGCAGTGGCGACCTCGTGGACGTGCTCGTGGGAAGCGAGGGGACGCTGGCCGTCTTTGTCGGCGTCGAGCTCGGGCTCGCTCCGCTCCCCGCCGTGCGCGCGTCGCTGCTGGCCGCGTTCGGCTCGTTGGAGGACGCCGTCGAGGCCGCGGGGGGTGCCGCGGGCATTGGCGCCAGCGCCGTGGAACTGCTCGACCGCACGTTCCTCGACGTTGTGCGGACCCACGCGTCGCAACTGTCGATTCCACCTGCTGCAGAGGCCGTGCTGTTGATGGAGGCCGAGGGCGACACGCCCGCCGCCGCCGACACGCTCACCCTGCGCCTTGGCGACGCCTGCCGCACCGCGCGCGCGCTGGCCGTGTTGGCCGCGCCCGACGAGGCCACCGCCGATCGTATCTGGGCAATTCGCCACGCGGCCAGCCCCATTTTGAACGCCCTCGACCCGCACCTCGCCTCGATGCAGCTCATCGAGGACGGCGCGGTGCCGCCGGCCGCCTTTGCCGACTACGTGCGCGGCGTGCGCGCGGCGCTCGAGCGGCACCGCGTCCGGGGCGTGATCTTCGGGCACGCCGGCGACGCGCACGCCCACGTGAACGCGCTGCTCGACGTGCGCGAGCCGGACTGGCGAGATCGCGCGCGTGCGCTGCTCGACGAGGTGACGGCCCTCGTGACGCTGCTCGGCGGCACGCTCGCCGCGGAGCACGGCGACGGCCGGTTGCGCACGCCGCTGATGTTCCGCGTGTGGGACGCGCGCGCGATGGCGCTCTTCGCGCGGGTGAAGCAGGCGTTCGATCCAGTTGGGATTCTCAATCCCGGGGTGAAGGTGCCCCAGCCGGGGCAGGATCCGCTCGCCGCGGTGAAGTACGATCCCACCCTGCCGCCGCTGCCACCGGAGGCGCGGGCGGTGCTCGACCACGTGGTGCGGGAGAAGGCGTGGGCATCGTACCGGCTGGGGCTGCTGGACGCGCAGTAGGGGGCGGGTGGGCGTCGCACCCTCACATCACCGTCGTTCCCATTCTAGATTTCCGCGCACCCTCAACACCCCGCCGATGCCGCACTTCTATACCGAGCCCAAGGTCACCGTTCTCTCCCGGCCGTTGTTCGCGGAGCCGGCCCACCTCCCCGTGCAGTGGCAGGGGGAAAGCACCGACGGCGAGCGGTTGGCGGAGTTCGCAGGGCGCCTGTGCTACATGAGCCAGAAGAACCCGGCCAGCCGCACGACGCGCGACTACCTGGAGAACATCAAGAAGCAGGGACACGGGTCGGTGCTCGAGCACGCGAACTACTCGCTGCTGCTCGAGGGGATCAGCCGGTCGCTGACCCACGAGCTGGTTCGGCACCGCGCAGGGTTCGCGTACTCGCAACTGTCGCAGCGCTACGTAGACGAGAGTGACGCGGCTTTCGTGGTGCCGCCCGCCATCCTCGGCGACGAGGCGCTGGTGGCGCAGTGGAAGGGGCAGGTGGAAGGAGCGCAGGCCACGTACATCGCGCTCGTCGAGAAGCTGATGGAGCGTTACAGCTGGGTCGCCGACAAGGTGCACCGCCGCAAGATGGCCCGCGAAGCGGCGCGCGGCGTGCTGCCGAACTCCACCGAGACCAAGATTGTCGTGACGGCCAACGTGCGCGCGTGGCGCACGATGCTCGAACTGCGCACGGGCGAGGGGGCCGAGCAGGAGATCCGCCGGCTGGCGGTGCTGGTGCTGCGCACGCTCCAGCAGGAAGCGCCGGGTTTCTTCTCGGACTTCGAGATCTACACCGCCGAGGACCGCGTGGAGTCGGCGCGGATTTCGTACCACAAAGTGTAGGCGCGGCCTCAACGGGACCGACCGTTGCGCGCGGAGGCTGCCCACGGGCGGCCTCCGCGTTCAGTTTCATCGTGACGTCGCACCCGGTGCGGCGCGTTCTGACGCGCTTGACGCTCATCTGACGGTTGCGTCAGAAGTTCGCGGGCCAGAGTGCCCTGCCTTCGCTACTATTAGTCCGCCAGCGACGGTCTTCGACGGTGGCTGATGATACCGGACCCAGCATGCAACTGACGCTCGCCACGCTCGGCTCCCTGCAGGCGACCTCGACGGACCGCGAGGGGACGGTGCGCCCCCTGGGCCGCGGCAAGCCGGTGGCAATGCTTGCCTATCTGGCCTGCATCCCGGGGCATCGGGCGAGCCGCGAGCATCTCGCGGCGCTGCTGTGGGGCGACGTGGATAGCGACGCCGCGCGCCAGAACCTGCGGCAGACCATCTGGTACCTGAAGAAGAAGCTCGGCGACGGCCTGCTGGACGTCACGGGCGAGATGATCGGCCTCGCAGTGCCCTGCGCGTGCGATCGCGATGAGTTTGTGGCCGCCGCGCAGCGGGCGGATTTCGCCGCGGCTATCGAGCGCTACACGGGCCCCTTCATCCCAGACTTCGCCGCCCCGGGCGCCGCTGAGTTCGAGCAGTGGTGCGAACTGGAGCGCCGGCGCCTGATGGTGACGTTCCTGCGCTGCGCTGACGCGCTGACGCGCCAGTGGCTGAGTGAGGGGCGTTTCCGTGACGCGCAGGAACTCGCCCGCCGGGCGCGGGATGTGGATCCAATGGATCAGGCGACGTGGCGCCTGCTCCTCGAGGCGCTGATGGCGGGGAGCGACGGGCTGGGCGCGGCCAGCGAGGCCGAGCATTTCGAGTCCTTCTTGGCGCGCGAGGAGCAGGAGGCGGAGGTCGCGTCTCTGGCGGCGCTTCGGGCGGCACGCCGCACCCCGACGGCCGGTGCTCCCATCACGGCCAGTCCGTCGGCGGCGATCGCCGCACAACTCGTGGGGCGCGAGGTGGAGTTCAGTCGGGTGCTCTCGGCGTGGGAATCTGCGCGTGCGGGGACGCCGCGCGTTCTGGTGATCTCGGCGGGGGCAGGACTCGGGAAGACTCGGCTGCTACGGGACGTGTGCGCGCGACTGCGCGCGTCGCGGTCGCGCTGCGTGCTGACCCGCGCGAATCCGGGCGACCGCCACCTCAGCGGTGGCTTCCTGGCTGAGGTGGTTTCTCAGCTCGTGTCGTTTCCCGGGGCCGCGGCGGTCTCAACGGGCACAGCCGGCGTGCTGGTCGCGCTGGCGCCGGCCCTGGCCTCCACCTACCCGTCGGCGTCGCCGGATCCCACCGAGGGCGAGGACGCCACGCGGCGGCGGGCGTTGGCGCTGGTGGACCTGGCGCGTGCTGTGAGCGACGAGCACCCCGCCGCGCTGCTGCTCGACGACCTGCACTGGGCCGATGAGCACTCGGCGCGCGTACTGGCGGCGGCCTTTTCGCATTTCGAGGACGCGCGCCTACTTGTGGTGATCGCCAAGCGTCCGTCGGCCGATCCACGGGCGCTCTTCGCGCCGTTCGAGCGGCTGGACCTGCCGCCGCTCGATCTCGCCGCCGTCTCCGCTTTTGTCACCCAGGTGGCGGAACTTCCGTCCACGCCGTGGGCCGACGTCCTGCCGCAGCAGCTGCTGCTGGCCACCGGCGGGTCGCCGTTGCTGCTGGTCGAGACGCTGCACGACGCGCTGGAGCAGGGATGGCTCTCGTGTGGAGATGACGGGGCGTGGCATTGCGACGACCCTGCCCGCATCACCGCCTCGCTGCGCGAAGGGAGCGCCGTGCGTCAGCGCGTGCAACGGCTGGCGCCCGCCGCGCGGCGCCTGCTGCTGGTGCTTTCCGTGGTCGGCCGGCCGGTGGAGGCCGAGGAAGCGTCGGCGATGGCCGGCGGCGACACGCGCGATGGCGGCGAGCTCGTGGAGACACTGGAGCGCGGCGGCTTCGTCATGCGTGACGGGGCGCATCTCGTGACGGCGCACGATGAGATCGCCGACGCGGTGGTGGAGGGCGCTTCGGACGACGAGCGGCGGGCGGTGCACGCCGACGTCGCCCGCGAGATGCTCGCGCGGGCGAGCGACGAGATGCCGCTGCGGCTAGCCGCGGAGCACGCCGCGGCGGCCGATGACCGACCGCTGCTCCAACTGGCATGGCATCGCTTCCTCCCGTTGCGCCGCCAGCAGGGGGACCGGCGGGGTACGCGCCGCATCGCCGCCGATTTTCTTGGCGTGGCCGCGGAGCAGCGCGCGGTGCTGGCGCTGGTGGCGGCGACGCCGTGGTGGAAGCGGCAGCGGACGCGGTGGTTCGCAGCAGCCGGAGTGCTTTTCGCCGTGGCGGGGGCGGCGATCGGGATGGCGGCGCTTCGTCCGGCGAAACTCACGTCGGATTTCGCCGTGTGGGTCGCCGACAGCGCGCACGGGACGCGTCGGCTCGTGGGCGTGCGCATTGATCCGAACGAGCCGTGGCTCGCGGGGGAGCCGCTGCACGCGGTCGAGCTGGATTCGACGGACTTCCCGGCGTTTCCCGCGGGGGTCGCGACCGCGCTGCGCCGCCTGCCGAGTGGGCGAGAGTGGCGGGCACATGCTGTATTGCCGAACGGCGGTGACGAAGTACTGCGCATCGACTCGCTGGGACAGATTCATCCGCTGCTCACGGGGACTGGGGACGATGCGATTGTCACGAGTTCGCCCGATGGGCGCTTCGCGGTGGGCATCAGCAGTCGGTACGACACGTTGACCGATCATGGCCAGTTGGTCGTCGTCGATCCTCGCACCGGCGCCACGCGCCGGCTCACGAAGAACGTGGAGGCAGACTACCACCCAGTGTGGCGGCCTGACGGCGCACAGGTCCAGTTCATCCGGCGGTATTTCAGCCGCACGAGTGACGATGCGATCTGCTTCGTGGACTTCGACGGGAGCAATGAACGCTGCCTGAGCGCTCCCTTGATGGTAGGGGGCAGTCTCTTCGGGTGGATTGACCACCGGACGCTGCTGGGTTCGTACGGCGACGGGAGGCTGTTTCGATTCGATGCTATCACCGGGCAGCTGACGCCCATTCCGGACCTGTACGGACAAGTTGTCGGCTACGAGGGCGACGTGAGGAGTTGCTGGTGCAGCACCGCCGTCGGCTCCGAACCTTCGCTGTACCTTTTCCCAGCAACCGATCCGGCGGCGGCGCGACCGGTGCTGTACCGGGGCCAACCGTTGCGGGGGACGCTGGCCTACATCGGGCCGCTGTTCACAGCGCGGAGTTGGCTGGACACGCTGCGCCTGGAGCGGCCATCGCGCGGACTCTCCGTCGAAAACACGCATAGCCTGCGCGTGGAAGGGCGCCGCGCCAACGGCGCGCCCGCGCGCGTGCACGATCTCCGGTGGAGTTCGCGCGACTCAACGGTCGCCACGGTGGATTCGCTGGGCGTCCTGCGCCCGCGGCGCATCGGCAGGGTCTGGGTGATCGTCAGCGCCGGCGGATGGCGCACCGACTCGGCGCTGATCGAGATCACCGCGGCGACATCGCGAGTGCTCATCCGGGAGCGGTGGGATGCCGCGTGGACGTCGCGGTGGACCCCGTTCGGCGACCCACGCCCCCGCATCGTGAGCACACCGCGCGGCCCGGCCTTTCTCCCCAACGGGGACGGCTCGTACCAGTCCGGCGCGTATTCCAGCGTGATCATCCCGAGCGCGATGGGGGCCGGCCTTGAAGCTCTGGTCAGCATGCCGGTCACGCGCCTGCAGTGGCAGTCCATCTCGCTGAACTTCGGCCGAGCCGAGACGCTCGCCGCGCTGCGGCGATGGGACCACCGCACGGGGGACGGCACACCGGGCCTCTTCCAGGCTTGCTGGGGAACGTTTCCTGGAGACGAAGGGGGACGAGCGCGCAAGTTGGCTGCGGTCGGCGAGCAGGGCACGGTCATCGCCATCGATGTCGACACGACGCTCTACAACGGCGCGTGGCGCCGAGTGCGCGTCCAGCTCCTGCCCGACGGGCGGTGCGCGATGGCCATCGACGGCGTGCCCGTTGGAGTAACGCGTGGCAGCAGCCCGCCGCCACAGAATGGAGTCTTCCTGCATATCGTCGGCCACTCGGCCTTCGACGGTCGCCTGGTGATCGGCCCGCTCGAAGCGTGGAGCGGCGTGCGCGGCGGCGTGGACTGGACGAGACTCGACGCGTTGGCGCCACCCGAATCGCGTCGGTAGACTCACGACGCCACACGGGGCGCGAAGCCACGCTTCGCGCCCCGTGCCGTGTCCCGGCCAACCGACGCCGAGGTCACTCCTCCTTCTCCTCCTCCTTCTCCTTCTCCGCCTCGGCGATCACCTTGAGCGCCGCCTCGTGCGGCATCAGTTCGTACGTGTGGAACTTGTGCGTGAAGGTGCCGCGTCCCTGCGTCATGCTCTGCAGCTTCGTGGCGTAGAGGTACAACTCGGCCTGCGGCACGATCGCCTTCACCTTGGTGCCGATCCCCTCGAGGTTCTCCGAGCCCAGGATCTGCCCGCGGCGGCCGGAGATGTCGCCCATCACGTCGCCGAGGTAGAGGTCGGGGGTGAGGATCTCCACTTCGTGCAGCGGCTCGAGCAGCACCGGCCGGCACTTGGGCGCGATGTTCTTGAAGGCCAGGATGCCAGCCATCTTGAACGACGCTTCGTTGGAGTCCACGGAGTGTGACGATCCGTCGAAGCACTCGCAAATGAAGTCCACCACCGGATAGCCGGCGAGGATGCCGCGCTCGGACGCTTCCTGCACACCCTTGTCCACGGCGGGGATGAACTGCCGCGGGATGACGCCGCCCTTGATGGCGTCCACGTACTGGTAGCCCGTGCCGCGCGGCCCGGGCCGCAGCTTCACCCAGCAGTCGCCGAACTGGCCGCGGCCGCCGGACTGCTTCTTGTGCCGCCCCTGCCCTTCCGCCGCCGCCGTGATCGTCTCGCGGTAGGCGATGCGCGGCACCTTGAGCTGGGCCGAGACATTGAACTGCCGCTTGAGGCGCGACATCGCCACTTCAATGTGCCGCTCGCCCATCCCGCTGAGGATCGTCTCGTGCGTCTCGGCGTCGTAGTGCGTCTCGAACGTCGGGTCCTCGTCGTGGATGCGGTGCATGCCGACCTGCAGCTTCTCCTCGTCGGCGCGCGCGGTGGCCTTCACCGCGTAGGTCACGAGCGGCTGCGGGAACTCGACCTGCGGCAGGCGGACCGGGTGCTCCTTCGTCGAGAGCGTGTCGTTGGTGTGCGTGTTCTTCAGCTTGGCGATGCAGCCGATGTCGCCGGGGTAGAGCTTCGTCACCTCGATGCGCTCCTTCCCCTGCGGCACGGCCAGGTGCACCAGCTTCTCCGCCACGTCGCGCGTGGCGTTGTAGACCTCGGCGCCGTTCTCCACGACGCCGCTGAACGTCCGGAAGAACGTCACCTCGCCGACGTGGGGCTCAGCCGTCGTCTTGAAGCAGAGCGCAGAGAACGTGGCCTTTTCGTCTGGGTGAATCTCGACGGTCTTGTTCCCTTCGGCGCCCTTGAACGCCTTCTGCTCCTCCATCTCGTAGGCCGATGGCATGAGCTGGACGAGGAAGTCGAGGACGGTGCGGATCCCCCACGTGAGCTGGGCGGAGCAGCACAGAAGCGGGAAGAGCTCCTGGCGCTTCATCGCCTCCTTCATTGCCGCCATCTCTTCGTCGCCCGGGATTTCCTCGCCGCCGAAGAAGCGCTCGAGGAGCGCGTCGTCGGTGGCGGCGACGGCCTCGACCATTTCTTGATGGTACTTCTCGAAGCGCGCCTTCTCCGAGTCCGGGATGTCCGTCTCGGTGTACTCGCCCGACTTCGTCCCGGCCGTGAAGAGGTGCGCCTTCTTGGTGAAGAGGTTGATGATCCCCTTGAAGTTCGGGCCGGCGCCGATCGGGATCTCCACGGGGACGACCTTGGAGGTCAGCTTCTCCTTGATCGCGGCGTAGGCCGCGTCGAAGTCGGCGTGCTCCTTGTCCATCAACGTGACGGCGAAGAGGACCGGATCGCGGCGGGTGAGCGCCTCGCGGAACATGCGCTCCGTCCCCACCTCGACGCCCGCGGCGGCGGCCACGGTGATCAGCGCGCCGTCGGCGGCGGTGAGGCCGGCGATCGCGTCGCCCTGGAAGTCGAGGAACCCGGGCGTGTCGATCATGTTGATCTTCGTGTCACGCCACTCGGCGAAGGCGCATCCGATGGAGATAGAAAAACCGCGCTCGATTTCCTCGGGTGAGGTCACGGTCAACGCGGTTCCATCCTTGACTTGGCCATGTCGCTTGCTGCTGCCGGACACGAAGGCGAGGGCGTCTACCAGTGTGGTCTTGCCGCTCGTCCCGTGTCCCACTACCGCGACATTTCTGATGGCCTCGCTTCTGTACTCTTTCATGCTCCCTCCGCCGCTAGAATCGGCGTCGCTTAATAGATACGGGAGCATCCAATTAGTTCACGCTGACGTCAAGGGTGGCCGACCCTGACGGGGGTGTAGGGGAACGAGTACGGAGGGACGAGGTTGGGGGCGGGGGGGAGGAGTGGAGAAAGGAGAGCAGGGCGAGGGGACACGTCCCTCCGTCTCCTCCCCCCACTCTTCCCCCCGCACCAAACCTCCGCACCCCGCCCTCCTCCCTCCGCCCTCCCAGAAACACCCGCGGCCCGCCATCCGGCGGGCCGCGGAACTCACTGGACAAGTTGTCCTAGTCCTGCTCCGTCTCTTGATCGAACGCCAGCCCCTCGGCCTCGCGCAGGGCGGCCAGCATCGTGTCTGGCGGGACAGCTCGCATGGCAAAGGCGGGCGTGGGACGGAAGGAGAACGAAACCGCGCGGCGCGTCCCCTCAGGCCAGTCGGGCATCAGCAGGCCACCGACCAGCCGCCGGATGCCCTGGCCGCACTCGGCAAGGAGTGCCTGCGCTGTTTCGGCAAGGACGGCCAGGGGAATCTGCAGGTCGCGCGAGATCAGTTCCCCGGTCACTTCGTCCCGCCATGCGGCATCTCCGACCGCCCCGCGCTCTGGCCAGACCCCGACGTGGCGCACGGTGTCGGCGCGGTCATCGGCGGAGCGCCGCGACTCGAGCGCGGCAGCGAGGGCGAGGGCCAGCGACTCCGGGCTCGGAATGCCGTAGAGCGTCACCACATCGCGCGACGGACGTTCCATCGTGAGCGGGGACGGCACGGTATTGACGTGCGCCAGCACGCTCGAATGTTCGGGCGGCTGCTCCTCGACCATGACGAGAACGTCCATCCTTCCTCCACAGGGGGCGATCCTTCATTGATGATTACCTGCAAGTCCCGCGCCGTGTCACGGGCGCTTCGTCACGAGCGTGTCACGCGAGGCCGCGATGTCCGTTCTTCCCTCTGACGCGCGGCAGCGCGTCGCCTGCGATGCGCCTGCCTCGCGCTTCGCGGGCCGTGGCTCGCGTTCTTGTACACCGTCGCACCCTGCGAGGCTCCACGCACAACGCACGGGGCCGCGGGCCGGATCCGGCGCCGAGCGCTTCCTGCGTCGGACGCTTCAAAAGCCGCCACGCGTCCGGGTAACTTTCCGTTCGCATGCGACCCCGTCATCTCCTCGCCCTCGCCGCGTTCCTGCTGGCGCGTTCCGCGCCAGCCCAGCCTGCGCCGGCGCTGCCCTACCGGATCCCGGTCCTCCAGTACCATCTCATCGGCGACACCGACAGCCGGTGGAAGCGCTCGCGCGACGGATTTCGCCGCGACCTGCAGCTGCTTTACGACCGCGGCTATCGCCCCATCACGGTCGCCCAGCTGATTGATCGCGACTTCGACATCCCGCCCGGCACGTCACCCGTCGTCTTCACGTTCGATGACGCGTCGCCGGGGCAGTTCTCTTATGTCGAGCGCGACGGCAAGCTCGATATCGATCCGAACAGCGCACTGGGCATCTGGCTGGCCTTCAGCAAGCGGCACCCCGATTGGAAGCCGCGGGCGACCTTCTGCACGCTGTCCGGCGCCTCGGAGGGACACGCCTTTTTTGGCGACACCGGCGTGGCGGGACAGAAGTCGGCGTGGCGCCTGCCGAAGGTGCGATTCCTCGCCCAGCAGGGGTTTGAGCTCTGCAACCACACGCTGTACCACGCGCGTCTGGACCGGCTGGGCGACGCCGCCGTGCAGGAGCAGATCGCGCGCGGCGTGCTAGCCATCGACTCGGCCGTTGCCGGCCATCGCGTGCGAACCTTCGCGCTCCCGCTCGGACTCTGGCCGCGCAATCGCGAGCTTGCGCGCGCCGGTCAATGGACGGATCCCAAGACCACGCGCACGATCGCCTATCGGTTCGACGCCATTCTCGAGGTGACCGGCGCTCTGCAGGGCACGCCGTACGGCCCGGGGTTCAACCCGCTCTCCATTCCGCGGACGCAGATCATCGGCGAGAACCTCGGCAGGCTGCTCGACGCCATCGAGCCCAAGCGGTTCCGGCCGCGGCCCGCGTCGGCGCGCTAGCGCCGCATCATCCCTTCAAAGGCGGCGCGGATCAGCGCCCGCGCAGGGCTTCCAGCGCGCGGTCGATCGCCTCGCGCTGCGCCGAGTGGAGGGCACGGCGGCGCAGCTCCCGGAAGGTGTCGATTGCCAGGCTCAGGGCGACGGGATCGTCCTCCGTCGCGGCCACCGACGCGGCGTTGTCGGCGAGGTTGGCCCGGGCGAGGTCATCGTCCGGAAACCGTTCCGTGACCTGCAGCCAGCGGTTCATCCGGGCGCGCGGATCGGTCTCGGTGAGCGCCCACAGGTGCCACGCCCCGCGGTGGGTTGGGTCGGCCGCAATCGCCCGCGACGCGAGATTGCCGACGACGTCGGGGCCCCGTCCGGTGAGCCAGTAGGCGTTCGCCAAGCGGACCAGCGCCCGGGCATCTGAGGGCTCGCGATCCACGACGATCTCCATCAGTGGCCCCAGCACCTCGGGCATCGCAGCGTGCGCATCGGCCGCCGCGAACAGTTCGTCGGTGGGCGCGTCGGCGGCTAGCGCCGTCAGCGAGTCGAGGAGGCGACGCGTGTCTCCATCGCTCTTGTACGCATCCACGATCGCCGTCAGCCGGGTGAGGACGGATCCGGGAGTGGGGCGCATGGCGCGCAATTTACCCACAGCGTTCAGTGTGGGTGGGGAGGGTTGCGCGAACGCAGCGGGGCCGCCATACTCCACGCCAGTCGGCCTGCGCCTTGCGCACGCCCGCAGTACACCCCCCTCCGCCCAGCCGTCCGTTGACGGCGAGCGACTCCGGCCAGTTCCCGCCGCGAGTGACGGTGTGTCCGTTCGATCCCGCCGGGCTCCGTGACGTTCCGTGGCTTGGCAGTGCGAGGCCCTTCGGGCGCCTCGTCTCGTAGCCTGTCAGCATTGGTTCGCAGTTCGGCGCGCCGTAAGCGCGCGGTCCGTGGAAGGCACGGACCCTGATCCCCAAGCAGCAGTCGGAGTGTCCACTCCTCACGTGGGCGGGCCGCGCATTCGCGGCTCGGGCCCGCATCGCATTGATCCACCACTTCACACACACGCATGAGCGAGAATCGTCGTCCTCGCCGCCGCGGTCGTCCGGCCAAGTCGCGCGGAAAGACTGCGCCAGAAACCACATCGGCCGAGCCGGATCCGTATCTCGATAGTTCTGCGCCGGAATCGGCGTCGGACGGTCCGCCGCCGGAACTTCGGACGCCAGAGCCCCGCGCGGCGGCCGACGAGGCGCCGCCAGCCGCGCCAAACGCTGAACCGTCGTCCGGTTCGGCGCCCGCCGAGGCGGGGTCCGCCGAGGGGAATGGCGGCGCTAGCTCGGCGCCGATGAACGGCGCCAACGGGGGCGGACGGCCGCAGTTCGAGCACCGCCGCGAGCGGTTCGGTCGTCGCGGCCGCCGACATCGCGGGCGGAACCGAGGCAATGGTGGCGAGCAGAACGGCCAAGGTGGCGGGCCGCCGGCGCAACCGATCGTCGCCGACGGCGACACGGTGGGATGGTTTGACCCATCGCGCGACGCGGGCTTCATTCGCCGAGCGGGGGCCAGCTATCTCGAGGAGCAGGGCGACGCATATGTCCCGGCCTACCTCGCCCGCCAGCACGGCCTCCGTAAGTCGGATCTCGTGCGGGCCACGACCGGGCGCGACCATCGCGGTCGGCCGACCTGCGTGGAGATCCTCTCAATCAACGAACACGACCCCGCGGACGCGTTGCGCCGTCCGGACTTCGCGTCACTGACCGCGAGCTATCCGGACCGCAGGCTCACGCTCGAGACCGGCCGGCCGGCGCGTGTTGGTCCAGAACTCACCCGTCGCGCGATCGACCTGATCGCCCCCATCGGCTACGGCCAGCGCGCGCTCATCGTCGCCCCGGCGCGCGCCGGCAAGACGATGCTGCTGCAGGCCATCACCGAGGGCGTGGCGCTCAAGCATCCGGACGCGACGCTCCTCATTCTCCTCGTGGACGAGCGCCCCGAGGAAGTGAGCGAGGCGATCTCGTGGGGCGTGGGCGAAGTGATCGCGTCGTCGTTCGACCAGCCGGCGCGCCGACACGTCGAGGTCACCGAAATGGTGCTCGAGCGGGCGCGCCGCCTCGTCGAACTCGGCAAGGACGTGGTGATCGTGCTCGACTCGCTGACGCGCATGGCCCGTGCGCACAACACCGCCGAGCGCGGCACTGGCCGGACGATGTCGGGCGGCCTGGACACGTCGGCAATGGCCAAGCCGAAGGCGTTCTTCGGTTCGGCGCGCAACATCGCCCCCGAGAACGGCGGCGGATCGCTGACGATCATCGCCACGGCGCTGGTCGAGACCGGCTCGCGCATGGACGACGTGATCTTCGAGGAGTTCAAGGGGACGGGCAACTGCGAGATCAAGCTCGACCGCGGGCTCTCGGAGAAGCGCATCTTCCCCGCGTTCGACATCGCGAGCTCCGGCACGCGCCGCGAGGAGAAGCTGTATAAGCCCGGCCAGCTCGACGCCATCTACGCCCTGCGCCGCGGCCTCCAACAGATGCCGCCGCAGGCGGGGATGGAGTGGATGATCAAGCGCATCGCCAGCACGCCGGATAACGACACGCTGCTGGGTGGGCTGGTCTAGGGACGAGGGACGAGAACGACATCACCACGGAGACACGGAGAGCACGGAGAACGGCAACTGAAAAATCTTGGAGGAACAGCGCTCGCGACTCACGCCCCTGCGTGGAGCACTGTCGTTACCCCCAGTATTTGCAGTTGCAGTTCTCCGTGCCCTCCGTGTCTCCGTGGTGAAGCAGTTGAAGCTCCGTCCGAGACCTACCGCTTCGCCCCAAGCTCTTCGAACAGGTCGGCGATCGCGCGCATCCCCTTGTTGAAGTTCTCGACGCTCATCCACTCGTCGGGGGCGTGGGCGTTCTCGCCCGGCAGGCCAAAGCCCATCAGCAGGACGGGCACGCCGAGGATGCGTTCGAAATCGCCAACGACCGGGATTGAGCCGCCTTCGCCGGTCACCTCCGGATTCCGCCCGAACGCGGCGTGCAGCGCGCGCTTGGCCGCCTCGAAGAGCGGCCCTTCGAGGTCCGCGCGCCACGGCTTGCCGCCGTGGAGGTGCGTCACCGTGACGGCCACGCCCTTGGGGGCGACCTTCGCCACGTGCGCCTTCATCAGGGCCTCGATCTTCGCCGGCTCCTGCTTGGGCACCAACCGGCAGCTGACCTTCGCCATGCTCACGCCGGGAAGCACCGTCTTGGCTCCTTCGCCGGTGTAGCCGCTCAGCAAGCCATTGACCTCGCACGTCGGGCGCGTCCACAGCTTCTCGAGCACGGTGAACTGCGGTTCGCCGCCCAGCGATGACGCGCCGACCTCCTGGCGGAAGTGCTCTTCGTCGAACGGGAGCTTTCGCATTCCATCGATGACCGCCGGTGGGAACGGCAGGACGTCGTCGTAGAAGCCGTCGATCATGATCTTGCCGTTGGCGTCGTGCATCGTGGCGAGGATGCGCGCCAGCGCCATCGCCGGGTTCACCACGGCGCCGCCATAGCTCCCTGAATGCAGATCGCTGGCGGGGCCGCGGACGTCAATCTGGAAGTAGGCCAGCCCGCGCAGCGAACTCAGGATGCTTGGGATGCCCGGGGCGAACATCGACGAATCGGAGATCACCACGCCCTCGCAGGCGAGGCGCTGTTTGTGCTTCTCGATGAACGGCGCGAGGTTCTCGCTCCCGACTTCCTCCTCGCCCTCGGCGAGGACGATGATGTTCACAGGAAGCGTACCGCGCACCTCGAGGAAGACCTCCAGCGCCGCGACGTGGGCAAACAGCTGGCCCTTGTCGTCCACGCTGCCGCGCGCGAACAGCTTGCCGTCGCGCACGGTCGGCTCGAAGGCCGGCGTCGTCCACAGGTTGAGCGGTTCGGGCGGCTGTACGTCATAGTGCCCGTACACCAAGTAGGTCGGCGCCCCCTTGGCCTTGCGCCACTCGGCGAGCACCACCGGGTGCCCGGGCGTCGGGCACGTCTCGACAGCGAATCCCATCTTCGCGAAGCGATCGTGCAGCCACTTCGCGGCGCGGGCCGTGTCGGCGTTGTGCTCGGAGCGCGCGCTGACGCTGGGAATGCGCAGGAAGTCGAACAGGTCGTTGAGCAGTTGCCCCTCGCGCTCAGCGAATCGCTTTTCAAGATCGGCCGGAATGGTCATCGAGACTCCGAAAGAGACGGCGTGGAATGCCCGGGCCAACCGCCACGCCACCAGCGCAGCAACCACGCGCGCTGGCGCCCGAGCACAAGACCGTGGGCAGTGCGCACCACGGGGGGGCCTTGATCTATGCGTGTAAAATACGGCGCGAGCGCCACAATGGGGGCGGGCTCGCCCGCGCCCGCGCCCGCGCCCTCCGGGTCGTCCAGGATCAACACAAGGACGTCGCCTTCCTGGGCGCGTTCGCTGAAGGTGGTCCAGACATCGTACTGGTTGCGGCGCCCGCCAAGGTTCGTGGAGAAGACGCCGATGCTGTCGAGTCCGGCGCGCGACAGACCCCACGCGAGTTGTGCCGCTTCCTGGTACCGGTCAGCCGCCACCCAGACCCGTTGCGGCGCCGGCTCGCCGCGACGGACGCTCAGGCCAAGCCGGATGGCGTCGCGCACGCTGGAGGCGACGGCATCCCAACCGTACGCCTTGCTCACCGGGTCGCGCCCGGGACGCAGGCCGAGCCGCGGTGCGAGCAGCGAAGCCGCGTCCACGTAGACGAGGACCGAGAGCGCACCGCCCAGCCAGAGTCCAGCGCGCATCCAGCGCCGCCGCGCTCCGCGCGCTGCTTCGACTGATACCAGCAGGATCGCCGGCAGCCAAGCCGACGCGGGCCAGTTGGCTTCGACGTTCTTGCGCGTCGCGCTCCACGCAAAGAAGGCCAGCACGAAGACGCCGATGGTGCCAAGCAGACGGAAGAGCGCGTCGTCACGCTGGCGCAGGGCGCGCCATATGGCGCCGATGAACAGCCCGAACAGGATCGGCGACGCGAGGCCCATCTGCCCGCCGACGAGGTTCAGTTCTCGCTGCAGCACCGCGCCGATGCCCGCCTGCTTGGGCGCGCCCAGCCCGTGGCCGAGCTGGAATGCGAACGCCATCCAGTCGTGTGTGGCATTCCACCACAGGTTCGGCGCCAGCACGAGCGACGCGAGCGCAACTGCCGCGTAGGGACCGGGCTCGCGGAAGCGTTGGCGCAGGGGGGTGTACGCCGCGCACGAGAGTGCGATGGCCGCCGGAATGAGCACCGCCGTGTACTTGGAGAGCATCGCCACGCCGATGGCCACGCCGGCGACGCACCACCATCGCAGCGACGCGCGTGACCGCGCCGGCGCTTCAAGCGCCTCGACGACCGCGTGGAGCGTCCAAGCGAGCGCGCAGAACAGCGGCGCGTCAGGAGTGGCCAGCACGTAGCCAGCGGCGGCCAGCGGCATGCACGCGAAGATCAGCGACGCCCACAGCGCGGCTTCGTCCCCGCCGAGGCGGCGCGCGGTGCGCAGCAGCGCGACCCCGGCCAGCGCGCCGGCCAGTACCGAACCAAACCGGATCCCCAGTGGGGAGTCTCCGCCCAGCGCCACGAGCCACGCGATCGCCGGGGGATGATCGAAGTAGCCCGCGGCGAGGCGCCGGCTCCATTCCCAGTAGTACGCCTCGTCGCTCGTGAGCGGCACCAGCGCGGCCATCACGAATCGCAGGACGGTGCCAAGGGCCAGCACCTGCAGGGCACGGCGCCAGGGCTGCCCAGTCGATGGGGACGCGGCGGTGTGGGTCGTCATGGAACGGTGGCGGGGGACGAGGCGGTTAGGTTGGAAAATCTACCTCCCCGCGCGACCCTCCG
>Ga0194127_10000169_pt1 | contig 101565 bp, 84 predicted proteins | sample TA2KigC100mmetaG_FD_148624 | JGI IMG/M metagenome (GOLD analysis project Ga0194127, IMG submission 148624) | Freshwater microbial communities from Lake Tanganyika, Tanzania - TA2015036 Kigoma Deep Cast 100m | ecosystem: Environmental > Aquatic > Freshwater > Lake | place: Tanzania: Lake...
AACCTCTCAAAATAGTACTTTTGATCGGGTAGAAAAGTTGATTTTGCTGTTTTTTGACTCATTCTTTTTGGTTATCAATATTTCAGCAAGTTTCTGTACTGCTAAAGTGAATTATTAGAGGTTCCCTATAGTGAACGACTTTGAAAAGTAGTCATTGCGAGGAGCGAAGCGACGTGGCAATCTCACGAGATTGCTTCACTTTGTTCGCAATGACACATGATGGATGTCGATTTATTTAAGTCGTTCACTATAGAATTCCAAATGTTCAAAATAGAGTAGTTTTGAATATAAATATTTTTACATTTGAATTTGTTTCGAGTTTCGAATTTCGTAATTCGAATTTACGATTTTTTAGCATTTTCAATCATCTCTTTCGCATGGGCTTTGGTCTTCTCGGTTACCTTCACTCCCCCCAGCATTCTTGCGATCTCATCCACAATGGCTTCCTTCTCCAGCCGCTCCACGTAGGTAACCGTCCGCTTTCCTTTTACCTCTTTTCCCACACTGTGGTGGGTGTCGGCAAAACAGGCAATCTGTGGAAGATGGGTGACACAGATAATCTGATGGTGCTTTGAAAGCTCCTTAAGAGTTCTCCCCACCACCTCTGCCATAGCTCCACCAATCCCGGAATCGACCTCATCGAAGATCAAAACCTGGCTTCCACCAACACGGGCCAGGATCTTCTTCAGGGCCAACATCATTCTCGACAGCTCCCCTCCGGAAGCGATCTTAGCAAGAGGTTTAACCTCTTCTCCCACATTGGGGGAAATGAGAAATTCCACCCGATCCTTCCCTTTCGGGGAAAGATCAATATCCTCCATGCGAACCTCAAAAGCGGTCTTTTTCATCCCCAGGGATCCCAACTCTCTCTCCACTGCCTTCTTCAGCTCGGACGCCACCTTTCCTCGTTCCCATGAAAGTTTTTTGGCCAGCGCAACCATCTCTCCCTGAAGGGAGTATAGCATGCCTTCCAGGTGGGTAAGTTTATCTTCGGTGGAAACTAACGAACTCAACGTTTTTTCAACTCTGTCTTTAAACTGAAGGACCTCCTCTATCGTGGGACCATACTTTCTCTTCAGACGGCCAATCTCCTCCAGTCTGTTCCCAATTTCCTCCAGTCTCATCGGGTTGACTTCAATCTTTTTTATGTAATCTCTCAGATTGAGGACAACTTCTTCAAGTTGAATAGAGGCTGCCTCCAGACTTCCCATGGCTCCGGACAGGGACGGGTCAATCACCACCATTTCACTCCCTTGGCGGAGGATAGTCTGTATCCGCTCAATGGTGGACCCTTCTCCCTCATAGAGCAGCTCTTTTGTTAGGTCAACGAAGTCCATCAACTTCCTGGAATGAAGTAGAATCCGTTGTTCCTCTTTTAGGGCTTCCTCCTCACCGATTCGAATCCCGGATGCCTCAATCTCCTTCAATTGGAAAGCCATCAACTCCTTTTCCTTGTTTCCCCTCTCCTTTTCCTCTCGAATCCTCTTAATTTCTGCAACAAGAGAGATGAACCTCTCAAAATGTTCCTGATAGTCTCTCCGGAGATTGACCAATCTGCCGAACTCATCCAGGATGTCAAGGTGGGTCTCTGCCCGCTGGAGAGATTGGTGCTCGTGTTGCCCATAGATACTCAGTAAGGCTTCACCTATTTCTGAAAGAGTCGCCAGGGTTGTCAGATGGTCATTCAGAAAAACCTTTCCCCTTCCTGAACGGGAGACCACCCGCCTCACCAGGCAAACATGCTCATCCCCCGTGCTGTTGGCCCGGGTCTCTTTTTCTTTGACTTTTTCCCTCACCTCCTGATGGCCGGTGATATCGAAGAGCGCCTCAACACTCGCCTCCTCTTCGGAACTCCGGATCAATTCCTCCCCCGCTTTATCGCCCAGCAGGAGCTGAACTGCATTGAGGATAATCGACTTTCCTGCCCCTGTTTCACCGGTGATGACATGGAATCCCCTCGAAAAGGAAAGGTTCACTTCATCGATTATCGCAAAATTTTTAATCCGAAGTTCCAGCAACATAACCGTGTCCGCTATCCGTGTCCGTGACCGTATCCAAATATGTATAACGGACACGCGTCACGTTGACACGGACACGAGATTACCTTTCCCCCCATTTCAGTTTTTCTCTCAGAACCTCAAAATAGTGTCGATAGGGAGATTTGATCAGAAGAATTCTTCCTTCTGCTTTCTTCACTTCCACCGTATCTCCGAACTCCAGGACAAATCCCTGCTGTCCATCCAGGGTCAGAAGGACTTCCTGTTGTTTGGACTTCAGAATCACCCCGATTTCTACATCATCCGGAACCATGATCGGACGGTTGGTCAGTGTATGTGAACAGATGGGAGTAATGATAATACAGTGCAGGGAAGGATAGACAATGGGCCCTCCGGCAGAAAGGTTGTAAGCGGTTGAGCCCGTAGGAGTTGAAATGATCAACCCATCCGATTTAAAGGTGGTTAAATAGTCTCCGTTGATCGTTGTTTCAATATCAATGATTCGGGCTAACGCTCCCTTATTGATCACTGCATCGTTAAGGACAGTAAATTCGGTAAGCTTCTCCCCACGCCGGATCACCCCCACAGTCAGGACAACTCTTTCATCCGTCACATATTCTCCCCTGATGACCCGTTCGAGAACACGGTACAGTTCTTCCAGCGTGATCTCCGTCAGGAAACCGAGTCCCCCCAGGTTCACTCCGAGAATGGGAACTTCATGCTTCCCCATCAGTCGAGCCACGCTGAGAAGCGTTCCATCGCCTCCGAGGACAATGATCATCTCCGCATGATTAGGGATCTCCTCTTTTTTAATCCCGCTCAACCATGGGCCTTTCGTTGTCGCCCGGACCGCTTCTCCTAATCCTTCTTCAATATAGACATCGATCCCTCTTGATTGTAACCACTCCACCAGTTGCCCGGTAATGTTTACAGCCTCCGGTTTATTCTGTTTCGCAATGATGCCAATCCGTTTCATCGTTTACCCCGTTAGAAAGCCCCGCTGCTTGTAGCGGGGAGGATTCAGTAAATTCCCCCCAGCAAAGCTGGGGGCTTTATCCCGTTAAAACGGGACTGGCCCCTCAAAGGGGCCTGACCACAATCGCAAAAGAATCTAATCCCCCTTCATCCCCCTTTGGCAAAAGGGGGAGAGCTTTTTCCTCCCTTTGGCAAAGGGAGGTTGGGAGGGATTTTAGAAAACGATTACAAACAATTTATATTCCCGAAAATGTCAAACGCTGCGAGTCCCCCGGCAGAGCAGGGGGTTTACCTATAGTGAACGACTTAAATAAATCGACATCCATCATGTGTCATTGCGAACAAAGTGAAGCAATCTCGTGAGATTGCCACGTCGCTTCGCTCCTCACAATGACTACTTTTCAAAGTCGTTCACTATAGTTGCTAATTACCTTATTAGCGAACACGGGGTTTAACCCGCTGCGCCAGCGCTTGCGCGGCGAGTGCCCCGTGTGAGCCTTCCCGTTAGAAAGGTGAAGCTCTTCTAACGGGGTTTACTCCATTAAGCATAACTCCCCCTCCCCTTTCTTACGAGGCTGTGTCGTAATACGAAAAAACCACCCTTTAGAAAAGGGGGAGAGGCGGTCAGGAGGAAAAGATTTAGAGCGGTAACCTTTAATCGTTCGGATTCAGGCGTGTCAAACGCATGAAAACATTTCATTTTATGCAAGTGACGATTCCCTAACATCTAAAAAACCCGCATTCTATAGTGAACGACTTTGAAAAGTAGTCATTGTGAGGAGCGAAGCGACGTGGCAATCTCATGGGATTGCTTCACTTCGTTCGCAATGACACATGATGGATGTCAATTTATTAAAGTCGTTCACTATAAATCTTTTGAGCTTGACTGTCTCTTCCCCTTTTCTTACGATTACGACACAGTCTCCTACAAGGGGAAATTTCCCTCCCCTTGAGGTAAGTCGATAAGACCCGACCACGGGGGGGAGATGACCTGGGGTGATGTATAGACTACTTACGGTTACATTTTCCCTCGATGGTACATAAGGGAAGAGTCTTTTGTCAACCACCCTCCCCTTCTCCCCTGTCTGTTCTTTTCCCAGCCGGGACCGGAGTGGTCTCATGGAAATTTGGAAGAGAGAGGAGGTAAATGGTAACGCCTGCGGCAATCACAATCAAAATGATTCTGACGACAGGTAGAGGGACGACAAAAATCACAGAGAATAAAATGGTCACCCAGATGAGAGAAATGGCAATGGCTTTTGCCCTGACGGGGACCCCCTTCCCTTCCCGGTAATGCCGGATATATTTTGAAAACCACCTGTGGTTCAGGAGCCAGTGGTAAAAGCGTTCGGAGCTTCTCGCATAGCAGGCCGCGGCCAGCAGGAGAAAAGGGGTGGTGGGCAACACGGGCAAAAAGATTCCAAGGACTCCGATCCCCACAAAAAAAGTTCCGGCGGCAATAAGCACGTTCCGGACCCAGCTCTTTTTGTGAAGCCCGCTCGGTTGGCCGTTGCCTTTCCTTTCCATTAAATTCTTCATAAAAAAAACCAATCCCCCCTCTATTCCCCCCTTGGACTAAGGGGGGATGAAGGGGGGTTAGGAACGGTATTTTCTAATTAATCAATTTTCATAAAAATGGCAACCCCTGCCATTTTTATATTTTTTTATGGACCCCGGCATGTTTCAAGTAATAAAAACCTGCCCTTATACACCTCTCCGGCCATCCCTTTCCTGTCATATACAGGCAAAAGGAGTCAAGTGGGAATTTTTCCAGATAAATTTAAAATCTTTCCTCCCCCTTCCTGGCCAATGTGGTAAAACCATTAGGATTTTTTAATAAAATAAATCTTGCATTCACTTAATTTTTGGAGAGAGGAGGGGACGTAGGTTCTGAAACAACTTAAGTACTTGACAATCCACAGACAGTGGCGCGGAGGTCATTGAAGTAGGCTCAGACATGACTAATTAACTATTTTAATTTTCGCGTTGGGGACCAAAAGTTTCTCCGATCTTCCGATCGCCAAGGTGAGTGGTCAGACCCTACATACGTGAATTTAGATTTTGCGCCCCTGATAAAGGGGACGTTGGTTCAAATACAACTTTGCAAATTCTTATTCTTTCATTCAGATGACAGACTCATGTAGCCTGCTTTTGAAACTTCTTCTCACCCAACAGGCTTATGAGCGTGTCAGCCGATACACCGCGTCTCTCTGCAATAGGCTGAAAGTTTTCGGCAAGTTTTTGAGGCCACGGCCCGCATCATTGCCGTTTGTGGCGTCCACGTAGTAGGTGGCTGACCAGGCTTCAGAGATAATGAGATAATGGGAAAATGAGATGATGAGAAGAGAGAATATCAGGCTCAGGGTGAGCAGTGAAAAGACTCCATGACCTGCAGTTTTTTTTGTTTTTGAAATGGATTGCATATGAATCAGAGAAGCAATCTGTGTGCCATGATTTTTGTGTCTATTGAGCTTACATCCATTTGAAATTTCAGTCTTTTCCCCAGGACGGAAGCGATGGAATGGTTTTATTCTACAACAATGAACACCCTCCTGGCAAGTTTTTCCCACATTTCGTCCAAATTCATCTATACTTCCAGCAGGCCCCCCATACAGGTATTCCATCCGGATAGGAGAGTCGGAGGACCGCCCGGCCTTCCGGATTACATGAATGCTGTTATGTATTGAATGTTTTATTTTTCCAACTGGTTACCGGCACTTACTCTTCGACTCTTTTTCTAATGAATGCGGATGGAATACGGTTTGTTCTGGTAACCTGTTAAGAATACAGGAGAATCAAACTGGTAATATTTTGACCGCTGGCATTGAAATTGCTTATTAGCCCTTGAAAGGTAACGGGGTTTACTGACACAGACACTGACACTTTTATTTTAATTTTTAATAAGGAGAAGAACCATGGAACATGACAAGTATTTTGACTTCCTGGATGAGTTTCAAAAGATCGAATCCGCATCCCGCCCAAGCGGGCCTGTCAAAGAACTTTCCGAGCCGAAGGAACAGATCATTCCAAACGAGCGGATCGCTTTTCTCCTGTTCCCCTTTTTCATCGATTTGATCGACCAGTTCAAGGATAAGCTCAAAGAGATAAGGAATTTCACCAGGACTCATCATAATAAATGCGGAGACAAGGATTTCATTGCTTTGCTCAGCCAGATGCTTGCGGATGAGCTTAAGAAGACCGACCTGGTACAGACCAACCTTCTCAATTATATCCGGATCAACAACCCGATCCTGAAAACAGACACGATCATCACGCTCCTCGAGGAGGAGCTGGAAAAATGCCGGATTGAGCTGGAGACGGGGAAGATCAGGCTGTTCAAAAAACTCGAAAAGAACCTCCCCGAGACCGCCATTCCCGACGACCAGTTGAGGTATATTTTTAACTGTCTTCTCCAGTACGTGTTTGCCTCGGCACCCTCCGGCGGAGCGATCGGGCTGTACACCAGGTCCCTTGGCCTGCAAAAGGAAACCGGCGAGCCGGCGGCTCCGGGCCCCGGGGAAGAAAAGCAGATTGAGATTTTAATGGTCTATACGGACAATCAGAAGACACCGGCCCAGATCGAGCCTGCATTGGGGGTTTCAGCCCGCCAGAAAAAGGGGATTTTAGACCTGACGCTTCGCCTGGCTGACGAGGTCGTCAGGAAAAACCGAGGGGTCATGAAGTTCGAGGAGGATGAGAAGAAACAGAAGACTACCATCTCTTTGAGATTTCCCGTCGAAAGAAGAAAAGTCGTCTATTACCGGCCGTCGAGTAAATTGGGCCCGGGTCCCTTCCAACCGCAGACCACCTTTGAGAAACTTTCATCCCTCGATGAAAAGGGAAGAAAGGGAGCTTAAAAGGTCTCTCATTAAGTAGAAAATTACATCTTTAACCCCCCTTCATCCCCCCTTAGACTAAGGGGGGAATAGTGGGGGGTTACGGATTTTCATTATTCGACGGTGGCCCCGCGGCCATGTGGAATTAGGGCGAAATGAGAATTGAAAAAGGCGGGAGAAGAGTATAGAATGAAGTATCATGCATCTGCCTATCGCCATTCTTGAAAAGAAACGGATTCAGAGGGTCATCTGTTCCATTCGGCCGGCTTCTTCCTCCGTTCAGGACATATACTCCCTGATGGAGAAGGTCTATGAAATGGGGGGTTACTGTTTTTTCCTTCCCACAGCCAAACACCTCGAATCTTTTAAGAGGCTAAGGGAGTCCACCGAGGATGAAACCCTTACGGGGTTTGGCTATCTGGGGGTGGAGTCCGGAATCTCCCTCACAGGGAAGCCTCTCCATCAGTTTGAATCGAAGGTCGTCTCGACCATCGCAAGAAATATCATCCCCTCCGAGTTAGTCAATAAACTTTTCCCTGCCTTCTCTGTCGGCGAAGTGCTAACACAGAAGGAGATTGACCGGATGATGTTTGACTCATCCCGCTTCAATCAAAGCCTCTCCCTTTTTCCGCTTCAGGGAGTCCCGTTCCTGATGATAGGGGGAAAATATGCGGACTGGTTATTGGGGCTGGGAAGGAGCGATCTTCTGAAGGAGATGGTATCGGAAACCAGAGGCAAAGGCTTCATCCCCATCTTCTCCGGGCAGTGGGCAACGTTTACCCTGCCAAAGGCAAAACCCCTTGAGATGGCAGGTTATGCCATTCCTGTCAATAAGAGCAAAATCCTGTTTGATTTTACTCAGGCATGCAATATTATCAAAAAATTTGATAAACCCGTTATCAGCCTCGACCCTCTCGCTGGAGGAGCGCTTTTAAAGGAATCGGGAGAGGCATTCTCATTTCTTTTTAATGAGCTGAAAATCCATTCGGCCGTTGCAGAGATCAATTCGGAGGGTGAAATTCAAAGCGTTTTGGGGGGATTGGAGAACATTCCATCCCTCATCCCATTCCATAAAACATAATGGCCCCGGCAATCAGGGGAATGGTGAGATTATCATCTAAAGGGATGGGCAGCAACTCAATCAACGCAGCCCCTAATGCGGCAAAACTTCCAGAGAATCGATCCACGTCAGGATAAATCCATACAATCAGAAGGGAGGTGAAGATAAAGGCCATCGTCCCTTCGAGAGTCTTTCCGAAGATCGAAATCCTTCCAATCGCTTTTCCTACAAGGGCAGCGGCCGTATCCGAAAGGATAAGGATCAGTAAACTGACAATCGCAATCGGTTTCGGAAAAAGTAGAATTGTCAGGATAGAGGCAAAGAGAAAAAAGGTTGAACCCATCAGAGTTGGTTTTTCCTTTTCCCTCAGTACCCGGCCGAAAAAATGTTCCTGGAACAGCGAAGCCAACCCTTTGTGAAAATGGCGAAGAAGATCAACTGCAAGGTACACTAAAAAGAACGGGATGAGAAAAGTCAGAAGGGTTTGATCAGTAGTCAGGGCATAGCCAACGGGAATGACGAGCGTGGCCAGATGAACCATCTTCCTTTTTATCTCAATGCCCGTAATCATTTTAATGATCTTCCACGTTTTACTATAGTGATCGACTTAAATAAATTGACATCCATCATGTGTCATTGCGAACAAAGTGAAGCAATCTCATGAGATTGCCACGCCCTTTGGGCTCGCAATGACATTTAAAAGGATTTAATGCGCTTGTATTAATTACTGCCTTTTATCGTCTTTCGTCCCTCTTTTTTCGTCCTTCATTTTACACTGATCACTGACGACTGATTACTGATGACTGCCTTTTATCCTCTATCATCTTCCTCAGGCTTCTCATCTCCTCATCTGTTAGTTGACGATACTGGCCTGTGGGAAGGTGTTCAAGCTTGATGGGTCCGTATCCAACCCGTTTCAGCTTGAGGACAGAATGACCGATAGCAGAAAAAAGCCTCTTAATTAGATGGTTTCTTCCTTCGGCGACCACCGCTTCAATCCAGCAATGTTTCTCCATCTGGCGGAGGATATGAACAGAGACAACCCGCGCCTCCCCATCTTCGAGCATCACACCTCTCTTCAAACGCATCAACTCTTTTTTCTCGGGAATGCCTTCTACCTTGGCCCAGTAGGTTCTCGGTATGGAGAATTTCGGGTGAGAGAGTTGATAGGCAAGGTCCCCATCATTAGTCAACAGGAGAACCCCTTCGGCATCGAAATCGAGACGCCCCACTGGATAGACCCTCCACCTTACCCCCTTGAGGAGATCCATCACTGTGGGTCTTCCTGCAGGATCTTTGACTGTGGAGAGACAATTCCTCGGTTTATTCAGTAGTAAAGTAAGTTTGGGCTCGGGCCGGAATAATCGTTTCTCATCGACTTTAATATGATCTTTAGAGAGATCGGCCTTGAAGCCGAGCTGATCAACGACTTTGCCGTTAACCATCACCCTTCCCTCAAGCACCATCCTCTCTGCTTCCCGCCTCGAAGCGATCCCCGCCCTGGCCAGTATCTTCTGAATTCTCTCAAGTCCCATTGTAATATCTAACCCCCGACTTGTTGGGGATTTAATACGTAGCGACCTAAATCATGCGAGGCCTGTCATTCCTGCGCAAGCAGGAATCCAGAAAAACACTGGATTCCCCCACATCAAGTGCGGGGCAGGCTAAATCAAGTCCGGAATGACGAACCGGATAAAGCTTATAACTCAGGCCTATCATGGCTTTTAACAGCTTTAAGTGTTTGCTTATGAACGATGTCCTGAACGTTGTCATTTAGTGTTTAGAGTTTTGAGCTTATCAATCCGTCCAAAATTGTATAGACACGGAATCTAAATCTTTCCTTCGTTCCCTTTGCCAAAGGGAGGAATGGCCTCGCTTATAACCCCCCTCTATTCCCCCCTTAAATTAAGGGGGGAGGAAGGGGGGTTACGGGAGACTTTCCGAATAGCATGTCTTTTCAATTATGGACTCCTTAATAACTTCTCACCTCGGATTTCTACCCTTTGACCACAAACATCTAATCTCCTGTTTCATCGGTGGGAGGTGTAGGACTCTCTTCTTTTAAAACGGTTTCCATCTCCGGAGGCGGCTGAACTTCTTTAAGGGTAGGAAGGTCGGAGAGGGTATTGAGGTTGAAGAGTTCGAGGAAGGTTTTGGTCGTCCCGTAAATGAGCGGCCGTCCGGCAATCTCTTTACGCCCCGCGATTCGGATCAACCCCTTCTCCAACAGGGACCGGAGCACCCCTCCCGAATCCACTCCCCGAATCATCTCAATCGTCGGTCGAATGACGGGCTGTCGATAGGCAATGATGGCCAGCGTCTCGAGAGCGGCCTGGCTCAACTTCACTGGCTTCGATTTTTTCAGCCGGTTGACCCACTGCGCCCATCGGGGTTTGGTCCGAAACTGATATCCGCCTGCCACTTCAACCAGCTCAAGTCCTCTCGAATCTTCCTCGTACTCTTTCCTGAGCCGATCAATCCCCTCCAAAAGGGCATCTTTGTCCCATTCGCGAAGAATCTCCGTTAACGTATCCAGCTTCACCGGTGATTCCGATACAAACAGGATGCCTTCCAGTATCGGTTTGAGATCATGTTCTTCCATTACGATTGACCCGGGCAACAGGTTCCATGATGGGGAGCCTGTTATGACGTTTGAGATTTAATTTCTCCTTCTTTCTATTTCTGTTCGAAGAGTTCTATCCTTTCACCGGTTGTGACAGAAGAAATAGCGTGCTTATAGACCAACTCATCCCCCTTGCCTCGAAGAATGAGACAGAAGTTGTCAAAGCTGTGAACAACCCCCTCGAGTTTGCGGCCAGTGGTCAGTTCCACAACAACATGACTTCGGTCCCTCCGGATCCGGTTTAGGAACTGATCCTGTACATTGATCTGATTCTTCATCATCACTCTCAACCCTCCCCTTTTAAATATGACCTGACTTCTTCAAAAACCTTCTTCCGATCAATAGATTCATCCCGCCACTGCACCTCTCCATCCGCCTTGAACCATGTCCATTGTCGCTTCGCATAATGGCGGGTATCTCTCTTCATCTGCCTCACCGCTTCATCCCATTCCAATTCACCCGAAAGGAATTGGACCATCTGTTTATAACCCAGACTCTGCATCGGCTTCAATCCCCGGCCATAACCCATCTCCAGCAGACCTTCCACTTCTCGCAGTAATCCTCTCTCAATCATCCGGTCTACCCTCTCTTCGAGACGGCGATAAAGTCTATTGCGGTCCATTTCCAGACCGACCTTAAGTGTGAGATAGGGCCGATCCCCAAAACGATGCTGATCCCTGAAGAAAGTGATTGGGAGACCGGTTGATTCAAAAACCTCCAGCGCCCTGATCGTTCGGAAAAGGTCGTTGGAATGGATCCGGTCTGCCGCTTCCGGGTCCACCTCTTTCAACCTCTGATAAAGAAACTCCCTCCCCTTCTGTTTTGCCTCATCCTTCAATTTCTCTCGCACAGATGGATCAATCCTGGGACTGGTAAAAAGTCCCTGCGTAAGCGCTTTGATATAGAGACCCGTCCCGCCCACGACAAAGATGGGGATTCTTTTCCGATATAAGGAATCAATGGCACTTCTCCCGAGCATTCGATAGAGGCCTGCATGAAAGGGTTGGTCCGGAGTAACCAGATCCACCAGGTGGTGCTTGACCCTCTGCCGGTCGTCCAATGTCGGTTTGGCTGTGCCAATATCCATGTAGCGATAAATCTGCATGGAATCGGCATTGAGGATTTCACCCCCGAACGCTTCGGCCAGTTCAATGGCAAGGCCTGACTTTCCGGCTCCAGTCGGCCCGAGCACAACGACCAACCGGGGTTTCATGCTCTTCGTCACCTCGTTCATACGGAGTGCATTTTAATGAATTAGAAAAGAGACTTCAAGGAGAAAACCCTTTTATGGGAGTGATAGGGTGAATGAAATGGGGATAATGTTAAAAGTCCTTTCTATCGAGTCCTTCAATAGACAATGACTCCCCTCACATTTTTGCCCGATTCCATATCCGCAAGGCCGACATTGATCTCTTCCAGAGAGTAGCGGTGTGAGATCATCAGGTCTGTCTTGAGCCGACCTGTCTTATAGAGGTCAAGAATCGTCTTCAATCCGAGGCGAATGTCTCCCGAACCATAGTAGCAACCGAGGACAGCCTTCTCAAACTGAACCATCTCTTGAAGGGGAAGAGGAAACCGTGCCTCTCCATCCGGAATCCCAACAAGCACCAGCGTGCCTCCACGGCGAAGGAACTGGTAGCTCATCGCAATCGTCTCTGCTTTGCCGATGGCTTCAAAAGCAAAGTCAATGCCCATGCCGTTTGTTAATTCTTGAATGCGTTCGACGGGGTTCTCTTGAGTGGCATCGATGAGGTAAGTGGCGCCAAATTGCTTGGCTATGTCGAGTTTCTGTTTGAAACGATCAATGGCAATGATCTGTGTGGCGTTTGCCAGATAGGCACCCTGGACAAGGTTGAGACCGACTCCCCCCAATCCAAGGATGGCGACACGGCTTCCAGGCGGGACTTTCGCCCGGTTCAACACGGCTCCGATGCCAGTGATCACCGCGCACCCAAAGAGAGCCGCAATATCGAAAGGGATCTCTTTATCCATGGGGAGAATACTCTGCTCGCTCACCACATTATACTGGCTGAACGTCCCTACCCCGAGCATGCTGTGAATCTCCTGTTTTCCATCCGTCAGCCTTGTCGTTCCGTCGAGCATCCTCCCGAGTCGAGTCTTATCGCGATCCGCACAGAGCTGGAACTGGCCCCGTAGGCAGTAATAGCACTGGCCGCAGACAGGAACCCACATGACAAGGACATGGTCCCCGGGTTTCACCCGCGTGACTCCGGGTCCTGCCGCCAGAACAACACCCGCTCCTTCGTGCCCGGGAACACAGGGGATGGGAGGCATGCGAAAGACGCCATCCCGCACAGAAACATCGCTATGACATAAACCCGCGGCCCAGTACTGGATCAGAACCTCCTTATCTTTAGGTGGCTCTAAGTTAAGCTCCCCAATGACCAGGGGTTTCTTGTGTTCATAGACAAGAGCAGCCTTTGTTTTCATCTTGGTTCCTCTCCTCTTCCTGTATTTAAATGAGTTGGTGATAGATTCCCATCTCAATTATTAAGGAGTCCATAATTGAAAAGACATGCTATTCGGAAAGTCTCCCGTAACCCTCCTTCTTCCCCCCTTAATTTAAGGGGGGAAGAGAGGGGGGTTATAAGCGAGGCCATTTCTCCCTTTGACAAAGGGAACGAAGGAAAGATTTAGATTCCGTGTCTATACAATTTTGGACGGATTAATAACATGGCACTATAGAAAAATCCATCAAATATTTTCCTGGGTATATCCGCTCCCCCTTGAGGGTGCTGTTTTACCCTATTTTAAAAATCCCTGTTAAAAAATTCCTTGAAATATGACTGCGGTTTGATTACAGTAGTCTGGTAATTTCGCCCAGGCATACCCATTGAACCCAGATGATCAACCATCGAACATTGAACATGATTCAGGAGTAAAAAAGAAACAACCACCATCCCCGCAGCAGAGTTGCGGGGATTTCTAACGGGGTAAAAAATGTCCTCATCGTTTTATGCTAACCCGAGAACCAACCCTGAATTGCGGAGTCTCTATGAAATCTCCATGCTTCCACCTTTGAGTCAATTTCAGGAATATTTCATAGGGGTCATGACCACACTCTCTCAACATTTTCCGGTTAGTTATGCGGCCATCCTGTTGCGGGATAGCAAGAAGGATTCTCTTCATGTAGAAGCCCTCTATGGAATGGAATGGGATGCCCACCCCCATCAGGGCCCGTGCGAAAAAGGAGTCATGGGCGAGGTTCTGCGAGTTAGGCAACCCATGCCTATTCAGAATGTCAGCCAGGAACCCTTTTATGATGAAACCTCGAAGGCTCCAAAGCCATTGCATAAAATCCAGCCGCCATTGCTCTGTATCCCTCTCGTCATTGAGAACGAATCCATCGGCATCATGAATATCACCCCTCTTTATGGATCCAGAGATGAGTTTGCCGAAGACTTCCATTTTCTTTCTATCCTCTCGGCCATTCTCTCTCCGGTGGTCAACAATCATCATCTGAAGAAAACAGAACATCATGATGGAGCGAAAAAAATCAAAAAAACCTCTCTACTGGAAGAGATACTCCAGGAAAGACTGACTGAGGTTTTGAATAAAATCGACCCCTACGTGGAGTCCAAGAGCAGAACCGGCCTGCTGGATGATATCGTTTCCCTCGTGGAGAAAATCCTGATCAAATCGGCAATGGAACGAGTGGGTTATGTTCAGACCTCGGCCGCCCAGCTTCTCGGAATCAACCGCAACACCCTCCGCACGAAGATAAAAGAAATGAAAATCAAATTCCGCTAATTCCATTCCGGAATGAAGATTGCGGAGTGCGGACTTTATTAAGGAGTCCATAATTGAAAAGACATGCTATTCGGAAAGTCTCCCGTAACCCCCCTTCCTCCCCCATTAATTTAAGGGGGGAATAGAGGGGGGTTATAAGCGAGGCCATTCCTCCCTTTGGCAAAGGGAACGAAGGAAAGATTTAGATTCCGTGTCTATACAATTTTGGACGGATTAATAATTCGGAAATCCGCATTCCGAAATCCGAGTTTGGAGGGTCCCTTGCAATTAATCAATTCCAAAGTCACAATTCATTCTATGACAAATCCAAAAAATAATTTTAATGAGATAGAATCCCTGTGCCGTAATTGGGGCGCTTCTCTTTTTGGGACGGCTGATTTAAGTCGTTTTAAAAAAGAAGATATCCTTCTGCCCCCGGGTACCATTGACCGGCTTCCTTTTGCCATCTCCGCGGGATATCATCTCTCTGACCAGATCCTCGAAGGAATTGAGGACGCCCCCACCCCTCATTACTTTCATCATTACCAGCGAGTCAATATTCTCCTCGATACGATCGGCCTCGTCGTTACTTCAGCCATTCAGAACTTAGGATATCAGGCCATGCCCATTGCGGCTTCGCAGATCCTCGACTGGAAAACCCAGAGAGGCCATCTTTCTCACAAACATGTCGCCTGTGCAACTGGATTGGGGTGGATCGGCAGGAACAATCTCTTCGTCAATCAAAAATTCGGCTCCAGAACTCGCCTTGTCACCATCCTCACCGATCTCCCCCTTGAGGTTAATTCTCCCTTGGAAAAAGACTGCGGTTCCTGTAAAGCCTGCATAAAAGTCTGCCCGGCGAAAGCCATTAAAGAAAGACCGGAGGATTTTGATCATGTTCGATGTTACGAGCAATTGAAAGTCTTTTCAAAAACCCTCCATTTCAGCCATAATATCTGCGGCATCTGCGTCAAAGCCTGCCGAGGGTTCAAGTGGTCGAGTGGCCAAGGAGTCTAGTGAAGAACTAAAATATTATAAGCTTGAACCCTTGAATCCTTGAATCCTCGAACCCTAATAACATTACTATGAGAGAATTCGATGTCATCGTCGTAGGTGGTGGCCATGCCGGCATTGAGGCTTCCCTTTCCTCTGCCCGGATGGGCCACCCTACCCTTCTCATCACACAAAAGATAGAACAGATCGGTTATATGTCCTGCAACCCCGCTATTGGCGGCCTGGCCAAGGGCCATCTGGTCAAAGAGATCGATGCCCTGGGCGGCGAGATGGCGAAGGCCACGGATGAAACAGGAATTCAATTCAAACAACTCAATACCACCAGAGGCCCAGCGGTTAGGTCATCAAGAGCACAGGCGGATCGTCAGGCATACCGCCTCAGAATGAGAAGAACGGTTGAGGAACAGGCAAATCTTTCTATCAAAGAGGCAACCGTTGAAGAAATTATCGTTGATGGGAATAAGGTCGTCGGAGTGAAAACAGATTCGGATGATATCATCTGTGGAACGACACTTATTCTTGCCCCGGGAACCTTTTTGAATGGATTGGTTCATATCGGCCTGACGCATTTCCCCTCTGGCAGGATGGGCGATCCTCCCTCCGTAGGCTTATCCGAATCGCTCAAAAAATTGGGATTTCGCATAGGAAGACTGAAGACGGGCACCACGCCCAGACTCGACAGCAATACCATCGACTATTCCGAACTCACCCCACAGTTTGGAGATGAGCCTCCGATTCCATTCTCTTTTTCAACTGAGAAGATTGAAAGGGAGCAGATCCCCTGCTACATCACCTATACCAACCTCGCCTCTCACGAGATCATCAAGAGCGGCCTTGATCGGTCTCCTTTATATTGTGGCATCATCAAAGGGATCGGCCCCAGGTACTGTCCATCGATCGAAGACAAGGTGGTTCGTTTTGCCGATAAGAAGAGACACCAGATCTTTCTCGAACCCGATGGAAAAGATACGAACGAAATCTACCCGAATGGAATCTCCACCAGCCTCCCACTCGACATCCAGATGCAAATGCTCAGGTCGATCAAAGGGCTTGAGAGGGTCGAAATCATCAGGCCGGGCTATGCCATAGAGTACGATTTTGTTGACCCTACAGAACTCCGACCCTCTCTCGAAACAAAAAAGATTGCAGGGCTATATCACGCCGGGCAGATCAATGGCACCTCCGGCTATGAGGAAGCTGCGGCCCAGGGACTGATCGCAGGAATCAATGCCGCCCTTTCTATCCAGGGAAGAGACCCTCTGATTCTGAAACGTTCCGATGCCTACATTGGTGTCTTGATCGATGACCTCGTCACAAAAGGGACTGCCGAGCCCTACCGGATGTTTACCTCACGTGCGGAGTATCGCCTCTACCTGAGAGAAGACAACGCCGATTTGAGATTAAGGGAGAAAGGTTTTCAGGTTGGATTGGTGAATGAGGGAGATTATAAGGTTTTCCTTGAGAAGAAGGAGACGATTGAAAAAACTCTTTCAAAAATTTCAGTAACAAAAATCACTCCTACCAGAGAGATCAATGAAATCCTTCATCAATGGGGATGCACACCTCTCAGGAAAGAAGCCTCTCTTCGTGAACTATTGAAGAGGCCTGAAATTCATTTTGAGCATCTCTTTCAATTTGTCCCCGAATTAAAACCCCTTAAAAAAGGAACGAGTGAACAGGTCGAAATCCAGGTCAAATACGATGGTTATATTCAGAGGCAGATGGAACTGATTGAACGTTTTAGAAAGTTAGAGGAAACCAATTTCCCAGGAGATTTTGATTTTGGCTCTGTCATTGGACTCACCACGGAGGTGATGGAAAAACTCCTTAAAATCAAACCGCACTCCCTCGGCCAGGCCTCACGGATTTCAGGCGTTACCCCAGCCGCTATCTCCATCCTGATGATCAACCTCAAGAAACAGGGATATTTATAAGTTCAAAGTTTTTGGTTTAAAATTTTGATTTATCCGGCTTTTTTATGGGTGCTTTTCCCCCTCTTGTGTTCCCCCCTCTTAGCTTAAGGGGGGATGAAGGGGGGTTAGGAAGAGGCTGTGTCTGAATTCCGTTCATGGTTCGAGAGCCTCATCATGAACGGAACAAGGCATGTTAAAAATCAATCACTTAGCCGTTTGTCCTGAGCATGTCGAAGGGCGAATGGCTAAGTACGACACAGCCTCATAAGGGGAGGTTACCCACTCAATTCCCGGATGAACCAAATTTTTAACTTTTTAATTCTGTGATCAATTGAATGATCTTTTTGGCGGTGTATTCGGCGGTGTCGGCAACTCCTTCAACGGGTAAAAAAAGATCGGCATTGGGGCTGAAAAGGCAGGTCACCGTGGCAGGAAATTCCTCGTTGGGAAGGTTGAATAGATAATAGAGAGGAATCTTGGGCAGAGGATAGAGAGTGAAAGAGAAATCATATCTCTTGACATCCATATTAAGATTTCCGGAAAAGCGGGCGATGAGTTCTTCTTTCCTCTTCTGAATGGATTCAACATGAGGAATGAGAATCCTTTCTGCATTCATGGCAAAGGCGGGTTGATAACCCATTCCTCCTGGAAACTGCCTAAACGCTTTTAGGGGTTGGAGTTGAACGGGCTCGGTTGTGACAAGACTGGCATATATGGCAATGAGAATACCCTCTGCACCGCGAAGGAGCTCTCCACCGAGAATGATCTCATCCCGATGGACTTCGCAGGGCTCCCCAAAAGCCTGAAAACGGAAAGCGCTACCCTCGCATCTCGCTGGAATCGCTTCTTCGAGCTCTTTAATTGGGCGCGCCCAGGTTTTTTGGAGATAATCTTTCTGAATTTGAAGAATTTTTTCGGACATGGAATTTTACCGGTGGGGTTTGATGATCACCTTGATGGATTCTTTGGCTTCAGCGACAAGTTGAAATCCCAACTTTATCTCAGCCAGAGGGAGACGATGGGTGATCATCTCTCGAAGCGGAAGACGCTTGGCCTGAATCAATTCGATGGCCTGAAGGATATCAATGGGCGCTCCACCATAAGTCGGTAGTAAGGTGATTCCATCATTCCAGAAATCGAAAAATGGAAAAGAGAGATCGATTCCCGGCTGAAGGAGTCCGAAACATAAAACCGTCCCTCCCCTGTCAACGCTTAAGAATCCTTGTCGGTAAGCCGATTGGCTTCCAGCACAGACGATCACCAAATCAGCCAACCGTCCTTGATTGATCGCACGAATCCTTTCAGGACTCACCTCTTCTGCAAGGAGGATTTCATCCGCTCCGGACTGTCTGGCTGATTTCAATCGAAAGTCATTAATATCGGATGCAATCACCCTTCCTGCACCCGATGCCTTTGCCAGCGCAATATGAAGAACTCCGGAAATCCCGCTCCCGATCACAAAGACGCTCTGGCCGGGTTTTAATTTGGCCAATCTCTGCCCTCTGAGGACGCAGGCCAGGGGCTCAATAAAAACCCCTTCCTCGAAAGAAATCTCTTCGGGCAGTATGAACGTGCCCCGGTCCACGTTGATCTCTGGAACACGGATATATTCCGCAAAACCTCCTGGATCAAAGTTGGTCGTCCGAAGTGTATCGCAGACCGTATGATGGCCATTCAGACAGTAATGACAGGTATTGCAGGGGACGTGGTGCGACACAAAGACCCGATCACCAATGTTGTAACCTTGAACCCCCTTCCCTACTTCAACGATCTCTCCCGCAATCTCATGACCGAGCACCCGTGGAGCCTTCTTGATCCGGTACCACTCCATCACATCGCTGCCGCAGATTCCGCTGGCAACCACCTTCACCAATAATTCTCCGGGACCGATGGTTGGGACCGGCATCTTCTCCAGCCGTACATCCCGGTTATTATAATACATGGCCACTTTCATCTTTTATGGTTTCCTAATTTTTATTTTATAGTTTAATGACCTGAACACCTTTCTTCGTATATTTACCCATATGGGGATCGGTGGTATAGATCGTCTCGGAACCGTTTGAAATGAACCCCGCTAAAATTAATGAATCAATTGCCGGAATCCCCAAACCATATGAGAGACTGGCGGCAATATCGTGAATCTCTTTGTTGTCGAGCCACGAGATTCGGCAGAGAGAGAGGATACTTTCTATTAGAGTGTCTATTGCATTTTGTTCTACAGCTCCTTTAAGAGATAGTCTTTTGAGCTCAAAAAATGTTAAACAGGAAACGCATAAATCTGTATCATCATGGGTACTTTCAAATACCTTAGTGGCCTGGAGGTCATTCCGCAAGAGTTTTATGAAAAAACCGGTATCAAGCCCGATCATCCTCGGACCTCATCTTATCGAGCATCTTAAGAGCATTCTTGTTTACTTTCACCTTTCCTATCATCTGTAAAATATTTTCTTTTGCCGCTCTCTTTCTCTTGTCCTTCATACCAAATTCAATAAATTCGGTAACTAAAGAAGAAACCGATTTTCGTTCTCGGGTGGCATGAGATTTAAGGTCATGGATGATTCGATCCGGGACATTGACAGTGACTCTCACGGTTTTTACCCTCCTTTATTTCGCTTAACACCACGCATAATTATAAATCATAACAAAGTTATGTCAAGATAAACAAAGTAAAAACATAGGTAAAAGCATAGGGGTCAGGCCGCAACAATCAAAGGTAAAAGCATAGGGGTCAGGCCGCAACAATCAACAAGCCCTCTTTCTCTATTCTGCTGAGAACCCCCCTCAATTCCTGGCTCCCCTTCACCGCTTCCGTAAATCTCCTGCTCAATTGGCTGATCGCACTCCTCTGCATCCCAAAATACTCCCCAATCTCCCTAAGATTCAAACCACTGCGCTGATAGCTCAGGTAAATGCAGATTTTCTTAAAAAGTGGATCACTTCTTCCCACTCTCTTGAGGACAGCTTTCTCTATTGACTCCAAAGAGGGTCCAATCAAAATCTTCTTTAATGCCGGAAGGTCACGATTGTCCATTTCCTTTTTTTCCAGATATTCCAGCCTGATTTTATCGATAAACTCCTTGCTGCCTAAAAATGTAGACGCAATCACTTTTTTGAAGGGATTATCAAGTTTCTTGTCTTCTTGCCTCTCCACATATTCCCTGTATTTTTTAAACCCTCTCCCTCCCTCTCCCCCAAAGTCCCCAAGGATAAATTCTGTCGTTAACCATTCTGGCTTCTTGTCTCTTCCCACAAAGTACCGGTAGCTTGACCATGGATATTCCAAAGGTGTTTTTACCATCCCCGCTCTGACAGGGTTGAGGTGAACATAACGAGATAGCTCCTTACAGTATTCATCTTTATCGACAAGTATCCCCTTAAATCGTCCCTGGAAGAGATGCCCAAATCGACTTCTTTTGATATTGAAGTAGGTTGTGTATGCCCCATTGATATAATGAAGAATCTTCGAAAGATTCCCCCTAGGGGTTTCCAACAGAAGATGATAGTGATTTCCCATCAAACAGTACACATGGATAACAGCACCATATCGCTCATGGGTCGTTTCAAGATAGGAGAGAAATTTCTCTCTATCCCGGTTGCTTTGGAATACCGTCCTTCTCTCGTTTCCACGGGATGTCACATGATAAAATGCACCCGGATACTCAATCCTCAGCGGCCTTGACACCCCTGTCCCTCCCTATCGTTTATCTTGTTGTTGAATGTTGCGGCCTGACCCCTGATATTGTTTGAATATTTCGTTGGCTTCTTTGACGGATGCTTTTTTGTGGATGATGGCGCGTAAAGCTTTAATCATGGGTACTGGGTGCTCGTTCTGCCAGATGTTTCTTCCGAGGTTGACACCGATGGCGCCCTTTTCCATTCCGTCGTGAACAAACTCGAGGACCTCCAGATCCGTATCCACTTTGGGTCCACCGGCCATCACTACAGGAACAGGACACCCATGAACCACCTTATCGAAGTTCTCGCACCAGTAGGTCTTTACGATCCTTGCGCCCAACTCCGCTGCTATTCTGGAGCTCAGAGCAAGATAGCGGGCATCTCTCTTTTCTAATTCCTTCCCCACAGCAGTCACAGCCATCACGGGGATGCCATACTTTTCCCCTTCATCGACCAGTCTGGCAAGGTTGAGAAGGTTCTCTTTCTCGTGTTCGCTTCCGACAAAGATGGAGATGCCTACCGCTGCCACATTGAGACGGATGGCTTCTTCCATGGAGGTTGTTAGCCCCTCATCCGAGAGGTCTTTCCCAACCATGCTCGTTCCCCCTGAGACTCTGAGGATGATCGGTTTCGTATGTTCAGGGTCAATCGAGGCACGAAGAACTCCTCTGGTTACAAAAAGTGCATCGCAATAGGAAAGCAAGGGTTTGATCGTCTCACCGGGTTTCTCCAGTTTCCGGGTGGGCCCTTGAAAATAGCCGTGGTCAATAGGCAAGAAGAGACAATGCCCATCCGACTGAATCAACTGCGCCAACCTATTCTTCATTCCCCATTCCATGTTTTACTCCTTCGGATAGTTCGGAGTAATTTAGTACAAACGACATAAGTAGAGTGTCATTGCGAGGAGCGGAGCGACGAAGCAATCCCAAGCAAAAACGAGATTGCCACGCCCTTAAGGCTCGCAATGACTGCAACGATAATTATGTCGTTTGTATTAGTTCGGAGATCGAAGATTTTTTATTTCTCCGAACTCTGAACTCCGAACTCCTAACTTTTTAGGATATAGTCCACCACCAGATCTCCCACCTGCGAAGTGGAATAGCCCATCTTGCCGGCGTTTAAACTTTTCACGTCGGTTTTAACCACCTTCATGATGGCTTTCTCGATGTTCTTGGCCGCTTTCTCTTCACCAAGATGCTCCAGCATCATCTGGCATGCTCCAATCGCTGCCAGGGGGCTAACAACCCCCTTCCCCGTATATTTTGGGGCGGAGCCACCCATCGGTTCAAACATCGAGACCCCTTTGGGATTGATATTCCCGCCTGCGGCAATACCCAACCCTCCCTGGATCATCGCTCCCAGATCGGTGATGATGTCTCCGAAAATATTGTCGGTCACGATCACATCGAACCACTCCGGATTTTTCACCATCCACATACAGATGGCATCCACATGGGCATAATCGGTTTCGATATCGCCATATTCTTTTGCCACCTCTTTGAACGTCCTCTCCCAGAGGTCAAACGCATAGGTGAGGACATTTGTCTTTCCGCAGAGCGTCACCTTTTTCTTCTTATTCCGTTTCCGGCAATATTGGAACGCAAAACGGATACATCGCTCCACTCCTTTACGGGTATGGATCGCCTCTTGAACCGCGATCTCGTCGGGGGTCCCCTTTTTAAGAATGCCTCCCGCTCCAAGATAGGCTCCCTCTGTATTCTCTCGGACAACGATGAAATCAATATCTTCGGGTCCTTTGTCTTTCAAAGGGGTTTCTACGCCGGGGTAAAGCTTTACAGGCCTGAGATTGATATACTGATCCAATTCAAAACGGGTCCTCAACAGAATCCCTTTTTCCAAGATCCCAGGTTTTATGTCCGGATGACCGATCGCTCCGAGATAGATGGCATCCATCTTTTTCAACTCTTCCAGGGTTGAATCAGGAAGCACCTCTCCGGTCTTCAGATAACGCTCACCGCTCAAATCATAATGAATCAGTCGGTATTTGAAGTTGAACTTTTCGGAGACTGCTTTCAAAGCCTTCAGCCCCTCAGCCACGACTTCGGGACCCGTTCCGTCTCCAGGAATTATCGCGATTTTGTACATGGGTTAATGTCTCCTTACTGATTTCCTACGATGGACATGAGATTATTTAAACATTGGAATCAATATCCCCCCTATAACTCCCCCTTCCCCCTCTTAATTTAAGAGGGGGGTTTGTTCCTCCCCTTAAAATAAGGGGAGGTTAGGTGGGGTTATGAGTCTTTGCGTCGCTTGCTCCCATATAGGTACTATTTTGAAACTCTTAATAATTGGGAGATGAAGGGGGGTTACAAATTTTATTATAGCCAGCACAACGCTTTTTTACCGATATCCTTCCGGTATTGAACTCCATCCCAGGAAATTTTTTCAACGGCCTGGTAGGCTCGTCCAATGGCCTTAGGAATATTCTCTCCAAGACCTGTTACACCTAAAACCCTTCCTCCATCGGTGATGAATTTTCCATCAACCATTGCTGTGCCTGCATGGAACACAAAGACATCCTCCATGCGAGAGGTCTCTTGAAAACCCCCAATCACCTTGCCCTTTTCGTAGGCTCCCGGGTATCCTTTTGATGCCATGACGACGCAGACCGAAGCCTTGTTCTCCCATTCGATTTTGCACCGTGAGAGATTTCCGCTGATACAAGCCGCGAGGATGGGGATAATATCTCCCTTCATGCGCATCAACACGGGTTGAGTCTCCGGATCTCCGAACCGGGCATTGAATTCCAATACCTTGGGATGACCATTATGGATCATCAGACCAGCATAGATGACGCCCTTGTAGGGCCTCCCCTCTTCTGCCATCCCCTGGATGATCGGTCTCAATATCTTCTCAACGATTCTCTGGTTGACTTCCTCTGTGACAACAGGCGCAGGAGAATAGGCCCCCATGCCTCCGGTGTTTGGCCCCTCATCTCCATCGAATATCGCCTTATGATCCTGAGAGGATGCCAGAGGAAGAATGGACTTCCCATCCGTAAAGGCGAGATAAGAAGCTTCTTCACCCACCAGATATTCTTCAATCACAACCCGATTACCTGCTTCCCCAAAGATCTTCTCCACCATGATCTGATCAACAGACCGGATGGCCTCTTCCACGGTTTTACAGAGGATCACCCCTTTGCCTGCAGCCAGACCATCCGCCTTCACCACAATGGGAGCGCCCTGTTTGCGAATATAGTCAATCGCCTTTTTTCGGTCCTCGAAGACTTCATAATCGCCGGTGGGAAGATGATATTTTTTCATCATCTCCTTAGCAAAAGCTTTACTTCCCTCAAGCTCGGCTGCCTTCCGGCTCGCTCCAAAAATGGAGAGCCCATTTGACTCGAAGAGGTCGACAATGCCACGGGTAAGTGGCTCCTCAGGTCCGACGACCGTCAGGTTGATTTTTTCCTTCATGGCAAAATCGAGAAGGCCATTCAAATCATTCGCCTGGATGGGGACGAGGGTTGCCTGCTCGGATATTCCTGCATTTCCTGGAGCGCAATAGACCTTTGCTACAATCGGACTCTGTGCGATCTTCCATACCAGGGCATGCTCCCTGCCACCACCACCCACTACCAACACTTTCATATTTTTATCCCCGCATCAAACTTTAGTTGTGCTTCCAGTAGCTTTGAATTCGGGATCAAAACTCGAAATCCGAAGCACGAAATTCGAAACAATTTTAAATGACCAAAATTCAAAACCCAATCAATCCCCTTTTGAAAAATTGAATTTCGTATTTGTTTCGGATTTCGGATTTCGAGTTTCGGATTTCTTTCGTCACTAACAAGGTTAGTGACGGAAGTGTCTCATTCCTGTAAAGACCATGGCGATGTTGTACTCGTCTGCAGCTGCGATCACCTCATCGTCCCGAATCGAACCTCCAGGCTGAATGATCGCTGTAGCGCCTGCTTCTGCCCCAGCATCGATTCCATCCCTGAATGGAAACATCGCATCCGACGCCAGTACCGTTCCCTGAGTGGATGACTGGGCTTTCATCTTGGCCAGCCGGGTTGAATCAATCCGGCTCATCTGGCCTGCTCCGATTCCAATGGTCCGATCCTCTCTCACCAGTATAATTGCATTCGACTTGACATGCTTGGCCACTTTCCACCCGAAAGCCATCGCCTTTTTTTCTGCTTCATTCGGCTTTCTCTTGGTCACGACCTTCCATTGATCCATAGGAACTTTGCCAAGGTCACGGTCCTGAACCAGAAGTCCGCCCACAACCTTTCTGAAATCGAATCCCTTCTGAAGAGCACCTGCTAAGGAAGATAGAGGCGGCGTTTGAAGAATTCGCAGATCTTTTTTAGCCTTAAGAATCTCGAGTGCACCCGGACTAAATCCCGGAGCAATGATTGCTTCGAGAAATATCGGGAGCATCTCTTTGGCGGTCTCCTGATCGACCTCCCGGTTAAATCCGACAATGCCGCCAAATGCCGAGACCGGGTCACAATCCCTCGCTTTTCGATAAGCATCAACCAGACCCGCCAAAGAAATGGCAGCTCCACATGGATTATTATGTTTGATGATGACCACAGCTGGTTCCTCGAACTCTTTAACGGTCTCATACGCAGAGTCGAGATCAAGGATGTTGTTGTAGGATAGCTCCTTTCCCTGAAGCTGAACGGCATTTGACACAGAAGGTTCTGTCAATAAATATTCGCGGTAGAAGGAGGCCTTTTGGTGCGGATTCTCTCCATATCGAAGTTCCTGTACCTTTCTCACCTGAAAGGTAAAGGTCTCAGGAAATTCATGGGCTTTCTTTCCTTTTTCGATCTGACCGAGATAGTTGGAAATGGCTCCATCATAGCGGGCCGTATGTTGAAAGACCTTCCTGGCCAAACGGAAATTGGTCTCTACGGAAACCTCTCCTTTCTCCTTTAACTCGGCGAGGATTACATCATAATCACTGGGATCGACCACAACCGTCACATCCGGATAGTTCTTGGCTGCCGATCGGAGCATGGTCGGTCCGCCGATATCGATATTTTCGATGGCATCCTCAAGGCTGCAATTCTCTTTTGCAACGGTCGCTTCAAAGGGATAAAGATTGACAGCGACGAGGTCAATGGGAAGAATCCCGTGCTCGTTCATCTTCTGGACATGTTCGGACTTCGATCTCTGACCTAAAAGCCCCCCATGGACTTTCGGGTGAAGGGTCTTCACCCTTCCATCCATCATCTCCGGAAATCCCGTATAATCTGAGATGTCCATGACGGAGAGCCCCTGCTCTCTTAACATCTTGGCAGTCCCACCTGTCGAGAGGATCTCCACTCCCATCTGTGCCAGAGCGTTTGCAAAGGAAGCCACCCCTGTCTTCTCCGAGACACTGACAATCGCTCTTCTGATCTTTCCCATCTATTATACCCCCCAATTTAATTTCGGATTTCATAACCCCTCCTCTCCTCCCCTTACCTAAGGGGAGGTAGGGTGGGGTTACTTCAATATTAAATCCACAATAGATTAAAACCCCAGTTCTTCTCCAACGATAATAACCAGGATATCCGTCAACTGTGGTCTTCTCTCATGGATGACAACCGCCCGGCAGATTCGGTTGGGAGAATTGCAATCCACACATCTTCCAACCTTGGCACAGGGGACATCAATATTGAGTCGCCGGGCATTGAGCGGGGAAGAAACATTTTTTATCCTCTTGATCGCCTCCTGGACATCCTCGACGATCTTATTATAACCAGCCACGATGATGACCTTGCCCGGCCCGAAGACAGAGGCGTTGACACGATTTCCAACTCCATCAATATTGACCAATTCCCCATTCAGGGTAATCGCATTACTGCTGCACAAGAAAAGATCGCAGGTCATCTGGGCTCTACGGATCTTAAGAACTTCATCCATTGGAAGCCCCGGTTTCCAGTGATTCAGAATAACGTTTCCCTGGGCTTCTAACTTCTCCAGAATGCCCAGCCCTCGGATGGTGACAGAACCCCCTACCCCTATTCGCTGCTGAGGGGTAACATGTTTTAAGATTTCTTCGACTGCCCCTTTCTGATCCTTTACAAAGACAGCCTTAAAATCATGGGTCTCCAGTTTTTCAATCGTCTTCTTCGCCTTTTCCTCAATCCACCATTGTCTGATTGGGTCCATCTGTTCCTCCATTACAGTATCAATTTATTTGCTGGGAAAAAATGTCAAAAACCCAAATCCCCCTCAATCCCCCTTTTTCAAAGGGGGAAGTTAGGTGTTTTGCCTCCCTTTAGCAAAGGGAGGTGGGGAGGGATTTTATGAAGGTTTATTAAGGGTGGAATTGACACCCATCATAAAATCGAAAAATACTGCTCCAATTCATAATCCGTGACACGGGCGCGGTAACGCTCCCACTCCATCTTCTTGTTCTCAATAAATTTATGGAAGACCTCATCTCCCAATGCCTTTTTAACCAGATCGCTCTTCTCAGTGACTTGAATGGCTTCCCAGAGATCCTCAGGCAGGGTTTCAATGCGATACTTTTTCCTCTCTTTCTCGTCCATCTCATACACATTTCTTTCCACCGGATCTCTTAAAGGATATTTCTTCTCAATCCCCTCCAGTCCGGCAGCCAGCATCACCGAGAAGGCTAAATAAGGATTACAGGCAGGGTCAGGACACCGGTATTCCACCCGTGTCGCAAGCTCCTTTCCGGGTTTATAGACCGGAATCCGGATAAGGTCTGACCGGTTCTTCTGAGCCCAGGAGATATAGACCGGCGCTTCATAACCCGGGACCAACCGCTTATAGGAGTTCACCCATTGATTGGTGACCAGAGTGATCTCCCGCGCATGCTTCATCAGGCCGGCAATATAATATTTACCTATCGCCGACAGATGGTACTCATCCTTAGGATCGAAAAAGGCATTCTTACTCCCTTTGAAAAGGGACTGATGGGTATGCATCCCGCTTCCATTGATGCCAAAAACGGGTTTGGGCATGAAGCTGGCGTAAACATTATTTTTTAAAGCCACTTCCTTGACTACCAGCCGGTAAATCATCGTGCTGTCAGCCATGGTCAAGGCATCCTTGTACTTGAGATCAATCTCATGCTGGCTGGGGGCTGCCTCATGATGGCAGTATTCAACCTGCACTCCCATCTCTTCCAGGGTTGTCACAGCCTGTTTGCGGAGATCGCTTGCTACATCCATGGGTGTCAGGTCGAAATAGCCTCCTGAGTCGAGAAGCTCCGGTTTGCCCGAAGAGTTTTTAAAAAAGAAGAACTCCAGCTCAGGGCCCACATTGAAGGTGTATCCCATCTTGTGAGCCCTCTCTAAATTCTTTTTTAACACCCAGCGGGGATCACTCTGATAGGGCTTTCCATCCGGTTGGAGGATATCGCAGAACATGACTGCCACGACATGGTCGTTCGCCTTCCAGGGGAAAATTCTGAAGGTGGATGGATCCGGTTTTGCCACCATGTCGCTTTCGTCAATCCTTGCGAAACCGGCCACAGAGGAGCCGTCAAACCCCATCCCGTCTTCAAGAGCTGCCTCCAGCTCACGGATGGTGATGGCAAAGCTTTTCAAAAAACCGAGGATATCGGAGAACCAGAGCCTAACAAACCTGACTTTTTTCTCCTTAGCAATCCGTAAAACGTCTTTTTTACCCAGTTTAGCCATACGGTCCCCCTCTGATTAAAAATTATATATAGATCAGGTTTAGCATAATCTCCCTTCTCCGGTCAACCCCAATGGTTTCTTATATTTGACAACGCTTCACCTTTTTTGTAAATTAAATTCAAATGACTGAGAAAGGAGTCCGCCTTTGCTCTACAAAAAGACTTCCTACAAACAGCAGATCAAAGCTCTGACCGAAATCAGTAAAGCCATCTCATCGGATAGGTACTTAGACGATATTTTAAAACTGATCGTAACAGTCACGGCCAATGTGATGGACTCAAAGATATGTTCTCTCTGGCTTCTCGATGAGGAAGAGAAGGCTCTCAAAATCCGTGCCACACAGACCATGAGCGAGGAATATCTTAAGGAAAGGAGCCTGAAATTAGGCGAGGGTGTGGTGGGTTATGTGGCCCAGACCAAAAAACCCCTGGCCATTCTCGATGTCTTGAAGGAGCCACGGTATAAGGAAAAAGAGCTGGCCCAGAAGGAGAGCCTGGTATCCATGATCAGCGTTCCGCTGGCCGTAAAAGATAAAGTGATCGGAGTGATCAACTGTTATACTTCTTACTCCCATCAATTTACCGAGGCTGAGAAGGAGATGCTCACCGCTGTTGCCAGTCAGGCTGCCATCTGTATTGAGAGCGCAGAGCTGATGGTAAAAACCAAGGTCATCCAGGAAGAACTGGAGATCCGAAAACTGGTGGAGAGAGCCAAGGGGATTTTAATGAAACGGCATGGGCTGAACGAAGAAGAAGCGTTCAAACGAATCCGGAAAGCCAGCATGGACAGCCGGAAGACCATGCGCGACATTGCCGAAGCAATCCTCCTCACCGATAAAATGGGAGGATAGTTTCTAGGTGAATTAATTTGTGAGTATAAGGCAACCCTGCAGTGGCGGAGTGATATGTTATTAGACGGATCATAAATCCGAATCACGAAATCCGAAATTCGAAACAATCTCAAATGACCAAATTCCAAATGTTCGGGAAAAAGTTTAAGGCATTTGGATTTTGAAAATTCGGATTTGTTTCGGATTTCGATATTCGAATTTCGATATTTACCAATTCTAAAATCCTAATAGCTTTTCCCACAATCCACGAATCAAACCTTACCCATGGCTGTTTCGATCTTTGGTTTTAAGGAGTTAAAATCCACCTTCTGCTCTTCACAGGCTTTCCGTATCGTGATCGCCCTTCCAAGAGTCTTTCGAAGAAGTGGATTGGTAATCTTCTCAAACCCCGCCTCTTTCAAAACCGGAATCACCCCGGGAAACTGCTCGGTCAGGGCATAAACGGTTTCGTTTCCGGTAAAGACCTCGATGGGCTTTTCTTCATAAGCCTCTTCCTTTGTCATCGTCACCCATATATTGACTCCAAAGAGGATCAGGGCGAGGACCTCTAAAAAACCGGTGAATCCTACAATATGATGGATGGTCGGATTTTTTGTGACCGAAAGGATTTCAAATCCGATCCTGGCCCCATTGCCGATATTCAAAAGCCAGAAGGTCCAATGGGTCAGACGATTACTCCAGATTCGGTTCCCCGTAAAAACAGGAAGCATCTTCATCGAATAGCCGATCATGAGCATGCTCACAAAACCAACCGTATAGCCATGATTCGCCGCCCCTCTTAACATGTGCTGGGTATAAGGATCTTTTGAAAAAAGTTGAAAGAGGGCAACCCCGAAAGAGATTGCCAGCCAGCCGTAACCCACACGGATGAAGCGCTCGTGGCTCCGATCCATCTGAACATCATCCAGGTCTCCCACCTTCTTTTCGAAAACCCTCAATGAACCGATGAAGAACCAGGTAAAATGGCTGATGATCAGAAGGGTCACAAAATAGATTCCTTGAATTCTGGTCAGCGCAGAGATGACGTATCCGATTAAGCCGATATTGTAGATGTAAAAGAATTTTCGGATTAACCCTTCTCGAACAGGGGGCGTATCCAGAAAAGAAGGTAGGGTCTTTGCAGAGATGCCAAAGATGAAATTAAAGGCAAACCCCATGAGAAAGAGATGCACCCAGGCGCTGAAGAGATAAGGAGGAACTGAACCTGCGATCAAAGGATTGTCTGATGGGAATTGACCCAGATAGAGCTGTAGATTGAGAATGGAGTAAACGATTCCACTGATCAGAAACCAAACAATTCCGACAAGAAGAAAATTATCCTGAATTCCTTTGGGTTCTCTGCTCTGTTTGAGGGTCTTCAGGCAAACAACCAGAAAGATGGCTGCGGCTCCTGTATCCAGACCCCCTGCAATCAATGGATAAAGAGGCGTATTCGATTCCTCAACATAATAGAAAAGGGCACGGATGATCAACCCGGCGAGCACCAGGTAATAACTGAGATTTGCCCATTTTCTTCCAACCAGAGTCGTTCCTTTCAAACGAGGGAGGATGAAATAAAAGAACCCCATGATATAGAGGCCGACCCATCCTATCAATTGGCTTGAACCGTGCATCTGAATTGCCCTCTTTGATAGGACATCAAAAGAACCGCCCATTCCAGCTTCAAAGAGTTTGACCGCTCCGTAAAGGCACCCTGTCGTTACTGAGACGATCAGCGCAGTTTTAACAAACTTCTGGTAGATCGTATCGCCGATCAAAGAAGGATCAATCTCAATGGCTTCTATCTTTCCCGGCTTTTCAGAGATGGCTGCTTCAAGTTCCTGGGCAAACTGCTCATATTCAACCCCGTGGGCCTTTGTAAAAAAGGCCATGGGTTCATGGGGTCCGCAGGATTTACCAACGATGAGCAGGTTATACTTCTGGAAAACCTTTGCCGTCTCCGGATATTGATCCAGAACCTCTTTCACCGTCATGTTTCGATCGATATGCTTTGCCATCTAAACCACCTCTTTATTTTGTCTTTGATTTAACTATAACGATTCATTAGATAAATTTCATTGACTTGTGTCAAAAAAACTCTTGCATTTAAATCTTTGGATAATTACCTTTTGATTAAAAAAACGGGGAGGTTCAAATGATCAAAGATGATCGGAATTATCACCAGAGACTACAGGAATTCTGCGACTGTTATATGGAGACAGACCCCAAAAAGGAATTAGAGAAGGCGAGTAAAGGGGTCTCCGGGGATCCGGGCAGGGATATGGATGAATTAGCCCTTAAGTTTCTTGGACTTGGAATTTTTTATGGGGTCAGCGAGAAGGCAAAAAAGTTTACTCTCCAGCAATCAAAAGAGGGAAAGGTCATTTTTACGATAGAATCTCGTGGTCAATATCAGCTCTCCCCTCCTGGCATCCAGGTGGCAGACCGTATCATCTCCATTGCCCGGTCCATCACCCACATTGATGCGGACCGGGGGAGCGAACCTGTCTCTTTGGGTTTAAGGAACGATCGAATAGAATTAACTTTCCAATTCGACCGTACTGAAAAAGGAGAAACGTTCTCGGTTCTGTTCCCGGAACTTTAGAGTGGATTGTGTTCACAGAAACACCCAAACGTCCCAAACTCGCAACAATTGGGAATCTCATCCAATCTGACACATTTTCCGCAAAACTCCCCAGGGTCTTTAACTCCATGGCAGGGGACAACCACTCCGGGGCAAACAAAATCGCACCCACGACAGAGGCGGCAGGTATCCGGCCTTACCTCAAAAGGCATACTCACCTTTCTGTCCATTCCCCTGCCCGCAAATCCGAGTGCCCTTCCATCCATCTGCTCATAACACATCCGGATGCAGAGGCCGCAGAGTACGCACCGGTTGTCTTCCATAGGAAATCGGACTTTGAGAAGCCCCATACGAGCGGCTATATCCTGCGCAATCTTCACATTGGGGGCACTGGCGACCATCAGTTCTGCCAGCATCTTTCGTGCACGGATGATCCTTGGGCTCTTGGTTTGAATCACCAGGCCATCTCTCACCTCGTATGTGCAAGCCGTATCGACAAACGGTTTGCTGCCATTGTTGGCAATCTCTACCACACAGATCCGACATCCTCCATAAGGGGTGAGGTGCTCCATGAAACACATCGTTGGGATATGGATCCCAAATTCGCGTCCGGCCTGAAGGACGGTACTCCCCTTCTCTACCTCTAACAATCTCCCATCGATGGTGATATGAACGGTCTCTCTTTTCATTTTTCCTCTCCTTTACCGGATGAGTATCAAAAAGGTCATGCTGAATTTATTTCAGCATCTCTGCCTAAAATAAGCAGATTATAGTGGACGACTTTTAAAAGTAGTCATTGCGAGGAGCGAAGCGACGTGGCAATCCCATGAGATTGCTTCACTTCGTTCGCAATGACACATGATGGATGTCAATTTATTTAAGTCGTTCACTATAGTAATCCTATTTGAGAACTCCTGAGACCCTGAAACAAGTCAATGCGACTCGAAACTGAGTTCAGGGTGACATAACTGGATTTATTGAATCATCACGGCCTCTGCTTTGCACACATCTTTACAGGAACCGCATTTTGAGCAGAGCTCTGTAAGGATATGGTGGACCTGCTTCTTCTTTCCTTCAATAGCCTGTGTTGGGCAGATCTTTGCACAGGCGCCACATCCTGTACATTCATCTGAGATGGAGTATTGGATAAGAGGTGTACATACGCCAGCGGGACATCTCTTCTTATGAATATGAGCCTCAAACTCAGATCTGAAATACCTCAAAGCTGAAAGAACCGGATTGGGAGCTGTCTTTCCCAGACCACAGAGCGACGTATCGCCAACTACTTCGGCCAAATCTTGAAGAAGCGCCAGGCTCTCTCCATCCCCTTTTCCTTCGGTGATGTCGTCAAGAATTCCCCCCATCCTTTTTAATCCTTCACGGCAGGGGAGACATTTCCCGCAGGATTCCTCCTGCAGGAAGTGAACAAAATATTTTGCTACATCGACCATGCAGGTCCCTTCATCCATCACGATCATTCCGCCAGAGCCCATCATAGAACCAGCCTCAGTGAGGCTGTCGAAATCGACCGGCAGGTGAAAGAGAGAGGCTGGAATGCAGCCACCGGATGGCCCCCCTGTTTGAACGGCTTTAATCTTTTTCCCGTTCTGTTGACCGCCTCCAATGTCGAAGATAATCTTTTTGAGGGTCATGCCCATGGGTACTTCCACCAAACCTGTATTCTTCACCTTCCCTACCAGGGAGAAGATCTTTGTCCCTTTGCTCTTCTCGGTGCCGATGGAGGAGAACCACTCGCTTCCCTTTTCGATGATCAAAGGAACATTGGCCCACGTCTCAACATTGTTGAGATTGGTAGGCTTCCCCCAGAGCCCCTGTTTCACCGTATGAACCTGCTTGCTCCTGGGCTCTCCAACCCGACCCTCGATCGACGCAATCAATGCCGTTGACTCTCCACAGACAAAGGCTCCGCCTCCCTTGGAAATCTCCACATCGAAATCGAATCCCGAGTCCAGAATGTTTTTCCCGAGCAAACCAACCTTCCTCGCCTGTTGAACCGCAATCTCTGCATTCTTGTGCGCCAGGGGATATTCATGCCTCACATAGATGTACCCCTGGCTGGCGCCGATCGCATAGGCTCCGATCAACATCCCTTCAAGGACGGAATGAGGATTGCCTTCCATCAGGGCTCTGTCCATAAAAGCTCCGGGGTCTCCCTCGTCGCAGTTGCAGATAACATATTTAGGTGTTCCGGGTGCTTTTTTACAGTCCTCCCATTTTTTCCCGGTCGGATAACCTGCTCCACCCCTTCCTCTTAAACCAGAGGTCTTGATCTCTTCGATAATCGCAGTGGGTTCCATTTTAAACAGTGCTTTGGCCAACGATTGATAACCTCCAACCGATAGATAATCCTCAATATGGGTTGGATCAATCAGATCATTCCGGCTGAGGAGGACTCTCATCTGAGACCGATAAAAAGGAATTTCATTGGCAGAAGTAAGTTTCTGTTTGGCGCCCGAATCTTCAAAGAGAAGACGCTCCACCTTTTTACCTTTCTGAATGGTTTTTGAAATGATCTCTGAAACATCCTCGGGTTTCACTTTTTGATAGAAAATATCCTGCGGGAGAATGGTCACAAGAGGCCCCCTCTCACAAAAACCCGGGCATCCAGTAACCTTTAAGGCCACCTTTTCCTTTAAATTTTTCGTTTTCGTTAATTCTTTCTGGAATGCCTCTTTGACTTGTTGGCAGTCATAGGCCTGACATCCGGTGCCACCGCAAACCGATACGATCATCTCATGGCGCTTCTCTTTTAAGAGGATATCCTCTCTCCACTTCTCCAGGTCCTTAAGTGATTTGACTTTTCTCATGACTTCACCCCGCTCGGTTTATTATTTATTTTCTCAATAATTTTTTTGGCTTTGATTGAAGTCATCTCCCCATAAAACTTCTGGTCCACCATCATGACCGGGCCAATGGCACATACCCCGAGGCAGTTCACCACATTCAGAGAAAACTGTTTATCTGGAGTGGTCTGCCCTGGTTCGATACGGAGGAGACTCTTAAGTTCCCTTAAAATCTTTGGGCCTCCCCGAACATGGCATGCCGTCCCAAGACAGAGGGTAATGGAATGCTTTCCTTGAGGAACAAGGGTGAAGGACTTGTAGAAAGTCGCAACGCCATAGACCTCATTGATGTCCATCCGGAGTCTTGACGCAACCACCTTAAGCGCCTCGATCGGGAGATATTTATACCGGTCCTGAACATCATGAAGGATGCTGATGAGGGCTGTCCTCTTTTCCTGATGCCTGTCTACGATTAAATCCACTGTTTTTAGGTCCATTTCACCTCCAAAATTATGTTTAGTTAACTTTTGTAAGATAAATACATTTTCACTTAAATTATTTTGCAAAAAAATTTCATTTTAAGTTTTACTTAAATTCACCATCCTGCCCTGGGAGGGCTCAATACCCATAGGACAATAGCATCTCCTTTCCCAGTATTGACCCATCTTATAGGGATTGATGAGCCTATATAAAGGCTATCTCCCTGTCTTAATATCTGTTTTTCATCCTGGAATTCTACCTCCAGATATCCTTCGATGACGTATATAAATTCATCGCCTTTATGTTTATAAAAATGCCCTTTGATCACTGCTCCCTCTTTAATGGTTAGTAGATAGGGCTCCATTCTTCGGTTGATCGCATCCGAAACCAATAGCTGAAGTTTGATATCTACACCCTTCAGTCCGGGGAGTTGAATATCCTGCCTTTCTCCGGATTTGATCACCATTTTTTGTTGAGGACCGCTTTCACCCTCCACCAGAAAGTAGATGGGTTGGGTATTCAATTTCTCGCTCAATTTGAGAAGGGAATCGAGCGAGGGGCTGATCAGGTTCTTTTCTAACTGCGAGATAAAACTCGGGGTCAGGCCCACCTGCTCGGCCAGTTCCTTCTGGGTCATCCCTATCTTCTTCCTTAATGTTCTAACCTTGTCACCCAGGTTGCTGGGCGCTCGCCCCCCTATGGAAGGGAAGATGATATCCTCATCCCATACTTCATAATGTTTCGGAAGAAAGGCGCTCCTTGAAAACCGACCCTCAATCTTAATCGCCTTCAAAAAGAGGTCTCCATCCTGTTTTTCGAGCCCAATGGCCACCTGAGTGATATGTCTCAGATTGGCTTTAAAGGCCGGAGAATGAGCTTCTTTCTCCAACACCCAGTAAGCCACGGTTTGAAGGTCATAAAGCCGGGGGCAGGAGTAGGTGAAAAATTTGTAGGTCACATTCTCATCGCCCCAGATGTCCTGCATTCCAGTGAGACTGTCGAAGATATAACGAACGCCCGCTCCCTTCTCGATTTCTACTCGATCCATGGCAACGCGAAATTGCGAAAGATCCTTCGGGTTTTCAACTTTAATAACATTGCCCTTAAACCCTTCCCGTTCTTTCTCATAGAATTGGACAAACAGGGGGTCACTGTTCCCCTTTCCAGAGGTGAAGCAGTCTAAGATGGTTAAATATTCTAAATGGGGAAGATGGGATAAGCGTTTAGTCAGGGTGGAGGGAGAGGCATTGAAACTGACGTAAACCAGATTGTAACCGCTCTTTAAATTGTGCTCGATAAACCGTTGGAGGAAGGTTTCGATATAACTCCCTGCCTCCACTTCCCAGAGCACATTATCCCCGGCCTTGAGGAAACCAAGGATATGATCAACATAATTAATTCCAGTCGAAATTTTTAAGCTCATTTTTAATATACACTGAAATTTATAGTCAAATAATTCATTTAGAATGTTATTATACTCTTTAAACTCAAATGTCAACTAATTTTTAATAATTTATAAAATTCCATGTTTTCTCCCATCCCCAAAGTTCTTTAAGGGGTCACTTTCCGTTGCTATCCAATTGTATTTTTGTTAATATTTTTTAAAACTTCCAAATCATTAATAACGAAGTCTAATTCACCATTTAACGATTTTCTTTTGGAAAGAAGGAATGTGAATGAATAAAGGAACCGGGGGTTTAACCATTCCAAGCGGAATTGAAGCCTTAGACGATGTGTTACAGGGGCTTCGGCTTGGCGATAACGTGGTCTGGCAAGTAGAGCGGTTGGAGGATTATAAATACTTTGCTGAACCGTTCACTCAATCTGCCATTGCTTCGCATCGAAAAATCGTCTATCTGCGATTTGCCTCCCATCCTCCTATCCTGACGCCCCGTCCTGGACTCGAGATGATCGAGTTGAACCCCACTTTAGGGTTTGATCATTTTACTCGGGAGACACATCATCTTATTGAAGCCTATGGTCATGGGGTGATGTACGTTTTTGACAATCTATCTGCCCTGGTTGTAGAGTGGGCTACGGATGAACTTCTTGCCAATTTTTTTCAAATTACCTGCCCTTTTCTAGCGGAATTAAATACGATCGCCTACTTTGCTTTGACTCGCGGGCAGCACGCACATTACGCCGTAGCCCGAATCCGGGATACAACCCAGATCTTGGTCGATGTCTATCCATCACAGGGGCAAATACATATTCACCCCATCAAGGTATGGGACCGTTACTCACCCCAGATGTTTCTTCCCCATCTTGTCACTGGAAACCGATGGGCTCCCCTCTCTCACAGTCACGAGGCTGCCAAAGTGCTTTCCTCCGCCCACCCCATCTCTTTGCTCGATACGACACGGACCATCGCTCCCTGGGAAAGCGTTTACCAAAAACTCTTACACTATTGCAGCACGCCAGCCGGCTTTAACGATACAGACCCGGAACAAAGGGCTTTAAAGTTAGAATTAAGCCGGATGCTCATCGGTCATCATCCCGTCTTTAGTCAACTGGCAGACCAGTATTTTACTCTTGAAGATCTGTTTGAAATTCGTAACCGTTTGATCGGGGCTGGACGCATTGGCGGTAAAGCCGCCGGCATGTTACTGGCACGACGCATCCTGCTGTCTTCCAAAGAGCGAGAGGGCAATATTTTTTCAGATCGGCTCGATGACCACGATTCCTTCTTTATCGGTTCGGATGTTTTTTTCACCTTTCTGGTAAACAACGATTTGTTCCGCCTTCGTCTGCATCTCACCTGTAATTCCGAAACCTCCCAGGAAGAATTTCAAGAAATTGAGAACCGCTTTTTAGATGGCCATTTCTCAGAAACGATTCAAGAACAATTTCGAGCCATGCTCGACTATTATGGCGAAGCCCCGATCATCGTCCGATCGAGCAGCCTGCTGGAGGATAGTTTCGGAAATGCATTTGCCGGCAAATACTCAAGTATTTTCTGCCCAAACCAGGGTCCCCCTGAAGCCCGCCTCGCTGAATTCATGAAGGCGGTCAAGTTAGTTTATGCCAGCGCCCTCAACCCCGATGCCCTCTGTTATAGAAGCAAGCGGGGCCTGGGGGAGTATGACGAGCAGATGGCCATTCTGGTCCAGCGCGTCTCTGGCATGCCATATCACCACTATTTTTTCCCCACTCTGGCCGGTGTTGGTTTATCGCAAAATCTCTATGCCTGGAACGACCGCATTGATCCCCGGCAGGGAATCATTCGATTGGTCTTTGGGTTGGGGACACGCGCCGTGGACCGGGTTGATTCGGATTACCCTCGAATGATCGCCATCAGTCATCCCAATCTACGTCCGGATGTAGGATCGAAGGTTTCCAAATATTCCCAACACCATATGGACCTGATCGACCTAAAAAACAACCGGTTCACGACTTGTTTGTTGACCGATGTCCTATCCGATGGTGACTATCCCAACCTTCATCTGCTTCTCTCGACCATGCAGGACCATTATCCCTATGATCCCATCTCAAAAAAAATCTCGGGCAGTAAGGACCAATGGGTGCTCACCTTTAACAACTTGATCCGTCAGACCGACCTGGTGCCACTCCTCAGAAAGATATTGGTCAAATTGGAGGAAGCCTATGGTCAACCGGTGGACATTGAGTTTACTGCCACTGTCAACTCCGCAAGCCAAACCCGCATCAATCTGGTTCAGTGCCGTCCACTCTATTTCCCCGGTTCACCGGAGGAAGTATCCCTACCGACCTCCCTTGATCGTCAGCGGGTGTTATTTCGCGCCCACCGAATGATCTGTGGCGGTCTGGTGGACCAAATTCGTTACATTCTCTACATCGATCCGAAGCGCTATACCCACCTGAATTTCGAGGCAAAAAAATCTTTGGGCCGACTGGTGGGACAGATCAATCGCCATCCATTGATGCATTCTAATAAGATGATCATGATGGGACCAGGACGCTGGGGAACAAGCAATATTGCCCTGGGAGTCAACGTGAGTTATGCCGACATCGGTAATGCATCCGTATTAGTGGAAGTAGCCTTGGAGGAGGAAGGCCATGTGCCTGAAGTCTCTTATGGCACCCATTTTTTTCATGACCTGATCGAGGCCCGGATCATTTATCTGCCGGTCTATCCTGCGGATCCGGCAGCAGAGCTCCATAAAAAATTCTTTGAAACCTCGCCGAATATCCTCCTGGAGTGGTTGCCCGAAGCCAGGGAATATGAATCGATCCTGCGTTTGATCGATGTTCCCAGGGTGACAGAAGGGGCATTCGCTCACGTAGTGGCCGATCCCCAACGCCAGCAGGCGGTTTGTTTCCTGGATAAACCCTTTCCCCTCATCTGAATAGAACCCTCTTTTTCAGAAAATTTGCTTGACAAAAAATATTCTTTATTGTAAAAAGGAATTAATCAATACAGTGGTGTATTGAGGACAAAGGGGTCGAAGAAATTCGGCCCCTTTTTTTATACAAAGGGGTATCCGCGACAGGGGCGTCCAAGGAATGGGCTCCCTTTTTTTATTTGATACAATGGAGTACGAAAGACAAAGGTGTCAAAGCAAGTTGGTTCTTTTTTATCCATTTACTGAAAAGGAGGAACTATAAAATGAGCTTTGCCAAACCGAATAGAAGTCCAGCGACCTTTACCAAAAATCGAGTCGAGCCAGCCCCGCAATCGGGAATCTGCGTGACCTGTCTGGATGGCTGCCCGGGTCCCTGTGAAGTGGGTCGGTCTGCCTTGAGGGGAAGAGAGGTTCTGTACCCTCAGCCCTATTCCAAGATAACGGCCGGGTCTGAAAAGGATTACCCGGTTGACTTGTCCCATTTTAATATCCAGGGAACCTGTGTGGGAGCGATTGGGGTGAACGCTGATTCAGATCATGCGACCTTTCCTGCCGTCGATGTTTCAACACAGGTGGGAGCGAAGGAAAAGATCAAAATGAAAGTCCCCTACTTTACGGGTGCCCTGGGTTCAACCGACATTGCCCGGATCCACTGGGAATCAATGGCCATTGCAGCCGCTATTTCAGGGACACTGGTCGTGGTGGGAGAAAATGTCTGCGGAATGGATCCCAATTCTGAACTTAAAAATGGCCGTGTGGTCCATTCTCCAGAGTTGGAGCGGCGCGTCAACATATTCCAACAGTGGTATGATGGATATGGTGGAATTGTTGTCCAGTACAATGTAGAAGATGGTCGCCTCGGGGTTCCAGAATATGCTGTTGAAAAATTGGGCGTCCAGATCATCGAGCCAAAATGGGGACAGGGCGCCAAGGATATCGGCGGCGAGGTCAAACTGCCTTCTCTTGAAAGAGCGCAGCAATTGAAGAGCCGTGGCTATATCGTTTACCCTGACCCTGAAGATCAAGTCATCCAGGAAGCTTTTAAACAAGGAGATTTTAAAGAATTTGAAAGACACTCAAGATTGGGAATGGTGGATGAAGAAGGCTTTCACAAAGAAGTCGCTCGCCTGAGAAAAATGGGAGCAAAGTATGTAACCTTGAAGACCGGAGCCTATCGGCCGGCTGATCTGGCACGGGCCGTTAAATACTCTTCCGATGCCCAAATCGACCTTCTCACAGTCGATGGCGCGGGTGGAGGAACTGGAATGAGTCCCTGGCGGATGATGAACGAGTGGGGAATCCCGACCGTTTACCTCGAAGGCCTTCTTTACCAATACCTGAAACGATTAGACCAGAGGGGTGCATTCATTCCTGACTGCGCTATGGCAGGAGGACTTGCCCTTGAAGACCATATCTTCAAATCGATCGCCTTGGGCGCACCTTATATCAAAGCCATCTGCCTGGGTCGGGCTTCGATGACAGCCGCTATGGTGGGCAATACCATCGGTGAGATGGTTAAAAAGGGAAAGGTCCCCGCTGACATTGCCAAATACGGCGCTGATGTCGAACATGTCTTTATCCTGGCTGCTAAGCTGAAGGATAGATTCGGAAAAGATTTTGAACGCATTCCCACGGGAACGATCGGAATGCTCACCTATTTTGACCGGTTGAATGCAGGACTTCAACAATTTATGGCTGGAGCTAGAAAATTTGCTCTAAATTATATTTCCAGAAGTGACCTCTGCAGTTTAACCCGGGAAGCAGCCTACGTCTCTGGGATTCCTTATGTGATGGATTCGGATAAAGAGGAAGTTGACAATATTTTACGAAAAGGAGACCATGTGGAGAAAACCTCCTCGAAAATTCTAAACCTGAACCTCGAGGCCCTCATCAAATCAAAAGCCGTCATGGGTTAATATTCATCTGTGAGCGAATTGCATCAGGGGATACTTCCAAGCGAAGTATCCCCTTTTGTTTTTCTGACTTCCCGCCCCCCTTTCGTGTTAGGAGGGGTCTTTTTCTAAAGCCTCCATAACAAATGGGGTCTGTCTTGTCGTTGTTAAAGTTTCTCTTGACAAACAATAGGTTTCATATTAAAAGAACATCACAATACAAAGAGGTATTGGAGATCGGGCATCAAGTTTTTGATGCTTTTTTTTAAACGATAAAGCGTCGTATGAATGACAAAGGCGTCAGAGTGAATGGACGCCTTTTTTTATCATTAGAATAACATAATAAAGGAGAACAAGTTATGCCGGAGATGAATCCTTTCATGATTGCTCAGAAGCAACTCGATGTCGCGGCTGAAAGATTAGGCTTGGACCAGGCAACCCATAACCTTCTTCGCTGGCCCCAGAGAGAACTTCGGGTGACACTTCCTGTGACGATGGATGACGGGAGGGTCCACATTTTTCATGCGTATCGAGTCCAGTACAATACGGCCCGGGGACCTGCCAAAGGTGGCCTCCGATGGCATCCGGATGAGACCATAGATACGGTGCGCGCCCTATCAGCCTGGATGACCTGGAAGACAGCAGTGGTGGATATCCCATTGGGCGGAGGAAAAGGGGGAATCACCTGTAATCCTAAAGGGATGTCTGAAGCTGAGAAACAACGTTTGGCTCGTGCCTATATTCGTGCAGTTGCACCGATCCTATCCATCTCCAAAGATGTTCCAGCCCCGGATGTCTATACGACACCACAGATCATGGCTTGGATGATGGATGAATATGAAACGATCGTGGGACATCATCATCCCGGTGTGATTACAGGAAAACCAATTCCCCTTGGAGGATCTGAAGGTCGGGGAGACGCAACCGCAAGGGGTGGCGTTTATGTCACACGGGAAGCAGCCAAAGCCTTAAATATCGATCTCCAGGGGAAAACCATGGCCATTCAGGGGTTTGGGAATGCCGGTCAATATGCCGCTCTCCTCGGAGCCGAGATTCTCGGGTTAAAACTGGTTGCGGCTTCGGATTCCAAAGGGGGCATCTATAATGCCAAGGGGTTAGACCCTAAAAAAGTGGTGGACCACAAATTAAGAACGGGTAGCCTGGAGAGATTTGCTGAAGCGGAGAAGATAACCAATGAAGAACTCCTGGAGTTGGACGTCACTGTTCTTTTCCCTTCTGCCCTCGAAAACGTGATTACGGCGGAGAATGCAAATCGAATCAAGTGTAAGATTTCCTGCGAACTCGCCAATGGGCCCTCAACACCCGAGGCCGACGAAATTCTCCATCAGAACAATGTCTTTGTCCTTCCCGATTTTCTTGCCAATGCGGGAGGGGTCACTGTATCCTATTTTGAGCAAGTTCAAAATGCCTATAATTTTTACTGGCCATTGGAGGAAGTCCACGAAAGGCTCAATGAAAAAATGTCACGGGCATTTCACGGAGTCTACCAGATGTACTTAAAGGAGAAGGTTGATATGAGACAGGCCGCCTATCTCGTTTCGGTGGCAAGGGTGGCAGAAGCCTGCAAGTTGCGGGGATGGGTTTGATGAACGGGTGAATAAAAATTGTGGAAGAACGCATGCCAATGGGGATACCCAGCAACCGGGTTATCCCCATTTTTTATGATGTGACGACTTCCCAAATCTGATATTTTCGTATATGATAGGGCTATAAAATGAGTTCGAAACTTATAAAGGAGGTGGCATGCGGATATTGAGAATTGGGCTCTGTCAGATCAATACGACGGTAGGGGATATCGAAGGCAATACCAAAAAGATCCTCGACTATATGGCCAGAGGAAAGCGGATGGGCGCAGACCTTCTGGTTTTTCCGGAGATGGCTGTCACAGGATACCCCCCTGAGGATCTCCTCTTCATGCCGAAGTTTATTGAGGCTAACCTGAAAGCGATCAAAAAAATTGCCAGAGCCACTTCCTCGATCACAGCCATTGTCGGATTCGTCCATAAAGAGGGGGATATCTTTAACTCTGCAGCCCTCCTTCACCATGGCAAATTGATCGATGTCTATTCCAAGGTCTATCTTCCCAACTACGGGGTCTTTGATGAGTTACGATATTTCCACCCCGGCAAAGAAAATTTCATTTTCACTCTTCAAACCATCCCTATCGGCATCAGCATCTGTGAAGACCTATGGTATCCCGGAGATCCGGTCCGCACTCAAGCCCTCTACGGGGGAGCCGAACTGATGGTCAATATCTCCTCATCGCCTTATCATTCGGGAAAGACGACATCACGTGAAAAACTGATCTCCACCAGGGCCTCTGACAATGTGGCCATCGTTGCCTATTGCAATCTGGTGGGAGGCCAGGATGAATTGGTCTTTGATGGCGGAAGTATGGTTTTTGATCAAAAGGGGGAGTTGGTTGTTCGGGGGAAACAATTTGAAGAGGATTTGGTCCTGGCGGATCTCGATCTGGAAGCGGTCTTTCGGATGAGGCTCCATGACCCCCGAATCAGAAGAGAGAAACTGACCGAGGAAGAAAAATGGATAAAAAAAATTGACCTTCCACATCGAGCCCGTTCAGTAGGAAAAAAGCCGCCTATTCCGAAAAGAGATTCAAGGCCATTGGATCACCTCGCTGAAATCTATTCTGCCCTGGTGCTTGGAACAGGAGACTATATCAAAAAAAATGGATTCCAGAAGGTCTTAATTGGCCTCAGTGGCGGAATTGACTCTGCTTTAACTGCGGCCATCGCAGTGGATGCATTGGGAAAGAAATCCGTGGTGGGAGTGGCAATGCCATCCCAGTATTCTTCGAAAGCCTCTCTGGAAGACGCAAAACTTCTGGCAAAAAACCTCAGCATTCAATTCCTCACCATCCCCATTGAAGAGGTCTTTGAAGCCTATCTTAAAACGCTCGCCTCAGCGTTTAAAAAACTAAAACCGGATGCAGCCGAAGAGAATATCCAAGCCCGGATTCGTGGAAATATCCTGATGGCCCTCTCCAATAAGTTTGGCTGGCTCGTCTTGACCACCGGGAATAAGAGCGAGATGAGCGTAGGCTACTGCACCCTTTACGGAGATATGGCCGGAGGGTATGCGGTTTTAAAGGACGTCCCAAAGACTCTGGTCTATGAATTAACCGAATATAAAAACAGAAAAGAGGGAAAGGCCATCATCCACCAAAATGTTATCGATAAACCTCCTTCCGCAGAATTGAGGCCAAATCAGAAGGATGAGGATTCCCTCCCGCCCTACTCTATTCTTGACCCCATTCTTCAAGCTTATGTGGAAGAAGATAAGGGAGTGGATGAGATTACCAAGATGGGGTTTAAAGAGAAAATGATCAAAGAAGTGATTCAGATGGTTGACCGGAATGAATATAAAAGGAGACAGAGCTCACCGGGAGTCAAGATCACCCACCGCGCCCTCGGAAAAGACCGAAGACTTCCCGTCACCAACAAGTATCGAAATTTTTAGGTTCGTTTTTCCCCGGATAAGTCTACTTATTCCGCAGGCATTTTGCTGAACGCCTGGCTATCTTGGTCCACTGCCGATCTTCATTCAGTTCGGCTTTTGAAAGGGAAAGGTAGTATTCCTCTGTCTGGCGATCAAGTTCTTTTTTGGCTTGTTCGCGCAGCCACCGGCGCACTGCCTCCTCTACCAATTGACTTCTGGAACTGGCTTCTGGAGAATCGAGCAGCTTATCTATTTGATGAACCAGCTCATTGCTTAAGGTGACCGTAATCTTAGCTTTCCGAGACCGTAGCGAATGGGTCCGCATATCGTACTCCATTATTTCTTATTTTGAATAACATTGTATACCATACCATATTGTTTGCCAATAAGAGATTCAGTTCTAAATTCTTTCAAGTTGCTATTTCCTCTTTAGATAGATATGATTTTTCTAAGAACACACCTTTCAGAGGGTTCAGCAATGAGAAAAAGAAAGCACCTTGAACAGATAAGAAAAGAGGTTAATAACTCACCATACTACCAGCTTCTGGGAATGGAAGTCATAGAAATCAAGAAGGGGGAGTCTAAAGTCCAGATGCCATTTAAACAGGGGCTGACGCATCCCTATGGAATTGCCCATGGAGGAGCGATCGCATCTCTTGCCGATTCGGGCGTAGCCTTGGCCTTGATCAGCCTGGTAGACCCAAAGGATAGAATCGCCACGATTGAATTCAAAATCAATTTTTTTGCACCTATAAGCAAAGGAATCCTGGAAGCACATACGAAGATTATCCACAAAGGATCTAAGACAGCCGTAGGAGATGTCGAGGTCAAAAATGAGGAAGGAAAACTGGTAGCAAAATTAATAGCAACCTATAGCATCAAGAAAGGTGATTAAACGCTCCAGACCTCTTCTTACAAAAAAAGATGGCAACTGCCATTTTAAGACTTGAGTCAGGTCTCTTTTTTTATTCCGCAGACACCGGGTGTTAAATCATCTTGTTCCTTTTCGGATAACATCTCAACACCATTGCCTTGGCAATAAGGACATGTCATCTTCTGGGTGGCTTCACTCGGACGAAGAAAGACTTCAAAAGTCTTATCACATTTTCTGCAGTAAAATGGATAAAGAGGCATATTACCCCCCCTTCGTTCCTATAATCACCAATTCCGCCACCTTAAAGATGCGAGTTCCTTCGTTGATAGCTCCGCCGCTGACTTCTCTCCCTGCTTTACTGACAGAGCCATGCAGGTGAACCTTGATCTCTCCAGCCTCCTGCTTAATATTTCCTGAAATGCCGTTGATCTCAAAGAGCCCTTCCAGGGTAATTCGCTCGACCTCGGGCGGGATCTGTTTTGTCTTTGGATAGGCAAGAACAACCTCTTCCAGGGATCCAATGCAGGAGAGGATGTAGGCCTCTTTTAACCTCTCCTGTTTGAAGAATTCCCTCAACGCATGAAAAAGGTCTTCTCCTGCCCACAAAGTCACCCTGTACCATATTGGTGTTGAAAATTTGTTAACTTCCATAAATGCTCCAATCAACTTAAACCATATTTCTCTTTCAATTCAAACCGGCGGATCACATCCTCCAGGGGTTTCAGTTTGTCTCCTTCAATCTTTGGCAATGGCGGGCGCGGGTCACCTGACGGAAGCCCCATCAGTTTCACCATGGCTTTAATCGCCACCGGATTGGTCGCTGAATAAGCCGCCTCCATCAGGGGAAGATATTTGAAATAGCATCCCCTGCCCTTCACTACATCTTCCCATGACTTCCAGGGTTTTGATAACTCCGCTATCTCCCCCGGAGCCGCATTGCCGGTCACATTGGCTGTCCCATGTCCTCCCATTCCGAGAGTCGGAATGGTCAACGCATAATTGGGAGCGTCACAGCAGAGAAGCCTGAGACGACCTCCTGTTCCTTCGAATACAGAGGCTAACTGGGCAACATTAGGAACAGCTTCCTTGTCAGCCACCAGATTGGGACATTCCTTGAAAAGCTTGACAATGGTGGGAGGATCAATATTGACGATCACCCGGGCAGGATTATTGTAAACAGCCACAGCAATATCCACAGACTGGCAAACGTCCTTGAAATATCGATAGACCGCAGGTTGCGGAGGAGCGATATAGGGAGGAACGACCAGCATGATCCCATCCGCCCCTTTTCCCTGAGCATATTTCGACAATTCAATCGTTGCTTCGGTGGAGCCACAAGTAACCCCAAAGAAGACAGGGATCTTATTCTTGCAATAAGGGGCCATTTCGGCAATGATCTCTTTTCTCTCCTCCATAGAGAGAGAAGTGGGTTCGCCGGTCGATCCCATCAGGAGAAGCCCACTCGTTCCATTGCGCGCTTGGAAATCGACTAATCGTTTAAAACCATCCATATCTACCCTTCCCTTACCATCAAAGGGGGTAATGAGAGCCACCCACGAACCCTCAGGATAAATCAGCTTTTTATCCATTTATCTATCTCCTCCTTTTTCAATTATCTATACGATAGCCTATTTTTCGAATGTATCAAAGTCCTCCCCTCTTCTTCGCCAAGGTCCACAGGATGAAGAGAACCGCAAGTAAACCAAACCCAATCAAATCTGTGGTCAATCCTGGCTTGATAAGCAGAAGAGCGGAAACAAAAAGAATTCCGGTTTGAAGCCACGAAGCGCCTTTTCCCATGAACCAACGCTCCATCGCACCTGCAAGAGCGCTGACCCCAATGATGGCTGTAAGGGTAGCCCAGATGACAGAAAAAAGATCGCCTTTCAAAAGTAAGGCAGGGCCATAGACAAACATGTAAGGAACGATAAAGGCCACGATCCCTAATCTCACTGCAGTGAACCCAACCTTGACGGGATTTGCCCTGGCAATACCCGCAGCCACATAGGCAGCCACTGCGACCGGGGGTGTGATCGCTGAGAGGCAACTGAAGTAGAAGATAAAGAGATGAGCCCCCAATGGGGGCAGGCCCAGTTTGATCAGGGACGGCGCGACAATCGCCGCGCAGATGATATAAGCCGCCGTGGTAGGAAGTCCCATTCCCAGAATCAGGCTGATACACATCGCGATGAAAAGGGAAAGGAGGATGCTCACGCCTCCGAGATCGATCATGATCGAGCTGATCTTGAGCCCCACTCCTGTCAGGGCAACAATGCCAATGATGATGCCGGCACAGGCACAGACCGCTGCCACCTGGGTCGCTTTGATCGCCCCATCCGCAAGGGTATCCAGAAGTTTCTTCCCACCCATCCGGGTCTCTTTCTTGAAGAAGGTGATGGCAAACGTGACAACCGTTGCCCAGAAACCAGCCAGCGTTGCCGTTGTCTTCAATCCAACCAGAAAGAAGATCAGCGCAAAAATCGGAAGGATGAAGAGAAAATCTTTCTTAAGAAGAGGACCGAGCTTCGGAAGTTCGGCCCAGGCAAGCCCCTTCAGTCCGGTCTTGGCCGCTTCCAGATCGATCATGATGTAGATAGAGAGAAAGTAGAGGACAGCCGGAATGGCAGCTGCCTTGCAAACATCGAGGTAAGAGATTCCCACCAGCTCTGCCAGAATGAAAGCCCCTGCCCCCATGACCGGAGGCATGATCTGCCCTCCAGTGGAGGAAACACATTCCACAGCTGCCGCAAAATGGCCTTTATATCCGATGCTCTTCATCATCGGGATGGTAAAGGTTCCAGTTCCGATCACATTGGCCACCGCGCTTCCAGAGATGGTCCCGAAGAAAGCGCTGGAGACAGTCTCGGCTTTGGCCGGACCTCCCCGCGTCCCGCCAAACATGGCTGTCGCAAGGTCGATCAGGAACTTTCCGCCTCCGCACGCTTCGAGAAAAGAACCAAACAGGATGAAGAGGAAGACATAGCGCACCGAGATGCCGATGGGAATATTGAAGATCCCCTGCTCACTGAAGAGATGGCTGATCACCCTCTCCAGGTCATATCCCCGGTGTCGTATCATGGAAGGCAGGTAATGTCCCACAAAAGCATAGACCAGAAAGACCACAGCCACCACAGGCATGGAAAGTCCGATGGTGCGACGCGAAACCTCAAGAACAAGGAGAATCGTAATCGCCCCAAGGATCAAGTCAGAAATCGTGGGAGCATTATCGATCCGAAAGATGAAATCCTGGTAGAAGACGATAATGTAGATACTGGTGCATGCTCCAAGGAGGCCGAGGATGAGGTCGTAGAGCGGGAACCGGGTTTTGATCTTCCTCGATGTTGAAGTCAAGGGATAGACGAGAAATATTAAAAAGATGCTGAACCCGAGGTGGATGGCATAGAGTTTAACAGAGGTGACAATGGTGAGTCCGCTGAGGGCGTAAAGGTGGTAAAGAGTCATGGCCACCGCTAAAATTAGGATGAACCACGCATGAAACCCTTTTGTCTTCTTACCACCCTCATCTTCAAGAGGGCTCAGCCCCTCTTCGAATTTCGGATTTTTTTTATCCATTCTATTCTGTGGGAATCAACGAAGGAGGAATGGAGACCTTCATCTCCCGCAAATATTTAATCGTCCCCGGATGAAGAGGAATGGGTGTGTTGATTGCATTCTCCACCTTGGTCGCACTGGAGACCGGGTGAACCGCTACCAGATCCGGATTGCGCTCATACGTGGCCTTTACCAATTTATAAGCAAGATCCTCTGAAAGGCTTTTACTGGCCAGAATCAGGTTCCAATCGACAACGGTCTCATAGGGTTTGTCTGACAGGGTTTTATAACTCCCCTTGGGGACAACCCCCCTGCGGTAGGCCTGGAAAACGTTAATGATGGCCTGAATATCTTTCTCTGCCATCGTGAGAAATACGATGTCGTGGGTTGCCTCAATGCTGGTGAGCCCTGGCCATTTCTCAGGCCCGATCACAGCCGAGCAATGAAGGGTTCCGTCCTGAAGTCCTTCTACTGTGGCTGCATGCGTCAAAATATGGGACTTTGCCGGCTTAATCCCAAGCGTTTCAAAAATCTTGACGGTGGTATCATGAAGCCCTTTGACATAACCGATATCTTTCCCGTTGACATCGTATAAGGTTTTAAGCCCGCTCTTTTTCAGCGCATAAAAATAGTAATAACCCGGATAGGCGGGAAACAGTGCCCTCAGGTTTTTCATCTTCTTGTCAGTGTACATATCATAAGTCACCTGGGCAAGGGAAAAACCCACCTGGAGTTTCCCTCTTTCAATCAGCTGACAATTGGCAGTGGAACCTCCGGTGGACTCTGCTGTCACCTCAATACCAGGAAGCGCTTTGTTCATCACCTTGGCCCAACCTCCACCCCAGATATAGTAGAGGCCTCCTTCTGTCCCAGTTCCAAAGGAGATAAACTGCTGGGCGTAGGATGAATGGACGACGATCAGAGAGAATAGAGCTGATAAGAACAGATAAGATAATCCATACCTCTTCATTGCATTCCTCCTTTATGTCTTTTATGTGACTCATTTCGAGTGTAGGGGATATTCACTTCCTTGTCAAGAGTTCCCCCTTTAAAACTTCGTTGTCCTCGTTTCAGGAATATGTTAGGATTTTTTAAAAGATTGAATAAATTACACGAATGATAACGAACTTCACGAATAAGGGGCACCATAACCCCTCCACACCTCCCGGTCTGGGGAGTTATAAGGGAAGGCTGGGTGGGGTTATTCGCTGACATTCGTGCCATTCGTTTTTCTTGCGAAAGTCAGGGGGAACGCCAGTGGTGAATGAAGATCTTTCAAAGCTCAGGATCGAAAAGACAAAGGCCATCTCACGACCCCGTAGACGACGAAAAATCATCTTCTGGGTTCTCCTGATCGTTGCGATCATTCTCGCAGGAATCCTCTATACTCAGGGAATGTTTACCCCTCCGGTTCAGGTCCAGATTGTAACGGTCAGCCAGATCTACCCCTCTCAAACATTGATCGTGCTCAATGCAAGCGGATATGTCGTTCCTCAGCGCAAATCCGCTCTTGCCTCAAAGGTGACCGGCCGCCTCATCTGGCTCGGGGTTGAAGAGGGAAATCGAGTCAAACAAGACCAGATCGTTGCCCGCCTCGAAAGTCAGGATGTCACCGCAGCAAAAGGTCTCGCAGAGGCCAATGTTAATGCAGCCCGTCACAATATTGAACTTGCCCGAGCAGAACTCAAGGAAGCAACCCTCAATCTGGAACGGAACAAAGCCCTTCTTGCAAAGGGATATGTGGCGAAATCGATCTATGACTCTGCCCTTGCCCGATATGAGAAGGCAGTTGCAGCGGTTGAGGCTTCGGAAGCCAGTTTGAAGGCAAGCCTTGCCGCATTGGAAGCGGCTAACATCAACCTCGAATATACCTTGATCCGGGCTCCATTTGACGCTGTGGTCTTAACTAAAAATGCGGATGTGGGCGATATCGTCACTCCCATCGGTGCGGCAGCCAATGCCAAATCAGCGGTCATCACCATTGCGGACATGAATTCCCTCCAGGTGGAAGCTGACGTTTCGGAATCCAACCTCAATAAGATTAAGGTCGGTCAACCCTGCGAGATTCAGCTCGATGCCCTGCCTGAAGAACGTTTCCGAGGAGCCATCCATATGATCGTACCCACAGCTGACCGCACCAAGGCTACAGTGATGGTTAAGATCCGTTTCGCCGAAAGAGACAGCCGCGTGTTACCAGAGATGAGTGCGAAGGTTGCTTTTCTCTCCAGGCCGCCCAAACCCGAAGAACAGAAACCCCGCGTGGCGATCAACCAGTCCTCCATCGTAAACAGAAAAGGCAGCGAGAAAGTCTTTCTGATCAAAGAAGAAAAAGTGATCGAAACATCAGTTAACCTTGGAACGAAGATCGGCGACATGGTGGAGGTTCTCGGCGGTATCAAAGTCGGAGACCAGATCGTCCTTAATCCTCCCGAGCGCTTGAGGAATGGGCTGAAGATAAAAGTTGCTGAAAAATAAAAAAACCAGGTTAAGGCTAAGGCTGAGGTTTAGGTATAGAGTAAGTTCCTCATTTTTCTCAACCTTAACCTTAACCTCAACCTGATGATTTGCCCTTATGCCTCCTATCGTTGAAATCATCAATGTGAGCAAGTCCTACCGCAGGGGAAGCCGGATGATCCCCGTGCTGGTCGATATCAACCTCAACATCGAAGAGGGTGAATTCATGGCCCTGATGGGACCCTCCGGCTCCGGGAAAAGCACGCTCCTCAATCTGATTGCCGCCCTTGATCAGGCTGATAGCGGAGCCATTCGGGTCGGTGGAATTGACATCACCACCCTCTCCGAAAATGAACTGGCGGAGTGGCGAGCTCTGAATGTCGGATTCATCTTCCAATTCTACAACCTGATTCCGGTCCTGACAGCCTTTGAAAATGTGGAACTCCCCCTTCTTCTCACCGGACTTTCACGAAAGGAACGAAGCGAGCATGTGGAGACAGCGCTTCGGGTTGTCAATTTAGAGGCAAGAATGGATCACTATCCATCTCAACTCTCAGGCGGCGAGCAGCAGAGAGTCGCCATTGCTCGAGCCATTGTGACCGATCCCACCATCCTCGTCGCAGACGAACCCACCGGCGACCTGGATAAAGTGGCCGCCAGAGAGATCCTCGATTTGATGGACCAGCTTAATCGTCAATCCCGGAAAACGATCATCATGGTGACTCACGACCCAAGGGCTGCTGAAAAAGCACGAGTCATCAGACGGCTGGAAAAAGGGTTTCTCGACAATGTTCATTCTCAAGATCCTCATTAGAAATGCCTTTCGCCACAAACTCCGGACCCTGTTGACCATCCTCGGCATCACCGTTGCCATTCTGGCCTTCGGCCTTCTCCGGACCTTCATCAATGCCTGGTACGGAGGGGTTGAAGCCTCTTCTGCCTCGCGCCTTGTCACGCGAAGTTCCATCTCCCTCATCTTCCACCTGCCCCTCTCCTACAAGGATAAAATCCGTCAGGTGGACGGAGTCAAAACCGTCTCCTGGGGCAACTGGTTTGGGGGAATCTATATCGATGAGAAGAACTTCTTCGCCAATTTTGGCGTGGATGCAAAGAGCTATCTCGAGCTCTATCCTGAATTCATTCTCACCCCTGAAGAAGAGAAATCCTTTTTCCGGGACCGGAAGGGTTTTGTGGCCGGCCAAAAACTGGCGAAGCGATTCGGCTGGAAGATCGGCGATACCGTTACGCTCAAGGGAACGATCTACCCGGGCAACTGGGATTTTGTCCTTCGCGGAATTTACCGCGGAAGAGATCAGACCATCGATGAGACCCAGTTCTTCTTCCACTGGGACTATATCAACGAAACAATGAAAAAGAGGGGCTCTCCACGCACCGACATGGTTGGATTTTATATGGTGGGGGTAACACGGCCTGACCGTGCAACCGAAGTCGCCCTGGTCATCGACAACCTCTTTAAGAATTCGATTGCGGAGACATTGACCGAGACGGAAAAGGCTTTCCAGCTCTCCTTCATCTCCATGTCCCAGACGATCATCATGGCCATCGAACTCGTCTCTTTCGTCGTCATCATCATCATCATCGCCGTCGTGGCCAATACGATGTCGATGACCTACCGGGAACGGATCGGCGAGTATGCGATTTTCAAAACACTGGGCTTCCGGGGCTTGCGCATTGCAGGGATGATCGTTGGAGAATCGATGGTCATCACCCTGATCGGAAGCTTTCTCGGGATCATCCTCACTTTTCCGGTCGCTGTCATCGTCGGAAAGATGTTGAGCAATTACTTCCCGGTCTTCAATGTGGCTGAGGAAGCGATCTATATGGATCTGGCCGCCTCCTTCGTCATCGGGCTTCTGGCGGCCATCGTTCCGACCTATCGTGCCATGCGGATTCGTATTGCGGATGGATTGAGGAGGATCGGTTAATTGGGCGTGCCACTCTCTTACAGCTTTCGTAACCTCTGGACGCGGAGGCTTACGACAATCCTGACCGCTTCGGGCATGGCCCTCGTCGTCTTCGTCTTTGCGGCCATGCTGATGTTAGCCCAGGGCTTGCAAAAAACTCTGGTGGAAACCGGCTCGAGTGACAATGTCGTCGTCATTCGAAAGGGTTCGGCAACCGAGGTCCAGAGCGGGATCGATCGTTACCAGACTTCCGTCGTAGAGACACAACCAGAAGTGGCCATCGGTGAGGACGGTCAACCCTTTCTTGCTAAAGAATCTGTCATTATCATCAGCCTCCGCAAACGGGGGACGAAACAGGAGAACTATATCACGATCCGAGGGATCGGGAAGAGTTCCCTGGCCCTGCGTCCTCAGGTGAGTTTGACGGAGGGACGGCTGCCAAGGTTTGGCTCGTCCGAACTCATCACGGGCCGAAGTGTGGCGGAACGTTTTGAAGGAAGCGGCCTGGGCGAGACGCTTCGCTTTGGATTGAGGGACTGGAAAGTGGTGGGGATTTTCGATGCCGGAAACACGGGATTCAATTCCGAGGTCTGGGTGGATGGGGATCAGCTGATGCAGACCTTCCGGAGGTATGCTTACTCTTCAATCATCTTTAAACTGCGTGACCCTTCCAGGTTTGAAGAGGTAAAGAAACGGATCGAAAACGACCCGCGCCTGACCCTCGAGGCTAAGCGGGAGAACCGTTACTATGCGGAGCAATCGGAGATGATGGCCACCTTCCTCCGCATCCTCGGCACTTCGCTGACGATCATCTTCTCCCTGGGTGCCATCATCGGCGCCATGATCACGATGTATGCCGCCGTCTCAACCCGCACTGCCGAAATCGGCACCCTGCGCGCCCTTGGCTTTAAGAGGTTCAGCATACTCACCGCCTTCTTATTTGAGGCTTTGCTTCTTGGGCTGATCGGAGGGCTGGCCGGGCTGTTCTTCGCCTCTTTTCTCAGGTTCCTCACGGTCTCGACCATGAACTTTCAGACCTTTTCGGAATTGGCCTTTGACTTCACTCTCAATTTCGACATCGTTTGGAAAGCACTGGTCTTTTCTCTGATCATGGGTTTTGTGGGAGGCGTGCTGCCCGCTTTCAGAGCCGCACGAATGAACATCGTTGAATCACTCCGATCTACTTAAAGACGGCTTAGAAACAAAGAAAGGGTATCCCCTATTCTGTTGCCAACTACCTCTTTCTTTTCTGCCAGTAATTGATGAAAAGGCCCACCAGAACAATTCCGCACACGTCGAGTAAAACATCCGTGATTGAAGCATCTCGATATGGAATAAAGGCCTGATGTATCTCGTCGAGAACTCCAACGAGGGTTGCAATCCCGCCCGGCAGCATGAGGGAAATAGGCCTGAAAGAGGACATTTTCGCATTGACCAAATTGGGAAGAAAGGCAACGGTGAGGAGACCCATTAAAACACCATAGAGAGGGATATGGAGAAGACTATAGGGATTCCATATTTGCTCCATAGATTGCTGTGCAATCAACCTGGGAAGTATAAAGATGCAGGAGACATAGATCGCCGATAAAATAAATAAGATTCGCTTTATCATCACAAGTTATTGAAATTCAAATCAAACTTAATCGTTTCAGATAATATTGAAACCTCTTGTGCCCCCTCCTCTTTTTCCCATAATTTACCCGCTACTGTCAACCTATATCTCAAAAATCAGTAACATTTGAGATTTACTCATAATTTTTATATTTTTTCTTGACATGGCAAAAATAGTGTGATAAATATATTTCATGTAATTTTTTATACACATGTGGTGAAATAATCACAATGGCAGATTTGGTTAAAACGCTTTGGGAACTGATTCGCAAGGAGTCTTCTGTCAGGAGGGTGGCAAAGGGGTTGGAAGTTGACCGAGCCAGTCTCTACCGATCCCTGAAGAAAGGAACCCATCCACGGATTGATACAGTTGTGAAAATCCTTGATCACCTGGGCTATGAATTGCAGGTGGTTAAAACAGATAAAAAAACGAAAAAGATATCAGAGAGCAAAGAACCACCAACGAAAGAAACGCTTGACAAGGGGAGAGAGGTTCAGCAAGAAGCTTCATAGGTTCATCTCATCTTAGGAGGGAAACGGATGATTACCTACAAAGTCTTTCTTAAGAATCGCGACCTTGAAAAAGAAGATCTCATCGGCGTACTGATTGAAAGAAGAAATGATTTGAGGGGAAAAACACAGGTCAAATCCGGATCGGAATGGGCTGAGTTGTTTTTTGGAAATCTTGTTGAGGATAAACGTGCAATCTTCATTGTCCCCGATGAATTGAAGTCAATGGACCTATCAGAAGCCCCTTGATTTGGAGTAAACTACAAAACAGTCAAGGCTATTTTGGAGTAGACTACAAAACAGCCATTTCTCCAGTCCAAAGGATTTTTAAAAGCCCTTTCAACTATTTCTCAACGCTTTATTATTTATCCATTCCTATGCACCACCTAATCGTTTCATATTCTTGAATTTTAATTGACAAAAAAGAGTCGAATGTGTAGGATTTTTACAAATCACATTATGCAGTTCAATCATTGTTGGGCACACAGGACCTAATTCATTCCCGTGATTCACTGGTGCTGTGAGGGATAGATATGAACCGAACACTTATTGCTGAGATAGCATGTATATCTCTATTCCTCGGGATGTCATCGCTCTCAATCATCTGTTACCGATTCGGACGCCGACGACTACAAAAAGAGTACGCTCCGTCGGAGGTGTCTGGTGTCATTATCAGCGCCGTTTTTGCTCTTTTGGGTCTGTTGATTGCATTCACGTTTTCCGGTGCCTATTCACGTTTCGATACGCGGCGCCAGCTGATTGTTCAAGAAGCAAATGCGATTGGAACGGCATATCTCCGATTGGATCTGTTACCGGTTTCTGCCCAGGCCCCTTTACGCGAAAAATTCCGGGCCTATGCGGTTTCCCGGGCTGCTTTATATGAAAAACTCACGGACGCCTCGGCGGCAAGAAGCGAGCTTGCCAGAGCCAGCGCACTTCAGAAAGAAATCTGGGCTCACGCAGTAGCCGCGAGCACCGGTCCTCAATATCATTCCGCACGCATATTGCTCCTCCCTGCACTTAACGAGATGATTGACATTGTAACTACTCGCACGGTCGCCATACAGACACATCCTCCTCTGCTCATTTGGGCCATGCTGTTTACGATCGCCCTTGCTTGTGGCGGATTGACAGGATATCGAGCAGCTATTTCCGGACAGCCTGGGTATTTCTACCACATCTTATTGGCCTTCATTACTGCCTCCGTCCTCTATGTTACCCTTGATATTGAATACCCACGCTATGGCTTGGTGCGCCTCGACACAGTCAACCAAGTACTGGTTGAGTTGGCGAATGCACTGAAATGAAAAATGCTGCCCAACGAGTCAATCCACCAGATGGCTTACAGCCGCCGGTGATCCACCATTCTATTTGAGGAAGCAAAAATCATTCCCTTATTGGGATGGGAACAACATCTTCTGATGAAAATATTAGGGAGACTTCTGCACCCTCGTGGAAGAGGGCCTTCTTTCTTGGATTAACAACGTTGACCTTTATCTTCTTTTCGTCAGCCACTTCAACTTCATATTGAACCAACGATCCGAGATAGGCCGATGTTTTAACTTTTCCATCGATTCGATTTCCCTCTGAGGAAACTTCGTTAGGATATGAGATTTGAATTGATTCGGGACGGATATTGAGAAGGAGACTCGACCCGGGATTAAAGGAAACCTCTTCCTGCCGCCCCACAACGAGCGAAACTCCTTCTTCGGTCTTGAGGTGGATCTGATTTCCCTTTGCCTCAACCACCTGAGCCTTAAAGAAATTGGATGTCCCCACGAAATCAGCCACCTCCTGGCTCTGCGGGTTTTCATAGATATCCTTGGGAGTGCCCACCTGGACCACACTGCCCTTGGACATGACGGCAATCCTTGTGGACAGGGTCAAAGCCTCATCCTGGTCATGGGTGACATAGATGGAGGTGATGCCCAGATCTCTCTGTATCCGGACCAGTTCAAGCCTCATCTGGATCCGCAATTTTGCATCCAGATTGCTCAGAGGCTCATCGAGCAGCAGGAGTTTGGGCTCGATAACCAGGGTCCTGGCTAAGGCAACCCGCTGCTGTTGCCCACCCGAAAGTTCGGAAGGCCTTCTCTTTTCCAATCCGCTTAAATTGACCATCCCGAGGGCTTTGAGCGTCTTTTCCTGAACCGTTGATTTAGGTAGGTCTCGTTCCTTCAATCCGAAAGCCACATTTTCAAAAACAGTGAGATGAGGCCAGAGAGCATAATTTTGAAAAACCATGCCGACATCCCTTTTCCAGGGCGGGATATCATTCACCACTTTTTCATCGAAAAGAATCTTTCCTTGATCGGGTATGGCAAACCCTGCAATCATTCGAAGAACTGTCGTCTTGCCACATCCGCTTGGGCCGAGGAAGGTGAAGAAGTCCCCTCTTCCAATGGTAAGGTTGACATCTTTCACTGCTTCAACCTCACCAAAGCTTTTTCTTAAAGCAACAAGCCTAACCTCAGTAGCTTTGCTCATCTGATATCTCCGTCCATCGTCTATCGTTCCTCTAATAACCCCCCTACATCCCCCCTTAGCTTAAGGGGGGAATAGAGGGGGGTTACTTCGTCCATCGTCCATCTTTTTATAACTTAAAGGCGGTGCCACTTCCTCCGGCAAAGACTTTGTTCACGATATAGGTACCGATAGCAACAAGCAATATGGCGACTACCCCGAGAGCCGCACCCGGCCCTCTTCCGACCGCACTCTGCATGTAGATGTAAATCCCGTAGGAAAGCGGGCCATGTTCCATCCGGGGAACGAGCATGATCGTAGAAGATAACTCCACCGAGGAGGTGATGAAAGCCAGCAGACCTCCGGCGACCAGCCCGCCGATCATCAACGGGAAAGTAATTTTAAAAAAGGTTCGTCGCCTGTTCGCTCCCAGGTTCTGGGCTGACTCCTCCAGGGTGATATGGATTTGCTGCATGGCAGCATAACAAGACCTCAACGAATAAGGAAGCCTCCTTGCTGCATAGGCGATAACCAAGATGATCCAGAGAGAGGTCAGGGGTTGATGAAGGAAGGGCAGATTGGTCCCGTGAAAGACCCTCAGGTAACCTGTCGCCAGAACGACTCCGGGAATGGCCAAGGGCATCATGGCGATCGCATCGAGAATCCCCTTCCCCCATATCTTCCCCCGGATCAGGAGAAAGGCGATCACCGAACCGAAAAAGACGGCGATGCCCGCTGCCATCAGGCAATAAAGAAGTGTGTTCTTGACGAAGTGGGGAGTCCTGTAAAAAATTTCTATATAGTTGCCCAAGGTATAGGATTTTGGGAGGATGGAGAAACTCCAGACTTTGGCAAAGGAAAGGATGAAGATCCCGAGATGGGGGATGAGGCTGATGCCCAGGACAAAAATGGAGAAGGTCCAAACCAGACCCAATTTTAAACCCCTTATCTTTTTTGAGATCGGGGTACCCGCTCCTCCACGCTGAACCATAGCATACTCAGAGCGGCTTAAAAATTTCATAGCGACCCAGAGGGAGATGAAGGAAAGAATGACCATGATCACACAGATCACATATCCAGCCTTATCCTCTATTCCGATGGTCGTCACTCGAAGGTAAGCCTGCGGCGCAAGCATCTTTGTATAATTCAGAATGAGGGGGGTCGCCAGATCATCGATCACCTTGATAAATACAAGAAGGGCCCCAGCGATAAACCCGGGCATCATCAAGGGTAAAGTCACTTTTCTGAAAAGGCGGAAACCGTGTGCACCCATATTTTGGGCCATCTCTTCCAGCGAAGGATCCACATTGGCCAGGGAGGCAGAGGCATTGAGGAAGATGAAGGGAAAGTAGTGGAGGGTCTGAACGATGATCACTCCCCTTAATCCATCCATAAAAGGGATGGAAGTGCCAAACCATTCGAGGAGCAGGAGATTGGCGACCCCGCTTCGGCCGAGGGCCAGCTGGAGTGCGACCGCACCCACATACGGCGGAAGGACAAGGGGAAGAACCCCAAGGGTCTGAATCAGTGTCTTCCCCTTGAAATCATATTTAATGGTGAAGAAGGCTAAAGGCAGGCTGATCAGGCTTCCGAAGAAAACAGCCATGAGTCCGGCAATCAGGCTGTTGACGAACGATTCTTTGAAGAGTGCCCTTTCAAAAAAATTGACGAAATGGCTGAGGGAGAGATGGTCTCCCTCGGTGAAGGCAACATAAAGGACACGAATCAGCGGATAAAAGATGAAGAGGAAAAGGAATGCCAGAAGGATGAGAAAGATGAGAGACTGGGAAAGATCTATATCTTTAAGTTTATCCTTAATCGTCTTCAATAATTTTCATCCATCTACGGAAATTCCAAACACCAACATCCAACCAATAACCCCACCCAGCCTCCCCTTATAACTCCCCCTTCCCCCTCTTACCTTAAGAGGGGGAAGATGGATGGGGGCGTTAGACTGGGGGGTGTGCCTGCCTGCCGGTAGGCAGGGAGGGGTTAAAATTGGTTATCGGAATTTTTTATATTGCCTCCATTGCCTTAGTGGCAAGTTCCTTGGCTTTTGAATAGTTCGCCTTGGCAGTGGCATCCCACTGGGTTTCCAGCTTTGCTCTGGTCTCGGTCTTCTCCTTGGGAAGAAAGGCCTTGTTAAATTCCTTGTCTTTGGCCTGAGCCTCGGTCACTGGCACTTTAGTTGCTAATGACCGGGCCTCGGCAACCATTCCAATCGCCTTTGTTACATCCTTCCCTTTCTTTTTCCCTTCCTCAATAGCCTTCTCCGCTTTATATATCGCGCCCCATGCCTCTTTCAATTCGTTTAACCTGAAGGTGATGATCTGATCGAAGAGGGGATTGACGATGCTATACCTCAAAGAGGAGAGTTCAGAGTTGAAATCAAGACCACCCAGTTTCATCTTAAAAGGATTCGGATATCCTCCAGGGGCTTTCACATAGAGTTCGGGGATGACAGGAAGCCTTCCGATCTCCGGTTTAAAAAGAAGCATCTGCCCTTCTTCACTGAGAAGATAATTGACAAACCTTTTCGCATTCTCAGGGTTCGGCCCTCCCTTTACAATACCTACGTTGGCTGGAACAATCGGAGTCAGAGAGGGATAGGCGAAATCAACCGGGAAACCGCTCGCTATGGCTGAGAGTCCGAAAAAGTCGATGACAATCCCAATTCCATATTGTCCGTTGTTGACGCCTTCCGGCACACCGAAACTTCTCTCTGTTACGACAGCCATGTTACCGCCCATATTGAGCAGAAGTGCCCAGCCTTTATCCCAACCATAAGCCTGAAGGATGGATTCGACCGTGAGATGGGTGGTACCACTTCTCGAAGGCGCTGAAATCGAAAGGTGACCGAAGTAGCTGGGGTCAACCAGATCAGTCCATTCTTTCGGAGGTTTCACTTTGTGGGTCTGAAGATAGGGTTTATTCCACATCATCCCGTAACCGGAAAGCGCAAACCCGAAGAAGAACCCGTCAGGGTCATGGACTGGAAAAGCCCCGACCTTGGGGGGAATCCTTGATGCGATCTCTTTGGTAAGGTCATATTTGGCCAATAGCTTATCTGTCTTTAAAACCTGGAAGGCATCCACGGCGCTGGCCCACATGAGGTCCGTATCTGGTTTTGCTGCTGTCTCACGGATATAGGTTACCCCCTGTGTGGTCGGTTTCTGCTGAATGACGACCTTAACCCCGGGATATTTCACTTCGAACGCTTTTTTATAAGCCTCAAAAAGCTCCTTTGGAAAGGAGGTAACAATGACCACCTCCTTGGTCTGGGCCCCCGCCATGGAAGAAATGAAAACGAATATAACCAGAGATACGACGATAAGTAGAGATTTCTTCATAGCCATCCCTCCTCCATATTTAAATTCTATTTCGATAAATCCGAAAGATATTCCTTGATCAGCATCCCGTTTCTATGCTGAACCTTCTGCATCTCACCCAAGGCTACGTTCTCGAAGGGTTGTTTCCTTCCTTTGTTTCTCAGGCGGGCGATCTCCTCATCGAGGTAGCGGATGGTGTTGGCAATAGCCTCTGCCATGGAAAAGACCGATTCCTGGGCCCTTTCAAAGGTTTCTTTATCCAGATAGGCCCGGTTTAAAAGGTGGAACCGTTCAAAGAATTTCTGGAGTTTTTCTGTCTCCTCTTTCTTTTCCTTCTTTTTCTTGTCTATCCCCTTTGCGATCTCTAAAAATTTTTCCAACTCCATAAAAACCCCCAAGCGTTTCTCAAGTTTGATTTAAATACAAATTTATGAAAATAGACCCAATTTGTCAACTAAAAGTGGAAAATCATTGCTTGTAAAGGATGGGCTTATGATTTGTACTTAAAAATGCGGTATTCTTAACGAAAGGAATGGAAACAAGTCTTGCATTAACACATTATAAAAACCTTTTTTTTGCCCGAAACCTAGTCAACTCCCTCGTCCAAAGTATTTTATCTCAGCATACGGTTCTATAAACACTTCTCTCTCAATTCAAGAAAAGAATAGCGCCACGATTCTGAAAGGGACTCTACAGCAAGCACCTTTTCAATCGCCTCCAAATTCCTCCTCTCATGATGGTAAATGCGGTTTGCGAAGGAAATCGTGACGCCCTGGGAGTCTTTCTTCTTCTCTATAAGGGCGTCCCCCTTCTTCACTGATCCCTCCTTTAGGACCCTGAAATAAAATCCTGTGTATCCCGTTTTGACCATAAGTTTGATCATATCGTCCCTGCCGTAGCGTGCCAGAAGTGTTTTACAGGGTTGACGTGGCTGGCTCACCTGTAGAAGCGCCGTCCCTACTTGGAAAATATCACCAATACAGATATTATCCTCGTGGAGATTCGAAATGGAGAGGTTTTCTCCGAATGGAGCAGCAGGCAGGGATATACCAAGAACCTGTTCCCAGTAAGGATAATGATCAATGCTGTAAACACAAACAGCCTTGTCAGGGCCTCCGTGACTCTTTGTATCGGCAACGCCATTGCCTTCAAAACCGAGAAACCCGAGCGAGACAGGACCAGATACGGGTTGTTTGCACATCCCTGTCTGAACTTCCTTCCCGTGAAAAATCTCCTTTTTCGGAAGACCGACGTTAAGCGATTCGACGATCATCATAGGCCACTGCCCTTGAGACTATGTTGAAATGAAAATAGACCTCTTCCTTACCTTCGCCCCCTCTTCCCTCAAGGTTTTCGAGTGGCACTGACTTCCCTACTCCTCACGAATTACCGATTTAACTTTTTTTACAACCTCATCGGTAATCTCTGTAAGATGATGTACTGTTCTTGCGTGTTGGGCGACTTTTGCTAGCAACTCTTCCTCTGTATGGGCCCGCACGATCCCATCGCAGTCAAACCCAACTTCCCGACAACGCACAATTTTTTCTTTTGCCATAATATCTACCTCCTTATTGTGTATAAGATTCGGCTCTCTTAACCCCCTGTTCCTCTTCCTTTCTAATAAACCCGAATCCTCCGCATGTCGGGCAGCATTGGCGATCTGGATGTTGAATAAACCCATTCCCGACACAGGACGGACAAACCACCATGCCGTATTCTTCTGAATTAAAATTCTTCTTCATCAGATTCCCTCGCTCTGTGGTTGATCGATTCCTAAGGCTTGCTCCTGTATAGCTGTTGATTGTTGCGCCCTGACCCCCATTTTTGATTGTTCGGCGCGACAACGAAGACCTTCTTCAACGACGGCAGTGGCAGCTTTGTCCGTATAGCGACACTCACCAGGATGCTCCGACAGATACTTGATGACCCCTTCAATGGATTGTTGAATATGATTCTCAGACACGATTACCTCCTTGAGTGAATATCCATACTTTCCGATATCGCGTCAACCGACCATACACATTTGCCCTTTGCAATTGACCGAATCAATAAGCATCATGACTCTGTCCACCGCGTACGCACCAAACTAATGCCGAGCATTCAGGGCCTTTACAGGCTGTGCCGATATTTAATGAAACATCATTCCTGAATTTTACATACCACGCTTTCCCTGGCTCAACTGATGACGTTGTGGAGGACCAATAATATGATGTGTCATTCACATAGACAAAGGGATGGACGCCTGGTAGAGCCAAACTTGGTGTGGTTGGATCCACGAGGCTTAGCAGTTGCTCCGCTGTTGGAAGGTGCCATCCTCTTCGGCCTCCCTTGCTAAGAGTTAAACACTGAGTTATACCCGACTCCCAACTCTTAGGAACTACACCGAGCACTTTTTCCCACACCAGCCCGGTCTCCTTGTCCAACACTGCTTCACCGTCAAGGACCAGCACAAACCGCTCCGAAGCCGGGAGTTTATGACTCCAGGAGGGCGGAATCTGGTCCAGCGTTTTCATGGTTGGGGCAGGCGGCCCCGGAGGATTAAGATCCCCGGCATTCAGCATTCCCGGCAGGAACAGCATGACAGCCAGAACCGCAATATGTCTTCCCAATAAAATCGACCTCCTCTTCTTACTCATCATCCTTTCCTCCTTCGTTGTGATTTGTCCATAATCTTGGTCTGGACCTAACCTCAGGGCTTTTTATTAATCCGTCTAACATTGTATAGACACGGAGGATAAGAAGCCGGGGACCCTTCGCCCCCTTTTTTATGCTACTCCTCCGATGTACCGACTATTTTTTTGAAGTATGGATAACGATGGAGCCTCCGCCGATCTCGGTCAGGTCGGCATCGCTGTCACTGCCGAGAGCATTGTCATAGATCACCGTCTCATTGCCGGCGCTGTCTTCAGACCAGATCTTGATCCGGAACCTGTCGATGTTGAACGCATCTGCCTTACTAATATCAGCGTCAACCGCCGTGATCATGAATTTATACGGCCCCTGACCATTGATCGTTCCGGTCCCTTTATACTGCGCCTTGGCTCCCGCCACCACCAGCCACTCATACATGTTGGAATGGAAATTCAGATCAGCCACCTTAAACTGAAACTCCGTGACTCCGGTGGGAACGGTTGCTCCCTTCTTGTACTTGGAGACAAAGCCAAAGGTAGCCTTTCCGGTGAGTGTCGGATTGATTGCATAGGCCCCTACTGGCGAGACAATCCATCCGCCGCCGGTGACAAAACCACCCTCTGGATCATAAACTGGCAGTAACAGACAGTCATCCGATGCTGTGATATTTTCAAACACGTCCCTACCCCTCACACATATTTCATAAACACCCGGGACGCCGAAACCTATGATGTTTGCGGTTACATTTTCAACTGGGCTGTTAAAAACTCCGTCCTGTGCAGCCATCGGTGTATAACTTCCTCCGTCAATACGGTATTCGGCGCTTTTGATCGGAGAGTTTCCGGTTTGTGAATCATCCAGGGTTGCTGTAACGGTTACAGGTGTGTTAATGGCTGCCGGGTTGGGGTTGCTTTGTAAGGAAGTGACGACAGGTCCCATCGCATCTGTAAAGGTTGCTATAACCGTGCAGTTGGTGGTTATGGCATTGGTGGTATAGGTATTGCCTGAAATCGAGCCACCGCAGGTGCCTCCTACGGATGCCACATAGCCTGGATCAGGGGTAACCGTAAAGATGATGGTATTCCCATGATTGACGGTCTGGGGGGTATTGGGACTGATACTGCCGTTGGGCCCGGTTGAAGGTGTTACGGTATAGGTGTTGATCGCAAAGTTGGCCGTTACGCTGATATTGGTCGTCACATTCAAATCCTGGCGCGGGTTGGCCGTTGATCCGTCACTCCAGTTCACGAAGTGATAGCCGATATGAGGCACTGCTGTAACGGCTGAGCCATTTGCGCCGTGATTTACTGTCTGAGGGCTTGTTCCGGAGATAGAGCCGTTAGCTCCTGCCGTATAGCTAAGGGTATAAGTCAATATGGATGTGACAGGAGAGATGGTTGTATTGGAGGTCAAACTGGTTATGGTGCATTGGATTGCTGTTGCAACATTACAACCAGAACCCCATAATATGACTGTCCCTGCCGGGAGCCCTGCGGTTAAGGTCACCTGAGTCCCGGTATTGATCGGACCGGAGGTACACACCCCGCCCTGGGCACCGCCATCCCAGGTGCAGTTGATGTTGCCCGTATCGCTTGTAATCGTAACTATACCAGTAGTCGCACCGGAGGGGGCAACCATCAGGGTTATGCCTTCTTTCCAGGAGGTCTTTGCCGCACCAGAAAACGGTCCGCAATTGATCCATCCGATATTTTCTCCCCAGGCTTTGCCGCTGAACGCCCCTGTGACCGGGTTTATGATAACCCCGGCCCCTGCGGGATCGAATCTGATCCATCCCACATTCTCTCCCCAGGCATATCCGGAGAGATTGCCAATGCCGTCATTCAAGACCCCTCCGTTTGACGGGCTGAAGTTGATCCAGCCGACGTTTTCACCCCAGGCCATACCGCTCACCACTGTATCAGTCACGGTAATGCCCGGGCCCTGGGACGGCTGAAGATTGATCCAGCCGATGTTCTCGCCATAACAGTATTGCGAGCCGTCATTGTCGGGATCTATGTTTCCGCCAGATGCCAGAGAGGAAAAGGCAAAAAACACCATGGCAATCATGATAAAACCTGCTCGTCTATATCCCATATATCCACCGCCTTTCATGAATATTCATGTTTGTTAATTGGCCTCTGCTATTCCAGCCGAATGATCAAATCAATCAGCATAATCATTAGTCTGTCCACCGCGCACGCATAGAACGTGGAATGACCAACCAATTGTCGAATAGTTTAAAATATTGCCATCGTATAAACTTACAGTCCATTTAATGTCTGGACTATAGATGGCAGTGGAAGTCCAATATCGGTCAAATACCATAGAAAAGGGGTGATCGTTAGGAAGAGCCGGATTATTATTTAGTGGTTCTATAAGGCTCGCTAATTGTTGAACTGTTGGGAGGTGCCACCCTTTCCGGCCCCCCTTATTAAGAATAATGCAACGGATATTAGCCTCATTCCAAGTCATAGTTGATGTTATCGGATACCTCTCCCACACGAGCCCAGTTTCTTTGTCCAGTACTGCAGTACCAGCAAAAGTTTCCACAAAACGTCCCTGATTGATCTTCTGGCTCCAAGTCGGCGGGATTTGATCCAGCGTCTTCATGGTTGGGGCAGGCGCCCCCGGCGGGGGATTAAGATCTCCGGCGTTCAGCATCACCGGCAGAAACAGAGTGACAGTCAGAACCGCAATAAGTTTTCCTGCTAAAATCGATCTTCTCTTCTTACTCATCATCCTTTCCTCCTTTGTGATTTGCTCGCAGCCCAATGTTTTACTTAGCTTGGTTACGGCTTAATGGTTTTTTATTAGTCAATTCGGAATCTCGTTTGTGTTTTTTCAACTTACCTCATCCTTTGTTTTAAGATCCATTTCCCTCTTGGTTTTTTTACAAAGTTAATAAGTCTTCGGCCAGGTAAGCTGCTTCAACCTTCGATAGATTCTTATAGAATCTTATCTCATGGGGCTTCTTGAGAAGGATCATCGCCCCGAGCAACACCTTAAACACATCTGATTGGAGGTGTTTGGAAATAGCCTCGACGGTTTCCCACTCTTCTAAAAGAAAGAACTCATTTTCATCTTCGACACTCTGGTAAAAGTCACAGCAACGGCAGCCCGTCTCTTTTCTGATTGAACCCATCAGGGAGGTAATCGATTGTAAGAGCTCCAGCCGTTTCTCCGGAATCACATTCATCCGAATCGTAAGTGACGTCATAGACGGCCTTAAGCAAAAGAGTTGCCAAGAATAGGGAGAATATAAAAGTTTCGAATAATGGCTTAAAATACAAAAGGGTAGAGATGAAGGGGAAAGTGGATGAAGGGCGTAAGATTGTGGCCTGGCTCTCAATATTTGGTGAAGTCTCAACATATTGAGATTTGTGTTGCGAGAAAGGAGGATCGTTTACTCTGGAAGCTTCACTTCAGGACGGCATATTCTGAGTTTCTGCATCCTTGCTCTCAGGGTGCTTGGGTGGAGGTCCAGAATTTCCGCGGCTCCCTTTAGCCCATTGATGCGCCACCGGGTTTCAGAAAGAGTCTTAAGAATCTGGTCTCGTTCCGTCTCCGCAAGGGTCCTCAGCGTGGATGGTAATAGGGGAGAGGTATTTTCCAGTTTATCCGATAGCTTTAATAGCGGCCCGGAGGACAGGATCACAGCCCGCTCGATGACATTCTCAAGTTCCCGGATGTTTCCGGGCCACGAGTAATCCTGGAGTGCCTTCATCGTTTCCTTCTGAATTGATGTGATCTGTTTGCCCAGTCCTTTGGAAAGTCTCTCGATGAAGGTCTGAACCAGCAGCGGGATGTCCTCTTTCCGCTGCCTGAGCGGGGGCACCGTAATGGGAAAGGTGTTGAGCCGATAGTACAGGTCTTGTCGAAAACGACCCTTTCGAACCTCTTCTTCAAGGTTTCGATTGGTCGTTGCTATAATTCGCACGTCCACTCTGACCGTATGGGAGGAACCCAGACGTTCAAACGCATTGTGCTGGATCACCCGGAGCAACTTGGCCTGGACTTCCAGTGGTAATTCTCCTATCTCGTCGAGGCAAAGGGTCGAACCATTGGCCACCTCGAACCGCCCCACCTGCCGGGTATCAGCTCCGGTAAATGCCCCCTTCTCCCGGCCGAACAGCTCGCTTTCAATTAAATTGGCCGGCAGGGCTGCGCAGTTTACGGTGACCAGCGGCCGGTCCTTACGAGGGCTCATCTGATGGATGGCGGAAGCGATCAACTCCTTTCCCGTACCGGTCTCGCCGAGGATGAGGACCGTCGTGTTCGTCGGAGCGACCTGCTCCGCCCGATGAAGGACGTATTTGAAGGCATTGCTTTGACCGATGATATGGCCGAACTGGTATTTCAACTTAACTTCTTGCCGGAAGTAAAGATTCTCAGTCTCCAGTTGGTCTTTTAATGTCTTGATCTCAGAAAGAGCATTGCGCAGGGATTCCTCCACGCTCTTATGTTCGGTGATGTCGTGGAGAATCTCCATCTTCATAACATCCCCGCGTTCGTTGAGGATCGGCGTGCTAAAAGCATCATAGGTCTTGCCGGTTTGTGGCGAATCCCATTCCCACTGGACAGACTTTCCGGCAAATACCTCTTGAATCTTGCACCAGGTACAGGGTGTCGGGAGATCATGAAAATAGGCATGGCACTTGCGTCCATTGACCGGGCCATGTTCCTTTTCGATGACGGGGTTAATGTACTGTATGTCACGATTTTGATTGGTGATATAGACGCCGTCATTCAGGGATTCCAGGATGCCCTTCAGTTTATTACGTTCCAGTTGCAGGATCTTTTCGGTCTGCCTGCTTCGCTCGATCTCCTTCTTCAGTTGCTCGTTGGCTCTCTGGAGTTCGACAGTGCGCTCATGGCCCCGCTGCTCCAGGTATTCGAGCAAAGATTCCCGTTCCTCTTCCATCCTCTTGTTGGTGAGGATGATCGCCATGATTTTACCGAATCCGGAAGCCATGTGTGCGTCGTCTTCGGTGAATCCCCCTGGTTTGTTTGCAAAGCCAAGCAAACCTATCCCCTCCCCATTGACAATCATTGGAGCAAACAGAACATTAAAAAGCGGCAAAGGTCCTTCCGGCATCAATCTCATACGACCGCCATTCGAGAAATCATTCTGAAAAACGGCCCGCCTCGTATGGAACACCGTGTCACACAACACCCGAATAGGCATGGCAAGGTTGCAATCGACCGGGTAAGGCAATCCCTCCGAGTCCAGAAAAAAGACTCCATTTTCTGTGCCCTTCTTATTCAAAAGAGCAACGTATCCTATTTTGGCTCCAAGCAGGTTCTTGCAAGAATCGAATAGGGTTTGGGTTGCCTCTTTAAAATCGTTTTGCACCAAGACAGCCTTCGCCCTGCTCATCAACCCCGATATCTCCTCTTGAGACCTCTGAGATTGTCCAAGAGTCTTAGTAAGAGTTTGCTCTGCTCTGATACGCTGGGCAGCTCTCCCGAGCTGAATGGCATACGCTTTTATCACGTGTGGCTGCCTCTCTAGAAAGGGACTCTCATTGTCTATTGCCTTTTCGCCCATATCATCAACCTCAATCGACTTACAATGATTCAGCAAGGATGCTACTTGCGTCCATGAAAAGAGATCCCTTGAGTACCAAAATCGAGTGCACTCGATGGGTCAGGCACTCCCACAAACAGATCAGGGTACTTGTGGACAATCTTGACTTCTGAAAAACCAGCAGACTTCACGGCGCTGATCAGCTCTGCTTCCAGCAGAGCGCCCGCAATTCAGCCCGTCCATAACGAGATGTCCTCCATCGCATCAGCAGGCACAGGGCGCTCGACGAGAATATCGCCTATTTGCAATCGACCGCCTGGCTTGAGGATGCGAAACCACTCGCGAAGCATCGCGATTTTATCAACGGCAAGGTTTAGGACGCCGTTGCTGATCACCACGTCTGCAAAGTGGTCTGGCAGGGGCAGAGATTCGATCAATCCCTCTCGGAACTCGACATTGGTCGCACCCATCGCCTTCGCGCCGGCGCGTGCTTTCTTCAGCATCTCTGGAGTCATGTCAAACCCGATGACCCGACCGGAGGGGCCAACCAAACGAGAGGCGATGAGGGAATCGAAGCCTGCACCGGAGCCAGCATCCACGACCGTCTCGCCCGGATGGATGGGACCGACAGAGAAGGGGTTGCCTGTACCGGCGAAAGAAGCAATGTTACTTTCAGGGAGGCCGGCAAACAGGCTCTCATCATACCCCAATATCTTCGCGGCACGGCGTCCAGTATGGAAATGGTAACCCTTGTCAGGGGTGAGGGCGACATGAGTGTATTCTTTGCTGATCTCCTGTCGTAGCTCATGAAGTGAAATTCTGGGAAGGGCTTGCTGTGTGGTCATTGATTTCCTCCTTTCTTTAAGTTGTTATTGGGACCTTAGGCTGGCGTATTGATTGTTTTCTTCAAGCCGTGCGAGGCGCTCGATAATGGCGTTGTTGAGCAACTCAAACCACTCGACCCATTGAGGTTGACCATATTCAATCCGCAGTCCGATCCAAATCGATTCAACCTTTTTCCAGGAAGTGATGATTGGACCAGAGAGAAGGTCGTCAAGAAGATCGAGAGGGGCGAGTCGGCGCTTATAGAGGAGGCCCATGTTCTCGAAGAATACGCTTACGACCATGAGAGAGATGTGGTCATCTTCGGTAGCCGCCATCTTGAAGTCCTCATAGGCGTCATATTTCCATGTGGTGACATGACGGTATCAATCTGGCGGAGGCGGTTCTGGTTGCGTAGCTGAAGAAGAGCGATGACGACGCCGACAATAATAGCGAGTGGAGCGGCGATGGTAAGAGCCTTTTGAATAACCTCGAATGACACGTTTCACCTCGCCATAGAAGGATTAAGAAACTCAAAGCACCCATGAAAGGTGCGTTAAGAATTAATATGATTCTTAGTTTTTGACCATGTAGCCCCCCTAATTTAAAAATGGTCCCTCACAAAAAATACTTCCTTTCTATCATGAAAGCATATCCATGTGAGATTTTCTTTGACTTAAGTCAAAAAAAAACCGCAGGCTCGTCTGTTTGATTTTCAACAGACTGCCTAAACTTCAACAAAGAATTCCTTAAGACATGATTGCAACGTAACAACATTCCAGGATCTCTTTTCCGGTAACTATCCAATATTTTTTGTTAAATCAGCTTTTACCCTTTCCCATCAAGGTCTGGCACAAGGATTGCTCTCTATACTGCATGAATGTTTTAATCATCAAACATGCGGAGATTGAAGGACCTGGATTGATTGGAGACCTTCTTGTGCAGGGGAAAATCCCCTATCAGATGATCGAACTCTATCTCAACACTCCCCTTCCCAAGCCTGAGGGTTTTTCACATATCGTCATCCTGGGAGGGCCGATGAATGTCTATGAGGAAGACCAATATCCTTTCCTTAGAAACGAAGACATTTTTATTAAAGAAGCGATTCAAAGGGGGAGAGCTATCCTGGGAATATGTCTGGGAGCCCAGTTGATCGCCAAAGCCTTGGGTGCAAAAGTTTTTAAAGCCCCTGTGAAAGAGATCGGATGGTATGAGGTCTCGTTGACCAGGGTAGGTTCTCAGGACCCTCTCTTCTCCAATCTTCCCAAAAAATTTCCTGTGTTCCAGTGGCATGAGGATACTTTTGAAATTCCAAGAGGAGGTCAATTGATCGCTACATCCAGCCCCGTGTCTCACCAAGCCTTCCGGTATGGAGAGGCTGCTTACGGCCTTCAGTTTCATCTCGAAGTGACCAAAGAGATGATCCGTGACTGGTTGGAAGCTGATGAGGATGGGGATAAAAAACCCCAGATTTTAATTCAAACAGAGAGGAAGATCGAAAGCTATAAGCAAAGGGGAATGAACTTTTTTAGAACTTTTTTTGAGGCTCATGGACCCATTTAAGACTTGAAACAGATTCTGCAGGAGGGATGCAATGAAAAGATATTTATTTCTATTGATCGTTCTCGGAGGTTTGATCGCAACCACGGCGTGGGCTGAAACAGCCCCTTCTCCCCCCAAAGTGGATTCAGGCGATACCACCTGGCTTTTGATTTCTTCGGCCCTGGTGATGCTGATGACGCCTGGTCTGGCCCTTTTCTATGGTGGCATGGTCAGGCAGAAGAATGTCCTTGGAACAATCATGCAGAGTTTTATTGCCCTGGGCGTGATTACGATCCAGTGGGTCCTCTATGGATATAGCCTTGCCTTCGGCCCGGATATCGGTGGAATAATCGGGAGCCTCGGCTGGATCGGGCTGAGGGGAGTTGGACTCGATCCGCATCCGGAATATTCCCCAACAGTCCCACATCAGGCCTTCATGATTTTTCAGATGATGTTTGCGGTTATTACGCCTGCTCTGATCACGGGTGCCTTTGCTGAGAGGTTCAAATTCAAAACCTACCTCGTCTTTCTCGTCCTCTGGGCAACCTTTGTCTATGATCCTCTGGCACACTGGGTCTGGGGGGTAGGAGGCTGGATCCGAAACCTCGGCGCCCTTGACTTTGCCGGAGGCCTGGTCGTTCACATCAGCTCAGGAATGGCTGCGCTGGTAGCAACTCTCGTCGTTGGAAAAAGAAAAGGCTATATGGAAGAGCCAATGCCTCCTCACAATCTGACCATGACCCTTCTCGGCGCGGCACTTCTCTGGTTTGGCTGGTTCGGATTTAATGGCGGAAGTGCGATCGCATCCGGCTCCCTTGCGACTTCCGCATTCGTCGTAACTCACATCTCCACCGCGGCAGCCGCCCTTTCATGGATGATTGCCGAGTGGAAATATAGAGGCAATCCGACGGTCTTGGGCGTAGCCTCAGGTGCAGTCGCCGGATTGGTCGCCATCACTCCGGCTTCCGGCTTTGTGGGACCTCTGTCAGCCATCCTTATCGGACTGGTCGCTGGCATTTTATGCTATGTTGCGATCAATCTCAAAACTAAACTCCGATACGACGATTCGCTTGATGTCGTAGGAGTTCATGGAGTGGGTGGAACATGGGGTGCACTGGCTACCGGACTCTTTGCCTCGAAGGCCATTAATTCGGCTGGAAACGACGGCCTCTTCTTTGGCAACCCCTCCCTGTTGGGAATACAGGCATTGACAGTGTTAGTCGCATGGATATATTCTTTTGTCGTAACCCTTATTCTGCTCAAGATTCTCGACTGGACCATGGGCCTGAGGGTGAGCGAAGAACACGAAGTCAATGGTCTGGATTTAAGTCAGCATGGTGAGTCTGGATATAGTTTTTAATTTATAGTAAAGAGTTCGGAGTTCAGAGTTCGGAGCTTAAATTTTTTTCCTCCGAACTCCGAACTAACAACTCCGAACTATTATGGAGGAATGGAATGAAAAAGATTGAAGCGATTGTCAAGCCTTTTAAAGTAGACGAGGTAAAAAATGCCTTAACCAAGATTGGTGTTCAGGGGATGACCGTGACCGAGGTCAAGGGATTTGGAAGGCAGAAGGGCCATACCGAAGTCTACCGGGGCGCTGAATACAAAATCGATTTCGTCCCAAAGTCTAAGATTGAGATTATCGTCTCAGACGAATTGGTGACGCCTGTCCTTGAAACCATTGAGCGGTCTGCGAAAACCGGAAAGATTGGCGACGGCAAAATCTTTCTCTCTCCCGTGGAAGAGGTGATCCGGATCCGAACAGGGGAGCGCGGGAAGGATGCAATTTAATAAAGAATTTACCCGGGATGGGCTGAAGGAGATGAAGAGCCGCATGGCCCAGAGAGGACCGGTTCCCTTCTCTCCCAGAGAACTGCTTCGTCAATACTCTGACATGATCGATCACCTGGTCAGGGATGGCTTCCGAAAGGCCCACGCCCATTCCTCTCTCTCCTCTATCTGTCTTGTCGCTGTCGGCGGCTATGGGAGAGCCGAATTAGCGCCCTATTCCGACATCGATCTCCTCCTGCTCCACTCGAACCGTGACCAGGACAACCTATCCCCTTTCATTGAAAACATCCTCTACCCTCTCTGGGACCTTGGATTAGAAATCAGTTGTAGTGCAAGGTTCATTCCCGAATGTCTCAGAATGGCCCAGTCGGATCTGTATGTCAAAACAGGCCTCATCGATGCCCGCTATCTCGACGGAGATTATGAAATATTTCGAACCCTGTACGAAGATTTCTCAAAAAAGGTTCTCTATCAAAACATCCATAAGTTTGCAGGCGAATTGAGAAAAGATCTCTATGTTCGCCATCAAAAATATGAAGACCCTGCCTATGTCCTTGAGCCTAACCTGAAGGAAGGAAAAGGAGGGTTGAGGGATTTCCAGATTGGCCGGTGGGCGATCCGGGCAAAATATAAGACCGATCGCTGGGATTCCATTCTATCGCCAGACCATTCGAGAATGCTTGAACGGAATATCGAATTCCAGTGGACTCTTAGAAACCAAGCCCATCTCTTAAATGAAAGGAGACAGGACGATCTGACCTTCGAATTGCAGGAGAAGATCGCTCCTCTGCTCGGGTTCCCTTCAGGCGCTGAAGGGATAGAATTGATGATGCGGGAGTACCACCTCTCTTCCCAGAGTATCCAGAACTTTTCCACTAACCTTCTGGACAGGGTCGCTGCCGAACCTTCTCTCTTCAAAAAAGTCTTCTTCTTTTTGAGACGCAGAAAAATCAATAACCAATTTGGTGTCAGGGATGGAGAGATCACCCTTCTTGATCCTCTTGCCTTCAAAAAAGATCCCTCCCGGCTGATGGTTCTCTTCGATTACTGCCAGAATTATCGAATGGAGATGGATGATCGTACCGAAGAGACAGTGATCGAGATGCTCCCTTTTATCAATGAGTCTTTTTACCGCTCTGAAACAGTGAACCGCTCCTTTCTCAGCCTATTGCAAAGGGGAGAGGGTGTGGACCTTATTCTAAAAAAGATGCATGCCTTAGGCTTCCTCTCCAGATACATCCCTGAGTTTTCATCCATTGAAGGAAAGGTTCACTACGATCTCTATCATGTCCATCCAACCGATATCCACTCCCTCTTCGCCGTGGAGGAACTGGTTAAGTTAAGAACGGGAAGATATGAGAAAGAATACCCTCTTCTCACCTCCGTGATCAGAGAAACCGTTTCGCTTGATATTCTTCTTCTTGCGGGACTGCTCCATGATATCGGTAAAGGAAAAGAGGGAGATCACTCGATCATCGGCGCTGAAATAGTCAAGACCATAGGCAGTCGCTTGGGACTTTCTGCCGAGGAAAACATACTGCTCTATTTTTTAGTCAGGAACCACCTCTTTATGATCGAGACAGCATCCCGGAGAGACCTACTCGATGAACAAGCCATTGAACGCTTCGTCAATGTTATAAAAGACCAGAATCAACTGAACATGCTCTATCTCCTGACGTTCGCCGATATCAAGGCGGTCGGACCGGAGGCGTGGACTCCCTGGAAACATTCTCTTCTCATGGAGCTCTTTCTCAAGGCTTCCCGCTTCTTCGACAAAGAGAAGGGCCCTCCTCCTTTGGTGTCCTTACCTCCGGAACTCACAGCCGAATACTCAGAAGATCTCCCTTCCAGATACCTTTCCAGTTTTTCTCAAACGGAGATCGTTGAGCATATCGTAATGGCTCGTTCCCTGGGAGAAAAAACCGTTCAGATGAAATGGTTCATTGAAGAAAACAGGCAGGCCAAAGTCACCCTTTGCACTAAGGACAGGTATGGCCTTTTTTCGAAGATCACAGGCTCTCTCTTTTTAAATCGTCTCAATATCCTTCAGGCCCAAATTCATACCTGGGGAAATGGGGTCGCCCTCGACACCTTTGAAGTGGAAGATGCCACAGGAGAGATTGAGCAACGCCTTGATCAATTCAAAAAGGACCTCACAGAAATCCTGGAGGGAAAAGCTACCCTGAAAAACCTCCTCACACAGAGAAATGAATCGAAATGGACCCACCGGAAAGTGCTCCCGAAAGTGGTTACGGAGGTAAAGATCAATAATCAGGATTCCGATTTTTTTACGATCATCGAAATCACAGGCGAGGATCGCCTGGGAATCCTTTTTGAAATGACGCAGGCATTGACTGATCACGGATGCAACATCTATTTCGCAAGGATATCCACCCTGGGCAATCGCATCGTCGATGTTTTCTATGTGCAAGATACATGGGGAGAGAAGATCGAGGAAGCACATAAAATAGACCTCCTCCAAAAGACCATTCTCCAGAAGCTCACTTCATGAGAGGTGCGCATCTAGTACATTAGGCCACTTTTTTCTTCTTAAAAACCACAAGAGGTTTTGGCTGGCGACAAACAATTTGTTCCGAAAAGGGTTTCTGCATTTTTTTCAGGTGTTGGTAAAATAATTCAGGATCTCGCTTAGCCTCGTTCTCAATCTGTTTTCGTATTCGACGCACTTCCTTTACGATTGGATCAGTCTTCATCTTCAACCTCCATAAGTTCCTCGGGAGTACATACGATGGGTGTGCTAATCCCTTGAACTGTATTTATAGTCTGGACAACCGTCCGAACCCGAGGGTTGAGGATATGACCAAAATTCCACGTTACTAAGAAGTCCATGCCGTGAAAAGCTGCCAGGGCAAAGTGATAGGTATCCCCTCTGGCTTTTTCAGGGATCTGTATAGCTCCAAAATAGGTGTCAGCCAATCGCCGCACCCCATTCGTAATTTCCAGTATCGGGAACTTAGCTATCTTCTCGATGCGCAATCTCGCCGCAGCTTCATCCCCTCGTGATATTTCTTCGATCACAAGAGATGAAATGAATGGTTCAAATAGTGGTAACCAATTCTCCCACCATTCTGTTGTTACCTGTTGGTGTGCAGCCACAAGCAGATCTCGACTCGGCCTTGAGGTTAAATAGCTTAACACAGTTGTCTCAATATAAACAGTTTGCTTGGGTATATTCTTCCTTTTCATTTGCTTATTGGCTTTATGCTTCTGTCAGTTGTACCCATCAACGCATTGTAATATACACCATTTAAAAAATATTTTGAAGTAAATATTTCAGAAAGAAATTTACAGATCCGAATTTCCATTAGATAGTAGAAATTTATAAGCAGATTACCCTCTCAACGGCTGAGTCAGGTTTCTTCTTTAGGTTCGTAGACGTCCAACGTTAAATCATTAGGGTTATTTTTTTAGATAATCAATACCAAAATGGAATTTCCAAAAGATTCCCTGTTTATAACAAATGGATTTATCCAATCCTCCGAAATTCTTTTCCGAAATTCTTTTCTTGACTTAAATAGGAATCTATATTAGAAATATTAAAAATACGAAGCTGTATTGGGGACGAGGGCGTCAAGGTTTATTGACGCCTTTTTTTATCCGCCTACGCAGAAGACCACCCCGCTCAGCGGGATGGATGAATGCGCATAATTGCCAAAGTAAGTTATGGGTTTATAAATTACTGCTTCGGCGGATTTCGCTGAAGGCGGATAACCCTCCGAAGCCTTGGCGTAGGAGGGTATCTTTATGGAGATACTACGAGCTTTGCCCGTGGGGCTCCATCGGTAGCCACTGGCCCAGCGGGTCAACAGTAGAATGGGATCAATTGGATTGAATAAAAAAAATTCAATTCCCGATGCGAAAGAGATCAATGCTTTGCTTGAGATCAGTAAAGCCATCGCTTCGGGTCTCTATCTCGAGGATGTCCTTCGTCTGATCGTGACGGTGACCGCTAATGTGATGGACTCGAAGATCTGTTCTCTCTGGATCCTCGATGAAAGAGATCAGAGGTTGAAATTAAAAGCCACCCAGTCCATCAGCGAAGAATACCTCAGGGAGAGAAGCCTGGCTCTTGGAGAGGGAGTGGTCGGTCATGTCGCCCTTCATAATAAACCCATGGCCATTGCCAATGTCCTTCAAGACCCTCTCTATAAGGAGAAAGAGTTAGCAAAGAGGGAAGGATTGGTCTCCATGCTCAGCGTGCCAATGTGCATCAAGGAGAAGGTGATCGGGGTGATCAACTGTTATTCGTCCTCCCCTCGAACCTTTTCGAAGTCGGAAGAGGAGATGCTCTCAACCGTGGCCAATCAGGCTGCCATCTGCATCGAAAACTCCGGCCTCATGGAAACCCTCGATATCGATGAAATCCTGAGGCTGGTGCTGGAAGGGGTGATCAAGAACATCGGATTTGATCGGGCACGACTCTATCTGATCAACGAAAAGAGAAATGTCCTTGAATGCAAGATGGCTGTGGGAGTGGATGTGGAGAAGATCAAAGGGATTGAACTCCCTCTTACCCTCGAAAGCAGTGTGGTATCGAGGTCTGTGATTGAAAAGAAACCCTATTTCATTCCCGATGCCAGGAATGACCAAAGGGTCAACCCTGTTTTAAAAGAGAAATTCAATCTTCACTCCCTCGTGGTCATTCCTCTCTTCACAAAAGAAAAAGTTCTCGGGGTGATTGCCGCAGACCATATCGAACCCGGAAGAAGGCTGACACAGGAAACGCTCGATTCGGTGATGACTTTTGCTCAACAGGCAGGATTGGCCATTCAAAATGCCTCCATGTATCAGGAGCTCAAGAATTTCAGCCAGCAGATGGAGGAGAAGATTGAAAAGACAACTGCGGACCTCAGAAAAACAGAGGCTCAGTTGATTCGGTCTGAAAAACTGGCAGCCCTGGGTCAACTGGCCGCAGGCATTGCCCATGAAATCCGAAATCCTCTGACCAGCATCAACATCCTCATTCATTCGATGAGGGAGAAATTGCCCTCTGAACATTCACAGCAGGAAGACCTGAAAGTGATCGAAGAGGAAATCTATCGCATGGATGAGATCGTCAGCCAGTTTCTTCGATTCGCAAAACCCGCTTCTCCATTCCTTGAAAAAACAGATCCCCTCTCTATTTTTGAGGAGATCCTTCAATTGCTCAGGCCTCAGATAGAAAGGCAACGCATCATGGTTGAAAAGGAGTTCCAAGCCCTTCCTATGATCCTGATCGACCGTGAGCAGATGAAACAGGCCATGCTCAATCTTCTGCTCAATGCCATCCAGGCCATGCCGAAAGGAGGTCATCTGATCCTTTCAGGTCGGAATTCCGAAGATGGCCAATGGGTTTGTCTATCCGTCCAGGACTCCGGAATAGGAATCTCTTCAGAAGACATGGATAAACTGTTCGACCCCTTCTTCTCCACAAAAGAGGGGGGAATGGGCCTTGGCCTCTCCATCACCCATCGCATCATTGACCAGCATCATGGAAAGATTGAGGTGAATAGCATCCCTGAAAAGGGAACGCTTTTTACAGTTTGGTTACCTATTTCATGATGACCGATGAACCATCATCTGTTCATCGTATTGAAAGGGGCAAACATGCAGACGATCCTCATTGTTGACGATGATAAATCGATCCGCTACTCTCTGAAAAGGATGCTGGAAGATCATTTTTCCATCCTCACTGCCCAGAATGGAGAAGAAGCCCTATCGCGCATGAAAGAATCTTCCCCTGATCTGATCATCATGGATATCAAGATGCCTGGCCGGAACGGAATCGATGTGTTGAAGGAGATGAAGTTCCTTGACCCGAAGTCCCTCATCATTCTGATGACCGCCTATGGCACTACAGAGACGGCGATCGAGGCGATGAAATTTGGGGCTTTCGATTACATCCTCAAACCTTTCCCGATTCCACAGATGAAAGAGTTGGTGCAAAAGGCGATCGCATTGCGGAAACTGATGAAGGAAGAAGTCTCCTATGCATCCGAACCGGATCAACAAAAAGAGGAAGAACAGATCATCGGTTCCGCTCCCAAGATGCAGGAGATCTATAAGGTGATCGGACAGGTGGCTCCCAGCGATGTCACTGTCCTCCTCAGAGGCGAGAGTGGAACGGGAAAGGAATTAGTGGCACGTGCAATCTATCACTACAGCCTCCGTTCGAGCTACCCGTTTCTTCCGGTCAATTGTGCTGCCATCCCGGATACCCTTCTCGAAAGTGAACTCTTCGGCCATGAAAAAGGAGCTTTTACCGGTGCCATCTCCAGGCGCATCGGAAAACTGGAACAATGTCAGGGAGGGACCATTTTTCTGGATGAAATCGGTGACATGTCTCTCTCCACTCAGGCCAAACTCCTCAGAATCCTTCAGGAAAAGACTTTTGAAAGGCTTGGGGGAAGGGAAACGCTCAGGGTGGATATTCGATTTATCGTGGCAACGAATAAAGATCTTGAAGAGGCGATGGTCAGGGGGGAATTTCGTGAAGACCTCTATTACCGGCTCAATGTGGTCTCTATCAAGATTCCTCCTTTAAGGGAAAGAAAAGAGGATATCCCGAACCTCACCTCTTACTTCTTAAAAAAATTCAATCGTGATTTAAAGCGGAAGGTCGCCGGGATCACTCCATCGGCAATGGGAAAAATCACCTCCTACGGATGGCCAGGAAATGTGAGACAATTGGAAAATGTTCTGAAAAGAGCCGTGCTCCTCTGCCAGGGAGAATGGATTCTTGATGATCAACTCCTTCTTGATGTAGAAGAGAGACGAGAGGCTGCAGAGGTTCTGAAAGGAAAGACATTCGAGGGCCTACTCGATTCCCTCTTTATGGAACTCACGGAAACCTCCCCGGACCGGGAAGGTCTGGATATGGTTTCAGCCATTGAGAAAGGGTTGATCCTTCGTGCCCTTCAAAAGACGAACGGAAACCAGGTTCAGGCAGCTTCGCTTCTCGGAATCAATCGGGGCACGCTCCGGAGCAAAATGGAGCGGTATCACATTAGAAAAGAGGTGCTGGTTTCCGAAGAGGATAATGAATAAATTTCTCTGTTTCAAAAACAGATGATCACCTTTTTTAACCAACCTGATTAATTTTCATCATTTCCACCTAACCCTCTATCTTTGTCCAGGAGTTTCATCTCTTTCTTACTAAAATAATCCTATGTGATTACAAAAGGTTACAACATATTAACTTGCCTGCGTAGATTACGAACAATGGCATATTATTTGCTATTAATATTTCGTTAATACGATGGGGTATTAGAATGACAAGGGCGTCTTTCTTAAAACGGAGAGACGCCTTTTTATTTTAATAAAGCACGAATACCACGAATGAATAACGAATTACGCGAATCAAAACATAGAAGGTTTTATTCGGTAAATTCGTTATTATTCGCCTAATTCGTAACTACACAAGGAGGAGAAGATGGACAAAGCAACTGTATTGAAGATGGCGAAGGAGAATGATGTCAAATTTATCCGACTCTGGTTTACGGACATTCTGGGATTTCTGAAGGGGTTTTCGATCACCATCCATGAACTCGAAGGGGCCCTTGAGGAAGGCATGGGGTTTGATGGTTCCTCGATCCAGGGATATGCTCGAATCGACGAAAGCGATATGATCGCTAAGCCTGACCCAAAGACCTTCCAGATCATCCCGTGGCGACCCAAAGAGAATGCAGTAGCCCGGATGTTTGCCGATGTCTATGAACCTGATGGAACCCCCTACAAAGGCGACCCCAGATTCGTCTTAAAAAAGACTCTTAAGAAGGCGCATGACCTTGGATATACCTTATATGTCGGGCCTGAACTGGAATATTTCTACTTTAAAAGCAGTGATGGGGCGCCACAGATTCTTGATAAAGGAGGATATTTTGACCTCACCCCTCTGGATGTGGCAACCGAACTCCGGCGTGAAACCATTCTCACACTTGAAGCCATGGGTATCAGGGTGGAATACAGCCATCACGAGGTAGCCCCGAGCCAGCATGAGATCGATCTCCGTTATGCCGAGGCTCTGAGCATGGCAGACAATGCCATGACCTATCGCCTCGTGGTGAAGGAGGTTGCATTGAGACACGGTGTCTACGCCACATTCATGCCCAAACCCATTTTTAAACAGAACGGAAGCGGGATGCACACCCATCAGTCCCTTTTCAAGGGTGACACGAATGTCTTCTTCGATCCGAAGGATGAATTCCATCTTTCAAAGATTGCCAAGTCTTATATGGCCGGAATTTTAAAACATTCAAAGGAAATCACCTCCATCACCTCCCAGTGGATCAACTCTTACAAAAGACTTGTCCCAGGATACGAAGCGCCGGTCTATATCGCCTGGGCCCGGAGAAACCGTTCGGCACTGGTCCGGGTTCCCATGTATAAACCTGGAAAAGAGAAAGCCACACGGATGGAACTCCGCTCCCCCGATCCGGCATGCAATCCCTATCTGGCCTTTGCTGTCATGTTGGCTGCAGGCCTGAAGGGAATCGAGAAGGGTTATGAACTTCCGTCTCCTGTTGAGGAGGACATTTTTGAGATGTCTGAAGAGGCACGGAAAAGACACGGAATCGAATCGCTTCCGGGAAGTCTATATGAAGCCATCCAGCTCACCGAACAGAGTGAACTGGTAAGAGAAACCCTTGGAGACCACATCTTCCATAAATTCATTGAAAACAAGAAGATCGAATGGGATCAGTACCGGACCCACATCTCCCAGTTCGAATTGGAGAAGTATCTGCCTATTCTTTAAAAAAGTTTAACGGTTAGGGTAACGAGGCCTCTGCCTACCGGCCCCGGGCCCGACCGAGGGTGGGGCAGGCAGGCGCTTCGGTTAATTTTAAATTGACGTTTGTCGTTGTCGAAGCTCGTATCGATGCTCGACTGTCGAAACTGGAGGTTCGAATCCATTTTTGCCGGGTTTCGAGCATCGAGCTTCCAGCTTCGATACCAGCGTCGTCACCGTTAAACGATATTCTCTTGAACCTTAATTGATACGGATTTTGTCACCGTAACCCTTAGAGTACTTCCGAAAACGAATCAAGGTGAGGTGAACGAAAGTGAGCCAGAAGAGAGAAAAGTTAGCCTGGAGAAAGTATATTGAAGATTTTTTACAGCAAAGCCCGGACTTGAAGGCCATTTCCGACCCAGAGAAACTCGAATACTACCGGAATGACCTCAATGTGGACCTCCCGCCTTTGATCCGGGGCCTGATGCTCAAAAGCCTTCCCGACCTTATTCTCCAGCCTGCAACTGAAGAACACCTCCTCAATATCTTTGCATTTGCAAGCAAACATAAAATCCCTTTAACCGCCAGGGGCGCGGGAACATGGGGTTACGGTGGAGCTGTCCCAACCCGCGGAGGAATTGTTATCGACCTTAGCTCGATGGATACGATTGAGGTTGATCCAGGAACCCTCCAAGTGACAGTTGGACCGGGAGCTCGTTTTGCCGATATCCACGCAGAACTTGAAAGACACGGCCTCACCTTACTTACCATGACATCCGGCAAGGGCGGAACCCTTGCAGGCTGGATGGCTACGGGTGGAATGGGATTCGGAACCTATTATCACGGACCAGTAAAGAATCAGATCATTTCCCTGCGGGTCATTACCCCTGATGGAAATGTTCTGAATCTAAAAGGGGATGATCCTGAGATCAACCATTTCCTCTCAACAGAAGGGCAGATGGGAATCATCGTAAAGGCCATATTGAAGTCTGGGCAAAAACCAGCCCATTGGTTTCCATTTGTCGTCCCTTTCGAAAAGGCATCTAACGCATATGCATTTGTCAGTAAACTTGACCGCCATCCATTTATCAAACCCCATGACCTCATCGTCTATCATGCAGGATTGGCGCGCGTCCTCCAGTCAAAGTCAAATGGAAGATTGACTGTTGGAGATAAACATCTCGTTCTCATTGCCTTCGCTGACCAGGAGCAGTCTCAATTGTTTAGACTCTACCTGGATGAGAGTGGAATTCAAATAGCAGATGAGGAATCAGCCTCTTTTCTCTGGGAGGAACGATTCCTTCCGATATCCATCAAGCACCTCGGCCCTTCTCTCTTAGCGACAGAGGTGATCCTGCCGCTTGATCAAGTGGGAGCCTATGAAGAAAAGATAAGTGAGTGGGGGAAGCGGTTGGGCTTAACTTTCTATTCCTCTTCCCATCTCATCAATCGAGATCAGGTCCTCTTTCTTGCCATGATCACCTCTGATCACAGGAAGGCCATCTTCTACATCGACCTCATGCTCGTTCCGATGATGGTCAGGCTGGCCATTCAGTTTTACAGCGGAAAGCCCTACGGTCTGGGAATATGGAACACGCCTTTTCTCCGTGACCTCTTTTCAAAAGAAGAAGTGACAAAACTGGTTCAATATAAGAAGAAGGTAGACCCTCATGGAATCCTCAATCCGGGAAAGTTTTTTACTGTATCTGGAAAACTGGGTCCTCTTCAGAAGATGATCTTTCATTCGGATATCTTCAACCTCGAACTCACCGCGATGAACTGGCTTCTCTTCAAGCTCTTCTCCATCATTCCTGAGAAGACCCTTAGGCAGCAACTGCCAGCTTCACCCCTGGGGCTTGAAGGGGTTTCAAATGAGGTCAACTCCTGCGCCCAGTGCGGAAATTGTGTCTCCCGATGTCCAGTTTATCGGGCAACAAGAGATGAAACCTTCTCAGCGAGAGGCAAACTTCTGACGATCAAGAGGGCAATGGAGACGAAGAAGATCGAGCTGTCAAAGGTCTTACCTCTCTACTTCTGTCTCCACTGCGGCCGTTGTGATGAAGAGTGCCAGGTCAACATCAAACATCGCCCACTTTACAGCAACCTCGAAGCCCATTTCTCCAGTACCATCGACTTCCCGATCCAGGAGGTGACCCGCTTCATCCAGGAAGTTGAAAATAGTCCGGAGTTCTACCGGTTCCTCGACGTGATCAGAACGGGGTTCGACCAGAAAGTTCGTGAACAGCGGCAGACGTTCCCCAGGTACCATGTGGCGATTGACGACGAACACTGTATCCATTGTGGGACCTGCGTCGATGCCTGCATCTACGGTGTTCGAAAACGTGACGAGAAAGATCCACGTTGCGTGGTGATTGCCGATGAAGCGCTCTGCCGGGGCTGCGGTTCCTGTCTTGAGCGTTGCCCACAGGTCGCCAAAGGAATCCCGGCAACCACTGTGGAACTCCACCCGGATTACCTGAGCATGCACGACCCGTACTGGACGAGTGAAGCCATCACCCGTATCGACCTCGAAGCCACCACCGGAAAGATCCCTGTTTCCGGGACTGGACAGGGAGATCCCCATCGCGGTTACGGCAATGACGGGATTCGCTTCGGCCACTTTCATATTGTCGGCCCTGCTCAGAACCTCCTCTATGAAAGTTCTGAGGATGCCATCTCGATCCTGATTGGACAAAGGCCAAAATACCTGACCTTTGACGGGGAAACTCTCAAAACCCCGCCTCCACGGTTGATCCATTTAAAGACACCCCTGATCCTCGATATCATGCCCATGGATGGAGGAGAAGATCTGTTGGAGCCCATGTTCGAGGCAGTCCAGCAAACAGGAACCCGACTGACGCTCCGCCTCGAAGAGTTGGAACGTTATGAGTCGCGGATTGCCGATCGGATGAAGAATCTAATATTGAGATTAACTTCTGAAGACTTGAAAAGCCTTCTCAATGGAAAGGCATGGCCGGAGGTGTTGAAAAACAATCCTCCTGATCTGGTCGAAATCGAGCTGGAGGGAGAAGCCTTAAAAAAGGCAGAGAAAATTTCAGCGCTCCTCCCGAATTCGGTTCTCTGTGCTGTCATTAAAATTGAAAAGGGATTTGTTGATGCAGAGCTTCGGCCCACCTCTGCCCTGAAGAAAAAACTGGAGTCCCTCTTCGAATCGCCTTTTGATGCTATCTGCCTCACTTCTGATTATGATTCAGAAAAAGGGTACTACCCCACTACCGATGCTGTTCCTGCTGTTCACCGTTTTCTCGTAGAAAAGAAAATTCGCCATCGCTTTTCTATCCTGGCAGCTGGTGGAATCCGTTCTGCAGCCGATTCTCAGAAAACGATCCAGCGCGGTGCAAATGGGATCAAGATCGATTGGCCGGTCCTTCTGGCTGCCAATCCTCAAGCACGACAGAAATTTTCACAGGGAGAGCGCCTCCATCTTCTCCATGATTCCTCCTCCCTAACCAAACGGATCACCCACCTTATTCGGGTCTGGAATGTCCAGATCATTGAAGTCTTGGGCGCTTCAGGGTTTAAGGATATTAAAAAGACGGTTGGAGAGGAAAACCGTCTCCTCATCTTCGATGACCTCGAAGAAAGGGTCTATGACATTTTCAAAAACAAAGATTGCATTGAAAGAAACCGTGTGACTAATCTGGCACGTCTCCAGAGGGAAGGCAAAGGTGATGGCTGGAAATACAGTCAATTGAAGAATTTGATCAAACCTACTCAATCCCCTCACCGGTTCTATAGCTGCAGCCTGAAGTCTTCCTGTTACCAGATTTTCGACCGCGATTATGTCTGGCCAGCCTCTCTGATTGCTTCGGTGGGCCATATGGCAAGTGGAAATCCAGAAACGCTTCAACTTGGCCACACAGAGGAGCGCGGGAATTTAGGGGATGGTTTTGATTTCATACAGGTCCTCTTTCAACGCAACCCCGATACCCTTTCGGAAGATCTCATTGACCATGTCTCCACCAGTCTTCAGATCAATCCTGAATTGAGGCTAAAAGCCCCCTTTATTGGAGCAGGAATGTCAGTGGGTTCAATCGGACCTGGAACCTGGCGCGCCCGGGTCCTGGCCACTCGTGCCCTTGGGACACAGATGGACACGGGTGAAGGAGGATATCCCACTTTCTATATCCTCGATGAAAAGTGGAACTCTATTGATTTGACCGACGCACAGGTTCTCCTGCTTGGCCAGATCATGGAGCCCCGGAAATTGATTCCCATGGCTGAGTTGATCAGAAAGGTCCAGGAAGAATTGGCAGAATCTCCTGAAATTGAAAAAATTCTACAGGTTCTCCAGAAATATCCGGCCTCCAGGACTGTTCAGTTTGTCCCAATCGTCTTGCACGAAGACGAACCTTATGTCTCCACCCAGCTCAAGACAGGTCTCTTTGGGGTAACCAAGGAGACGATTCGGAAGGCACGTCGTGTGGTAATCGCGTACAGCCAGGGAGCAAAACAGGGTGTGGGCGGTCATCTATTAGGCCGAAAAGTGTTTGGTCTGGTCTCAAGGCTCCGCGGCGTGGCAGAAGGGGTCAGCCTCATCTCCCCCTTCCCCTTCCATAATTGCTACTCCATTGAAGATGTGAAGGCCTTCATCGATGCAGTACGCATGATCAACCCGCAGGCCTCGATCTGCATCAAGGTCTCCCCATCGCCTGATATCGAGTTTATCGTCTCCGGGCTCGCCCGGATTGCCAAGGACAACAGGATGGCCATTGAGGTCTGGCTCGATGGGCCTCGCGGAGGGACAGGTGCAGCCCCAGACATCATCAAGGGTCAGATGGGAATGCACATCGAATATGCCATCCCCATCTGTCATGAGAAATTGATTAGTGATGGACTGAGAGATAACGTCGTTTTCCTGGGAAGCGGTGGATTTCGCACCTGGGGAGATATGGTGAAAGGCATAGCCATGGGGTTGGATGGCATTGTCCTCGGTACCTCTGATCTGGTTGCTATTGGCTGTGTTCGTGACCGCAATTGCGAGTCAGGATGTCGAAGTGGAATCTCAACGATTGAACCCAAAATGCAATTGCTAAGAGATGTCGGGATCAACACCCAGCAGTTGATCAATTTCCGTGCCATCTTACAGGCTCAGGTTGCAAGGGCTGTCGCGGGCCTTGGATTGGAAGACATCCGTGAACTTCGGGGCCGATATGATCTGATTCAATGGCCTGTGCTCGAAGAAAGGGTCCAGGAGCGTCGTCGCCGTCGTTCTGAGATCTCAATCAAGGAACCGTCACGAATCTATCCCTCTGATTCATTCCCTCATTATACATTGAGCGAATCAGCACCTCCTCCTTCGGATTGTGGTGTGGCAGCGATCGTCTCCAACCATTTCATCCCGAGCCATGTGATGGACCTGATGCTCGACCGGATGGCAAACCGTGGAATGGACGGTGTGGGCATATGGAAAGGAGGATGTTACCCGGCTCATATCGACCACTATGCCTTCCATGTCCTGATTAAAGGGACTCTCCAGCCTCAGGTTGAAGAAAAATTCTCGTTAGCCCATCCGAACCTGAATTCTGAAGAGGTCCGGCAAATGGCCCGGAGAAAAATTCTCTCTAACCGACGTCTCCTCATGCGAGAGATTCTGGAGAAATATTTCTATGGTCTTCAACTCGATTCATTCGATGGGGATCTGGAGAAATGGAGAATTCCGTATAAACGCGATGAAAACGGAAGGGAGAGAGATTTTCTATATTATGGAGAAAGAGATCCCGGAGATGTTTTCCGGTTCTTTGTCCGCGTCCTGCCGCCCGAACTCTTTCGCTTCATTGAAGATGAGTTACTCAATGATCCCATTTGGCCCCCACGACAGGTCCGTTACCAACATCTGACCGTTCAAAATTATAGGGAGAATAAGGAATTTCTGCGGGAAGCTGAGGACGAATATATCTATCGACTCTCACGTAAGATCACTCGTGAGAATTATGTAGAAGCTCACCAGAAGAAGGCATCTGTACTCTCCTGTGGTAAAAACTCCGGCTGCTGGAAGACGGATGGTCAACATATCCCATGGGAAACTCCGGATGCTCCGGTCAATGTGATTCATAGACGGCTGGCCACGGGATCTGTGGTGGATCAGATGAACTCCCATCCTTTTGCCGAACTGCACACAGCATTGACGCATAATGGAGAGACGACGAATTATCGCACCATGTTGAATCGGGTTTCCCAAACGAACTTAACACCGCTGGCTCAAACCGACACCGCAGTAGCTTCCCTGAAGCTCCATCTGCTCAGTCAGTATCTCCACTATCCCTTTGATGCCCTGGTAGAATCCTTCTCTCCCACCACAGGTTGGAGCTTGACCCAATTCTCCTCTGAGGTCAGAGAGCGTTTTGAGCGCGTGCAGGAGGTTGAGCTGGAAAGCGCTCCAGATGGCCCCTACCAATACCTCTGTGGCCGGATTGACCCTTATCAACGGGTGATTGAACGGCTCGATGTCATCGATCCTTCCCTGCTCAGGCCTAATGTGGCCATGCTTTATGATGACGGAGAAAACTTCGCGTCCATCATCTGTTCCGAGAAACAGGGCTGTGATGCAGGAATGCAGGAACTTCACCGGTTGGGATTGACCAAAAGTACGGTTGCTCCAGTCACTTTAACCGTTAACCCCGGGATGGTAAGTAGAGTATTTTACGATGAGAACGGGAAGATTTCAGGCTATGAGGTCCTCGATAAATTTGGAAAGAAACTGGACATCCCTCATGGAGCTTTCCCCTCTTCAGAACCTATCTTCTCTATAGGAGATTCTGAAAAAATAGATTCAGGATCCAATCCTTCAGCTTTCATCCGTGAACGACTGCCTCAATGGGGGTTTGGTGAGTTTAAAAAGGAACTGGATAAAATTTCAGAAAATTTCCCTTCCCAGCAGGTCATTGAGGAACTTGCCCGGATCCACGATCATCTGCCAGGCTGGGATACCGGAAATAAGGATAGGGGAGCTTTAATTCATATCGTGCGGGACCAGATCGATTCATGTCTCGACCGTGGGAAAGAAAAAGACGGAATGTCCCGCGTCACCATATCCAATGCTAAAACATTGAATCCGCCCAAAGATCCTGCTCAGGTGCTGGTAGTGGACGCCAAAGGATTTCAGCCCGAAGGCATTGAACCGTTCCGGGTTCTCAATCCTTTCCTCAACCATGCCCACCGAATGGGATGGCGTAAGTTTATTGTCTATCGAGTAGAGGGGCAGCGGGGTATCGGTATGGGCATAGGTTCCGGTGATACCTCAGATACGACGATAGATGTCTTTGGAAGCCCTGGCGAGTATTGCGGGGCCTTTAATATGGGGGCTTTGGTCCGTGTCCATGGACACGCACAGAATTTTACCGGCATGGTCATGCATTCCGGCACACTCGAAATCCACGGAGATGTGGGCAAGGTGATAGGATACTCTGCAAAAGGCGGCACGTTTAACATCTTAGGAAATGTCGTTGATCGAGGCTGGGTCTGTGCGGTCAGTGACCCGCGAGGTCCAGGATTGCAGGTCAATGTCGTAGGGACGGCCTATGAACATCTCTGTCAGGCGTTGATGGGGGGATCGGTCATCATGCTGGGACTCTTTCGGAGCAATGACGGAATTCTTCATAGGATGGATTCCCCATATCATGGAGCCAAGATCCTTGCCGGTGCATCTGCCGGGGAGATCATCTTCTACGATCCCGCGAAAAGATTGGAAGAGGCTCAATACGGAAGTGGTAGAGTAAATCCCATTGACCAGAAAAAATGGGAGGAAATTATGAACCGCCTGATGAACCTTGAAAAGATTTTTGGTCTCGGGATTCTCAGAGAGAACAACCATCTCACAGTCTGTATTGACAAGCAGCGACAGGATATGACTCCTGATGATTTTATATGGATTGCCCCAAAGGGGGAACTGGCAGGCTATCATTAAAAACATTGCAAAGTTAGCAATTAGCAATGAGCAGTTAGCATTAAAAGACTTAAAATCACTGCTAATTTTGAAATGTTAGTTTTGCAATTTGCATTGATTTTTTAAAAGGATTGGGCGGGGGGCGAATCTGGCATCGGCGGACACATCCCCGGGGAAAAGGCGTAGGGGCAATTCATGAATTGCCCCTACCTCATGACGAGAATGCTTCCCAAGGGCATGGATGCCCTCTCCCCTGCCCCTTTTTAGTCTGATAGTCCAATGGTCACTTAGTCATATAGTCCTGACTATTTGACTAACGACTACCTGACTAAAAACCATAAATTCCTCTTGAAATCTCTTAAAAGAATTGGTAGGATGAGAGAAAAAAGAGGAGGTGAGCGGTTATGGCAGTCAGGATCGTTATCGACCGAAAAGTGAAGAAGGGGAAAGAAGTGGAGTTTGCAAAAATGCTCAGAGAGTTGAGAACAAAGGTGGTTCCTGCCAAAGGGTACATCTCTGGCGAGACGCTCCGGGCATTGAATGACCACTCCAACTATATCGTCATTACCACGTGGCAGAATGTGGATGATTGGAAAGAGTGGGAGAAAAATCCGGATCGGAAAAAGGTTCAGGCAAAGATGGAAAAACTGATGGCCAGACCGACCAAGGCCAAGATTTACGTCTATGCCTGATGAGAACCCTGATGACAGCGATTATGAAATGATTACACCGATTAAAAGGAATAAAAAATCTATGTAATCATCTTTTAGAATCTCTGTAATCTTTTTTGAGCCTTGACAATTGAAAGCCGGAATGTTAATTGAATAAAAAATTTTTAGAAAGTGTTATGGCCAAACGGGTAAACGCTAAATCAAAGACCCTCGATCCCTCTCAACAGGGATCGGGGGTCTTTTTTTATGCGCTGTTATCCTTTTCCAGCCCATCTTAACCCCTCCCTGCCTCCCCTTAATTTAAGGGGAGGTGAGGTGGGGTTAAAAAATGAAGTGATATTTTATGAAAAATATTCAAAAAGCCATTTTGACCCTTGAAGACGGGACTGTGTTCGAGGGAAGATCGTTCGGCTCTCCAGGAGAGAAGACAGGCGAACTTGTCTTCAATACGAGCATGACAGGCTATCAGGAAATTCTGACCGATCCTTCCTATAAGGGGCAGATCGTCATCATGACCTATCCCCTCATCGGCAATTATGGGATCAATGAGGCGGATATCGAATCGCACAACCCCAGGGTGGAAGGTTTTGTCATCAAGGAGAACAGCTCCCTCCATAGCAACTGGCGTGCAGATCGCTCTCTCTCTGAATATCTGATCGCCCATCACATTATGGGAGTTGAGGGAATGGATACAAGAGCCCTCACTAAACATATCCGTGAAAAAGGAGCCATGAAAGCCATCCTCTCCACTGAGGATCTCGACTGGAGCAGTTTGATTGAAAAGGCAAAGGCTTCACCCGGATTAATCGGACGCGACCTGGTGCGAGAAGTCACCTGCGAAAGACCTTACGAATGGAGTCAAACAAATGACCTCCAATTCGTAAGTCATGATATTCCACCTTCCACTTCCCTTTTTCGACCAAAAGTAATCGTCATGGATTACGGGGTAAAGTTTAACATTCTCCGCTCCCTCCGGGAACGGGGTTGTGAGGTCACAGTTCTACCTGCTTCTGCATCAATGGAATTGATTCTCTCCTATCGACCTGATGGCATCCTCCTATCCAATGGACCGGGCGATCCGGAAGGCGTGCCCTATACCATAGAGAATGTGCGAAAACTGATCGGGAAAAAACCGATCTTCGGTATCTGCCTTGGACATCAGCTTTTGGGATTGGCCCTGGGGGGAAAGACATTTAAATTGAAGTTTGGCCACAGGGGAGCCAATCAGCCGGTCAAAGACCTGAAGACCGGAAAGGTCGCCATCACCTCGCAGAATCACGGATTCGCTGTCGATCCTAATTCTCTCAATCCAAAAGAGATCGAATTAACACAGATCAACCTCAACGACCGGACCCTGGAAGGAATGAGACACAAAACACTGCCTATCTTTTCGGTGCAGTATCATCCGGAGGCTTCCCCCGGACCTCAGGATACCCAGGACCTCTTCGGAGAATTTGTAAAAATGATGGAGAAGTATTCGAGATCAACATCGTGGAAAGTAAAAGATTAGGTAGATACGCATTGTGCCCCGAGTATCAATTTGTAAAATTCGAAATTCGAAGCACGAAATCCGAAACAAGCACGAATTTTCAAAATACAAATGAACAAAACTTAATGTTTGGAGTTTGGAAAATTCGAACTTTGAGATTGTTTCGAATTTCGATATTCGGATTTCGGATTTGATTTGACTTATGCCTAAACGAACCGACATCAAAAAAATCCTCATCATTGGATCCGGGCCCATTGTCATTGGCCAGGCCTGTGAATTCGACTACTCAGGTACGCAGGCTTGTAAGGCCCTCAGGGAGGAAGGATTTGAGGTGGTATTGGTCAACTCAAATCCTGCCACCATCATGACCGATCCTGAAATGGCTGACCGCATCTATATTGAACCGATCACCCCTGAAATCCTGGAGAGGATCATTGAGCGGGAAAAACCGGATGCCCTGCTCCCCACTCTGGGCGGACAGACCGGACTCAATATCTCCGTTGCCCTCTATGAAGCGGGAATCCTCCAAAAATATCATGTGCAGATGATTGGGGCCAAGTATGAGGCGATCAAGAAAGGTGAAGATCGCAACCTCTTCAAGGAGTCAATGAAAAAGATCGGTCTCGACCTTCCGAAAAGCGGGCTGGCCTACTCCATGTCTGAAGCTCTTAAGGTGGCTAAAGAGATCGGTTTCCCCTTGATCATCCGTCCCAGTTTCACACTGGCCGGCACCGGAGGCGGCGTTGCCTATAATATCCGAGAATTTGAAGAGATGGCAGCACGGGGTCTCGAATGGTCGATGATTACTGAGATTCTGATCGAAGAATCTGTCCTTGGATGGAAAGAGTATGAGCTGGAAGTGATGAGAGACCTCAATGACAACGTCGTCATCATCTGCTCCATTGAGAACTTCGACCCCATGGGCATCCATACCGGAGACAGCATTACGGTGGCCCCTGCTCAGACCTTGACAGACAAAGAGTATCAGAGGATGAGGAATGCAGCAATTCGCGTCATTCGTGAGATTGGCGTTGAAACTGGAGGCTCCAATATCCAGTTCGCTGTTCGCCCTGAAGATGGCCGGATGGTCATCATCGAAATGAACCCCAGGGTTTCACGGTCCTCGGCTTTGGCTTCCAAAGCCACAGGATTTCCCATTGCCAAGATTGCTGCCAAACTGGCCGTAGGATATACGCTCGATGAAATTCCGAATGACATTACCCAGAAGACCCCTGCCTCCTTTGAGCCAACGATCGATTATTGTGTCGTCAAAATCCCCCGGTTCACCTTTGAGAAGTTCCCGGATGCCGACCCCACGCTCACCGTCTCGATGAAATCGGTGGGCGAGACCATGGCCATTGGCCGAACCTTTAAGGAAGCTCTGCAAAAAGGGCTCCGGTCCCTGGAGATTGGAAGATTCGGTCTGGGAGCGGATGGCAAGGATAAACTCCTATTGAGTGAGAATCCCAAGACTTCTGATCGCTCTCGTTTGATTCAACAGGTGAAGAAAAAACTGGTAACCCCGAATGCGGAAAGACTTTTCTATCTTCGGTATGCATTCCTTTTAGGGATGGGCATGGAGGAGATTCACGAACTGACCCAAATTGATCCATGGTTTCTTTCCAACATCCGTGAGATTCTCGATCTCGAAGTCGAGATTCGCTCTTATGGGGCCGCGATCAGAGACCTCGAACTCTGGCGAACCACCCTGACTCCTGATCAACTGCATATCTCTGATAAACTCATCAGACGAGCAAAGGAATTTGGGTTTTCCGATGTTCAATTGGGACATCTTTTGGGATTCGATGAACAGGCGATTCGAAAAATGCGAAAAGAGAGATCGATCCTTCCCGTCTACAAAGGGGTCGATACCTGCGGCGCAGAGTTCGAAGCCTATACGCCTTATTATTACTCCACCTACGAAACGGAGAATGAGGCAAACATCTCTTCAAGAAAGAAGATCATGATCCTCGGAAGCGGGCCCAACCGGATCGGCCAGGGGGTGGAGTTTGATTACTGCTGTGTTCATGCCTCCTTTGCCCTGAAGGAGCTGGGTTATGAGACGATCATGGTCAACTCCAACCCTGAAACCGTCTCCACAGACTATGACACCTCGGACAAACTCTACTTCGAGCCTCTTACCCTTGAAGATGTCCTCCATATCGTCGATTCGGAAAAACCCGATGGCATCATCGTCCAGTTCGGAGGCCAGACGCCGCTTAACCTGGCCGTCCCTCTGGAAAAGGCGGGGGCGAAGATCATCGGGACAAGCCCTGACAATATCGATCGTGCTGAAGACCGGAAGCGTTTTCAGGTCCTCCTTAATAAACTTCATCTCATCCAGCCTCCGAATGGTACCGCGACCTCCTTTGAGGAAGCAAGAAAGGCGGCTGAGGAGATCGGTTACCCGGTGATCGTCAGGCCATCTTATGTCCTGGGTGGAAGAGCAATGGAGATTGTCTATGACGAGACTTCCCTTGAGCGTTTCGTCCAACGGGCTGTGGATGCCTCTTCCACACATCCCATCCTGATCGACAAATTCCTGGAGGATGCCATCGAAATCGATGTGGATGCAGTCGCAGATGGGTCCACCTGTATCATCGCAGGGATCATGGAACATATCGAGGCTGCAGGAATCCATTCCGGTGACAGTGCCTCCGTCACCCCTCCTTACTCTCTCAGTGATGATCTCATCGAACAGTTGAAACAGAACACCTACGGACTTGCCAGGGAACTTAAGGTCGTGGGCCTGATGAATATCCAATATGCTATTAAAAATGATGTGATCTATATTCTCGAAGTCAATCCAAGAGCCTCAAGAACCATCCCTTTCATCAGTAAAGCGACCGGGATTCCATGGGCCAAGGTGGCCGCAAAGGTAATGACTGGAAAGAAATTGTGGGAACTGGGCATTAATAAAGAGGTGGAGATTCACCATATCGCCGTAAAAGAGTCGGTCTTTCCATTCAAACGATTTTATGGAGTGGATACGGTTCTGGGCCCGGAGATGAAATCAACCGGAGAGGTGATGGGGATTGATACTGATTTCGGAGTGGCCTTTGCCAAATCTCAAATCTCGGCCGGCACCTCCATCCCCTTAAAGGGCAGGGTTTTTATCAGCGTAATGAACAAGGACAAACGGCCCATTGTCTTTGTTGCCAAAAAACTGATTGATCTCGGATTCGAGCTCGTAGCCACCAAAGGAACAGCCAAAGTCCTAACGAACAATGGCATTGCGGTTCAACATGTTTTCAAGGTCGGTGAAGGAAGACCGGATATTGTGGACCGGATGAAAAACGGAGAGATTCAGCTCGTCATCAATACTCCCAGCGGGAAGAAGCCCAAGGTGGATGAGGTAGCAATCCGGAGCCAGGCAGTTGCCCACAACATCCCTATCATCACCACTCTCTCCGGCGCTGAAGCAGTGGTCAATGGGATTGAATCTCTTCTCAAGAAGGGGATTTCGGTCAAATCAATTCAGGAATACCACATGGGCATTATAGGGACTTCATAGCTTAGAATACGATGGCTTAAATCCGAAGCATATTTTTATGGGCATCAGAAAATCAGGATATCAGGACATCAGGTGGAGTTATCCCTTTTCTTTTAATTTTCCCTGGTATCTAGTAGCCTGATATCCTGATTACCTGATTTCCTTTTTGGAGGTCCTTTATGGGAGTCTTGACAAGGGAAGAGATTTTAAAGGAAATTAGTCAGGAGAATATTGAGATCGACCCATTTGAAGAAGACCAGGTTGGCCCTGGGTCCATCGACCTACGGTTGGGCAATGAGTTTAGGGTCTTCAAGAAACTTAGAAATGCCTGTGTAGTCGAGGATGGGGTCTCAGTAGAAGAACTCACAGAACTCTTGGAGGTTAAAGACTCTTTTACGCTGATGCCTGGGGAAACGGTTCTTGGAATAACTCACGAAAGAGTTAAATTGCCCTCGACTATTTGCGGATGGCTTGAAGGAAGGAGCCGGTTTGCCCGGATGGGCCTGGTCATTCATATGACTGCAGGGTTTGTACAGCCGGGGATCAATAACCGGCAGGTACTCGAGATTGGAAACCTTGCTCCGTTTCCTCTTGTGCTCAAACCTGGCGTAAAGATCTGCCAGATGGTTCTTCAACGCACAGAGGGAGAGGCCTGTTATCGGGGCAAATTTATGAACCAAAATGGCTTATAAATGATAATCACCAAATTCCAAGCACCAAATAACAAATAATTTCCAATGACCAAAATTAGAAACATCAAAATATTTTGGGTAATTTGAGATTGGAAATTGGAGCTTATTTGGAATTTGGGATTTGGAAATTGGAATTTATAATTATAAAAACTGTCTGATTTTATGATGTATTGAACCTTTGCATGAATAAATACTCCATCGGATCCATCATTGGTATTTTTCTTTTCTGGGAACTTTTGGTAAGGTGGCTGGAGGTTCCCAAATTTCTCCTCCCCGCCCCCTCCGTCATCCTCACCTATGCCATTGCCAAATCCAATCTTCTTGCCTCGCACACGTTGATGACCTTTCTGGAGGCAGGGACAGGATTTATCATCGGCTCCCTTTCGGCCATCCTGACCGCCATCTTTTTTCTCTGGTTCCGTCCCCTGAAGGAGATGTTTTATCCTTATGCGGTCATTCTCAATAGTACTCCCATCGTCGCAATTGCTGCTCCGATTGTCATCATCTTCGGAAGTGGGATGTGGTCCAAGGTGATCACTGCCGTCATCTGTGTCTTCTTCCCGGTCCTGGGACCCACGTTCAAATCCCTCGCCTCGGTAGGAGCCTCGGAGCTTAAATGGATGGATTCCTATCATTCATCCCGGTGGCAAAAATTCTGGTATCTCCAGTTTCCCTTTGCACTTCCTCAGATATTCGCCAGTTTTAAAGTGGCATGGACCCTTGCCGTCATTGGCGCAGTGGTGGGTGAAGTCTTTGGGGCTTATAAAGGATTGGGGTTTTTAATTGTGGATGCGATCTATATCATGGATACTCCACGCGTCTTTGCCAGCATAATCGCCTGCTCCCTTTTAGGGCTCTCTATGGTTGGCGTGATTACCCTCGTGGAGAAACGGGTGCTTGCCTGGCACATCTCTACCGAAAGGAGGTAAGGGTTTTAAGTTCAAAGTTCAAAGTTCAAAGTTCAAAGTTCAAAATCCGAAATTCGCAATTGAAAAAGGAGGAGGGAAAAATGAAAAGTGTAAGATTTGCTCTGGTTGCGTTGATTGTTCTTCTGCCGCTGACGGCAATTGCGCAAGAAGTGATGGTCCATGAGGCATGGTTTATTCACATGGAGTCCGCAGGCGGCTGGGTGGCAGTTGACAAGGGTTTTTACGGAAAAGTAAAGGTGAAAGAAGTTCAGGGAGGCCCCGGCATTTCCCCAATTCAGAAGGTAGTGGCAGCAGTCAGGGCTGGCCATATCGCTTTTGGAAATGATTACCCTGAAAATATCATCCGTGCACGAGAAAAAGAAGGGATTGACCTGGTGGCCATAAGCGTCGATTTCCAGAACAGCGCTATGAGAATCATCAGCTGGAACCCGATCAAATCAGCAAAGGATATCAAAGGGGACCTTGGCATCTGGATCGGCTATGATGCAAAGGTAAAGTGTGCGGTGGGAAAAGGCTGGGAAAAACAGTTTACCATCCAGAATCAGGGCGGGGATATAAAACCCTGGCTTGCCGGAACCTGGCCACTCGCTTCAGCGATGACATACAACGAATTGATTACCGCTCAGCGTGAAACGAAAAAAATGGGAAAGACTTTTTATACCACCGACTATAAGGACCTAGGGATCGACTGGATGGATAATGTTCTCTTCACCACGGAAGAAATCCTTAAGAAACACCCCGATGTTGTCCAGGCTGTGGTGACAGGAAGATATAAAGGATTTCAGTGGGCCCTCCAAAACCCAAAAGAGACGTTTGATATTCTGAAGAAAACCAACGAAGGTCTCGACCTTGCCCATGAGATGGATGCTGTTGGCCCGATGAAAGCATTGATGATTAACGCCGATACAAAGAAAAATGGCCTAGGGTATATCAACCCCAAGAAATGGGAGAATGTCGCAAAGGACATGACCAAGGCTGGACTCCTGGATAAGATGCCCGATGTGAAAAAAGTTTATTCAGAGAAGTTCGCCAGCGGCGTCATTCCAAAGTAGAAACATTTAGGATTAGGTTAAGGTCAAGGTTAAGGGCTTGATTTTAATCTCAACCTAAACCTTAACCTCAACCTGAACTTTGGCAACTGATATTTTAATTTCGGGAGACATTGGATGTCCGAACGTGTTTTCCTGGAGGATGTAGGAATTCCTTTCAGCACCACTCCTATCGGTGATGCCCGGGTATGGGAGGTACGAAACCTCCGAAACGATCCTACGATTCCCCCTCTGATGTACGTGGTTGAGAGCAAGATGGGTGAATCATTTCTTTTGGGAAGAGGGATCAGTGGCCGACTTAAATTCAATATGATTCGTTATATCGCCACCTCGATGGTCGAACTCTTCTTCGAACAACTCATCACGAAGACTTGTGCTCAATACCTCATTCTCAGGGGAGCTTATCCCTTCGATCTTCAGCAACCCTTTGGGCATCATCATCCCTATGATCGTATGATTCTCCCAACAGGTTTTATCAAACTCCAGCGAGTACTCAATCAAGAAGGATCTAATTGGGAGATTCAGGCAAAGAATTTCATCGGGGCGTATCAGGGAGATACCTGGCTCATACCCGATACAGCGATTGCCTCAGGTTCAACCATTGCCTTTTTCCTTAGAAATGCATTTCCCCACCATCTCCCAAAGCAAGTCTATGTTTTTACCGCCTGCGGGAGCCTTGAAGGCATCCAGCGAATCTATCAGGAATGCCTGAAAAATGGGGTCGAACTGATTCCTGTGTTTTCCCAGTGCATTTTTGAGGTTTCTGAAAAAGGAAATCTCCCCGGCCTTCCTCTTACTGATCTTCCTGTGACCAATCCGGGTTCGATTACAACAAAGCATTTTTTTGAGAAAGCTTTTCAACGCTTTCAGGGAACCCGGATGTGTTGCGTTGGCGACATCGGTGAAAGTCTGGATGATCCCATTCAATACTCTCTCCATACCCTATGGGAGATGCAGGTTCTAAGGATGGATCCCGAAAAGGAAGACTGGACGACATGGACAGTTAATGTTCGGGAAGAACAATTTAAGAAGAAAGTTTTCGATTTGAATCCAAATCTTGTTGATTATTTTAACGTCCTGTGGAAGTAAAAGGCATCGATGAATCAAGAGCTATCTCCTCCCATCGCTATCCGCTTGATCAATGTGAAGAAATATTTCAAGGATCGAGACGTGGAAGCCCTAGGAGGAGTTTCATTAGAGATTTCCCGGGGTGAGTTTATCAGCCTCATCGGGCCATCTGGTTCCGGCAAAAGTACGCTTCTCGAACTCGTCGGAGATATCGGCGATGAAGGCGGCCCTACAGATGGGGAAATCTTGATTGAAGGGAAAACCCCAGAAGGTTTGAGAAGGACCCGTGGCTATGGGATTGTTTTTCAGGAATCGACACTCTTTCCGTGGTATCGCATCTTCGAAAACTGCCTTCTCCCTTTTCGAATTGCAAAAAGCAAGCTCCCTAAGGAGCAACAGATCCAACGAATAGAGATGCTCCTCGAAATGGTGGGGCTTGATAAAAATTTCTGGTCATACTATCCAAGGGAATTATCAGGAGGAATGCAGCAGAGGGTTGCCATTGTGAGAGCCCTTGCCCTGGACCCTCCTCTTCTTCTGATGGACGAACCTTTTGGGGCTCTCGATGACCTCACCCGGAAGTCAATGCAGATGCTCCTGCTCGACATCTGGTCAAAGACCAAAAAGACCGTCCTGATGGTAACCCATTCCATCTCAGAAGCCTGTTTCATGTCAGATCGCGTCGTCGTCCTATCCCACCGGCCGGGTCGCATTGCAAGAATTGTATCCATTCCTCTTGACCGACCTCGCGAACGGTCCATGACAGAAACAAAAGCTTTTCCCAGAATCTGTTCTATGGTTAGGGATGCACTGGGGTCAGGTAGGATTTTAGAAGAAGATGGGTCAATTAAGGAGTAAAAGTTCGGAGTTCGGTGTTCAGAGTTCGGAGCAAAAAATATTTAAATAAAAAACTCCGAACTACGAACTCATGACTCCGAACTAATGATTGGGATACTTCCCGTGCTCGATAATGACTTGATCCACGCCGGTCATCTCTTTCAGTTCCACATTGACTGAATCTTGCCGCAAAGTCTCCAAAACCTTCCCAACATAGTCAGCATGAATCGGGAGCTCTCTGTGCCCACGGTCAATTAAAATAGCTAATTCCACACGGCGGGCCCTCCCGATGTCAAGCAGAGCGTCAAGGGCAGCCCGAATCGTCCTGCCAGTAAAAAGCACATCATCCACCAGAAGCACATGTTTATCCTCAATGGGAAAATGAATCTCGGCTTTCTTCACTTCAGGCGTCTGGGTCAACCTTGTCCAGTCGTCTCGGTAGAGGGTAATGTCAACGACTCCGGTTTGAAGGTTAATTCCAGTCTTCTGAAAAATCTTCTGCTTCAGGCGCTCGGCTAAATAGACTCCCCCTGATCGGATTCCTACGAGGACCATCTCTTTCAAGACAGGATGTTTCTGAAGCAACTGGTCACACATCCTGCTCAAGGACTCCTCAATATCGATTTCCTTTAGGATAATCTGAACTGAAGACATCTTAATTCCTTTAGGGAACCTCTAATAATTCACTTTAGCAGTACAGAAACTTGCTGAAATATTGATAACCAAAAAGAATGAGTCAAAAAACAGCAAAATCAACTTTTCTACCCGATCAAAAGTACTATTTTGAGAGGTT
>Ga0194127_10000170_pt1 | contig 101082 bp, 72 predicted proteins | sample TA2KigC100mmetaG_FD_148624 | JGI IMG/M metagenome (GOLD analysis project Ga0194127, IMG submission 148624) | Freshwater microbial communities from Lake Tanganyika, Tanzania - TA2015036 Kigoma Deep Cast 100m | ecosystem: Environmental > Aquatic > Freshwater > Lake | place: Tanzania: Lake...
ACGCGGACGGGCAAGCGCAACGGGGTGGCGGCGGTCAAGATCGCCTGCGACATGGCGCGTGAGAAGCTCATCGACGAGAAGGCCGCGATCCTCCGCATCCCCGCGGGGGACCTGACGCAGCTGCTTCTGCCCAGCTTCGATCCGACCGCCAAGAAGCTGGCGACGGTGCTGTGCGAGGGGATCCCGGCCAGCCCCGGCGCCGCCGTGGGCAGACTGGCCTTCACGGCCGAGGAGGCCACGCAGCGGGCCAAGGCGGGCGAGAAGGTGATCCTGGTCCGCAAGGAGACCAGCCCCGAGGACGTGGAGGGGATGCACTGGGCCGCGGGCATCCTGACCAGCACGGGGGGCCGCACGAGCCACGCGGCGGTGGTGGCGTGCGGGTGGGGCAAGAGCTGCGTCGTGGGGGCCGGCGACCTTCAGATCGACACCGAGAAGGGCCAGGCGAAGGTCTCGGGCAAGGTGCTGACGCGCACGGACACGATCTCCATCGACGGGTCGACGGGCGAGGTCATCGCCGGGTCGCTGGCCACGGTGGAGCCCAAGCTCTCCAGCGACTTCGTGACGATCATGCGCTGGTCGGACAAGCACCGCAGGCTGGGGATCCGCACCAACGCCGACACCCCGGGCGACGCCCAGCGCGGGCGCGAGTTCGGGGCCGAGGGGATCGGGCTGTGCCGCACCGAGCACATGTTCTTCGAGGGGGAGCGCATCAGGTTCATGCGCCAGATGATCCTGGCGGAGACGACGGAGGCTCGCGAGAAGGCCCTGGCCAAGCTCCTGCCCTTCCAGCGCGACGACTTCATCGGGATCTTCAAGGCCATGAAGGGCTGCCCGGTGACGATCCGCCTGATCGACCCGCCCCTGCACGAGTTCGTGCCGCACGACGAGAAGAGCCAGAAGGAGATGGCCCAGTCGATGGGCGTCACGCTCGACAAGGTGCGGCAGCTGGTGGGCAAGCTGCACGAGGCCAACCCCATGCTGGGGCACCGCGGGTGCCGGCTGGCCGTCACCTACCCCGAGATCCTGCGGATGCAGGCGCGGGCGATCGTGGAGGCGACGATCGACTGCCTGCGCTCCAACATCAAGGCGATGCCGGAGATCATGATCCCGCTGGTCGGGACGCGCAAGGAACTGGCGTACCTCCGCGGGCTGGTGGAGGAGACCATCACCCTCGTCAAGACCGAGGAGGACTACAAGCCGCGGCTGGACATCAAGATCGGGACGATGATCGAGGTGCCCCGGGCCGCGGTCACCGCCGACGAGATCGCCGAGCACGCCGACTTCTTCTCCTTCGGCACCAACGACCTGACGCAGATGACCTTCGGGTACTCGCGCGACGACATCGCGACCTTCCTCCCCGACTACATGGAGCGCGAGCTCCTCCCCGCCGACCCCTTCCAGACCCTGGATCAGGAGGGCGTGGGGCAACTGGTCCGCATGGGAGTCGACAAGGGACGGCAGGCCAAGAGCGACCTGAAGATCGGCATCTGCGGGGAGCACGGCGGGGACCCCAGGAGCGTCCACTTCTGCCACCGCGTCGGCATGGACTACGTCTCCTGCTCCCCCTTCCGCGTCCCCATCGCCCGGCTGGCCGCGGCCCAGGCGGCGCTGATGGAGAAGTAGGGCGGGGGATCCGAGCGCGGACGACGACGCCGCGCGCCAATGATGCGCCATGGATGCATCGTGGGTCAACGCGATCGGGACCTGGGCGACGGCCGGCGGGACAATCGCTGTCGCCATCGTCGCCGTCTTTCCGATCCGAGAGTGGTGGCGTCGTCCGAAGCTCTCCCTCCGCTGCAAGGCCGATCGGCCGTGGCTCATCGACGCGCCCATCGTTGTTGGCACAGAAGAAGACACGCGTTTCAAGTCCCGCCGGCTTCGCGTTGAGATCCGGAACGATGGGAGGTCCGACGCGACCAACATCGAGGTTCATGCGGACTTGCTCGAAGTCCAGGGCGAAGATGGCGCGCCGTGGGCGCTGATATGCAATCGCGGCGTGGTGTTCGATCACTGATGCGGAGAGGGGTCCTGCGGACGGCGTATCAAGACGCCGCCCTCTCCGCACCTCTCCCGGCCCGGAAAAGGCAGCCCGGGGCGCGTGGCGGCTCGGCCTTCGGATCGAAAGCGGGGGTGCCGGGGGCGGCAGCCCCGGCATCTGGGGTCATCGCGAGTCAATCGCCGTGCTTTGGTGTCGCCTTCCGCAACGACCACCCGGCTTTCGAGAAAGAGGACATCTTGGGTGCCCAGACGGGCGACTACATCTGCACACAGTGCGGCGAGTGCTTCTCGCCCGCGGACCGCACGGAGCTTGACGAGAAGAGAAAGGCGATAACGCCAGACCGGCGTACGTGATCCTCCTCTGCCCCTCCGGGGCAGGAACGCTTGAACACGCTTGAACACGTCCCCTTCCACGGGTTCCGTCGGCGAGGCGCCGACTCTACCCGTGGCTACACCCCATCGCCCCGTTGGGGCGAAGAGGCTGCACCCCATCGCCCCGTTGGGGCGAAGAGGCTACACCCCATCGCCCCGTTGGGGCGAAGAGGCTGCACCCCATCGCCCCGTTGGGGCGAAGAGGCTGCACCCCATCGCCCCGTTGGGGCGAAGAGGCTGCACCTCTGCGCCCCGTTGGGGCGAAGAGGCTGCACCCCATCGCCCCGTTGGGGCGAAGAGGCTGCACCTCTGCGCCCCGTTGGGGCGAAACGCGAGCAGGCTATTCCTGGCCCCGGAGGGGCCGCGGGGTGTAGCCACGGGTGGAGCGACGCTGCCTTGAGCGTCGCGAAACCCGTGGAAAGCGGTCTCCCTTCTTATCCTCTTCTTGCCCCGGAGGGGCAAAGGAGCTCCTCACTCGAGTTTCAAGCACCTCCGCCGCCCCGCCGGGGCGGGTCACCCGACGCACGCCGCCTTCCACGGGTTCCGCTTGGGCGAAACGCCCTCGCTTCACCCGTGGCTACATTCCGGCGCACCTTCGGAGCGAAGAAGGGAAGGCCCAATGCCCGGCACCTACTCCCAGATTCTCCTGCACATCGTCTTCAGCACGAAGCACCGAGAGCCGTGGATCACGCCAGAGGTGAGCGATCGCCTGTACCCGTACATGGGCGGCATCGTCCGGGCCGAGAACGGCGTGCTGTACGACATCGGCGGCGTGGAGGACCACGTCCACATGTATCTCCGGTGGCGGCCCGATGAGTCCGTGTCAGACCTGATGCGTACCGTGAAGGCACGTTCGTCGAAGTGGGTCCACGACACGTTCCCAGCCCTGCGCGAGTTCGCGTGGCAGGAGGGCTACAGCGTGTTTTCGGTGAGCAAGTCGCAGGAGGGAGCCGTCAAGGCGTACATCGCCGGGCAGCATGAGCACCACAAGAAGGAGACCTTCAAGTCGGAGCTTCTGCGGATGCTGCGTTTGCACGAGATCGAGTTTGACGAGAAGCATGTGTTCGACTGAGCCGCCGCGCGGTCGCTCGCTTCCTCTGCCCCTCCGGGGCAGAAGAGAGGGGGTGACACCGCTTCCACGGGTTCCGCTCCGTCCGCCTCGCGGCGGACTGCGCTCCACCCGTGGCTACAACCCTTGGCCCCTTCGGGGCCGAGAGCGGTGCGGCAGCAGCGACTGGGTTCCCACGGGTTCCGCGCGGCCCGGCGACGTCGCTGCGCCCGCGGCCGCAGCCCTGCGCCCCTTCGGGGCGAGGAACTGGGCGGGAGCCGGCGTCACCCGGCCTCTTGGGTGTGGATGGCGGGGCATGGGGCCGGGGCCAACCCCTCCCCGGCCCTCTCCTGAAGGGGAGGGGGTCCTCCGTACAATCGCCCCCTATGGCCTACACGGTGCTCGCCCGGCGGTATCGCTCGCGGTCCTTCGACGACCTGGTCGGGCAGGAGCCGATCGCCCGGACGCTCAGGAACGCCATCGCCTCGGGTCGGGTGGGGCACGCGTACCTGTTCACGGGGACGCGGGGCGTGGGCAAGACGAGCACGGCCCGGATCTTCGCCAAGGCCCTGAACGCGCCGAACGACGAGCCGGCGGAGGTGGCCGAGGCGATCATGGCCGGGCGCGACACCGACGTCATCGAGATCGACGCGGCCAGCAACTCGAAGGTGGAGGAGGCGCGGGAGCTGATCGCCAACAGCGTGTACCGCCCCATGCGGGGTCGGCACAAGGTCTACATCATCGACGAGGTGCACATGCTCTCGTCGCACGCCTTCAACGCGCTGCTCAAGACGATGGAGGAGCCGCCCGAGCACGTGGTCTTCATCCTGTGCACGACCGAGACGCACAAGGTGCCGGCGACCATCCAGAGCCGCTGCCAGCGCTTCGACTTCCGCAACATCGCCCCCGGCGAGGTGTCGGCCCACCTGGCCCGCGTGGTCAAGGACGAGAAGCTCAGCGCCGAGCCCGAGCTCCTGCACGCCGTGGCCCGCCTGGGCAACGGCTCCATGCGCGACTCGCTCTCGCTGCTGGACCGCCTGATCGCGTGCGGGCAGAAGAAGCTCACGGTCGCGCTGCTGGAGGAGCTGCTGGGCCTGCCGGACCGCGCGCTGGTGGGCGGGCTGATCGACGCCATGGCCCGGGGCGACGCCGGGGGCTCGCTCGACGGCGCCGCGGCCCTTCTGGCCCGGGGCGTGTCGATCGACCAGCTCGTCGACGCGCTGCTGGACCGCCTGCGCGACCTGATGGTCGTACGGGTGTGCGGTGCGGATTCGCCCCTCGTCGAGCTGTCGGGGGAGGCGAGGAAGCAAGAGGTGGCCCGGGCCCAGGCCTTCGACGCCGCGGGGCTCCTGCACATGATCGCCCTGTGCGAGAACGCGCAGCGGTCGGCGAAGTTCAGCGGCACGCCCCGGGCCCTGCTCGACGCCCTGGTCGTGCGCCTGTCGCAGTCGGCCAAGCTGGCGGACATCGGGCAGGTGCTGGCGAAGATCGAGGCGGGTGGGGCCGCGCAGGAGCCGATCGCAAAAAAACGCTGACGGCGTCGGAGCCCGCGGGGCCCGCCCCCGACGCCCCGGCGCCGCTCTTCGAACCCCAATCCGCGCCGCTGCTCAGGAAGGAGGCGGGGCCGCCCTCCGTCGGCGAACCGCTCGGACCCGAGCAGGTATGGGCGCGGGCTCTGGCGCAATCGCGGGCCAATCGGCGGCTGGCGGCGCTGCTCGACGAATCGAAGCTGGAGGGCGTGGAACCGGGCGTGGCGATCCTGTCGATGGACGCGGGATGGGCGTCGATGGCCCGCGAGCGGCTGGAGGCGATCGAGGCCCTCTTCACCGGCGCCGCCGGCCGCCCGATGCGGGTGGAGGTGCGCGTGCGCGGCGCCGAGCCCGCCGCGGCTCCCGAGGCGACCGCCGCGGAGCCCCCGGCGGAGGACCCGGCGCAGCACCCGCTGGTGCGCGAGGCCGTCGAACGCCTGCGGGCCCGCATCGTGTCGGTGACGGCCCGGCAGAGGGCGGCGCGTTCGGGCGAACCCCCCGCCGCTCCCTAGGATTGGCGGCGAATGCCCGAAGGCCCCCCCACCATCGACCCGCTCGGCCTGGGCTTCGACGAGTTCGTCGCGAGCGCCAGGCGTGAGCACGGGCTGACCATCCCCGCCGCCACAGAGGCCTACAAGCGGTTCTTCCGCGAGGGCGCCACCGACCTGCCCGGCGTCGTGCGGCCGCTGGTCTCGCCGGTGACGCGGCGCGTGACGGAGGAGGGCGACGACGGCGTTATCACGAAGTTCGTCACGGCGGTGCCCTCGGCGCCGCCCGTCCCGGGCCGCTGCCTGGGGGCGCCCGCGCTGGCCCAGCTCGACACGCTCGCGGTCGAGTCGGTGCTGATCCCGATGGTCGGCAAGAAGGGCCGGCGGACGTTCACGCTGTGCGTGTCGAGCCAGGTCGGCTGCGCCATGGCGTGCGGGTTCTGCGAGACCGGGCGGATGGGGCTGGTCCGCTCCTTGACGCCCGGCGAGATCGTCTCGCAGTGGTGGACCGCGACGCACACGCTCGCCCACCCCGTCTCCAACATCGTCTTCATGGGCATGGGCGAGCCCATGGACAACCTCGACAACGTCCTGGCCGCCATCGCGGCGCTCACCGACCACCACGGGGCCGGGTTCCCCATGAGCAAGATCGTCGTGTCGACGGTCGGTCGGCTCGACGGCATCCGGCGCCTGGCGGAGGTCGTGCGCACGCGCCCGGGTTGGAAGCGGCTGAACCTGGCCCTCTCGCTCAACGCGCCCAACGACTGCGTGCGCTCCGAGCTCATGCCCGTCAACCGCCGGTGGGGCATGGGCGACCTGCGGGGCGAGCTGCTCGCCTGGCCCCGGTTCGGCGGCGCCAAGCTGTGCTTCGAGTACGTGCTGATCCCCGGCGTGAACGACGCGCCCGGGCACGCCGCCGAGGTCGCGGCGTTCGTCGAGCCCTTCCGCACGCCGGACGGGCGGCGCACGGCGATGGTGAACGTGATCCCGTACAACCCGCGGCGCGACTCGCCCTGGCCGGCGCCGGGCGAGGAGCAGGTCGAGCGCTTCGTCGAGGCCGTCGCCGCCCATGGGACCTTCGTGACCCGACGCCGAACCAAGGGACGGACGCTGATGGGCGCGTGCGGTCAGCTCGGGGACGAGCGGATCCGGCGGCGCCGGCTGGTGGAGCAGGGCGCCTGACCCGGACCGAGCGAGTGCCGACCGCGACCCGCGAATCCCCGCATGAGCCACCCGGACGCCGCCGGGCGGCGCGCATCGCGCTGGCGGTGGCCTACGCCCTGGCGACGCTCGCGTCCCTGGTTTACACGAACCTGCTGCGAACCCTGCCCGCGCCCGAGCGGGGCAAGCACGCCGTCGAGGTGGGCCCGGCCCGCGCGGGGACGTTCGGGGTCGAAGCGCCCGTGACCGTGTACGCCTGGGACACGGGCACGCCCCGCGAGGGGCGGGCGCCGGTGCTGCTCCTGCACGGCTCGCCCGGCGCCGCCAGCGACTGGGCCCGCCTCACCACCCACCTCCCCGATCGCCGCGTGATCGCGCCGGACCTGATGGGCTTCGGCGACACGATCCGCGACCTCCCCGACGACCTCTCCATCGAGGCCCAGGCCAGGATGCTCGCGTCGTTCCTCGACACGCTGGGCGTGGGGCGGGCCCACGTGGTGGGCTGGTCGTACGGCGGGGGCGCCGCCGCCTGGCTCGCGGCCCACGACCCGGAGCGCATCGCCAGCCTCACGCTCATGGGCTCGATCGGGACGCAGGAGCACGAGGGCTCGGGCAACTACTACTTCGAGCAGTTCAAGTACGCCGTGGGCGTCGCCAGCCTGGGCGCCATGGAGCTCATCCCCCACTTCGGGGCCCTGGGGAGCGCCCGCACGCGGACGCTGTGGCTGGCCACCTTCCGCGACACCGACCTGCGCCGCCTCGCCGACGCGCTGTCCCACATCCGCGCGCCGACGATGGTGCTGCACGGCAATCGCGACGTGCTCGTGCCCCTCCGCAGCGCTGAGGCGGTCAGCCACCTCGTGCCCACCGACCAGCTCGTCGTCATCGACGCCAACCACTTCATCCCCTTCACCGACGCCCCGGGCGCGGGCCGGATCCTGGGCGAGTTCTTCGCCCGGCACGACCGCCCCGGCGTGGCGCCGCGCACCGACCCCGTGTGGCTGGCGCCGCCCGACGACGGGCTGCTCTCCACCCGCGTCGGCGAGCACGTGCGCCTCTCCTGGGGCGTCTGGCTCGTCGGGATCGCCCTCGCCGTCCGGCGGTGGCCCCGGCTCACGCTCGCCGCCGCCGGGCTTCTGGTCGCCTCGCTGGCCCTCGACATGTTCCTGGCGCTGTGCGGGATCATGCTGGGGCTGGGGGTGCCGACGCTGGTCTGCGGCGTGGCGGGCGCGGCGCGGACCGCCCCGCGGCGACTCGATCCCCGGCACGCCGACTGGGCCGTCCGCATCGCCCGCGCGCCCGTCGCCGCCGGATGGCGATCGGCGTTCGTCGCGCCCCTGCGCCGCGGGGCCGACCTCGGGGCACGGGCGCCCGGCCCGGCCCTGCTCGACCGCGTCCAGTTCGTGCTCGCGCGGCTCGCCGGCATCGCCGTGTGGAGCCTGGCGGGCATGGTCGTGGTGCAGACCGCCGGGTGGGCGATGCTCCGCGAGGGCGAAGCCGTGCTCGGCCCGGCGGGCGCCGCCGTCGCCCTGCTCGCCTGCCTGCCGCTGGTGGGGCTCGCCGCCGCCCTGCCCAGCCGCATGGCGCGTCAACGGGCCTGGGCGACGCTGGCCCGCCTCCGGCACCACGAGTGGTGGCCCGGCTGGGTCTTCTACCCGCCCATCGTCGCGTACGTCGCGGTGCTTTCGCGCCGCTTCGGCGGGCTGCCGACCTGCACCTGCGTCAACCCCGGCATCCCGCCCGGCGGGGGCATCGTCAACGAGAGCAAGCACAAGGTCATGGAGGCCGTCGCCGACCACCCCGAGGCCCTGCCCACCGCCATGATCCCCGCGGGGCGGTCCCCCGGCGAACGGGCCGCCCAGGCCGCCGCCCTCATGGCCCACCTCCCGCGGCTCCGCCCGCCCGTCATCGTCAAGCCCGACTCGGCGCAGCGCGGCTTCGGCGTGCGGCTGATCGAGAGCGCCGGCGAGCTCCCCGCCTACTTCGCGGGCATGACCCGCGACGCCGTGCTCCAGCCCTACCACCCCGGCCCCTGCGAAGCGGGCATCCTCTGGGCCCGCACGCCGGGCGCCCGCTCCGGGCGCATCTTCTCCATCACCCGCAAGGACTTCCAGCATCTGGTCGGCGACGGACGGCGCACCGTCGAGGAACTGCTCCACGCCCACCCGCGCTTCCGCTGCCAGGCCGACGTCTTCGCCGTCCGCTTCGAGGGCGACCTGGCCCGCGTCCCGGCCCTGGGCGAGCGCGTGCGCCTGGCGATCGCCGGCAACCACGCCCAGGGCACCCTCTTCCGCGACGGCGCCGACCTCATCAGCCCCGACCTCGAGCGCGCCATCGACCGGGTCTGCGCCTCCTTCCGCGGGGGCGGGGTCCCGGGCTCGCTGGACTACTCGCGCCTGGACGTTCGCTACACGAGCGACGAGGCCCTGCGGCGCGGCGAGGGCTTTGCCATCGTGGAGATGAACGGGCTCTTCGGCGAGTCGACCAACATCTACGACCCGCGCCGGAGCGTGCTCTGGGCCTGGCACACGCTGGCGCGCCAGTGGCGCACGATCTTCGAGCTGGGCGCCGAGCGCCGCGCCGCCGGCGTGGAGCCCATGCGCTGGCGCGAGTTCATCGCCCTGCTGCGGGCCCACTACCGCGACCGCCCCGGGCCCAGCGTCTCGTCCTGATCACGCCGCCAGGCGGTTCAGGTACGTGGTGATCTGATCGAGCACCGACCGGTCCGCCGGCGGTTCGACCGCGACCGCCCGCAGCAGCGCCGCCGCCGACGCCTGCTTGACCGGGAAGCAGTGGCTCATCACCCGCTCCCCGCCGTCGCCGAGGATGTACAGCACCGCCTGCCCGAGGGCGTCGGCGTCGGCGTGGATCTGGATCCTCTGCCCGGACACCACCAGGTCCAGCGGGCCGTTGCCGCTCCGCAGCGACAGGTCCTCCACCCCCCGGTCGAGCGCCGCGATGAGGCGTGTCTGCACCCGCTCGGCGAGGGCCTCCAGGTCCGAGATGGGCGTGGCGCCGGGGAACACCGAGCACGTCAGCCGATACTCCTGCGTCGCCAGCCGCATCAGTTCCGCCGCCTGTTCGGCCTGCAGCCCCAGCTCACGCCCCAGCCCGGGGATGGCCGGCGACTCCGCGCCGCCCGACAGGTCGAGCCCGCCGACGAAGTGCGCGATGCGGTGCAGCCTGCCGATGGACCCCGCGATCTTCCCGCTCTTGGGCGCCGTGTGGTGCCGGACCATGGGCTTGGTGAGGACCTCCGGCAGCCGCCAGCGGGCCGCCAGGGCCGACATCACGTCCACGTGCGTGAACGGCAGCGCGAGGGTCTCGCGCTCGAAGAGCACCTGCGGGCCCGGGGCGTCGCGGAGCAGGCCCGCATAGACCCCGCGCCCGACCAGCGCGGGCATCAGCTGGATCCCGGCGTCCTGCATCAGCCCCACGACGAAGGCCTCGCTGGTCAGTTCCGCCAGCGTCAGCCGCGCCGCCTCCGCCGCCAGGCACGCCCGGAGCACCGACTGTCCCCACACCCGCCCGGACAGGTCGCCCCCCTCGGGGTCCGCCGCCGACCGGCACAGGTAGAACCCGATCGCGATCGACTTGATCCGCTCCAGCCCCAGCAGCACGCACGCCCGATCCAGGCTCGTCACCGGCTGCCGCTGCGCGAACGCCGCCGAGTTGGCCAGTTTGAGGATCCGCCCCACGATCCCCGCGTCGGTCCGGATCACCCTCGCGTAGTCCGTCAGCGCCGCGTCCGACTGCGCGGAAAGCTCCAGCACGCGCACCGCCACCCCGGGCTGGGTCCGCAGCCCGATCGACTCGAGCCTGCGGTCCAACGCCGCCAGCATCTGCACCACGTCGGCGGCTGAGAGTTCGGCGCGTGCCTTCATTCAATCACCACGCACGGGCTGGGGGTGCCACGGTTCCACCATCGGTCCCCGCCGAGCCCCGTGTGAACCGGGCGTGCCTGGCACCCCGGAATAACCCTTAAGGGACGGGCCATGCCGCCGGTCGCCGGCGCCCGTACGGTCCCGGGATGGGTGTCGGCTGCGGGGGACGCGCTGGCGCGGGCCGGCACCCGTTGTCCCCCCAGGTCACAGTCCCCCCGCCCCTCGCCGCCCACCGCTCGCGGCGCCCCGTCCCGCCATGACCACCGATCCCGCCCAGCCCGGCGCCTCCCGTTCGATCCCCTTCCGGGGCAGGCCCGTCGTCGTCCCCGTGGGCAAGCTCTTCGACAAGGAGCCGCCGCGTTCCATCGAGGCCGAGATGGCCCTGCTCGGGGCCGTCATCCTCGACCCGCGGGTGCTCGCCGACGTGCTGCCGATCGTCAAGACGCCGACGGACTTTTACGACGAGCGCCACGAGGCCATCTACCGTGCCGTGATCGACCTGTACGACAAGAAGCTGGGCGAGCGCCTCGACGTGATCGCGGTCGCCGACCTTCTCCGCGACCGCAACGCCCTCGACGAGGTGGGCGGGCTCAACTACATCGGCGAGCTGGTCCAGAGCGTTCCCACGTCGGTCACGGCGCCGCACTACGCCTCGATCGTCGCCGAGAAGGCCCGCCTGCGCCGCCTGATCGACGCCGCCGGACGCATCCTCTACGACGCCTACCACGTGGGCGACGCCGGTCCCAACGGCCCGCGCGAGGTGATCGAGAAGGCCGAGATGGCCGTCTTCGACATCGCCAAGGAGTCGGACACCAGCGACCCGCAGAAGCTCAAGGACCTGCTCGACCTCGAGATGACCCGCCTCGAGGCCGCCGAGTTCGACGGAGCGGGCGCCACGGGCCTGAAGAGCGGCTACCCGGACCTGGACGGGCTCCTCCGCGGGCTCCAGAAGGGCGAGATGATCGTGGTCGCCGCCCGCCCCTCCATGGGCAAGACCGCCCTGGCCCTCAACCTCGCCGAGCAGGTCGCCTTCCGCGGGCTGGTCCCCGAGCAGCGCCGACCGGGCGACACCGACGGGCTCATCCCGGTGCTCGTCTTCAGCATGGAGATGTCCAAGTCGGCGGTCGTGCAGCGGCTCCTCTCCGCCGTCTCGGGCGTCAACTCGCAGAAGATCCGCACCGGGCACGGGCTCTCGCAGGACGAGTACAAGCGCCTCATGCTCGCCGCCGACGACCTCAAGGAGGCCCCCGTCTACATCGACGACTCGCCCGACATGACCATCGTGCAGCTGCGCTCTCGGGCGCGGCGGATGCGCGACCGCAACCAGATCCAGATGGTCGTCATCGACTACCTCCAGCTCATCACCGCCCCCGGCGCCAGCCGCGACAGCCGACAGGTCGAGGTCGCCGCCATCAGCCGCGGCGTCAAGGCCCTGGCCCGCGAGCTGGAGATCCCCGTCGTCGTCCTCTCCCAGCTCAACCGCGCCAGCGAGCAGCGCGAGGGCAACCGCCCCCGCATGAGCGACCTCCGCGAGTCCGGCTCCATCGAGCAGGACGCCGACGTCATCATGCTCCTGCACCGCGAGGACTATTACCACCGGCACGATCCCGACTGGGCGAACGACCCCGAGAACCAGGAGAAGATCGGCGTCGCCGAGGTCATCGTCGCCAAGCAGCGCAACGGGCCCACCGGCTCGGTCAGGCTCGTCTGGGACGCCGACGTCACACGCTTCCGAAACCACTCCGGGCACCGACCGCCCGGCGGCTACAACGACCCCGGCCCCGGCTTCGGCGGCCCACCCACCAACGGACGCGACTACCCACGCAACCCCGGCGCGCCGGGCCCGCCCGCCGACCATGACGGCCTGCTCTAACAACCATGTTTCGTGCGCGGCGAGTCTCACGCTGAAACAGCAACCTGCGTTATGGGACCGGCAGGCGACGATACATTGTTCCCCGCGCATGCTGTCCACAGGTTCTCCACAATTGGAATAGAGCACTGAGCCAAGCTTGTCGGGGGGGAGGGGACGGGTACGCTGGATTGCGCTTTTTCTCCCGGCGGAGGGTCGAATGAGCGCCGCTCGGTCGATCATCGGGTTCGTGGCAGGGGTTGGCGTAATTCTCGGCGTCGCCGTTGTAACGTTGTGGCGCCGACCGGCATCGCTCGCCATTCAGGATGTTGTCGACGTCGGGATGGTGTTGCCGATGGTTGCCGTGACCGTGCCCGTCCCCATTCGGAATCAGCACCCATTGCGGTCGGCCACTCTCAAGGAACTCTCGTCGAGTTGCCAGTGCACGCTCGTGGATTCTGGGCCACGCGTAATCAGGCCCTGGTCAAGCGAGACCCTCGACGTCGTGGTCAAGCCCGGAAAGCACGAGCGAATCGTCGAGGCCCAGATCTTCCTGACGCTGGACGACGGCTACACCTCACGCTTGATCGTGCGAGGGAAGGTCCTTTCGCCGTTCGAGGGGTGGCCCGACCGGGCGGCGGTGGCATTGGAAGGCGGCGCGGCGCTCCTGGCCGTCGACCCCAGGTTCCTCGACCTGGTCGCGGGCGGGGTTTGTCATATCCCGGGGCGGGATGCGCCGATCCGGGTGATCGTGGACCGCGACCGCCGGCGGCTGGTCATTGTTGGGGATGTGGCGATCCCAACGGACGGCACCGCGGAACTGGTGCTGAGTCTCCTCACGCCCGAGTCGGCGACCTGGTCCGGGTGGATCATCGGCCATGACGGAGCATTGGAGTTGACCCCCTCGAAAGGAGATTCGCGATGAGATCGGTCTTGATGGGTGTGTCGGCGGGTTTGGCGCTGTGGGCCGGTGGCAGCCTGCTGGCGGACACGAGCGAGCCGTGCGGGCGCAACCAGTGCTGCAACCGGCAGACCGGATGTGGTTTTGTCATCTGCGGGCTTGCCGGGTCGACCTGCAACTGCTGCTTCTGCGGGTCGGGAGCGATCGCGCCCTTTGTCTGTTGCGCAACGTCCATCGTGCCGATGATCAACTGCACGACCTGCTGCCTGGGCGCGGCGCCTCCCGGCGGAGGCGGTGGAGGGGGTGGGGATTGAGCCCACGCCAGGGAATCGGAGGGGCGGTCGCGGTGGCCCCGGAGCGCGATCGCCCGCGGCGCCGCCTCTCGACGGGATGGCTGCAATGGGCGTTCGTGGTCGCGGCCCTCTCCTTCGCCGCATGGCACGGGGTTCGGGCGTTGACCCCGTCGCGCCGAGTTGACGCCTTCACTCGGGGCGTCGCGTTGGAAGCACAGCGCATGCGCGAGCTTCGGGCGGCGCGGATCGCGCGCTTGACCTTCATCCCGGCCGACGATCGGGGTCGGGTTGACGCCGCCCTTCAAGCCGGTCTCAGCGACCCGCACCGCCTCCTCACCGACGCGTCGCGCGACGCCCTGCTGCGGACGCTCGGAGACCACCTGGCCGCGCGAGCGGCGGAGAGCCCCGCGGAGTATCTGGCTCTTGCGGACCGAGAGAAGACCAGGTGGATCGGGCCCGACGACTCGGACGACATCTGGAGATTGCCGCTGTTCTACCACGAACGCGTGACCGGGCGTGTTCCCAGCCGCACAGAGGCCCGAGAGGCGCTGAAAGCGATGCTCGAGCTCGCGTGGGCCGAGTATGGCGTCCGGATCAAGGGCGTGGGCGTGGGAGACTGGGGCACGTCGATCCACGTCGGGCAAACCCGCGAGCAGAACACGTCGCTCGTGGTCGCCTTTCCCGCCGTCGAACTCGATTCGTATTGGGACGCGACGGCGACCGTCGGGGATCTGCGTTACCGCGTGCCGCGGAGGAGCTACGCCGACGTGCTCCGCGACAACGGATCGGTCGTCTACGCGATCGCCACGACGGTGGCGGAGTCCGAGCGCGGCGTGCGTTACCCGCTCGTGTCGCGCTGGTACTGGGATCCCCAGCTGCACACCTGGCACTGCTCGTCGTTCGCGATGAAGAACGTGGCGGCCCACATCATGTGGTATTGACGCGGGAGAACGCCATGGCGGCGCTCGGACCGCATGAAACATCAACGAGGTCAGGCCCAATCCATCGGGGCTTCACGCTCGTCGAGCTCCTCGTCTGCATCAGCGTCATCGCCGTGCTGATCGCGCTCACCCTGCCCGCGCTGGGCGATGCCCGACGGTCGGCCCAGTCCACCTCGTGCCTCTCGACGCTCTCGGGCCTGCTCAAGGGGGCCAGTCTCTTCGCGGGCGACTACAAGGGAAACTGCCCCAACGTCTTCCTCCGCAAGGAGATGGTCTTCGGCGAGAACCTCGCGAACTTCTCGACCGCCACGACGACCACCGGGCTCGCGTATCTGGGCCAGTTCAGCGCCTGGCAGGGCGCGCTGATCGGCTATATCTGGGAGGAGGGCGACCCCATGGCCGCCTGGGCCTGCCCCACCGTGGCCCGGGCCATGGGAGATCTCACTCAAGCGCACAACCCGGCGGCGGCGGGGATGTTCAGCTATCTCTACTCCACCGCCCTCATCACCGACGCCCGACTGTGGGACCCCGCCGCGCCCGAGCGGCGCCTCCGCTCCGAGGACCGGGAGTTCCGCCGGTTCGTCGGCATGTCAGACGTTCTGCACCCGACGCGCAAGGCGATGTTCGCGGAGGTCGCCGACCATCACGGGCGCGAGCCCAGACTCCTGACCGACGCGGCGTGTGCCCGCGCAAACGCCGCCTTCGTCGATGGACACGCCGAGCGGCTGCTCCTCGCGGGCGTCGAGCCCTCGCTGGAGTACAGCTTCAACCTCGCGTGGCATTCGCCCATGCGCCCCACAACGACGGCCGTGCCCTTCAACGCCCCCGCGTGGGGCTGCCGCGGCGTCGACGTGAACCGCTGACCGGCCCCCGCCCTTCAAGACCGACGGCCTGCTCTCACCACTGCCCCGTCGCCCGCAGCAGGTCGGCCCGGGCGATCCAGTAGTCGCGCAGGCTTTCGATCTCCTGCCGCCGCGCCGTCACGAGTTCGCGCTGGGCCGAGAGCAGCGTCGCCGCGTCCACCGTCCCCGCGTTGAAGCGGTCCAGCGAGAGCTCGACGATGCGCTCGTGCATGGGGATGAGGGCGTCGCGGCAGGCCTCGCCCACGAGCCGGGCCGTCGCCATCCGCGCATGGGCATCGATCACTTGGGAGCGGATCGCCAGCTCCAGCTCCGCCGCGCGGGCCTTTTCCCCCGGCCCATCGCTCGCCGCCTGCTCGCGCCGGGAGCGCAGGTCGGCGCGGTCGCGCAGGGCCGACGCGATCGCCTGCTCCAGGCGCGGGTCCAGCCTCGGCGGCGGGAGCGCGGGCGGGCCCGGGCTCGGAGTCCAGGCGGGGGCCCCCGCGGCGAAGCCCATCAGGAGCTCCAGCTCGCGCTGGTGGCTTGCGACCTCGGTCTGAAGGCGCACCAGCTCCAGCCGCGCCCGCTGGGCCGCGGCCCGCTCTCCCGCGTGGTCCGCCACCGCCGCGTCCATCCGCGAGAGGGCCGTCGCGGCCTGGAACGAGCGGACGTGCGTCGAATGCAGGTCCAGCGCCCGGGCCGCCGCCTGCAGGCGCAGGGATGCGACGCGCACGCGGTGGGCGAGCGCGCCGACTGCGTCGCGGGCCTCCCACCCCGCCCCGGCGGCCGCGAGCGTCTCCACCACCTCCGCCAGCCGACGCTCAGGCCAGGCCGCGTTCCCGTCCGGCGTCCAGCGCGACGCCACGCGCGACGCCGACACGCCCAGCCCGCCCAGGGCCCACCACAACTCCCCGTTGCGGGCCAAGGCCGCGGCGACCACGGCGTCGGCGCTCCCCCCCAGCGCCAACGCCGCCAGCCCGCCCTGCCTCAACTGCACGCGCCCCGCCTCATCGAGCGCGCGCGGGTCGGGGGCCGGCGGCGGCGCCTCCACGGCGGGCTCCGGCTCCGAGACCGCCGGCGCCGCCATCGGCGCCTCCTCCGGCGCGGGCTCCTCGACGACCGCCTCCTCCACGGGGAGCTCGACCACGATCGGCTCGGTCGACGGCGCCACCCCCGCCCGCTCCACGATCGCCGCTTCCACGCGCCGCTCGGGCGTCATCGCCCCGGGCGATGCGCACCCCAGCGCCCATGCGCACCCGCCCGCCGCCGCCATGATCCCTCTGAACGCGCCCAAGGTACCCTCGCCCCCCCCGCAACGCTAACCGACGTTCGCGCCCCCGGCAAGGCCCGTGCGGACCGTCGACGCCCCGCGAGCCGATACCATCGATCGATGCCCGAGCCCACCCCGTCGCCCCAGGCCGCCCCGCCCCCGGAGGTCGACGCCTCTCTCTACCTGCACCCCCAGACCCTGGCGCGCCTGGGCTCTTTCGAGCTCCGGGCCAAGATGATCGTCGAGGGCGTCTCCAGCGGGCACCACCGCTCCCCCTTCCAGGGCTACTCCGTCGAGTTCGCACAGCACCGCCCCTACGTCCCCGGCGACGACCTGCGGCACCTGGACTGGAAGGTCTACGGCAAGAGCGACCGCCTCCAGCTCAAGCAGTACCAGCAGGAGACCAGCCTCGACCTCACCGCCATGGTCGACGTCTCCGGCTCCATGTTCTACGGCTCGCGGCTCTTCGAGGAGGCCTCGGGCGTGGGGCGCAAGACCAGCCTCGACGAGCGCACCCAGTGGAGCAAGTTCGACCACGCCACCGCCCTGGCCGCGGCCCTGGCCTACGTCACCCTCCGCCAGGGCGACCGCGCCGGGCTGGTGATCTTCGCCGACGCCGTGCGGGCCATGGTCAAGCGCTCCAGCAGCCAGGGCACCTGGCGCCAGATCATCGGGGCCCTGTCCACGCACCCGCTCGACCCCGGGAACGTGGGGCGCCCCACCGACCTCCGCCGCGCCGTCGATGAGACCCTGGGCAAGGTCACCAACCGCGGCCTGGTGGCCCTGATCACCGACGGCTTCTTCGGGCTCGACCAGTTGCGGGCGGGCCTGGCCCGCATCAAGCACGCCGGGCACGACCTGATCCTCTTCCAGGTCATGGACCGGGCCGAGCTGGAGTTCGACTTCGCCGACGTGGCCCCCTTCGAGGGGCTGGAGCGCGAGTCCCGCCTGCGGGTCGACCCGCGGGCCGTCCGCGACCGCTACCTCGAGCTCGTGCGGACCCACGTCGCCGACTGCGAGAGGGCGGCCCGCTCCTTCGGGTTCGACTACCAGTTCGTCAACACGCACGACTGGCTGGGCCCGCCCCTGGCCGCCTTCGTCGCGCGGCGCAACGCCCGCATCAAGCGATCCAAGTACGGCTGAACCGGATGGCCCTCTCCTTCCTCAACCCGGGGCTCTTCCTCGCCGGCGCGGCGTGCATCGCCGTCCCCATCCTCATCCACTTCTTCATGCGCCGCCGGCGAACGCCCATCCGCTGGGGCGCCATGCGCTTCCTCCTCGAGGCCTACCGCCAGCAGCGCCGACGCATCCGCTTCGAGCAGGTCCTGCTCCTGGCCCTGCGCTGCCTGCTCCTGGCCCTCATCGCCGGGGCCGTCGGCAAGCCCGCCCTCGACGCCCGGGGCGCCCACGCCCGCACCGGGCCCACCACGCTCTACCTGCTCATCGACAACAGCCTGACCGCCTCCGCGCAAAGCCCCGACGGCGCCCGCGCCCTGGACCGCCACCTCGACGGCGCCCGATCGCTCGTCGCCCGACTCGACCCGGCCCGGGGCGACCGCGTCGCCGTCCTGGCCCTGGCGGCGCCGCCCGAGTCGATCGTGCTGCCCCCGTCGCCCGACCTGGCCTCCGTGCGGGGCGTGCTCGATCGCATCGGGCCCAGCGAGAGCGCGGCGGACCTCCCGGGCGCCGCCGCCATCGTGCGCGACCAGATCGCCTCGGTCCCGGACGACCAGGGCGTCACCGTCGCCGTGCTCTCCGACTTCCGCGCCGGGTCCGCCGACCCGCAGCGCCCGCTGGCGGCCCTGGTCTCGGGCGCCGGGCCAAGGCCCCGGATCCTGGCGGGGCGCCCCGCGTCAGAGGGGCTGACCAACCTCACCGTGCTCGGCGCCGAACCGCTGACCCCCGTTCTGCTGCGGACCGGGGCCGCGTCGAGCCCCGTGCGCGTGACGGTTCGGCGTGACGGCGAGGGCGTCGGCGCCGCCCAGACCTCCGCCGTCCGCGTCCGTCTCTCGCGCCCGGGCGCCGAGTCGCCCCCGTTCGCCGCCTCCATCCGCTGGACGCCCGGGCAGACCCAGGCCTCGATCCCGGTGCAGGCCGAGATGCCCAGGGCCGAGGCCGGCGCCATCGACGAACTGGTGGTCCGTGCGAGCGTCGACCAGGACGCCATCGCCGGCGACAACGACCTCTTCCGGCGCGTCGTCGTCCGCGAGTCGATCACCGCGGCGATCGTCGCGCCCCGCGACCCCGCCGCCTCGGGCGCGGCCCGGTACGGGCCGGCGGAGTGGGTCACGCTCGCCCTCGAACCGACCTCCCAGAGCCGCTGGGCCGCCGACGCCCCCGCCTCCGAGGTCAAGACCCGGCGCATCGACCCCGGGCTGCTCGACGGCGCCGCCCTCGCCGGCGCCGACGCCGCCTTCGTCCTCGCCCCCGACCTCGTCCCCGCCCCGGGGTGGGAGCGCCTCCGCCGCTTCGTCGACGCGGGCGGCCTCGTGGTGGTCTTCCCGGCGCTCGCCGCCGAGCCCCACCAGTGGACGCCCGCGTTCGTTGAGGCCTTCGCCCTCCCCTGGACCATCGCCCCGGACACGCGTCCCTTCGACACGCCGGCGCCCCTCCTGCTCGACGCCGCGACCGTCAATGCCTCACCCCTGGCGCGCCTCGCGGCGGAACTCCCCGACCTGGTCCGCCCCGTCACCGTCCGCCGCGCCGTCGCGATCGGGCCGCCCGACGCCCTCGACCGCTCCCTCTCGATCGAGCCCGGGCTCCCACTGCTGGCGCTCGACGCGCCCGCGTCGCGGGTCGGCGACGGGGCGCCCCGGGCCTCGCGCGGGCTGGTGGCGCTCCTGGCCGTCGCGCCCGACCTCTCCTGGAGCGACCTGCCCGCCATGCCCCTCATGGTGCCGCTCATGCAGGAACTGCTGCGCCAGGGCGTGGGACGATCGGCGGGCGCCGCCCACGCCGTCGCCGGCGCCGTCCCCGCGCTCCCGCCCGGGGCCTCAACCCTCCGCGCCATCGATGGCCCCGCCGCGGGCGCCGAGATGCCGACCTTCGCCGGCGGCGTCGCGCTGACGCGCGCGGGGGTCTACCGGGTCGCCGACGAGCGTGGCGTGTCGCAGGGGCTGGTCACGGTCGACGCCGATCCGGGCGCCGGGCTCGTCGAGCCGCGCACGGATCAGGAGATCGCCCCGTGGCTCGCGGGCCTGGGGTCGCCCCCCGAGTGGATGGGGGGCGACACCGCGGCGCCGTCGTCTTCGTCCGCGGCGGCGGGCGATCCCCGTCGTGGCCGCGCCTGGAGCCTCTGGCTCTTCCTCGCCGCCGCCGCAGTCGCGCTCCTCGAACTGGCCCTGGCCCGCCTCTTCAGCCACGCCCCCGCGGCCCGTCGCGCGGGCGTGCCGACCACGCCCGCGGGGGTGGCCGCGTGAGGTCCATCCTCTTCAAGGTCTTCGCCCTCGGCCGCTTCTCGCCGGACGACCCCCACGTCCGCTTCGCCTTCGCCTGGCCCATCCCCGCCTGGGGCTGGCTGCTCATCGCGCTGGCCGCCGCCCTGGTCGCCGCGTGGAGCTACTGGCGGCTCGACGGGTCCCGCTGGGCCCGCGCCGTCCTCGCGTCCCTGCGCGCGCTGGCGATCCTGCTGCTGGTCGCCCTCCTCGCCGGGCCCGAACTGGTGCGCCAGGAAGAGCGCACCGAGCGCGACTGGGTCGTGGTGCTCGTCGACCGCTCCGCCTCGATGCAGGTCGGCGACGGGCCCGATCGCGACACCCGCGACGAGCAGGCCCGCCGGATCCTCGGCGCCACCGGGCCCATGTGGCGCGACCTGGCCCGCGAGCGCAACGTCCTCTGGCTGGGGTTCGACCACGGCGCGTACGACCTCAAGGCATCGGCGACGGGCGCCCCCGTCGAACTGGCGCCCCCCGAGGGCATGCGCACGGACCTGGCCCAGGCCCTGGAACAGGCCCTGCGCCGCGTCGCCGCCCGTCCCGTCGCGGGCATCGTCGTCCTGAGCGACGGCCGCACGGCCCAGCCGATCGCGCGGGGCACGCTCAAGCGGCTGCAGGCCGACCGCGTCCCGGTGTTCGTGGTGCCGCTGGGCAGCCCCGACCCGCCCTTCGACCGGGCCGTGCGCACGGTCGAGGCTCCATCCGCCGCGTTCACGGGCGACGTGGTGCCGGTCACGGTCACGGTCGAGCGCACGGGCCCGGAGCGGGGCTCCGGGGCGCGCGTCGAGCTCCTGGACGAGGGCGGGCGCGTGCTCGACGAGCGCCCGCTCGCCGACGACCCATCGTCGGAGGGCGCGCGCACGGACCGGGTGACGCTCACGGCCCGCCCCGACAAGCCGGGCCCGCAGACCTGGAGCGTGCGCCTCGCCGCGCCCGAGCCCGACCTCTCCGCCGACAACGATCTCAAGGTCTTCTCGATCGAACTGGTCGACCGCCCGATCCGCGTGGCGTACCTGGACGGCTACCCGCGCTGGGAGTACCGCTACCTCAAGAACCTGCTGGTGCGCGAGGGCACGCTCCGATCCGCCGTGCTCCTGCTCGCCCCCGACCGGCGCTTCATCCAGGAGGGCACGGACCCGATCGTGGCGCTGCCGCGCTCGGCGGAGGAGTGGGCGGCGTTCGACGTGGTCATCATGGGCGACCTTCGCCCGAGCCAGTTGAGCCCGGAGCAGCTCGAAGCGCTCAAGCAGGCGGTGGCGACGCGGGGGACTGGGCTCTTGTGGGTGGGCGGGCCGCAATCGACGCCCATGCGCTGGGGCCCCACGCCCCTGGCCGACCTGCTCCCCATGACCCTGGACGACACCGAGTCCGGGCTGTCGGGCGTGCGGCCCTGGCCCGTGCCGGTGCTGGTCCGCCCCACGCCCGCGGCGGAGCGGCTGGCCCTGATGCGCCTGGGCGGGCCCGACTCGCCCGGGTGGCCCGAGGTGCTCGCCGACCCAACCATGGGCTGGACGCTCCTGCGCTGGGCCCAGCGGATCGACCCCGCGGTGATCAAGCCCGCGGTCGAGACCCTCGCCGTCGCGTCGGCCCCGAGCGCGGGCGAGGCCCCGATCGTGCTGGCGATGCGGTACGGCGCGGGGCGCGTGGTCTACGTGGGCACCGACGAGATCTGGCGCTGGCGCTACGGGCAGGGCGAGACGCTCCCCGAGCGGTTCTACCTCCCGCTGGTCCGGCTGCTGGCCCGCGAGAGCATCGGGCGGCTCGGGCGCCCGGCCCTGCTGGAGACCTCGCCGCGACTGGCGGTGGTCGACCAGCCCGTGCGCGTCACGGTGACGCTCCTGGACCAGGCCCTGCTGCGGGCGGCGCCCCGCAACGTGAGCGTGCGGGTCGCGCCCGCCCAGGCCTCGCGCTCGGGCCCCAGCGCGGTGGACCTGACGCTCGTCCCCCTGGCGGGGGCGGGCCCCGCGGTCTTCGAGGCGTCGTTCATCCCCTCCGAGCCGGGGCGGTACACGCTCGCCGCCATCGACGCGCTGCTCGCCGACCTCAACCTGTCGGCGGACCTGGACGTCTCGCCCCCCGACGACGAGCGGCGTTTCGCCCACGCCGACCACGCCCTGCTGGCGGGCCTGGCCGACCAGACACAGGGGCGCGTCCTCGCCGAGGCGGAGGTCGCGCTGCTGGGGCAGGCCGACGCGGGGCTGGTGCCGATCCGGCACCTTCGCCTGCTGGGCGCGCCCGAGGTCGAGACGTTGTGGGACCGCCCGATCGTGCTCGCGGCGCTGGTGCTGCTGCTGTCGGCCGAGTGGGCGGGTCGCCGCCTGATCAAACTGGTCTAGGCAACCCAGCCGGCGTGTAACACGGGGCGGACCCCGCATCGGACGCGGAACGGCACGCTCGTTCACCGCGTAAAGTCCAAGGACCGATGTCAGGAACGGGCCGTCCCGCCCGGCGGGGGGCCAACCCGATGACCACCCCACCGCCCATCGGCGCCCCGCCCGGACCACGCCCACCCATCGAGCGCGGGTTGCGGTCGCTGCGGGCCGCCGTGCGTTTCACGCTCCTCACCCAACGGGCCATGGCCCTGGCGTGGGGGGTGCTGCTGGCGTCGGCGGGCCTGGGCGCGCTCGACTACCTGCTCCGCCTTCCGACGCCCCTGCGGGCGTGCCTGTTGGCGATCGGGCTGGTGACGCTGTCGGCCCTGGCGTGGCGGCGGCTGGTGCCGGTGCTGCGGTTCTCGCCCAGTCTCACGACGCTGGCCCTCCGCCTGGAGCGGACCGCCGCGGGGCGGGCCGCCGGACTCCCCGACCGCCTGGCCTCGGCGGTCGAGCTGACGGGCGACCCGCGTCCCGGGGCCGCGGCGACCGTGGAGGAGGCGGGGCCGCGCTTCCAGCGCGCGTTCGCCCGGGCCTCGCACCAGGCGATCGACCGAAGCCGTCTGCGTCGGGCGGCGGGGCTGGTCGTGGGGTCGGCGGTGCTGATCACGGGCGCGTTCATGGCCTGGCCCCTGTCGAGCACCGTCGCGACGCGGCGGGTGCTCACGCCCTGGGCCGGCGCCGACTACCCGAAGCGCACGCGCCTGGCGGACGTGACGGCCCTGGTGGCGCACCCGCGGGGGCAGGCCCTGCCGCTGCGGGCCATCGTCAGCACGAGCGCGGACGTGCGCGACGATGTCCGCGTGTACTTCCGCGTGCTGCGCGGGCAGGCCCCGGGCCCGTGGCGCACGATGCTCCTCAACGCGCAGGGCGCCGCCGGCTCGGCGCACCTGGCCGCGGCCCACCTCCCGCCCCGCCTCGAGGGCACGCTCTTCGAGGGGCTGGTCGAGCCCGCCGCCGACGCGGGCGAGGGCGAGGTGGCGCTGGAGTACTGGTTCCAGGCGGACGACAACCGGACGGAAGTCGGGCGGGTGATCCTGGCGTCCCCCCCGGCGCTGGCGTCGGCGGAGGTGGAGGTCGCGCCCCCGCCCTACGCCGCGCCCTTCCTGGCGCCCGGTCGCGAGCCGGTGATCGGAGCGCGCCCGCTCTCGGTCTTCTCCAACGAGCGCGCCGTGGTCGGGCCGATCCTCGCGGGCTCGCGGCTGACGCTGAGGCTGGACCTCTCCAAGGACGTTCCGGTGCCGTCGGGCGACAGCCTCGACGCGGCCCTGTTCCTCGCGACGACGTTCCCGGGTGACCTGCCCGCGGACTTCGCCGCCGAGCACGCGGGGCGCCGCTGGACCCTCTCGTTCACGCTCGATCGCTCCATGAGCCTGCCCGTGGTGCTGGTGGACGAGTACGGGATCCGGTCCGACGACCGCACGAGCTTCCGCTTCGAGGCGGTGCCGGACCAGCCCCCCACCGCGACGGTCTCGGCGCCGGCCCGCGACCAGAGCGTGCTCGCCACCGCCGTGATCGACGCCCAGGCCGACGCCCGCGACGACGTGGGGCTGGAGCGCCTCGACGTGCTGACGCAGCGTCACCGCCCGGACCCGACCTCGGGCTCGCGCGTGCCCGTGCCCGCCGAGGAACCCGCTTCGGCGGCCCAGGCCACGCCCGACCCACCGTCGCCGACCGCGCCGACGAACCCGGCGACGGGCGCGTCGGTGTCGCTCAGGCTGGAGCTGGCGACGATGGACCTCTCGCCGGGGGACGAGCTGTGGCTGCTGGCCCGGGCCGCCGACACGCACGAGGCCCAGGGGCAGCGGCGCCCGCCGACGGTCAGCCGGCCGCGCCGCCTGCGGATCATCTCGGAGACCGAGCTGGTCGAGCAGTTCCGGGCGGAGCTGGGCGTGGTGCGGCGCGTCGCGGCCCAGTCGGACGCGGACCAGCGCCGGCTCATGCGCGAGCTGGACGAGCCCGCCGCGGAGGGCGAGGCGCTGGAGCGCGACCGGCGCGCGTCGCAGGCCCAGTCCTCGATCGGGCAGCGGCTGGGCCCGGCGCTCCAACTGCTCGAAGAACTCTCCGACCGCCTGGAGCAGAACCGCCTCCGCGACGAGGCGATCGCGGGGATCATCGCCCAGGCCGCGGACTCGCTGTCGCGGGCGGGCGAGGCCTCGGACCGGGCGGCGGGCACGCTGCAGGACGCGGGCGCCTCCCGGCGCGAGGAGGCCACGCGGCGCGACCTCGAGGAGCGCGCCCGGCGCGAGCAGGAGACCGTGCGCGACGAGTTGACCCGCGCCATGGACGTGCTCGACCAGGGCCAGGAGGGGTGGCAGGCCCGGCGCGCGATCGAGCGCCTGATCGAAGATCAGCGGCGGCTGGCCAACCAGACCCGCGAGGCCGCGGAGCAGACCGCCGGTCGCGAGGCCGACGAGCTCAACGACGAGGAGCGTCGCACGCTCGATCGGCTGGCGCAGCAGCAGCAGGACGTGGCCCAGCGGAGCGAGCAGGCGGCGTCGGACCTGCGGTCCGCGGCCGAGCGCACCGCCGAGTCGGACCGGGCGACGTCGGAGTCGCTGAGCCGGGCGGCCAACCAGGCCCAGCAGGCGCAGTTGGCCCGCCAGCAGCGCCAGGCCGCCGAGCAGATCCGCCAGAACCAGCCCGGGCAGGCCCAGCAGCTCCAGCAGCAGTCGCGCCAGACGCTGGAGCAGATGCTCAAGGAGCTCGAGCAGGCCGCGCGACGGCGCGACGAAGTGCTCTCGCGGCAGCTCTCCGACCTGGTCCAGACGCTCGACCGCCTGATCAAGACGCAGGAAGGCGAGATCGCCGGGCTGGCCCGGGCCCTGGGCGGTCAGCCCGCCGAGCCGCCGGACGCGGGGATGCGGGCCCTGCACCGCGACACGCTCGCGATCGCCGAGGAGGTCGAAGCGGGCCCGCGGGAACTGGCGGCGGTGGCGCCGACGATCTCGGCGGCCGGCGACGCCCAGGCGCGGGCGATCGCGCCGCTGCGGGCGAGCCCCGCGGACTTCGCCGCCGCCGACCCGCACGAGCGCGAGAGCCTGCAGCGCCTGGCCCAGGCCCGAGCCGACGCGGAGGAACTGCTCAAGAAGTCGCAGCAGCGCGACCTGCGGCGCCGCCGGGGCGAGTTGGCGGGGGAGTACGCCAAGGCCCTGGACGAGCAGCGGGCGATCATCGCCCAGTGCGAGCCGCTCGCGGGCCGGGAGCTCTCGCGGCGCGACCGCGTCGTCGTGCGGCGGGTGGGTCAGCGGCAGGAGGCGCTCCGTCTCTCGCTCGACGAACTGCGGACGAGGACCTCCGACCTGGCCGAGACCACGGTCTTCCTGTTCGCGCACCGCCGGATCGACGCGGCGTCGCGGTCCGCCTCGGGGCCGCTCGCCGAGGGCGAGGCCCCGCTGTCGGCGCTGCGCGACCAGCGCACCGTCGCCACCATCCTCGCCGGGCTCGTCGAGGCCCTCAAGAACCCCGAGGATGACAACCCCTTCCGGGAGGACGAACAGGGCGGCGGATCGGGCGGCGGAGAGCAGGGGCAGCAGCAGCCACCGCTGGTCCCCGAACTGGCCGAACTCCGCCTGCTGCGCCTCATGCAGGAGGAGGCGGCGGAGCGCACGCGCACGCTGGGCGAGCCCGACGCCCGGGGCGACCCCGCGGAGGTCGCCGCCGTCGCCGCGCTGCAGCGCGAACTGGCCGAGCAGGCCCGGGCGCTGCTGGAGAAGCTGATGCAGGAGCAGGGCGGTCGTCCCGCGGGCCCGCGTCGCCAGGAGCCGGCGCCATGAACACGCTCGCGTTGATCCTCGCGCTCCTGGCGTGGCAGCCCGAGCCGCTGCCGGCCGAGCCGCTCCCGGACCTGGATGAGTTGCTGGGCCTGCCCAAGCAGCGGTCGGAGGCGCCGGCGCCGCGTCCGCTGGACCAGGAGCTGGCGGGGACGTCGCCGGGCGAGCCGTTCGAGCAGGCGGTGGAGCTGATGCGCCGCGCCGCCTCGCGCCTCGACGCCAGCGATCCGGGCCTCCAGACCCAGCGCCTGCAGGAGGAGACGCTCCGCAAGCTCGATCAGATGATCGCCCAGGCCCGCCGCCAGCGCAGGCGCGATCAGCAACAGCAGCAGCAGGACCAGCAGCAGCAGCAGGCCGGGCGGCAGAGCTCGCAGCAGCGGCAGGACGCCCAGGCCAACGCCCAGGGCGCGGGCGAGCAGGCCAGCGCCGGCCCGGGTCGGCAGGACGGGGCCCTGAACCCCGTCGCAGTCGCCGCCGGGGCCGCGTGGGGCAACCTGCCCGAGCACGTCCGCCAGGCGCTGATCCAGGGGCTCAGCGACCGGTACAGCTCGCTGTACCAGCGGCTGACGGAGGAGTATTACAAGCGCCTGGCCGAGGAGCCCAAGCGATGACGCCCACTGCGCGGCACCTGCGATGGCTCGCGCCGCTGGCGCTGGCGGCCCCGGCCCTGGGGCAGGCCCAGCCCGGGCCCGCCGTCGCCCCGGAGCGCGTCGAGCGCCCCGAGGGGGTCGCCCCCAGCGCCCAGAACAACGCGTTGGAGCGCGAGATCACGCCCGAGCTCGACCAGGCGGTCACGCGCGGGCTGGCCGCACTGGCCCGCGTTCAGAACACCGACGGGTCCTTCGGCGACTCGCGCTGGGGGCGCTCCGTCGCCATCACCAGCCTGGCCTGCCTGGCGTTCATGAGCGACGGTCACCTGCCGGGGCGCGGGACCTACGGCGACATCGTCATCCGCGGGCTCGACTTCGTGCTCCAGAACGCCTCCGAGAACGGGCTCGTCGCCGCCGAGAGCGCCAACGGCCCCATGTACGGGCACGGATTCGCCTCGCTCTTCCTGGGCGAGATCTACGGCATGACGCAGGGGCAGGACGAGGCCCGCGACGGGCGGATCCACGAGGCCCTCGTCAAGGCCGTCCGCCTCATCCAGCAGACCCAGAACGACGAGGGCGGCTGGCGCTACAACCCCGTCCCCTACGACGCCGACGTCTCGGTCACCATCTGCCAGATCATGGCCCTGCGCTCCGCCCGCAACGCCGGGCTCGAGGTCCCCAGGGACACCATCGACCGCGCCGTCGAGTACGTGCGCCGATGCCAGAACCCCGACGGCGGGTTCAAGTACCAGCTCTCGGGCGGGCCCAGCGCCTGGCCCCGCTCCGCTGCGGGCGTCGCCACCTTCTATTACGCCGGCATCTACAAGGACGAGGCCATCGACCGCGGCATCGACTACCTCATGACCGCCGCCTTCCCCACCCGCACCGACCCCAACCGGGCCCACTACTTCTATGGGCACTACTACGCCGTCCAGGCCGTCTACCTCGCCGGGGGCGAGCGCTGGGCCCGCTGGTGGCCCGAGATCCGGCGCCAACTCCTCCAGATGCAGAACCCCGACGGCACCTGGCCCGACGCCACCGTGGGCGACGCCTACGGCACCGCCATGGCCCTCATCGTCCTTCAGATGCCCAAGCGCTATCTGCCGATCTTCCAGAAGTGAGCCGCGACACCCCTCGAACTCCTCGGCGCGAGTGGCGGGTGGGCTGGGCCCTGCTCCTGCTCCCCGCCGCCGCCGCCGCCCAGCCCGACCTCTCGTGGCTGATCTACCGCGCCGACCTCACGACGCTCGAGGCGGTCGAGATCCGGCTCGAGGCCCAATCGCTCCACTATCGCGACGCCCGCGGGCAGCGCCGGTCGATCCCGCGCCAGTCCATCGCCGCCATCCTCCGCGTCGACTCGGCCGCCACCTTCCTCGAACACGGGCGGACCGCGCCCCCGCCCGCGCCGCCGCGGCCCACGGTGCCCGTGCCCGAGGAGCCCGGGCCTCCCGCCGACGCCGAGGAGCCGCCTCCCATGGCCTCGCTGATCGCGCTCACCGACGGGCAGGTGTTCCGGGGGCGGCTCTCCCCGCAGGCGCCCTCCCGGGCGGAGACCGCGCTCTGGGACACGCCTCACTTCGGCACGCTCATCCTGCCGCTCGACCGCCTGGCCTGGGTCCGCCTCAACGCCGACGCCGAACTGCCCGACCCCGCGTCGGGCGACGCCCTGCGCCTGTCCAACGGCGACCGGCTCGAGGGCTTCGTGGGGCGGCTCCAGCCCACCGTCGACGTCGAACCCGCCGCGGGAGGCAAGCCGATCGAACTGGCGCCCGCCCAGGTCGCGTCCATCCGGCTGGCGAACCCCGCGGCGGCGTCCACCGCCCCCCGCGTCTGGCTGGGCGACGGCACCATCGCCGACCTGGACCAACTCACCACCGAGCGGGCGGCCCAGGGCGGCGAGGTCTTCGCCGTGCGCCTCCCCTCGGGGCAGGTCGCCGATGTGCCGCCGGATCAGTTGCTCGCGGCGCGGCTGGCATCGGGCGTGCTGCTCCCGCTGGCGCAGCTCGACGCCCGCGCCGAGCCACCCGCCGACCGCCCCTGGACCCCGCCCCTGCGCACGGGCGACCCGTCCCCGCTGGGCCTGGCGGACATCGAGCTGCCGGGCCCGATGAAGGTGTCGTGGACGCTGCCCCGCGGCGCGATTCACCTCTCCCTCACCGCCGAGCTCCCCCTCGACGCCCGCCTCTGGGGCGACGCCACGCTGACGATCGCGCTCGACGGCACCCTGGCCAGCGTCCGCCTCAGCAGCGCCGAGCCCAGCCACGACCTGACCCTCGGCCTCCCCCGCCCCGACCGCGCCGACCGCGTCCTCACCGCGACGCTCGACCAGGGCCGCTTCGGCCCCATCCAGGACCGGGCCACGCTCAAGCGCGCCCTACTGAGCATCGCTCGCTGAGCCGTCGGGCCCGGGCGATCCGCGCGAGGCAGGCCGTGGCCCCTGGGGCCCCTCCGACCGCCGCTCCCTTCCCGCCTGTTCGCGGGGGCGCGTGGTCACCCGCGCGTCCTTCTCATCCCGGATCAGCGACTCGAGCGCTTCCGTGCCGTGGCTCCACGCGCGTGATCGGCCCCCGTGCCTGGTGGCCAGGTCATCGCACCCTTCCGCGCGCCGCGCCACCCGTCCGGGCGCCGAACAGCGCGCGATGTTCAAGTGGAGCCCGAATCAGAGAGCGGCAGCGAAAGGCGAAGGGCGCACGCGCCGACCGGTGAGCAGGCCCGCTCGCGCAGCGATGAAGAGCGCATGTGGCATGGTGCATCCCCTTGTCGATCCTGGCGACCGATGGTCACCGGGCCGTTGCAGGTGTGGAGGGTGCAGGGGCGCTTGACGCCCGGGCGGCCGTATCTATCCCAAGGTCCGCCGGCAGGCCGTAGTACTCGGGATGCTGGTACTTGCCGCGCTCCGGCCCGGTCTTGTCGCGCTCGACCGGCGCGCCGTGCAGGCGCATCCGCGGGTCGTTGCGCACGGCCTCGACGCGCCAGCAGACCTTGGCGCCCGGGACGCCGCCGGCGACGCGGAAGGAGCAAAGAGGCGGGGCGACGCCCGGGCCGGCCCGCTCGCCCGCCGCCAGCGCTTGCTCGCTGATCTCCTCTGCCACGTGCAGCATGGGCATCGGTGCGCCGACCGCGGTCAGGTGGTAACTCGGCGACTTGTTGATCGAGGCGAAGTAGGGGGGCAGGTCCACAGTCGCCTCGCCGGCGGCGCCGAGCGTGACGGTGCCGCGGTAGAAGTTGATGACCTCGGGCGACTCGGCGGCGTAGTGCAGCAGGTACTTGTTCTCGGGGTCGAAGGGGTGGTCGATCTGAAAGGACTTGGTTCCGCTGGCCCCCGTGTTGCCAAGCGAGTACACACCGTACCCCGTGCTGCTCGCGGTTCGCCCGTAGACGCCGAAGTTCGTGCCGGTCGTCGCGGTGGCGTAGCCATAGACGCCGCGGCCCGTGGTGCTGGCGTTGCGCCCGTCCACGCCCGCCACGCCCGAGGTGGTCAGCGCCCAGAGCGCGGTGTCGGCGGAGGAAACCGCGCGAATGCCGCGCCCGCTGGCGTTGTTCTCCACGTACAGCGCGTCGCCGCCGGCCCCGACGAAGTACCCCGCGTAGCCGGTGGAGCTGTTGCTTTGGCCATACACGCCGTAGGTGGTTCCGGAGGCCGTGGTCTCTCCCTTGACGCCGATTCCCCCCGAGCTGCTGCTCTCCCCGTGCACGCCGATCGAGGTGCCGGCGGCGTTCCCCGCCCACCCATGCACGCCCTTGCCAAATGAGCCGCTCGTAAAGCCGCGAACACCAATACCTGAACCGCTCCCCGCATTCGCTTCGCCGACCACGCCGAATCCCTGGGAACTGCTGCTCTTGCCCGACACGCCCACCGTCGAACCCGTGCTGGACAGGGCCTGCCCCTCGACGCCGATCCCGCTGGCGCTGCGGTTGCGCGCGTAGACACCGTAAGTCGTTCCGGTGGTGGCGGTCTGATCGGCGAATACGGCGGTGCCGTCGGTGCTGTCGCTCTGACCCCACAGGCCGACGGTGTCACCGCTGGTGGCGATGGCATGCCCGAAAACTCCGCGTCCGCTGGTGCTGGCGCTGCGACCGTACACGCCATAGGTCGTGCCGCTGGCGGCGGTCTGTTCGCCAAACACGCCAGACCCGGCGGTGCTGTCGCTCTGAGCCCAGAGTCCGAAAGTGCCCCCGCTGGTCGCGCTCGCGCGGGCGAATACGCCAAACCCGCTCGTGCTGGCGTTATCAAAGCGCCCGCCGTAGGTGACGCCGCTGGTCGCCGTTGCGACGCCCGCGACGCCGCGGCCGCTGGTGCTGCTGCTGCGGGCCCAGACGCCGTACGTCGTGCCGGTCTGTCCGCCGGCGTCTCCAACGACGCCGATTCCCTCGGAACTCATGCTCCGTCCCCATACGCCCGTAGCCGAGCCCGTGGTCGATGAGGCGTAGCCACCCACGCCGTTACCGCCTTCGCTATCCGAGCGTCCGAACACGCCCCAGGTCAGCCCCGTAGCGGCGGTCGTTCGTCCCAGGACGCCGTAGGAGTTTCCCGTTGTGGCGTCGTTCGTGCCGCTGATGATGTGGGATGACGGGCTTGTTCCGCTGAGCGTGAGGGGCACGGGGATGGACTGCAGGAACGCCGAGGCGTGCAGCCCGTCCAGAAGGTCCGCGTTCAGGTCCGTGACCAGCGTCGGCGACGACACCGCGAACGGCGCCCCCGCCGACGCGAACGACGGCGCGGCGCTGAACGTGGTCGCCCCCGTGAACGTCTGCGCCACGTTCGTCCGCGCCACCGTCGGCGCCAGCCGACCGTCCGGCAGCGTCCCCCCGGTCAGGTTGGCCGCGTTCTGGTAGAACGCCGCCGACTGCCCGTTGAGTTGCGTGGCGTTGGCCGCGCTGCCCGCGGTTCCCGCGCTGAGCGCGTACGCCGCGTTCGGCGACGCCGTCAACGCCTGCCGCGGCGCGAGCGTCACGAACCCCGTCGCGTTCCCGCACCCCAGCCCGGTGTCGGCGCGGACGTCGATCTCCAGGAACCGCTGCTGACCGGCGAACTGGGCCCCGAAATCAAGGTTCAGCGTGAAGCACCCATCGGTCAGGCTCACGCTGTCGCTGCACAGCGTCGGGCCGACCTGCGAGCCGCCCACGGAGGCGTCGTAGAGGCGGAAGCGAAGGTCATGCGGGCCCGTCGCGAGGATCGTCCCATTGCGAAGTTCGCCTTGGTATGTGAACGCGGTCGACAGGGGCTGGGCCCGGACCCCGTTCGTGCAAGCGAGAACGAGCATCGCGGCGAGGCACATGGCGTGTTTCATGGCAGGCTCCAGCGACAGAATACTGGATATCCGGAGCCAGAACAAGACGAATCGCAACTCCTCAGCAGTGTTCCACGCGCCGGACGCGAACGGGAACCGACTTGCGCTTGGGCCGAGGGGAGTGCATCACACGCGGCGTGGGCACGGACGCCGCCGCACGCCAGGCCGCCGACCTCGAAGCGCCCCCGCGGCAAGCCCGGGGGCGTGCCACGACTGTTCGGCTCGGCGAACAGTCGTGCGTCCGTCGCCGGACACTGCGTCCCTTGCCGGACACGACTGTGCCCCCAGCGGCACAGTCGTGGCACACGGCGTGCCACGACTGTTCGGCTCGGCGAACAGTCGTGCGTCCGTTGCCGGACACTGCGTCCCTCGCCGGACACGACTGTGCCCCAAGCGGCACAGTCGTGGCACACGGCGTGCCACGACTGTTCGGCTCGGCGAACAGTCGTGCGTCCGTCACCCGACACTGCTTCCCTCGCCGGACACTGCGTCCCTCGCCGGACACGACTGTTCGGCTCGGCGAACAGTCGTGCGTCCGTCACCGGTCACTGCGTCCCTCGCCGGACACGACTGTGCCCCAAGCGGCACAGTCGTGGCACACGGCGCACGACCAGCGCGGCGGTCGTTTCCTTTCCGGGCAGGGAGAGGTGCGGAGAGGGCGTGCCGCCCTCTCCGCATCAGCGCACCAACGCGCCAAGTCGGTTGGAGTCGCGGGCGGATTGTGCGGGTCTCGGCGGGGGTGCGCCTTCGAATGCCGTCCGCAGGGCCTTGAAACACCCTCCGCAGGACCCCCGCCCCTGCCGGGGCGGGGCGGGCCGATTCACGCTCTCCACGGGTTGCGCTCCGCCCGCGATGACGCGGGCCGCACTCTACCCGCGGCTCCATTCCGCCGCCCCGCTGGGGCGAGGACACTTCACGCTCGCCGAGAAGGTCCTTCCGATCGCTGTTCGGACTCGGCGACGGCGTGTGTGGGCCCGTCGTCCGGCGGATGGACCAGCGAGCGCCCGGATCACGCCTCGACGCCGTCGGGGATCTCGACCCACGCCGTGGTGCCGCGCTGCCAGACGCTCTCGAGGCCCACGGTTCCGCCCAGGGCCTTGGCGGCGTGCTTGACGATGGCCAGCCCCAGCCCCGTGCCGCGTTCGGCACCGCCGGCGCGGGCCTCGTCGACCTGGTAGAAGCGCTCGAAGACCCGCGCCTGGTGCTCCAGCGGAATGCCCACGCCGCGGTCGACCACCTCGAAGCGGGCTCCCGCCGGGGTCCGCCGGCCCACGAGGCGCACCTCGGTGCCCTCGAAGGCGAACTTGGCGGCGTTGTCGAGCAGGTTCTTGAGGATGAGGGCGACGAGGCCCGGATCGGTGCGGAGGCGTTCGAGGGCCGGGTCGAGGTCGAGGGCGAGGGTGAGTCGGCGCCGCGCCAGGGCTGGCTGCACGTCCGCCGACGCCGACGCCACGATCGCCGAGGCCCGCGCGGGGACGATGCGGACGACCGCCTCCGGCGACTCGATGCGGGACAGGTCGAGCAGGTCGCGCGTCAGGTCGTCGAGGCGGTCGAGGTTGCCCACGATCTTGCCCATGAGCCACTCGGCGGCGGCGGGGTCGTCGCGGGCCTGGTCGCCCAGAGTCTCGACGGCGGCGCGGATCGACGCCAGGGGCGTGCGCAGCTCGTGCGAGGCGTTGGCGACGAAGTCGGTCTTGAGCTGGGCCGCCGCCGCCACGTCCGTCACGTCCCGGAGGGTGAGCACGGCCCCGCCGTCCTCCAGCGGCGCGGCGCCGACCTGAAACGTGCGCGTGCCGCCCCGGACCGCCAGCCGCGCCTGGGCCCGTCCGGGCTCGCCCCGCAGCGCCGCCGCGTGCAGGTCGAGGAGTTCGCGCGAGGCAAAGAGCGCGTCGAGCGGGTCGCCCGCCGCCGGCGGACGGGGGGCGCACAGGTCGGCCCCGGCGGGGTTGAAGAGCGTCACGCGCCCGTTGCGATCGGTCGCGATCACCGGCTCGCCCACGCCCCGGAGCACCGCGGCCGCCAGCCCACCCCGGGCCCGGTCCGCCGACAGGGCGGCGTCGAGCAGCCGGACGCACCGGGCGAGCGTCTCGCCCGCCGGCGCGCCCGACGCCGCCGACCCCCCCAGTCGGCCCAGGATCGTGCGCACGCCCTCGTCGATGCGCCCGCGCTCGCGCCGTCGCTCGCGGATCGACGCGAACAGGGCGGCGGCGCCGATCAGGGCCGTCGCGGCGATGGCCCAGTCCAGCGAGACCGCCGGGCTCAGCACCGCCGACCCCAGGGCCACGGCGAAAACGCCCGCCAGGGCCGCCATCACGAGCAGGTCAGGCTTGTCGGGCCGGGCGTGAGCCATCGCCGGCGATCCTACCGGCCCCCGTGCGACACGGGGGCGCTCAGGTCGCGCGGCGCGGGCGGGCGTCGGGCTCCGCGGCCCGGTAGCCCACGCCCCGCACCGTGTGGATGAACGCGGCGGCTTCGCCCAGTTTCCGGCGGACGCTGGTCATGTGGACGTCGATCGTGCGCTCGGTGACGGTGACGCCAGGGCCGATGGCCTGGGCGATCAGGTCGGCGCGGCTGAGCACCCGCCCCCGGGCGTGCAGCAACGCCCAGAGCAGGCGGAACTCGGTGCGCGTCAGCGGCAGCGGGTGGTCCGCGACCAAGGCCTCGAACGTCCCCGGGTCCATGCGGATCGGGCCCAGCGACGCCGCGCCCTCCCCCCCGGCGGGCGCGCCCGTGCGCCGAAGGATGGACTCGACGCGGGCGAGCAGCAGCTTCACGGAGAAGGGCTTGGTGACGTAGTCGTCGGCGCCAGAGGACAAGCCGACCAGTTGGTCCGCTTCAGACGCCTTGGCCGAGAGCATGAGGATGGGGACCTGGCGGAGCGAGGGGTCGGTGCGGATGCGCTGGGCGATCTCGACGCCCGAGAACTGCGGGAGCATGACGTCGAGGATGACCAGGTCCGGGGCCCGCCGGGCGAGGGCGGCGAGGGCCTCGCGCCCCGTGAGGGCAGTGGCGACGTCGTAGCCGGCCCGCCTGAGGTTGAAGGCGAGGAGGTCGACGATGTCGCGCTCGTCGTCGACGACCAGGATGTGGCGGGGGGCGTTCATGGCGAGGATGCACGGTACCGGAGCGGGGGCTGACGGTCGCCGTGGGATGGGTTCAGATTCGGCAAGGACTGCGACGAGCGGTTTTTGTATGGTTTTTGTAGGTTATGTGGACGGTTCACGAAGGCGTTATTGAGGGGTCGGGTGGATGTGAAATCTCGTGAGGGTGGGGTGGGGTGGTCGAAGAGAGGCGTGCGAGGTGTTTGCATTGGCTAAGGTTCGTGGGTACTATCCTCGCGATTCACAGGGCCCGGTCGGATGCCGGGTCCATCGTTCCGCTGCCGACGGGGCCGACGCCGGCCCGGAGTCGGGTGAGGCGGCTCAAGCTCGGGTCCCCGCGTGTGCGGGGGTGTCGAGTCTGGGCCGCCGGCGTCGTCGGAGGCGGTCAGGAGTCGAATCCGGTCCGTCCGCGTTGGACGGGAAACCGGGAAGTCCAGTGTGGGGTCCGATCCGGCGCGTCACCGGCGGCCCGAGATTCCAAGAAGGAGTCAGGAAATGAGTCTGAGCAAGGTTCTTGTGGTGCTGGCTGGCGCGGCGGCCGGTCTCGCCTCGAGCGCGGCGGCGCAGACGAGCGAGTCGCAGGCGTATCGCGCCGAGTTGCTCGCCGACGCCGCCAATCGCACGAGCCTGTTGGCCGCGGGCGGTGCGGGTCGCGACGACAAGGGCTTCTACATCACCGACGGCGGTGCGTACAAGCTCTACATCAAGGGCTACTCGATCTTCCGGTACACGGCGAACTTCCGCTCGAAGCGCGAGGGCACCGAGACGGATCCGGAGCCGGATGCCACCCGCATCACCGACCAGGACAACTTCACGCACGGGTTCACGAACCGCGTCACCAAGCTGGGCGTCGAGGGCACGCTGTGGGATCCGAACTTCTACTTCAAGATCCGCGGCGCGTTCTCGAACGGCGGCAGCCGCGTGATCGAGATCGAGGACCCGGCCGATCCGGACGCCACGCTCGCCAGCTTCCGCAGCGGCACGGACGGCGCGTTCTCCCTCGACGACGCCTTCCTGAAGTACTCCTGGGAGAACGGGTTCTTCATGCAGGGCGGCCAGTTCACGGTGCCGCTCCTCCGTGAGCGGAACGTCGAGGAGCAGTTCCAGCTCGCGACGGAGCGCTCGGTCACGACGGCGTACTTCCAGCCCGGCCGGGCCCAGGGCATCGCCCTCGGCTACGGCGGGGACCAGTTCCGCTTCGTCGCCGGGTTCACCGACGGCTGGCGCTCCCAGAACACCGACTTCAACGACTCCCGCGAGGCCGACTGGGGTCTCACGGCCCGGGCCGAGTTCAAGGGCGCCGGCGAGTGGGGTCAGTTCAGCGACTTCACCAACTGGCGCGACGCCAACCAGGGCTGGTTGCTCGGCGCCGGCGTGCACTACCAGCAGTCGGGCGACACCGGCGACGGGATCGACCACGAGAACTCCAGCTCCATGGGCACCGACGTGTTCATGTACAGCATCGACGCCTCCTACGAGGGCGCCGGCTGGAACCTCTTCGGCTCGTTCACCGGCGTGAACGTCGATTCCGACGTCGAGGGCAGCGCCTCGGTCGATGACTTCGGCGCCGTGATCCACGGCGGCGTGTTCGTGACCGACCAGGTCGAGCTCTTCGGCCGCTGGGACGCGCTGTTCATTGACAGCGACTTCCTCTCCGGCGGCGACCCCGATGTCGACATCGACAGCGACTTCCACTTCGGCACCCTGGGCATGAACTACTACATCTCGCCCAAGAGCCACGCCGCCAAGATCCAGGCCGACCTGACCTGGTCCTTCAACAAGACCGACGCCATCAAGGCGAGCCCGATCCTGGGCAGCCCGCTGGGGACCAACGTCGCCCAGCTCGGTCAGCGCAAGAGCGGTGAGATCGGCTTCCGCGTCCAGGCGGTCGTCGTCTTCTGATCCGACCCCTTCCCCCTGGAAGGGATTCGACTGGACTGACTCCACCGGCCGTCGCTTCACCGCGGCGGCCGGTTTTCATTCCGGCTCCGGCGATCCGCGCCCGGGCCCTTCGTCCGAGCCGACGGCTCGCGCCGTGGGAGGATCATGGCTCGCCGGGCCCGACGGCTGGCGCCGTCGGTTCGGAAGGAGCGCGGGCCCGAGCGTGGTTCAGTTGCCCCCGGCCTGTCCCAGCGCGTCCTCGATGGCCTTCTTCATGCTGTCCTTGGAGCCCGGGCCCCAGCCCACGCCCTTCCACGCCAGGTTGCCCTCGCGATCGACGAGGAAGAAGGCGGGGATGCCGGAGACGCCGTAGGCCTTGGCGGTCTCGTCGCCGTTGAGGAGCAGGCCGTAGGTGTAGCCCTTCTCCTTCTTGAACTTGACGGGGTCGCCCCGTTCCCACGCGTTGACGCCGATGACCTTGAGGCCCTTGCTCTCGTAGGCCTCGTGGAACTCCTGGAGGCTGGGCATGGCGGCCTTGCACGGCCCGCACCAGGTGGCCCAGAAGTCCATCAGGACCACGCTGCCCTTGAGGCCCTCGAGGGAGACCGTCTCGTCCTCGGGGTTCTTGAGCGCGAAGGCGGGGGCGGGCTTGCCCACGGCGACTTCTCGCGGCTTGGCGGGGGCCGCGGGCCTGGGCGCCTCGACGAGCGGTTTCGGCTCTTCGCGCTGCGCCTGGCGCGAGGGGCTCGGGATGGGCTTGACGACGAAGTCGCTCGGGGCCGAGACGATGAAGTTGGAGGGCGAAAGCGGACGGTTGGGCCTCAGCTCGGCGAGCGTGAGCGAGCGCGACGCGTCGCCCGAGCGCCACTCGAAGCGCCGGGGCAGGTGGTCCTCGACGCCGAAGGCGATGGTGAGGACGACCGGGTCGTCGGGCACGGCGACCGAGACCAGCTCGCAGTCGGTGTTGGCGACGGTCTGGCGCCCGGCGGCGCGGAACCGGACGCCGTCGGGGAACGTGAACCCGGCGAGCAGGTCCCAGGGCACGGGGGCCGCGGCGTGCTGCGCGGCGAAGAAGCCGCGGGTCTCGTCGGCGTTGGCGGGGGCCATCTCGTGGATGGTCTTGTCGGCGCGGGCGGTGGCGCGGGCGGTGACGCCGTCAAACGCGATGTCGATGGGGGGCGCGTCCTGGCCCTTGCCCTCGCCGAAGGCGCGGATCATCCACCCGCCGGCGTCGGCGCGGAGGGCGGCGACGTTGTACCTGCCGCCGACCTTGGCCCCGCCGTGCTTCGACCAGTCGCCTTCGACGATGGCGGTGGTGCCGAAGGAGCGAGCGGCCTTGACGGCCTCGCGCGCGGCGTCGAGCGTGGCCCGGGCGGTGTCGTCGCCCGGGGCCACGGCGCCGGGCTGGGCCTCGGGCGGGCTGGCGGCGAGGGCCTGGCCGGACGTGGCGAGCAGGGCGGCGATCATGACGCCGGGCAGGGCGAATCGATGGGCTGGCATGGGGCCTCCATGTGACGGCGGGAACGGCGGGCGCGGACACGCCCTGACCTCCCTTGAACGCACGAGGGTACCAAGGGGTTCATGTGGGCGCAACCCGATCGTGTTCCGTACGGAATGGAGCCGGGGGGAATCGAACCCCCGTCCCGGGACAGTCGCTCGGCGGCCTCTACGCGTGTAGCCGTGTGATTTGATCTCGGCCCTGGGGCGGCCATCGGCAGCCTCCCTTTGGGCCCAGGCCCCGGCGTGATCTCGCCCGCGCCGCCGGGAGCCCCCCGGCGCGGACCAGCCCGATGTCTTCGGGCCGCTCTTTATCGGGCGTGGAGAGCGGACCGGGCTGCCTGGTGTTCAGGCCGCCAGAGCGTAGTTACGCTCGGCAATCATTATGGTGCATGCTTGATAACGCGGGCGTGCATGCTCCGCGACGCGCCACCGCCGACCGATTCTGCTCGGTCGAATCCAGTTCGGCCCCGGGTTTCCAAAGAGGTGGGATTGTAGGGAGGGCGGGAGGCTGGGGAGTCGGGCGGGCGAGCGTGCTTGCCCAGGGCTGGGAGCGTTCCACGCAGAGGGGGCCTGAGAAGGCCCCGGGGCGGGGGTCAGCAGGGGGCGTTGAAGAGGTTGAGGAAGATCAGCAGGTCGTTGAAGTCGAGGGAGCCGTCGGCGTTGAGGTCGGCGTCGGGGTCGAGGGCGTTGAAGAGGTTGAGGAAGGCGAGGAAGTCGTTGAAGTCGATCACGCCGTCGGCGTTGACGTCGGCGGGGCAGGAGATCGGCAGGCGCCAGGCGCCGCGACCCTGGGTGCCGACGATGACGCGGCCGCGGCCCGAGGGGCGGACGGGCTCGAGCAGGATGTCGATGACGGGGGCGTTGGGGAGGCCCGAGCCGAGCGTGCGCCACGTGCGTCCGTCGTCGGGGGAGTAATAGAGCCCGGCGTCGGTGCCGGCGTAGAGGCGCGGGACGGGGTAGCGCGGGTCGGCGGCGACGGTGTTCACGGGGATGTCGGGGAGCCCGGCGTCGAGGGCCTGCCAGGTGGCGCCGGCGTCGGTGGATCGGCGGACCTGGGGCACGCCGAAGGCGGCCCCGGCGAGGTAGACCGTGCGCGGGTCGGTGGGGTGGACGAAGAGCTCGCGCGTGACGCGGGGCCAGCCGGGGTTGCCGGTGAGGAGCAGGGAGAAGGAGAAGCCGCCATCGTCGGAGCGGAGGACGCGGCCGTCGTTGGTGGCGGCGTAGACGACGGCGGGGTCGCTGGGCGCGGCGGCGAGGCAGCGGATGGCGGCGTTTCCCCCGCCCGAGAGGTCGACGCTGATGGCGGTCCAGGTGCCGGTGCCGATCTTCTGCCACACGCGCTCGGTGCCGTAGAGGATGCGGGAGAGGTTGGCGCGATCGATGAGGAAGGGCGGGAGGAAGCAGTTGCGGCCGGTCAGTCCCGAGCCGAAGGCGGAGAAGGAGGCGGCGCCGTTGGTGGAGCGTGAGAGGGCGCCTGTGCCTTGGCTCTCGGCGAGGATGATGAGGGGGTTCTTGGGGTCAACCTGGGTCCACCCGCCGTCGCCGCCGAGGACCGAGTTCCAGACACGGGTGGCGCTCCGTCGGGCGTTGGTGCCGTTGTCCTGGGTGCCGCCGATGACGAACTCGTCGTCGGTGGGGTGCGTGGAGAGGCCGGCGTAGAACTGGACGGTGCCCAGGCCCTGGTTGCGGACCTGCCAGGAGGCGCCGAGGTCGGTGCTGCGGTTGAACCCGCCGTCGTTGCCGACCAGGAGGTTGCCGGCGGCGTCGAAGGCGATGGCGTGGTTGTCGGGGTGGGGTGGCGAGGCGGAGGCGTAGGAAACACCGGCGTTGGCGGTCTTCTGGAAGGAGAGCCCGCCGAAGAAGGCGATGTCGGCGTTGGTGGGGTGAACGGCGGCGACGTTGAGGTACCAGCCGTAGGTGGACTGGAAGGAGGGCGCGGCGGTGGTGGTCCAGGTGGCGCCGGCGTCGTCGGAGCGGTAGATGCCCAGCGTGCCGCCGGCGCCGCCGAAGGGATCGCAGGCGCGGGCGATGAGGGCGAAGACGCGGTTGGGGTTGCTGGGGGCGACGGCGAGGCTGACGCGTCCGAGGTTGGCGGTGGGCAGTCCGCCGGCGAGGCGCGTCCAGGTGGCGCCGGCGTCGGCGCTCTTGTAGACGCCGTTGTCGGGCGATCCGAAGATGAAGCCGACGCCGGCGTAGAGGACGTCGGGGCTGTCGGGCGTGATGACGACGCGGGTGCAGTCGCGTGCGGGGAGGCCGTTGGTGAGGTGCGTCCAGGTCTCGCCGGCGTCGGTGGACTTGAAGACGCCGGTGAGGCCGTTGCCCTGGGGGTGCCCCTTGGCGGCGGGGGGCGGGGTGGCGAGCGTGCCGCCGGTGACGGGGAACCCGCCCGCGCGGGTGATGCCGGCGTAGAGGACGCGGGTGTCGCGCGGGTCGATGGCGATGGAGGAGAAGCAGCGCCCGGCGAAGGTGCCGCCCGCCAGGAGCGACCAGGTGGCGCCGGCGTCGGTGCTCTTGAGGAGGCCCAGGCCGTAGCGGCTGTGGTTGGCGAAGTGGGCCTCGCCGGTGCCGGCGTAGATCACGCGCTCGTCGGACGGGTCGAGGGCGAGCGCGCCCATGGCGGTGGTGGGCATGTGCCCCGTGAGCGGGGTCCAGGAGAGGCCGGCGTCGGTGGTGCGCCAGACGCCGCCGTCGGCCCCGGAGATGTAGTACAGGTTCGGGTCGACCCGCGACGCGGCGATGGCGGAGAGCCGCCCGGTGGCGCCGTTGAACCAGGTGACCGGGGCCGGACCGAGTTCCTCCCAGGTCTGCGCGGCGGCGGGCAGGGCGACCAGGGCCGCCGAGACACACGCCCACGCTGTCGCCGCGCCCGTCCGGGCCATGGTCACCTCGCCCTGACAGGATACCGCAGCGCCGGCCCGCGACCAAGCCCTAGTGGCGCGAGTCGGGAGTCCGTGGACGGATGCGCTCCGGGTGCCACGGGTCATCGGGCGCCTCGCCCGTGACCCGTGCGGCTGTTCGAGGCCGGTCCGGACGCCGGCACGGGCGATCCGCAAGGCGGATCGCCCGTGGCACCCGCAGCGCCCGCCCGCGCCTTGGTGCGCGTTCTTCCGACTCGCGCCACTAGGTCGGTTTCCGGTCGTCGGGGCGACCCGCCAAGGCCCTCAGGGCCGATTCGACCGCCGGGTCCGGGTGGAGGTCGAGCCGGGGGAAAGCGATGATGAGGCCCTCGGCGTCGAGGACGTGTTTGACGATCGCCTTGGCCCGGCTGCGGAGCTCGATGAAGTCGGGCGTCCTCGCCCACACCCGCACCTGCCCGTTGTTGCTGGAGGCGCCCATCTCGACGACCACGATCCTGGGGGGCGGGTCGGCGGGGGCGCCGGGGACAATCTCGACGACGCGGGCGGCGGCCCGTTCGAGGGCGGTTCGGGTCGCGTCCGCCGGCGCCCGGTAGTGCACGCCCACCGCCACGTCGGCGCGCCGACGCGGGTGGTGCGTGATGTTCTCGATGGTGTTGTTGAAGACCTGGCTGTTGGGCATGAGGATGCGGCGGTTGCCGGGCGTGTCCGGCGTGACGGTGAAGAGGTCGATCGTGTCCACCACGCCCTGCCAGTCGGCGGGGATCCGGAATCCTCGGGGGTTGCGGTGGGCGTGTCGATCGTCACGGCGGCGAGTGCAGACCCGGGCGGGGCGACCCCTCAGCCCCCGGGCGACTGGTTCACGAAGAGCGTGCGCGTGGGGTAGGCGAACTCGACGCCCTCGCGCTGGAGGCGCTCGAAGAGCTCGAGGTTGACCGCCTGCTGGATGTTCATGAAGACGTTGAACTCGGGGTTGCCGACGTAGTAGACCGCCTCGAACTCCAGGGCCGAGTCGGCGAAGCGCTTGAAGTGGCAGCGGTCGAAGCGCGTGGGCGAGTTGTGCTCGATGGCCTCGCGGACGATGCGGGGGATCTGGCGGAGCTTCTCGGCGGGGGTCTGGTACACCACGCCGACGGTGAACAGCACGCGCCGCTCGTGCATGCGCCTGAAGTTCTGGATGCGGCTCTTGAGCAGGTCGGAGTTGGCGAAGACCAGCTGCTCGCCCGACAGGGCCCGGAGGCGCGTGGTCTTGAGCCCGATCGACTCCACCGTGCCCAGCTTGTCGTCGACGGTGATGAAGTCGCCCACCATGAAGGGCTTGTCGACGACGATGGAGACGGCGGCGAAGAGGTCGCCCAGGATGCTCTGGGCGGCCAGGGCGATGGCGATGCCGCCGATGCCCAGCCCCGCGACCATGGCCGTCACGTCCACGCCCGCGTTGTCAAGCACGATGAGCACGACGACGCCCAGCAGGACCGCCATGGAGAGGAAGCGGATGGGGGTGAGTGCGGTGAGGAGGGCGGGGTCGGGCTGGCCCTGGTCGGTGGTCTTGGCGGCGAGCAGGCGCTCGAGCATGACGTCGATGAGGTGCCGCCCCCACACGATCGCCTGCACGCCCGCGGCGACGGCCACGGCGATGCGGACGCCCTGCCCGGCCTTGGCGGAGAGGGCCAGGTGGAGCGATCCGCCGGCGCTCGAGAAGACCAGGAGCGCCGTTCGGTTGACGGACCCGGCGAGGCGGGCGGCCAGTTGGGTCGCCGGGCGGGGCCGGCGCTGGGCGATCGTGCGCGCCCGCGACGCGACGATCCGGCGGGCGATGAGCAGGGCCAGGAAGACCCCGAGGGCGATCCCGACGGCGAGGGCCCACGTCCAGAGGGGGTTCCCCACGACGATGCGGTCCCACGCCGCCGCGACCTGGTCCGCGACTTGCAGATTCGCCATGTGACCTCCGTGGAATCGCGGGTCGGACACGCCACGTTATGCGGATCGAGCGTCGGCGTCGCGCGCCGTGCCGGGGCGGGGGCCCGGATACCGTTCGGCGGTGCGCGTCTGCCTGCTCATCCCCGCCGCCGGCGCCTCGAAGCGGTTCAACGCCGAGGGGGGCGCCGAGCGCTCCAAGCTCGACGCGGACCTGGGCGGGCGCCCCGTGCTCCAGCGCACGATCGAGCAGTTCGTGAACCACGCGGAGGTCGGCCCGCTGGTGGCGTCGATCGTGGTCGCGGGCCCGCACGAGGGCGAGGCCTTCGCCGAGTTCCGGACGCGGCACGCGGACCGGCTCGGGCTGATGGGGGCGGCGCTGTGCCGTGGCGGCGAGGCCCATCGCTGGCAGACGGTGCTGGCGGCCCTGCGGCACGCGCAGTCGCTTCCGACATGGGGCGACATCACGCACGTGGCGGTGCACGACGCCGCCCGCCCTTGCACGCCGGCGGAGCTTCTCGACCGCGTGTTCGCCGCGGCGGAGAGGCACGCCGCGGTGGTGCCCGCGGTCGAGGTGACCGACACGCTCAAGCGCGTGGCCGCCGAGCGGGCCGACGCCGGGGAGCGCGATCCCATCGCGGACATCCTCGGGCTTTCGCCCGCCGAGGGGAAGGTCTCGCGGCGCACGGTGTCGTCCACGCTCGACCGCGGGGGCGTGGTCGCCGCCCAGACGCCGCAGGTCTTCCGCAGGCAGGTCTTCGAGTCGGCCTATGCCCAGGCGGACCTGTCGAGCACCGACGACGCCCAACTGGCCGAGCGGCTGGGCGAGGCGGTGCTGGTGGTGGAGGGCGACGAGCGCAACCTGAAGATCACCCGCCCCAACGACCTGAGGCTGGCGCGGGCGATCCTGGGCGTGCGCGACCCGGAGGGGCGGGAGACGCACAAGCGATTCTGATCGCGCTCTACTCCTCGTCGCTTTCGCGGAGCCTGGCGACGACGGAGAAGTCCTCGAGGGTGGTCGTGTCCTGCGTGATCTTCTCCACGCCCGCGGCGACGTCGCGGAGCAGGCGGCGCATGATCTTGCCCGAGCGGGTCTTGGGCAAGCCGTCGGCGAAGCGGATGGAGTCGGGGCGGGCGATGGCGCCGATCTCCCGGACGACGTGGTCGGAGAGCGCCTTGCGGACCGCGTCGTCGGGGTGCCCCGGCAGCGTCCTGAGGAACTCGCTCTTGAGCGTCACGAAGGCGCAGATGCCGGTGCCCTTGATGGCGTGCGGCATGCCCACCACGGCGGCCTCGGCCACCGCCGGGTGCGACACCAGCGCCGACTCCACCTCCATCGTGCCCAGGCGGTGCCCCGAGACGTTGATCACGTCGTCGACGCGCCCCATCACCCAGAAGTAGCCGTCCTTGTCGCGGCGGGCGCCGTCGGCGGAGAAGTAGTACGGCGTGCGCTCGCCCCCGGCGCCCTTGCCGAAGACGCGGGACCAGTAGGCCTGCACGTAGCGGTCGGGGTCGCGGAAGATGCCGCGGAGCATCCCGGGCCAGGGCTTGCGGATGACCAGCAGGCCGCCCCGGTCGGGCGGGAGCTCCTCGCCCTGCTCGTTGACGACGGCGGCGTCGACCCCGAGCATGGGCAGGGTGCACGACCCGGGCTTGGTGGGGACGGCGCCGGGCAGGGGCGTGATGACGTGCCCGCCGGTCTCGGTCTGCCAGTAGGTGTCGACGATGGGGCAGCGGGCGCCGCCGACGTGCTCGTGGTACCAGATCCAGGCCTCGGGGTTGATGGGCTCGCCCACGGTGCCCAGGACCTTGAGGCTGGAGAGGTCGTGGCGGGCGGGGAACTCGGTCCCCCACTTCATGAAGGAGCGGATGGCGGTGGGCGCGGTGTAGAACTGGGTGACCTTGTGGCGCTCGATGATGTCCCAGAAGCGGGCGTTGTCGGGGAAGTTGGGGGCGCCCTCGTAGATGAGCGTGGCGACGCGGTTGGCCATGGCGCCGTAGAGGACGTAGGAGTGGCCCGTGACCCACCCGATGTCCGCCGAGCACCAGAAGAGCTGCCCCGAGGAGGGGATGAGGTTGAAGGCCAGGCGGGCGGTCATCTGCACGAAGACGAGGTACCCCGCCGTGGTGTGCACGATGCCCTTGGGCTTGCCCGTGGAGCCGGAGGTGTAGAGGAGGAAGAGCATGTCCTCGGCGTCCATGGGCTCGCAGGGGCACTGGTCGCTCATCTTGGGGACGGTCTCGTGCCACCAGTGGTCGCGCTTGCCGCCGGCGGACCCGTCGTGCCACTGCACCGCGTGCCCCGTGCGCCGGAGCACCAGCACGTCCTTGACCAGGGAGGTCTTGGCGCAGGCCTGGTCGACGGCGTCCTTGAGCTTGACGACGTCGCCGCGCCGATACCCGCCGTCGGCGGTGATGATGACCTTGCTCCGGGCGTCCTCGACGCGCTCGACGATGGCCTGAGCGGCGAACCCGCCGAAGATCACGCTGTGGGGCGCGCCGATGCGGGCGCAGGCCAGGCACGCGATGGCCAGCTCGGGGACCATGGGCATGTAGAGGGTGACGACGTCGCCCTTCTTGACGCCCAGGGCCTTGAGCGCGTTGGCGAGGCGGCAGACCTCCGACTGCACCTGCCTGTAGGTCAGGCGCTTGATCTCCGGGGTCTTGGCGTACTTGGAGCCGGGGGCGGGGTGCCCGGTGCGGACGCCGAGGGGCTCGCCCTCCCAGACGATCGCCGTCTCGTCGCCGTAGCCCGCGCTCACGTGCCGGTCCACGCAGTTGTGGCAGACGTTGAGCTTGGCGTCGACGAACCAGCGGGCGTCGGGGGCCTTCCAGTCGAGCACCCGGGTCCAGGGGGCGAACCACTCGACGGTGCGGGCCTCCTCGGCCCAGAAGCCCTCGGGGTTCTCGATCGAGCGCTTGTGCAGGCGCTTGAACTCCTCGAGCGAGTGGATGTGCCAGCCGCGGGGCCCGCGACCGCCCGGGGCCTTGAACCCGAGCGTGTCGGGCGCGGGCGGCTGGAAGACGCGGGTCTCGGCGAGGAGCGACTCGATCGAGGCGTTGTTGGCCTGGGTCATGGCGGGTTCTCCCTCGCCCCCACCCCGGGGGACGTCCCAAGAGGATACTGCGGAGCGGGGGGCGAGGGAACAGGAGCGCGTGGGGGGAGCGTGGGGGGAGCGTGGGGGGGACGCCACGCCTCGCTTACGGGGCGCGTTCGGCGCGGTGCTCGCCCGCGGGGCCCGAGATCGTCAGCGAGCGGGCGTTGGGGGGGAAGAAGAACCGGGTGGTGTCCCACGTGCGGGGCTCGAAGCCGGCGAGGAACTCGTCGGACTCCGCGACCAAGGCGAGGGCGCCGGGGCCGTGGAGCGGCGCCCTCGACATCCCCGCGATCAGCCCGTCGGCCCACAGGACCCGGACGACCTCCGGGCTGCGCCCCTCGGCGTAGACCAGGCGCGCGAAGGTGAGCGGGCCCAGTTCGCCCGGAGCCGTGCCGAGGACCTCCACGCGATCGAGCTGGGCCCCGCCCTCCACCGTGGCCCAGCGCATGATCCAGTTCTCCGCGGCCCGCTCCGGGACCTGCTCGTGGGCGTGGGCCAGCGCGGGGATCGGATCGCGGTCCTTGAACGCCGTCAGCACCTCCAGCGCGATCGCGTGCCACCGATCGACCCGGCTCCGCGACTCGGGGTCGAGCGGGACGAGGGCGTCGACCGCGTCCTGCCCCTCGGCGTGGACCGTGAGGCGGTCGAGGTCGTCGTCGTGCCGGACCACGATCGTGCCCGCGCCGATGCCAAAGCGTCCTTCGAGTGCGCTGAGCCGCGCGGGGGTGACGGGCGGATCGGCGGCCTTGGGCGGCAGACGCGCCACCCCGCCCCACATGATCTTCTCCAGCCTGGGCCTGATCAGCGGCCCCGAGCCGTTGCTCGTGTTAGAGAGGATCGCCAACACCGCCGGCTCGTCGGGCCAGACCGAGAGCGAGGACTGGAAGCCGACCGTCGTGCCCTCGTGCTCGTGGACCAGCCGCTCGACGTCCGGCGCCGGGCGCGAGCGCACGAACCAGCCCAGGGCGTAGTCGCCCGGGCCCGTCTGGAACATCGCGTCGCGGCTGGAGGGAGCCAGCACGGCGGGCGACTGCAGGGCCCGGGCCCAGCGGTACAGGTCGGTCACCGTCGTCACCACGCCCGTCGCGCCCCGGTGCCCCCACTCGAACGGGCTGGCGTCCGCGACGATGCCCTCGGTCGACGGTCGCCGGCGGGGACGGTCCGCGTAGCCGATCGCCAGCGGGCCCAGGTCGAGCCCCTCGCCCACCAGCCCGGTGTGCGGCAGGCCCGCGGGTTCGATGACCAGTTCGCGCATCGCTTCGTGGAACGGCTTGCCCGCCGCCCGCTCCACCATCGACGCCAGCACGCCGTAGCCCGCGTTGGCGTACGCAAAGGCGGCGCCGACGGCGTCGGGCTCGACCGAGGCCATGGCGGCGAGCACGACCGGCTCGGCGTCCACGAAGTCGACCAGCCCCGAGAAGTCCGGCGCGGGGGACACGCCCGCGGTGTGACGCAGCAGCAGCCTCGGGGTCACGCCGTCGTACCGCTCGGGCACGTAGCCGAGCACGCGCCGCACCGGCGCATCCAGATCGAGCTTGCCCTGCTCGGCCAGGCGCAGCACCGCGGCGGCGGTGAACGACTTGGCGATCGACCCGACGTCGAACCGCGCCGTCGTGGGCATCGCCTCGCTGCCCGCCCGGTCGCGCAGCCCGTACCCCGCGCGGAGCAGCATGTCCTGACCGCGCAACGCCAGCACCGCCCCCGAGAACCCGTAGGAGACGGACCGTTCGAGGAACTCGTGCATCTCGCGCCCGTCGCGGAAGGCCACGACCCAGGCCGCGTCCTCCGGGGGCGGCGGCGGGAGCGCCGGGCCGTCGGCGATCAGGAGCGGACGGTCCTCCCACCCGGGCGGGTCCTGCCCCCACGCGGCCTGGGCCAGGCAGCAGCCGAGCAGAACTGGGGCAACAAGCATGGTCACGCCCAGAGGGTACGGACGACGCGCCCGCCCCGGATCCGATGTTCGTGGGTGGCATGGCCCCCGCCCGGGGAGGGCATGCGGGTGGCGCATGCCTTCCCAACCTGCGAAGCACGCCACGCCGCCGCGCGGACGCGTGCGGCGCGGAGGCCTCGGTCGCGATCGGAGCGGGTCACCGATCAGGCGGGGTGGTTGTGCCGGTATACTCAGCGTCCGGCGCCCACGGCGGTCGTGGCGCGGAGAGAAGAACGGGGCATCCGGATTCCGTGGGGACGGCGCCGATCGCGGTGAAGCGATGCATGATGCAGCGAAGGCCGGTGAAGCGGATCGGCGGCGGACGAGCGCCGCCACACCCGAGGAGCGCATGACTGGTTTGCTTACGAACACGGCGGCCGGGCCGGACGCCGCGCGGTTTGACGCGCTGATGCCGCCGCAGATGGCCGCGAAGGCGGAGGACATCGGCGCGGCCAAGGGGGCGATGCCGCTCGTGCCGCTGCTCATGCTCGCGGTCCTTGCCGGCGCGTTCATCGCGATGGGATCGATCTTCCTCACGACCGTCATGACCGGAGCGGGCGAGTTGCCCTGGGGAGTCTCGCGTCTGATCGGCGGGCTGTCGTTCTGTCTGGGCCTGATCCTCGTCATCGTCGCGGGGGCGGAGCTGTTCACGGGCAACAACCTGCTCATCATGGCCTTCGTCAGCGGCAAGCTCTCCGTGCGGCCGCTGCTGCGGAACTGGGGCGTCGTGTACGTCGGCAACTTCATGGGCGCGGTCGCGACGGCCGGGGTGATGCTGCTGACCGAGCAGTACATGCTCGCCGGCGGCGGCGTCGGGACGACGGCCCTTGTGATCGCGGAGGAGAAGTGCCGGCTCGACTGGATGGTCGCCTTCACGCGCGGCGTCTACTGCAACGCGCTGGTGTGCCTGGCGGTGTGGCTGTGTCTCTCGTGCCGCACGACCACGGACCGGATCCTGGCGATCATCTTCCCGATCACCGCGTTCGTCGCCACGGGGTTCGAGCACAGCATCGCGAACATGTATTTCATCCCGGCCGGGTTGTTGATCAAGAGCGGCGCGGGCGACGAGTTCTGGCGCTTGTCGGTCGTCGCGCCGGGGTCGCTGGAGCACCTGACGTGGCGGCACTTCGCCCTGCGGAACCTCGTCCCGGTGACGCTCGGCAACATCGTGGGCGGCGCGGGGTTCGTGGGGCTGGTGTACTGGGTGGTGTATCAACGTCGGCCCTGATCGCCCACGGCCGGGGTCGTCGCACGCGCGCTGCCCTCACCCTCCGTTCCGGTCCGCGCGCCGTGCGGTCGCGGGCCATGGACCTGACGCGGTTCGCAAAGAGAGGCCACAGCGGATCGGCCCTGCCCCGAGTGCGGGCTGGAGAACCCGCTGGCGCTGCGGCGGGTCTACTTCGGACGCTGGCACGCGCGGCTCATGCTCTCGCGCTGGCGCTGGGTGGCCGTCCTGCCCTGGGTCGCCGTGGTCGTGCTCTTCTTCTGGCCGCTGATCTCGGGGGTGGCTCGGCACTGGCTGGGGTGAGGGGACGGTTTGCGGGGCGCGCGGCGGGGATGGCGGCGCGTTCAGGGCCGCCCACGATTCCGTGCGTTGCACCGCCGCGGAGCCCAAGCCCCGGCGTCGCGTCGGCGATCGGGAACACGCCCAGACACGGGGATGTGTGTTTCCACAACCCGCCCGGCGCCCCGCGGATCGGGCTTGACAACGCCGCGGCGGAGTGGGAGACTGGCGCCGTCGCCGGAAACGGCTCGGCGGAACGAGCACGCGAGTAGGGAGCCCATCATGAGAACCAGTACAATTGGCGTTCGGCGTTCGGCGTTCGGCGGTGAGGCGTGGAGGGTGTGGGCGTGGGCGTGGGTGATCGCGGCGTGGGCGGCGCTGGCGGCGGTCGCCTGGCCCGCTCAGGCGCAGGTCTCCAACCTCAGGGTCCAAATCAGCGAGAACTGGGCCCTGCACCCGGCGATGGCGGGGAACACGCTCGTCGGTTACCTCGCCCAGCAGGTGGGGGGGACGCCGGCCCCCAACGGGTTCTCGATCGTGTGGTTCCGTCGCCTGCCGGGGGATGCGTTCTCGATGGAGGGGTATTCGGGAACCTCGATCGCGGAGGCGGCGGAGAAGGTGAGGATGCTCCTCGACGACCCCTCGGCGTTTGACGTGAGCGAGCTGGCGGGGCTGGCCGCGACGGGCGCGGAGCCGGAGGCGGGGTTCGTGCCGATGGTCGACGGCCTGGCGGTGACGGACCCGTTGCAGCCCTACGCGGGCTCGATGCCGGCGGAGCTGCTGGAGTGGTTCGTGAGCCTGGGGTCGGAAGGGGCGACGGAGCTGACTGGATTCACCGCGGATCCCAGCCCAGCCTGCACCGAGACCTTCAACGCGAGCGACGATCTCCTGGGGATGGTCCTTCCGTCCTTCATAGTGCAGATCGAGGAGGTTGTGGCGTCCAACGGCGCTCCCGAGAGCTCGTCCTTCTTCTGCTACGACCCGGTTGCTTGGGCGACGGGCCCTTGGGTGTCGGTCGTGGCGGTGCCCGCGGGAATACCGCCCGTGTGCTCGTACAGCCGACTCTACATTCGAACGAGGAAATGCTGTCTCTTGGGCTCGTGCATCTGCTGGGACATGGACTGCGGTGGAGGTCTCGTTCAGTCGGGCTCGTGCCCCGCGCCCCCTGGGCTCCTCTTGTGTCCGCTGACGCCGAGCTGCGCTCTGCCTCCGCCGCCGACGGCCTGCCCGTGAGCATGGCCGCGGGAGCCGCGCCCGTGAACCTCGATCCGTGGAGCAGGAGCATGGCCTGGATCACGTCTGCCGGCGCGAAGATGGGCAGGGTGTTGGCGTGGTCCCCGCTGGCGCGGCCCCGGCGGCGCGCGCAGCGCAGCGAAATCCTTGCCTGGGCCGCGGCCTTGGGCGCCATGCTGGCCGCGGGATGCGTTGGTGCTGGAGTGAACGCACTCATCCTGGCCCCAACGTCTGGGTGGCTTGGGCACCACACGGCGATCGCATGGCCGCACCGGAGCCAATCCAGGACGAGTTGGGTGAGGCCGGACGGCACATGGAGATGGTCGTGGCCTGATGAGATTCACTTCCACAATCCATTCCGATGATCCTGGCCGCGCCCTGAATGGGGGTCCGCTCCATGGCCCTTGACCTTGAAGGTATTGAAGTCGTGGGGATCCCGATCCATGTGGCCTGCGCGTCCGCGGCGGTTTTGCTGGTCGCGCGATTCGGCACTCCGCCGCTCCCGGGTGGGCTGGCGTCGGCTCGCCCGCTGATTCTGCCCACGGTCGTGCGATCATTCCCTCTGTGGATCGGCTTTGCGCTGCTCTCACACTTCACTGGCGGGTATTGGTTCGCGGTAAGTAACATGGTTCGTCCGGGGGCGGTGACCGAGCCGGCGATCGACTACAGCACATGGGCGATGGCGATGCCCTACGCGGGGGGCGGGCTGGGGTACCTCGTTTCACTCGCATGGCTTGTTCGCAGGCGATTGCACGCCGCCAATCACCGCCGTGCGCCCCACAACGACCCGCTGATTGGTGCTGCCCCCGTCTGCGTCCGCTGCGGCTACGAGGCCGCGGCGGATCGGCCCTGCCCCGAGTGCGGGCTGGAGAACCCGCTGGCGCTGCGGCGGGTCTACTTCGGACGCTGGCACGCGCGGCTCATGCTCTCGCGCTGGCGCTGGGTGGCGGTCCTGCCGTGGGTCGCCGTGGTCGTCCTCTTCTTTTGGCCCCTTATCTCCGGCGTCGCGCGGCACTGGCTGGGGTGAGTTTCGGGCTCGGCGGACAGGCGGGGCGCCTGTCACACCGAGGCCGAGGACAGCCGCCAACCGCTCGCCGGCCCTCCCTTGGAGGGGGTCAGTGGGCCTCGGTGACGCGGAGGACTTCCTGGACGGTGGTCATGCCGCGTTGGACCTTGCGCAGGCCGTCCTGGCGGAGGGTGACCATGCCGCGTTCCAGGCACATGCGGCGGAACTCGGCGACGTTGGGGTTTCGGGCGATGACGTCGCGGAGCTGGTCGTCGACGGTGAGGAGCTCGTAGATGCCCAGGCGGCCCGAGTAGCCGGTCTTGCGGCACTTGTCGCAGCCCTTGGCGACCCACACCGTCTCGGCGGGGAGGCCCTGGAGTGTGAGGAACTCGGCCATCTCCTCGCCGGGGCGCTCCATGGTGCGGCACTCCTTGCACAACCGGCGGATGAGGCGCTGGGCGAGGACGGCGTTGACGGCGGCGCCGACGAGGAAGGGCTCCAGCCCGATGTTCACCAGGCGCGTGATCGAGGAGGGGGCGTCGTTGGTGTGCAGGGTGCTGAGGACCAGGTGCCCGGTGAGGGCGGCCTGGACGGCGATCTGGGCGGTCTCGCCGTCGCGGATCTCGCCCAGCATGATGACGTCGGGGTCCTGGCGGAGCAGGGCCCGCAGGGCCACGGAGAAGGTCATGCCGATCTTCTCGTGGATCTGGGTCTGGGTGATGCCGTCGAGGTGGTATTCCACCGGGTCCTCGACGGTGGAGATGTTCATCGCGTTCTTGTCGAGGACGCGGACGGAGGAGTAGAGGGTGGTGGTCTTGCCCGAGCCCGTCGGGCCGGTGACCAGGATGATGCCGTGGGGCGAGTCGATCTGGCGCTTCCACACCGCCAGGGTGTCGTCGTCGAACCCCAGTTGATCGAGTTCGACGTTGATGGAGCGGGTGTCGAGGATGCGCATCACGATCTTTTCGGAGACCGCGGTGGGGAGCGTGGAGACGCGCAGGTCGAGCTTGCGCCCGGCGACCTGGCAGCGGATGCGCCCGTCCTGGGGGATGCGGCGCTCGGCGATGTCGAGGTTCGCCATGATCTTGATGCGAGAGATCACGGCGGCCGCCATGCTCGCGGGCGGGTTCATGCTCTCGTAGAGCTCGCCGTCCACGCGGAAGCGGATCTTGATCTTCTTCTCGCTGGGCTCGATGTGGATGTCGCTGGCGCCCTCCTTGACCGCCTGCTGGATGAGGTAGTTCACGTAGCGGATGACCGGGCCCTCGCCGGCCTCCTTCTCCAGGTCGATCTGCTGCTGACGGTCCTTCTCGAGCTGGACGTCGCCCTCGGCCACCTCGGCGAGCAGGTCGCCCAGGTTGGTCGGCTCCTGCGTCTCGGCGCCGATCAGCTCCATCGCGCCGCGGATGTCGACCGCCGGCACCAGCACCAGCTTCACGCTGGGCACGCCCAGGCGCTCCCGGATCTCGTCCACCAGGAAGGCGTCGTCGGCGCGGCCGGCCCCCACCACCACCCGGCGCCCGTCGGTCCGAAGCGGGAGCACCGAGTGGTGCTTGCAAAAGTCGGCCCCGAGCCGCTGAAGCAGGCGGCCGTCGAACCCCCCGTCCAGGCCCTTGGCGAGGTCGATGCGCTCGAAGGGGATCCCCGCGATCTCCGCGATGCAGGCGAGCACCGAGGCCTCGTCCACCCCCTGCTCGATCAGGACCTCCTCGAGGCGTCGCCCCGGGCTCTGCCTGATCACCTGGCGGGCGGACTGGAGGCGATCGGGCGTCACGACCGCGCGGTGCATGAGCAGCTCGCCCAGTTCGCGCGCGCCGCCCGGCTCGGGCCCGGCGGGCGTGTACACGTCGGCCAGGGCCGGTCCGACCGCGGGCGTGCCGCCCGCCGCGTCGGGCTTCACCTTGACCGCCGGGTCGTCCGACGGGGTCGAGGGCGGCTCGGTCCCGAAGCGCCGCTGGTGGCCGGGCATCGCCGGGAGGGGGCTGAAGCTCTCCTCGGCATCGTCCACCCGGTGGCGCTTCGGGGTCGGCGGGTCGCCGGCGCTCGCGAGCTGGGGCGGGGGCTTGCCCTTGCCCTCGTTCACGCCGAGCTCGTTGAGGATGTCGTCGAGGTTGAACTTGGGCACCGGTCTGCTCCGCGGCGTCGCGTGTCAGCGTGGGCGGGCCGACGTGCCCGGGGCCGCGCCCTTGCGGGCGTCGAGGTCGAGGGCGTACGACTTGCCGTCGCACTCGAGCGTGACGGACCGTCCCTCGATGGACACGACCTTGAACAGGTCGTTGAGGGTGTCGCCGGGGCGGACCGTGACGTCGTTGATGCGGGCGATGGGGTTCCGCCCGCCCAGCACGCTGTGCAGCGTGAAGGACGCCAGGTGATTCTGGATCTCCTCCTGGCGCTGGGCGGCCTGCTCCCGGGCCAGCTCGGCGGCGCGGTGGGCCTCGACCTCCGCGGGGTCCGCCCCGATCGGGAGCGAGGTGCTCTCCAGCCCGAGGAAGAACGGGTTCTTGTCCAGGCTCTCGCGCGGGACCTGCACGGGCGACCCGCTCTCGCTCAGGAACCGCACGATGCGGGCCTGGTCGACGGCGCGTCGGCGGGCGTTCTCGTCGGGGACGTAGGCCACGTCGACGGTCTCGAGCCGGATGCCGGACCGCTTGCTCATCTGCCGCATCGTGAACAGCGACGCGGCGCTCACCCCCAGCACGAGCACGAGCACGAGCGTCTGCCCCGAGACCCGCGAGGGCTTCCGGGGCGCCGCGCCGGGCTCGGGGCGGGCCGTCTCGCCGCCGCGGAGCTCGGCCAGCAGCGACGCCGCCCCGCCCCCGCCGGGCTTGGCGGGCGCTTCGTGTTCGCGGCGGTCGTCGGGCATGGGCGCAAGGTTGATGGTCATGTCATGGGCTCCGGGGCGATCAGCGGGCGCTGCCTCGCGAGGCGTCGTCCTGGAAGTAGATGCTCAGGGTGAACTCGCTCACCAGGTGCCCGTCCTCCTTGTCCGAACGCAGCAGCTTGAGGTCGGGCACGCGCGTGATCCGCGGCATCTGCTCGAGCTTGAGCAGGAAGTCGTAGAACCCCTTGAAGTCGCCCGTCATCTTGATCTGCATGGGCTGCTCCCAGTAGAGAGCGGCCGACAGCGGCTTCTCGCTCTTGAGGGCCGGGGCCCCCAGCCCGGACTCGACCGCGATGTTCGAGACCTGGCGCACCACGCTGTCGATCTCCTTGTTGTTGGGCAGGCGGGCCTCGATGTCCGAGATGCCCTCGCGCATGCGCTCGTTGGCCTGCCGCAGGTCGACGCTGCGGGCCGTCTCCTCGCGGAGCTTGGCGAGCATGGAACGCTTGTGCCCGATCTCCTGGCGGGCCAGCCCGATCTCGCGGTTCTGGGGGCGGAAGACCAGCCACCAGCTCGAAACCGGGACCGCCATCAGGATCAGCAGCAGAAGGAACTCGCGGAATCCGAATCGCATGGGCGTCTCCGGGACAGGGTCTAGCGGGGAGCGTCGGACGGCGCCGAGGCGCTGGACGCCGGGGCGTCCGTCTCGGACGCCTGGCGGTTCTCGGGGGGCGCGGCCTTGAGGGCCTGGCGGGCGTCGGCGTCCGGGCGGATCGCCGCCAGCACCTCGAACTTCCGGAACGACTGCTTGTCGATCGTCGCCTCGTTGATGTAGACCAGCTCCACGCGCGTGATCAGGGGGCTGGCCTTCAGGGCCGCCAGGTAGTCCGCGATCTGCTCGTTGCCCCGGGCGACCCCGACCAGGCGCAGCCCGCTCTCGTACTTGGGTGGCTTGACCTTCGACGACTCGGCGTCGGGCTTGCCGCCCTCGCCCAGGTCCATGAGCGAGCGGACCTTGGGGGTGATCTTGGCGGGCTGGCCCTGGGCCGCCGTCGCCGGGGGCGGGGCGGTGTCGACCCGCGTGCTCTTGAGCTCCAGCTCCAGGATCGTGACCTCGCCGGGCATGCGGTTGATGATCTCGGCCAGGAGCACGGAGCGCGGCACCCGCTCGATCAGGGCCGCGGTGATCTCGGCCTTCTCGATCATCTGCTCGCGCTGCCGCTCCAGCTCCTTGAGCTGGTCGATCTTCGACGCCTCCTGGGTGTACTCGACGTTGATCGCCTCCTGCTCCATCCGGATGGTGTTCCACGCCCGGTTGGTCACCAGGAACGCCCCCACGACCCCCAGCAGCACGACCGCGAAGAGCGTGAGCGTGAGCAGGTTGGCCCGCGCCTCGGTGCGACGCTGGACGTAGTCCTCGGGGAGGAAGCTGGTGTTCCCGGCTCCGGGCCTGTGCTGCGGGTGGCTCATCGCTCGCTCCGTGGGCTCGTGGTCACAGGTCCGTCGGGGAAAGACACAGGCCCAGCGGGACGGTCCAGCCCGGCTGGGGCTCCTTGAGGTTCACGCCCAGCGCGGGCTCGCTGCCCGAGCGGGCCACGCGCGCCAGCGGGTCGCCGATCTGGGCCTGCGTGCGCAGCACCCGCGCGATGTGCTGGCACGTGGCGCGGTTGCGGGCCTCGCCCCCCACGAAGATGATCCGCCCGATGCGGTCGTTGGGGAACAGCGACGCGTGGTAGCGGATCGACAGCTGGATCTCGTCCGTGAGCATCTCCAGCGTCTCGCGCAGGTCGCACCCCGCGGGCATGGGCGACGCCGGCGGACCCTCGGGGATCACCTCCATCCCCGTGCCGGCGCCGCGCCGGTCGCCCAGGTTGATGGTGTTGCCCTCGGCGGCGACCGCGACCGGGACCGGCGCGGCGACGCTCCGGGCGTCCTGGATCCGCAGGGCCCGGGCCCCGAGCAGGTCCACGCCCGCGTGCCGCGCGACCGCCTCGTCCAGGTGCCGCGCGCCCATCTCGATGCTGCGCGCGAACACCATCTGCTGCCCGTTGGCGATCGCGATCTTGGTCGTGGCGAACCCAAGGTCGATGTAGAGGGAGGTCAGCGCGAAGTCGTCCAGCCGCCTCGTGATCGTCTCGAAGGCGCGGAGCGAGGCGTGGAACTCGGACTGCATCCCGACCGGCTCGAACCGCGCCTCCCGGATCGCGCCCATCAGCCGCCCCACCAGGTCGCGACCGGTCGCCATGCAGATGATCTCCGACTTGCCCGACCCCGGCGGCAGCGGCACGTCGCACTGACGCGTCACCAGCGCCGACGGATCGCACCCCATCGCCTGGGCCATCGTCGACGCCACGAGCGGCTCCGTGACCATCCCCTCGGCCCGCTGCATCTGCAGGTGCTTGCACACGCTGAACTGCGCGGGGATGGCGCACACCACCCGCTTGCCGCGGAAGCCCCCCTGCCGGAGCATCCGACCGACGTGCTCCAACTGGTGCTCCAGCCGCTTGATCGGGCTGGTGAGCAGGAGCTCGGGCGTTTCCAGGCACGCGGCGGCGACGATCGAGGGCGCGTCCGCCCCCGTGAGCTGGAGCACCTTGAGCGACGCCGCCCCGAAGTCCACCCCGATCGGGGGCTGCGAGTGATTGACCATGGACAGCGCGGAGATCCCCTGCAGCTTGCTCAGCGACGACAGTCCAGGCAGCTTTCCGAGTCCCATGCGTTGCACTCGAGATGGGTCGATGCCGGCCTCAGGTTCGCCCGATCGCCGCCCCGGAGCCTCCTGCCCACCCACAAGACCCGGCCCGCGAACGACCGGCTCGTCATCGACGCAAGCGACGGGGAGGGTGAACCCGCGGGGCGTGACGGCGGAGGCGCGACCGCGCGCCGCGTCCGGCGCATCCGGCAGGCGCGATGCGCACGGCGCCGCCGGTCCGCGACAACGCTACAGGCGTCCCATAACCCGCGACAGGCGCGAAAGGGCGCCGCCCAGGTCCCACCGCTGGGTGCCCCGGTCACCCGTCGTGTTGCTGATGACCCGCAACTCTCCCGCGGGCACCCGCAGGCGGTGGGCGACGGCCGCCACCGCCGCCCCCTCCATGCCCTCCGCGAGCGCGCCCGTCCGACGGGCGAGTTCGTGGGCCAGGTCGTCGCGGCCCGAGCAGGTCGACACGGTCGCGATCACCCCGACGTGGGCCGCCAGCGGCGCCAGCCTCTCCCTCAGCCCGGCATCCAGCGGCACCGCCGCGCCCGCGAAGCCGCCCAGCGGGAAGCCCATCTCGGCGCAGCCGACGAACCCGTCCGGCGTCGCCAGGCCCTCGTCGCCGAAGACCGACGCGGTCGCGAGCACCACGTCGCCAAGTCCCGCCGGCGAGCCCGGGAGCGTGCCCGCCACCCCCACGCAGATGACGCCCGCGTGCCGCGCCGGATCGAGCCCCCGCGCCACCGCCCCCGCCGCGCTCGCCTTCCCCACGCCCGTCCGCACCACGTCCACGCCCGGCGCCGCCGCCACGACCGACCAGTCCCTCAGCCCCGGGGGCGTCGCGACCCCGAGCCCCTCGAACACCGCCTCGGCCTCGCGCGGGGCGGCGACCGCCAGCAGCACGCACGAGCGCGACCGCCCCGCCAGCCACCGCGTCAAGACGCCATCCTGTCCGGGCGCGCGCGTCACGCCCGATGGTAGTAAGCCGTTGGGGCCCCGCGACCCGCAACCCGAACCACGCGCACCCGCTAGAACTACCATGAACGGGCGCGGATCCACTGGTCCGCGCACGCGAGGAGCGCCCGATGCCCGAGGCGGCCCGATCAGTCGCGGCTGTGCGCACGCGCCGGAGTTCCGCGCTGCCGTGGATCGTTGGGGGCGTCGCCGTGCTGGGGCTCTCGACTCTCGGGGTCGCGCTCTTCGGCGGCGCCGGCGAGGGGCGGGGCCTGCGGGTGGGGTCGGACGTCGCGGAGGCGCGCCGGGCCGGGTTCGAGATCAACATCACCGCGGTGGGCGAGCTCGAGGCCGCCCGCCAGGTCCAGCTCCGCAACGACCTGGAGCGGCAGACGACGATCGTCGAGATCGTGCCCGAGGGATCGAGCGTCAAGGCGGGGGACGTGCTGGCGCGGCTCAACGCCGACGAGATGCAGCGGCAGATCGACGAAGAGTCGATGCAGGTCGACTCGGCCCAGGCCGCGGTGATCGCCGCCGAGATCGCCGCGGACATCCAGAAGAGCGAGAACGAGTCCAAGGTCCGCCAGGCCCGCCTGAAGGTGGACCTGGCGGACCTGGCCCTGCGCGAGTGGGCCGAGGGCACCGTCGCGACGCAGCGCGAGACCAACCGCATCGCGATCGAGAAGGCCGACCGCGAGCTGGCGCGGCTCGACGAGCGGAGACTCAACAGCGAGAGCCTGCACGGGCGGGGCTTCCTCTCCAAGGACGAGCTGGAGCGCGACCGCACCGCCGTGCTTGAGGCCCGCGCCGACCTGACCAAGGCCCGCCTGGCCCACGACACCTACGAGACCTACCAGCACCCCAAGGAAGAGCGGACCAAGACCTCGGAGCTCGAGGAGGCCCGTGCGGAGCTCGAACGCGTCAGCAAGACCAACGACAGCGAGCTGACGAGCAAGCAGGCGGCCCTGGCCAACGCCCGCAACCAGCTCGCCAGCCGCCAGGCCCGCCTGAAGAGGCTCGAGGAGCAGCGCGACAAGGCGACGCTCAAGGCCCCGATCGACGGGCTGGTGGTCTACACGACCAGCCTGCGCCAGTGGCGCTGGATGGGGCGGTCGTGGGCCGTGGGCTCGCAGGTGTACCCCGGGCAGGAGATCATCGTGCTCCCCGACACCTCGGGCATGCTCGCGACCGTGCGCGTCCACGAGAGCCTCGCCGGGCGCCTCACGCCGGGTCTGACCGCGATCGTCAAGGTCGACGCCCTGGGGGGGCGCGCCCTCCCCGGCACCGTCGAGTCGATCGGCGTGCTGGCGCAGAGCGACGACTGGATCGACGAGAACAAGCGCGAGTACACGGTCAAGATCGCCCTCGCCGAGCCGGTCGCCGCGCTCAAGCCCTCCATGCGCGTGGAGGCGACCATCCGCCTGGCCTCGGTCGAGCCGACGCTCACGGTGCCGATCCAGGCCGTCTTCATGGACGGCGCCGTCCGGTTCGTGTACGCCGATCGCTCCCAAGGCCTGGTGCGGGTGCCCGTGCGGGTCGGCAAGCGGTCGGACACCCTGTGCGAGATCACCGCGGGGCTGTCGGAGGCCGACCGGGTGCTCATCCGCGACCCGCGCCCGGGCGAGGCTCTCGTGACCGCCTGGGAGAAGGCCGCCCTCGACGCCGCGGGGTACGCGCTCGACGATCGCGGGCAGGCGATCGACCCGGTCGCCACGGCGGGCGAGCCCGCGCCCCCCGCGGAAGCCCGCGCCCATCCGCCCCGTCCCTGACGGGCCCGCCGCTCAGAACCCGCCCGTGCGCATGCGCTCCACGCTCTCGGGGAAGGGGTAGCTCGAGAAGACGCCGACGTGCGCCACCTTCCACATGTTGGGCGCGGCGTAGACGTCGCCCCGGAACCCCGCCTGGAACATCGCGCTCAACACCGCCTCGAAGCTCGGCTCGCGACCGTCCGGGCCCAGCAGGCGGTTGGCCCGCGCGTTCAGGAAGCTCACCGTCGCCACGGGCAGACGCTCGCGCCGGCCCCGCAGCATCTTGCACACCGTCCCGAACCCGCGACCGATGTCCTCGATCGTGAAGTACTCCCGCCCCCGCGGCCTCAGGACCGCGAAGATGAGCAACTGGTCCAGGTCGAACTTGAGGATGTACGGCTCACGGTCGCCCGCCGCCAGCACACTCACCGAGTCCTGGAACGTGCGCGCATACGCCGTGATCGTCGCCGCCGTCCACTGGCTCGTCGGCACCAGCGAGCACAGCTGCGCGATGATCCCGTGGCTGTTGTCGCGGTCGTTCACGCCGCAGATCACCGCCCGGTAGCGACCGTCGAGCAGGTCGCGCAGCATGTCCTGACCCCACATGATCCGCAGACGCTCCCCCGGGTCGATCTTCCCGGCGGCCCCGGGAAGCAGGCTCACCCGGTCGGGGAACAGGTCGCTCTTCATCAGGCTGTCGGCGTCCCCCTCGTACAGGCGGACCCCCGTCTCGGCGGTCGTCGTCATGGCGCCTCCTTCCGGTCCCTCCCATGCTACACCGCCCGTCCGGGCCCGACCGCGAACGGGATCCGCACAAAGGCCCCGCTTGCCCCCCGGGGCGCGCGCGGCGGACGCCCGGGAACCCCGGGGGGCGCGATCGGCTTGGGAATGCGGCACGCCCGTGGTATGCTCATCTGTTCGATGGGGTGGAGGTCGGCATGCGAACGTGCTTGATCGGTGCGGCGGCGGTCGGTGTGTGGTCCGCGGGCTCGGTGTTCGGACAGGGCGTCGCCCCGGCGATGCCCCGGGTCGAAACCTGCGAACTGGCCCTGTTCGACGGCGCGGGGCCCGGCGGGGCCGCCCTCGCGCTCGGGCTCCGCGTCCCGGGCCTGGGCGCCGTGGAACTCGATCTCGAACGCTTCCCGGTCGCCAGCCCCGGGGCCCGGGTTGTCCTCGGGAGTCTCGACGCCGCCGACACGCCCGTCGACTTCGACTGGTCCGCCGTCCGGGCCTATCGCGGGTCGCTCCGCGGCCGCGACGGGTCCCGCGCCTTCCTCGTCACCACTCCCCACGGCACGACGGGCTGGATCACGCCCGACCGCTCGGGTCAGCGCTACTGGATCTCGTCGCACAACGGAGGGGTGCCGCTGCCCGGCGCCCAGGTCCTGGTCTTCCCCCACGACGGGTCGGTGCCCAGCCCTGGGCCGGAGCTCTGCGGGCTCCAGACCGAGCCCCACGGCGAGCACGGCCCGCCCCACCACGCCCAGCCGCTCGAACCACCGTCGTCGTCGGCCGACTCGACCGCCCGCCGCGACTTGCGCCGCATCGAGATGGCCATCGAGACCGACTACGAGTACTACCTGCTGTTCAACAACGTGCAGGCGGCGACGGACTACGTCGTGCGCGTGTACGCCGCCGTCAGCGACATCTACCTGTCGGAGCTGAACACCCGCGTGGACCTGACGTTCATCCGCATCTGGGACACCGTGAACGACCTGTTCAACGGGTCGGACCCACTGGGCGCCTTCCGCTCCCACTGGAACACCAACATGCAGGGCGTGCCCCGCGACGTCGCCCAGTTCTTCTCGGGGCGGCGCAACCTGGCGTGGGGCGGCGTGGCCTACCTGAACGGGCTCTGCAACAGCAACTCGTACAGCGTCGTCGGCTACGCCCAGGGCGCCTTCCCCGAGCCCCTCCGACCCGGCGTCCACATGTTCGACATCGGCGTGACCGCGCACGAGCTCGGGCACAACTGCGCCGCTCGCCACAACCCGGACTACGGCATCGACACCTGCGACCAGCTCAACACCCCCGCCGTCCGCGGCGGCATCATGAGCTACTGCTCCCAGACCGTCTCCGGCGGCAAGGCCGTCATGGACCTCCGCTTCGAGACCCCCATCCGCAACGAGATGCGGCCCTACATCCTCGCCCGCCCCTGCATCATGATCGACTGCAACCAGAACGGCGTCGCCGACGCCGCCGACATCTCGGCGGGAACCAGCCCCGACGCCAACGCCAACGGCATCCCCGACGAGTGCGAGGACTGCAACGCCAACGGCGTCCTCGACCCCCTCGACATCAGCTCCGGCACGAGCACCGACCTGAACACCAACGGCATCCCCGACGAGTGCGAGCCCGACTGCAACGGCAACGCCGTCCCCGACGACCTCGACATCGCCCTGGGCACGAGCACCGATCTCCACCTCGACAACGTCCCCGACGAGTGCGAGCCCGACTGCAACAACGACGGCGTCAGCGACTTCTCCCAGATCATGGCCGACATGACCCTCGACAAGGACCGCGACACCGTCCTCGACTCCTGCCAGGACTGCGACGGCGACGGCATCCCCGACCTCGTCGAGCTCGACGGCGCCCACCACGCCTGGGTCGTCGGGTCCGACGGCGTGCTCTCCGAGACCCACTCCGTCACGGGCGTGGTCACCCGCCGCGCCTCGGGCGGCGCCCTCGACCAGCCCAGCGACGTCCTCGTCACCCCCGACCGGCGCGTCCTGGTCACCAGCTCGGGCGACCACCGCGTCGTCGAGTTCTGGCACAACGGGCACTACGTCCGCGACCTGGTCGCCGGCGGCGGGCTCGACACGCCCCGGACCATGCTCCGCCGCGCCGACGGGCGACTGCTCGTCGCCAGCGCCGGGAACCACCGCGTCAACGAGTACGACGCCGGCACCGGCGCGCTCCTCCGGACGCTCGTCACGCGCGGCGGCGAGAACCTCACGTCCCCCTGGGGCCTTGCCCTCGGGCCCGCCAACGGGCTGTACGTCACGAGCGACGACCACCGCGTCCTCGAGTTCGACGCCGACACCGGCGCCTTCCGCCGCGTCGTCGTCGCCGCGGGGCTGGGCGGGCTCGACGGCGTGCGCGGCATCGCCTTCCACCCCACGACCGGCAACCTCCTGGTCTGCAGCTACAACACCGACGCCGTCCTCGAATACGACCCCGCCACCGGCGCCTTTCTCCGCAGGTTCAACAACGGCGGCACCGCCACCGTCCTCAACCTCAACGGGCCCGTGTGCATCCGCTTCCGGCACGACGGCGTGCACGTGAGCATGGCCATCCAACCCACCGACTCCCACCGCACCAGCGCCCGCGTCTTCATCTTCCACCCCGTGCTGGGCTACCTCATGCGCCCCTACATCAACGGCAACGACACCCAGATCAACGCCCCCACCGGCTTCGACTTCGCCCCGGGAGACCACGCCGACTGCAACAACAACGCCCAGCCCGACGAGTGCGACATCCTCAACCTCGTCAGCCGAGACCTCAACGGCAACGGACGACCCGACGAGTGCGACGCCTGCCCCGTCGACGTCAACGCCGACGGCGACGTCGACTTCAACGATTTCCTGGAGTTCCTCAACCTCTTCACCTCGCGCCACCGCCGCGCCGACCTCACGCTCGACGGCCTGGTCGACTTCAACGACTTCCTGGAGTTCCTGAACCTCTACAACGCCGGGTGCTGACGCCCGGCCGCGCTCCAGGGCGTGAGCCCGCTCCGCAGGTCCGCCGCGTCGATCGCCGGCGCGGGGCTCGGCGGTAACAGCCTCCACGCCACCTTGCCCTCCACCTTGGCGTCCTCCCCGCGCTTGCTGACGAGCACGAAGGTGTCGATCGGGTCGATCTCGATCGGAGGCCGCGCCGGCTCGCCGCGCCGGTCGAGCAGCAGCAACTCGGCCCGCTCCAGCGTCGTGCGAAGCCGCCACCCCGCGCCGCGGAAGAACCAGTAGACCGGGGCGGCCACGATCGCGCCGCCGAACATCCCGAGGAGGCCATGGACGAGCTTCGAGGGCCGCCCCAGCCAGCCCCGGGCGGCGGCGACCTCGACGGCGATGCTCGCGGCGAGCGTGCCGACGACGGCGGCCCCCTCGACCAGGCCCTTGGAGAACGGCATGGGGCTGGCCGCGACCACGAACCACGACTCCTCGCCGCTCTCGTCGTCGTTGCGCTCCGGCATCGCGAGTGAACGCGCCGCCGACTTGTCGAGCAGCCAGACCCGCGGCAGGACGCGCCGGGCGGCCTCCTCGACCGCGTCCAGGTGCGCCCTCCGGAGCCGGCGTACCGACCCCCGCCGCGCGCCCCCCAGCACCGCCGCCGCGACGCACAGCTCTTCGTCGCTCACGAGCCCGCCCGCCGCGGCCCGCTCGACCGTCTCGTTGGCCCGCCTCCGCACGCGCGCCGATCGCAAGAGCAGCACGCACGCCCCGATCGCCGTCGACGCCCCAGCCGCAACGCTGATGGTTCGCACAACACCGGCAAAGCCCGGCGCCAACACCGGTGCGAACCACGTCTGAGCCCCCATCGTCGGCAGCACCAGCCCGGCCAGCAGCGCAATCTCCCACGCGCGGTTGACGTTCCGCGGCAGCCGGACGTGCACGACGTCGGCGGCGGCGTCATCAACATGCCCCATTGATGATCCGACGTACCGCGATTCCACCCCACACCCCCGCGCTGGGCTACCCCAACACCCTCCTCCCGAAGTCCAGCTTCATGGCCTTCTTGGCCATGTACAGCGTCTCTTCCGCCGTGGCGTTGGCGCGCCCCGTGCCGGCCCGGATGATGTCCACGATCACGTCGTCGCCGCCGGGCCTGTCGAACTGGGCCCGCCGGGCCCGCATGGGCTCCAGCAGCGTGTTGATCGCCGCCGCGACCTCCTGCTTGACGTGCCCGTCGCCCAGGTTGTCGCCCCGCCTGTAGCGGTCCTTCAGCTCCGCCACGCGGCCCTCGTCCGCGATGAACGCCTCCACGAACTCGAAGAGCACGTTGTCGGGGTCTCCCGGCTCGGTGGGGCTCTGCCGCCCCGTCGTGATCCTGTTGATCTTCTTCTGCACGTCCCTGGGGTCGTCCGACAGGAAGATCGCGTTGTTGAGGCTCTTGGACATCTTCTGCCGTCCGTCGCCCACGCCCGGCAGGCGCCCCACGCGCCCGATCAGGGCCCGAGGGATCGGGAAGACGCCCCCCGCCTTCTCGTAGTCCTCGTCCCTGGTGCGGTCCGGCACGCCGCAGTAGAGCTGGTCGAACTTCCGGGCCGCCTTGCGGCACATCTCGATGTGCGGCTCCTGGTCCTCCCCCACCGGCACGTACACGGGGCGGAAGGCCAGGATGTCGGCGCACTGCCCCACCGCGTACATCGGGAACCCGAAGGAGTGCTTCCCCGCCAGCCCCTTGGTCTCCAGCTCGTGCACCAGCGTGGGGTTGCCCATCACGTCGTTGAACGACAGGAGCATGGCGAAGTACCACGTCAGTTCCGCGATCGCCGGCACCTCCGTCTGCAGCACGATCGTCGAGCGCTCCGGGTCGATCCCCGCCGCCAGCCAGTCCTTCACGATCTCGATGGTGTCCCGCCGGATCTCCGCCGGCTGATCCGCCCGCGTCGTGAAGGCGTGCATGTTCGCGAGCAGGAAGTAGCAGTCGTAGTCGCCCTGCAACTGCACCCGGCGTTCGACGCTGCCCACCCAGTGCCCCAGGTGAAGCCGCCCGGTGGGCGTGTCGCCGGTCAGGATGCGGGGCTTGCCCTTCCGTGTCTCCATGGGGCGGAGGGTAAGAGGCCTGCTCGTTCGGCACACGGGCGGGCCGGTCGGCCGGCCTCTGAGGGAGCGGCAGCCCGCCGGCCGCCTCGTGGTTCCTCATTCCGACCACAAAAAGGCCGCTATTCACCGATGGAGGTGGCATTCTCGGCGCCGTGAGGCCTAATCCATGGGGTCTCAAAGCCGCTCCGGGGATCGAGAAGAGAGAGGATGTGTTGCTCACGATCCACGTCGCCGCCCTTGCCGTCGCCTGCATGGCCTGCTTGTCCCGGCCCAGGTGTACCTCACCTCGGCCAACCTGTGGCTGGCCGATCCGGCCAGCGGCGCCAACATCGGCGGGCACTGGGAGTTCTGCAACGCCCCGGGCAGTGCGAACGCCGAGATGGTGATCAACGGCGCGCCGCGCGCCACCACCTTCGCCCTTTCCCTGGGCGACGACCTGTTCACCTTCCAGGTCTGGGGGCGCGTCGACCCCGGCCACGCGATTGGGCTGTGGTTCGGCGACAACCCCGCCCACTTCGCCGGCCCGGTCGGAGCCGTCCCGCACCTGGTCGCGTTCCGCGACGCGGCCGGAGCGCTCGCCACGCCTCTCGCCGGCACCATGGTGGGCACGTGGTTCTCGTTCAGCGGAAACGGACCCTACCACGGCAACCTCTCGCACGTGGTGGGAGGAACGGGCGTCAGCGTGCAGGCGTACTCCTTCGACGGCGCGACCGGTCAGGGCTCCCTTACAGTGCGCGTGGTTCCCGCCCCGGGCGGGCTTGCGGCACTGGCTCTCGCCGGGCTCGTCGGCGTCCGCCGGCGCCGATAGCGTGCCGTCCAACCCCGATCGGCATCAGCCGCCCGGAATCGCCAGCCACACGTTGGCCGCGTTGAAGATCGCGTGCATCGCGATCGGCACGCCCAGGTTCTTCCTCCGCTCGAACGCGACGCCCAGGCACAGCGCCACCGCGAAGACCGTCGCCATCGCGTACGGCTCCAGCCCGTGCACCAGCGTGAAGACCGCCGACGCCCCCGCGATCGCGACCCACGGCCGGCGCGTCAGCCTCAGGATGGACGTCTGGAGGAACCCGCGGAAGGCGATCTCCTCCGCGATCGGCGCCAGCACCACCACCGCCGCGATCAGCAGCCACGCGGCCGGCTCGCCCGGGCGCTCCACGATCTCCTTGAGCGTGTCGTGGGCCAGGCGCTCCGGCTCAACCTGCGTGAGCGCCCGGTACGCCCACACGCTCAGCCGACCCGCCGCGTAGACCACCGGCGCCGCCACCACAAGGGCGCCCGCGCCGATCAGCATCCCGCGTCCCGTGATCCGCAGCCCGGCCAGCGGAGCGATCCGGTGCGCCCGCGCCGCCAGCAGCGCCCCCAGCACCGCCGCGGCCCCAAACCCCCCCACCGCCGACCAGGCCCGGTCGATCGGCGCCCCCTGGTCCGCCGGGTGCAGCCCCGCCCCGCCCGTGAGAGCCACCAGCGTCACCGCCATCGCCATCCCCGCCGTCAGGAAGACGCACACCGCCGCCACCAGCCAGAACCACCAGGGGAGCGGCCCGGGGTCGCGCACGCCCGCCCGGGCGAACGACCCCGGCCTGATCGCGTCGCGCTTCCACAGCCACGCCAGCACGAGCGGGGCCGCCAGCAGGAGGGCCCAGCCGACGACCGACGCCACGGACGAGCCCGCGGCGGGGGTTGCGTCCTGGGCGGCCAGCGCGGGCGTCGCCGCGAGCGGGACCGTCGCCGCGCCAACAATCCAGCCCATGAGCGACGTGCCCGACCAGCTCCGCCGCATCGTCGAGCACACTCGCTCGGAGGTGGAGCGGGCCAAGGCGGAGACCTCGCTGGACGCGCTGAAGGACCGGGTGCGCCGGGCCGCCCCGCCCCGCAACTTCTTCGCCGCCGTCACCCGCAACGACGACCGCACCGCCGTCATCGCCGAGGTCAAGCGGCGCAGCCCCAGCGCCGGGCTCATCCGGCCCGAGTATGAGGGTGACGCTTTCCGCCCCGAGGACATCGCCCGACAGTACGAGGCGAACGGCGCCGCCGCGATCTCCTGCCTCACCGACGAGAAGTTCTTCGGGGGCCGCCTCGAACACCTCTCCCGCGTCAAGGCCGCCGTGGGCATCCCCGTCCTCCGCAAGGACTTCATCGTCGACCCGTACCAGGTGTGGGAGTCGCGGGCCGCCGGCGCCGACGCGGTCCTGCTCATCGCCGAGTGCCTCACCGAGAGCCAGCTCGTCGACATGCTGATCCTCGCCCAGCAGCTTCGGCTGACGGTGCTCCTGGAGACCCACGGCGTGGAGCAGCTCCTCCGCGTCCGCCCCTACGTCGGCTTCCCCCATGCCACCTACGCCCTGCTCGGCATCAACAACCGCGACCTGCGCACAATGTCCGTCGACCTGGCCCACACGCTGCGCCTGGTCGACATGGTCGACGACCGCTCCACCCTTGTCAGCGAGTCGGGCATCAAGACCCCCGCCGACCTGGCCCGCCTCCGGGCCGCGGGCGTCCGAATCGTCCTGGTCGGCGAGCACCTGATGCGGGCCGACGACCCGGGCAAGGCCCTCCGCGACCTGCTCACGCCGCCCCCGAACGGAACCTCGCCATGAACACGCCGCTGATGGTCCGCTCGCTCCTCGCCGCCGCCCTGGCGCTGGCCCCCGCCCCCGCCCTGGCCCAGGAGGACGCGCCCGGGAGCCCGCCCGAGACGCCGCCGGGTGCGTTGCCCGAGGTGCCGCGCCCCGCCTCCCCCGCCGGCGAGGTCCTCGTCAAGGCCTCCGAGTCCATCCGCGGGATCAACTCGATCACCTTCGACGTGTCGATGCGGGGGGAGGGGCTCCTGGCCACCTACGCCCCGATCCTGCAGGCCCGCGTGGTCGCCGTCCGCTCGCCGACCAACCCGCAGACCTGGCTCATCCGCATCAGCGGCTCGGGCAAGCTGGCGCCGGACAAGCCCGAGGGCGCCTTCGACGCCGGCTTCCAGGAGCACTTCATCGAGTGGGTCGAGCCCGCCGAACGCAAGCTCTTGCGCCGAGCCCCGCGCCCCCAGCCCCGCAGCGAGACCCTCCGCCACGCCCAGCATCTCCGCATGGACTGGATCTTCGCCCCGGTCGCCTTCTCCAAGGAACTGGGCGTCGCCGTCAACGGCAAACTCCTCGACGACGCCGAGGTCGACGGCGAGCTCTGCCGCGTCGTCGAGGTCGCCACCCTGGGCCCCAGCGGCGGGACGCGCCGCGTCTACGTCGGCCTCGAGGACGGGCTCGTCCGCCGATACGACCAGATCGTCAGCGGGCAGCTCGACGGCCGCACCGTCTTCCAGTTGAGCGGCGTCGACGCGTTCAACCCCATCGATCCCTCCGAGACCCGCGTGCCCGTCCCCGCGGGCTTCGAGGCGGAGGCCGAGCCGGCCCCGCCCGGGCCCACCACCCCTGTCGCGGCAACCCCGGACGCCACCGCCCCGACCGTGACCGCCGCCCCGCCGCCCCCGCCCCCCGCCCCGAAGTACGCGGTGCCTTTCGAGCTCAGGACCGCCGCCGGAGAGACCGTCACGCTCGACTCGCTGCGAGGCCGACCCGCGGTCCTCTTCTTCTGGGGCACCTGGAGCCTCCCCTCGCAGGACGCCGTCCCCGCCCTCGCCGCCCTGCGCGCCAGGCACGACCCGGCCCAGCTCGCGATCGTCGCCCTCGCCGTCCGCGAGCGGGTCCCCGCCGCCGCCGCCGACTTCCTCCAGCGCGAGAACGCCGGCTTCTCGACGCTGCTCCACGCCGACGCAACCGCCGCGGCGTACGACGTCCGCGCCTACCCCACCCTCCTCCTCCTCAGCCCCGAGGGCCAGATCCTCTACACCGTCGAGGGGTTCCCCAGCGGCGCCACGCTCGACGAACTCGCCGACAAGGTCAACGCCGCCCTCAAGCCCGCCGCCGGCTCGGCGTGACCCTCAGCGCACGCCCGACACGGGCCCCGCGGCGTCCAGCAGCGCGCGCCGAAGTGCCGCCAGCCGTTCCTGCCCGCGCGCCTGCGACCCGTCGCTCGACGCCGACAGCGCCGCCGCCTCCTCCGCGATCAGGCACACCCGCGCCACCTCCACGCGCCATCGCCCCATCCACGCCCCCGGGCCCATCGCCGGGCCCGAGAGCTCCGCCAGGGCCGCGTCCACCGGGTCCGCCGCGGGCGTGACCCGCGCCGCCCACGCGCGGGCCAGGGCCCCGGCCAGCAGCCCCGCCGAGTGCTCGGTTTCCAGCGCGTCCAGGCGGCGCGACAGGTCCACCGCGTTGGCGCGCGCGCCCTCGGCGCACGCCGCCGCGACCCGACCCTCCAGGTCGCCGCCCACCCAGCGCCACGCCTCGGGCCCGCACTCCCACCCGGGCCACTCGTTGAGCCGTTCGCCGCCCGCGATCCACGCCGCGGCGTCCAGCGCCAGCGGAACGACGCGGGCCAGCGCGCGCAGGCGTGCCTCCGCCGCCGCGGGGGGCGCCGCCCCGGCCTCGGTCGTCCCCTTCAGCCACGCCGCGCGTTCGGCGTCCAGGCGGTCCAGCAGCGCGCGCACGTGCCCGCCCGTCGCCCGCTCCAGCCCCGGAACCGCCTCGCCCGCGTGCGCCCGCAGCGCGTCCTCGCCCGGGATCGACCAGAACCCGACGGCGGCGGCGACCAGCGCGCGCCGCTCGCCCTGGGCCGCGTCGCGCTTCGCGGGCGTCGCGACGTCCCGCTGGATCGCCACGAGCCTGCGCGCCAGGGCGCGGAAGGGCTCGGCGACCCTCGCCTCCACGCCGGGCCTGGCCACGGGCCCCTCGCGGATCAGGTCGGCCAGCGCCCGCAGTTGATCCAGCTCGTCCCAGCGCGCCCCGTGGTTGTTGAGCGCGCTGAGGACCCCGGGGTCGGACATGGCGCCGGGCCTGGTGAGGATCTCCGTCGCGGCCCGCACCACGGCGAGCGCCGACTCCCGCGTCGAGAGCCCGACCTCGCGGAAGGGCTGGCGCAGCTCCCGCACCAGCCCGCGCTCCACCGCGGGGTCGAACGCGCGCGAGGCCGACGCCACCGCCGACTCGGCGTCCCGCAGACGCGCGTCCGTCTCCGGGCCCGACAGGTCCAGTTCGAGCAGGGCTTCGACGAGGCGCCGGCTCTCGCTCGGGTTGCGGAGGGTGGGCAGGCCCGACGTCAATCGTCCCAGGGCGGCCAGGCGCGCCAGGGTCGCGGCGGCCCGCGCGTCGCCGCCACTGACGCCGGGGATGACCGACTCCAGCCCGTCGCGCCAGGGCTTGAGCCTCGCCGCGGGCGCCAGGCGCCGGCGCGGGTCGAGCAGGCCCAGGGTCTGGGCCAGGTCGGCGCGGAGCGCTTCGGCCTCGCGCCCCCACGCCCGCGTCGCCCGCCTGACCTGCCACTCGGTCTCCATCGCGCCGACCGCCGCGACCGACCCCTCCGAGAGTGCGGCGGCCCCCGCCAGGTCGACCAGGGCGGTACCGGGCGTGCTCGTGGGCACGTCGGCGTCGATCCACCCCGCGCCCAGCCCCGCCGCGGGCCGAACCTCGGCGAAGAGACGCTGGAGCGCGCGCTCGACGTCGGCGGTGGTCCCTCCCGAGGCGAGCAGGGCCGCGGCTGACTCCAGCGCCGCCGCGTCGCGGACCTCCAGAAGGGCGCGATCGAGGTGGGCCCGATGGCGGGCGATGGTCAGCCCGAGGAGGGCGGCCTGGGTGGCGTCGGGATCGCGGAGCGCGTCCGGGGCCTCGCCCCGGGCCATGAGCGCCAGCGCCAGCCGGCGGAGGGCCTGGGATGCCGCGCCCGCCGGGCCGGGCTCGGCACGCCGAAGCTCCTGCTCCACGACCCGGCGGTGGGCGACCATGGCCAGTTCCAGGCGAGGCGGGGGTTCCGGTGGCCCGCCCAGATTGAGCGTTTGGGCGGGGGCGGCCGCCGCCAGCAGCAGGGACAGGGCCGCGCTACGCCAGGGCCTGGGCATAGACCTCCTCCAATCGGGCGACCATGCGTTCGGCGCTGAACAGGTCGCGGCACATCCGGCGCCCGCGCTCGCCCATGGCGCGGCGCGCGCCCGGGTCGGCGAACATCCGAACGACCGCCTCGCGGAGCGCGGCGACATCGCCCGGGCGCACCAGGCGGCCCGTCACGCCCTCGATGCACGCCTCGCGCGTGCCGTCGACGTCGTAGGCCACCACCGGCACGGCGCACAGGAGCGCCTGGGGCACGGTCCGCGGCAGGCCCTCGCGGTAACTGGGGTGGACCAGCAGGTCCATGGCGCGGACGAGCCCCGGCACTCGATCCTGCGGCACCAGCCCGGTCGTCAGCACGCGCCCCTCCAGCCCCATCGACCGGACGCGGGCCATGAGGCGCTCGCGCCACCAGCCGTCGCCCACCCAGAGCAGCCGCCACGTCGGCTCGGCGCGGATTCGATCGCCCAGGGCGTCGAGCAGGTCGTCGTGCCCCTTGTGCTGCGCCAGCCGCGCCACCGTGCCGATCACGAAGTGCGACGGTTCCAGTCCGAGCCCGCCCCGAACCTCCTCGCGCGACTGCCCCGCCGCCGGCTCCAGGTACGTCTGGACCTCCATCCCCGAGTGCACCGTGAGGTACTGCCCGGGCCTCCCGATGCCGCGGGACAGGAACAGGCCCGTCATGGCGTCGGCGACGCTGAGGATGCGGTGGCACCGGCGCGCCGCGAGCCGCTCGGAGCGCTCATACCCCAGGTTCACCAGGCGCGTCCCAAGGCGACGGAGCGCGCCACCCTCGGCGGGCATGAAGGGCGGGCCGTGGATGGTGTGCACCACCGCCCGGGCCCGCCCCCACGCCGCCATCCGACCCAGGATCCCGGCCTTGCTCGAGTGCGTGTGCACGACGTCGAAACCCAGCCGCATCAGCGGCTTGAGCTCGCGGTGGAAGCACACGTGATCCGCCCACGGGCGCACCGGTCGGACCAGGTGCCTGAGCACGTGGATGGCGATGGGCGTGACAGGCTGTCCCTCGGGGCGCACGGTCGCCGCCCCGCCCACGGGGCGCACGCGCTCGCCCCCGGCGGCGCACCGCGCGTTGAACGCCTCGGCGCGGGCGAGCAGCGACCCCTCGGGGCCGTAGATGGGCCCGAAGCCCAGGTGGACCTCGTGCCCCAGGCGGGCCTGCCCCTCGCACGACAGGACGGTGTTCTCCTGCGAGCCGCCGAGGATCAGGCGCGTTGACAGGTGCAGGATCCGCATCCAGCCCCGAGGATACGCGACGACGATCGAACGCCCCTCCCGGACCCATCGGAAGAGCGCGGCCGGGTCGCCGGAGGAGCGCGAAGACCCCTCTGGAATCCCGGATCGACCTCCGCGCCTCTCCGCGTTCTTCCCCCGTCAGTAGCGCACCCACTCCAGGCACAGGCCCTCGGGCCCGAGCGTGGGGCCCGCGGCGGCCCGCTCCCTGCCCGCGATGATCGCCGGCACCCCCTCCGCCCGCGTGCGCCCCCGCCCCACCTCCACCAGCGTCCCCGCGATGATCCGCACCATGTTGTAGAGGAAGCCCGTGCCCGCCACGTCCAGGCGCACGCGACGCCCGCCCTCGCGCTCCCCCAGGTCCGTCACGGCGCACGAGAGGATCGTGCGCACGGTGGTCAGGCGACCGTGACCCGCCGCGGCGAAGGCGACGAAGTCGTGCTCGCCCACCAGGTGCCGGGCCGCACGGTTCATCGCCTCCACGTCGAGCCGCTCCCACACCAGCGTGACGGATCGGCGGTCGAAGACCGGGCGCACCCCCAGCGACCCCTCGCCCGTCTCCAGCGCGTGGATGGTGTAGCTGTACGCCTTGGACGTGCAGTCGCCTACGGGGTCGAAGGCGTCGACGCCCGGCGGGCGGGTCACGTCCTCGACGCCGACGACGCACACGTCGGGCGGCAGCTTGCCGTTGATCGCCCGCGCCAGGCGCTCCGTCCCGCGTTCGCTGGGCCACCCCGTCCCCTCCGCCGCGTCGCCCGAGCAGGTGAACGCCGCGACCTGCCCGCGGGCGTGCACGCCCGCGTCGGTGCGGCTGGCGCCCTTGACCACCACCGGCTCACGCACGACCCGCGCAACGACGCGCCGCAGCACGCCCTGCACCGTCCGCAGCTCGCCCGGGCCGGCCTCGGAGGCGTCGGGCTCGTCGGGTCCCTGCCCCGTGACCTGCCGCTGCCAGCCGCAGAAGTCCGTCCCGTCGTAGGCGATGGTGAGCTTGTACCGCGGCACGGGTTGAGGGTACGCGCGGCGTCAGTCTTCGCCCGCGTCGCGGGCCTCGTTGCGCACGCGCTTGACGCCCGCGGCGCGATCGCTCCACTCCCGCGACTTCTTGCGCAGCCTGAGCCACACCGTCAGGGCCGAGACCGCGACGATCGCCGCCAGCAGCAGCCCGATCGCCAGCACGATGCCCAGGAGGATCTTCAGGGTCGCCGACTCCGCCCGCTACTTGCCCGGCACGCCCTCGGGCGATGGGAAGAGGAACCGCAGGGCCTCGGGCAGCCGCCGGGCCCACGCCGACTCGTCGTGCCGGTCCTGATCACCCACCACCAGCCGCACGCGCGAGGCATCCACGCCCGACGCCGTGACCTGGGCGTGCAGGTCGCGCACGGCCTGCACGAGGGCCTGGTTGCGATCCGTGGCGTCGGGCTCGAACTCGCGCCCGCCCACGCCCAGGAACAGCCTGCCCGGCCAACTCGTCAACCCCGACTGCCACGTCTTCCACGCCGCCGCGTCCCCCGCCGTCAGCGGCAGGCTCTCGACCAGGGCCAGCCCGAAGATGTCCGGGCGGCGCGTCGCGGCGTGGAGCGCGATGGCCCCGCCCAGCGACGCCCCGCCGATCGCCGTGCGCTCCGGACGCGGGTCGGTGCGGAACGCCCGCTCGACCCGCGGCTTGACCTGCGTCACGAGCCACTCCACGAAGCGGTCGCCCGCGGGCGTCACGCCCTCCAGCGCCGGCGCCGGCAGATACTCCTCCATCCGCGACGCCCCCAGGCTCGGCACCGCCACGATCAGGAACGGCTCGCACTGCCCGCCCGTGATCAGCCCCCGCGCCGTCTCGTCAGCCCCCCACTCCGCCGGGATCTTCGAGTGCTTCTGGAAGACGTTCTGACCGTCCATCAGGTACAGCACCGGGTAGACCTTGCCCGCGTACGCCGGGTCCTCGTACCCCGGCGGCAGCCACACGAGCACGTCGCGCGTCGCCCCCGACGCCGACCCGGCCCCGCCCGAGACCTGAAGCCGCTTCACCGTCCCCGTCGCCTTGATCGGGCCGTAGACCGGGTCCTCCACCGCCCCCGCGCTGGGGCGCTCGTCCGACCAGCGCTCGATCGCCAGCTCGATCCGCGGCGGCTCGCCCGGCTGGAGCATCGACACGTCCACTTCGGGCAGCGAGCGGTTCTCGATGTCCGACAGGTCCGCCGACACCTCGCACCTGTCCCACGACCCCCGCGTGAACTTGAACTGCACCTGCTCCGTCCCCGCCGGCACTCTCAAGTGCAGTTGCCAGCGCATGTCCGAGCGCGAGCCCAGCTTGAAGCGGTTGTCGCGCGGGTTCCAGGCGCTCAGCGACGAGGCGAAGTAGATGGGCTCGTCGGCGTTGCTCCTGCCCGACTTGTCCAGCACGATCAGGACGACGCCCTGCTCCAGCGTCTCGGGGCGGACCACCCGCGGGCCCATGGCCGCGGCCCCCGCCGCGCGCCGAGCATCCTCCACGCGGGCCGCCGCCGCCCGTTCCCGCTCGGCCTCGGCCCGCTGGTCCGTGACGCCGGACATCACGTACAGCAGCCCCGCCACCACCAACACCGGCATCGCCAGCAGCACCGTCAGTATCAAGCTCTGCCTGCGCGTCGCCATGCCCCACCTCCGCCGAGTGGCACAGGCGCCCCGCCTGTGCTCCTTCCACGCGACCTCCGCATCGACTATAAGCACCCGCGCTCCGCCCAATCCCGGCGCACGCCCCCGCGCGCCGGCCCGGCCCCGCGGGGGCCGCGGAACGGAGCCGCGGGTGAAGCGACGCGCAGCGTCGCGCAGCCCGTGGAAGCGTTCTCCCGCATGCTCTTCCCGCCCCGGCCGGGACGGAGGCATGATCCGCTCGCCGCGCCGGCGCCCTCCTTCGCCCCTCCGGGGCGAGGAACACGACCGCGAGCGCACCACGGGTTGCGCTCGCGGACTCGCTCCACCCGCGGCTCCATCCCGGGCGGCCCTTCGGGCCTGCAACAGAGGGCCTCAACAGCACACTCCGTCCCGATCTTCAGCCCGCCCCGGTCGCTCGCAACCGCCCTGCGGCAAGCAGCGTCCCTGGTCGACCCGCTACTTCCCCCCCGCCTTGGCGTAGCGCTCCGACGCCGCGCCCCAGTTCACGACGTTCCACCACGCCGAGAGGTAGTCCGCGCGCCGGTTCTGGTACTTGAGGTAGTACGCGTGCTCCCACACGTCGCAGCCGAGGATGGGAGTGCCCTCGCATCCCGCGATCGATCGGCCCATCAGCGGGTTGTCCTGGTTCGGCGTGCTCACGACCTCCAGCTTCCCGGCGTTGAGCACCAGCCACGCCCAGCCCGAGCCGAAGCGCCCGAGCCCGGCGCCCTGGAACTTCTCCTTGAAGCTCTCGAAGGAGCCGAACGCGGTGTTGATGGCGTTGGCGAGCGCTCCCGTCGGCGCCCCGCCGCCGCCCTTCCCCGCCGGGGCCATGAGCGCCCAGAACATGGAGTGGTTGACGTGCCCGCCCAGGTTGTTGCGCACGGCCCCGCGCTTGTCCTCGGGCACCTCGGCGAGCTTCCTGATCACGTCGGCGGGATCCTGCGCGGCGAACGCATTCCCTTCAAGGGCCTTGTTGGCGTTGTCCACATACGCCTTGTGGTGCTTGCCGTGGTGGATCTGCATGGTCGCCGCGTCGATGTGCGGCTCCAGGGCCTCGGGGGCGTAGGGCAGTTGGGGGAGAGTGAATGGCATGGATCGCTCCTTTCGTGGACCCTGTGGGATTGTGGATCGTCCGTGGACAACCGCCCCGACTCCGGTAGCCATACATATACCAAACGCATCGGTCCGTCCCGCCGGGGCGGGCGTCGGATCGGGGAGGACTCCGCGGGCCCGGTGAGCCTAACTTCTTCCCCCGCCGGGGTCAACGGATCCCCCGCGAAGATGGGGATTTGTGCGGGTTGTTGGTTCTGGGACGCCCTCAGATTGTGGGGAACCCCGTCTTTCGGCGGTGCGGGGGCCGGTGGCGGTTGTGTTGCCGATGGGGGCGCGGTAGACTGGAGGCCGTCCGGGAGGGGAAACAAATCGGCCGCCGAGCCGTAAGAGGAGACGTGGAAGGGCCAGGACGGCTGGCGGGTATCCGGACCCGTCGTTCACGGTCTGTTCGCGAGCCAGGGGCACGGAGTGCCCGGTGAGCGGTGGGCCGCCGGCTTGGGCCCGCGGGAGGCTCGGCGACCTTCGGAGTGAGGGAGTCGAGGGGTGGGGTGTCCGGCTTGCCGGGAACGGCGAGTTCGGGGAATTGCTGGCTGCGATCGGCGGGACAAGGGAGCCCGGCGTCGCGGGAAGCGCAACGGGCGGGCCGGGTGGGCCCGCCCGAAATCGGACGGCTCCAGGACGAGCCGGGAAACGGTCATGTCAGCAGTGCTTTCGAAGAAACCACTGAGTCCGCTGGAGCAGGCCCGCCGCCGTCATCAGACGGGCGTGAGCGGAGCGCCCGCGGTGGCGCCCGTGACGCGGGACAAGGCGGCGACGGCGCCGTCGAAGCCCGCGGTGACGCGTCGGCTGAGCCAGGAGGACGAGCGTCTCCTGAACCAGATCCTGTCGTACGAGCAGGACTTCATCGACAGCCCGGCGTTCTACGAGAAGGACGCGGAGGTGAAGATCTACGACGAGGCGCCGCCGATCCCGCTGCCGGACACGAGCTGGTACCACCCGGTGATGGACGACCTGTCGAGCGCGCGGACGCGGACGGTGAAGAGCGCGCAGCAGGTGATCCTGACGGGGGCGCAGGAGAAGGTGCTGTTCCACAAGTTCAACTACGCGCGGTACCGCGTGTGGAAGCTGCAGCAGGAGGTGTGGGGGGCGCCGAGCCGCAAGCCCGAGGAGCCCCAGGCCGCCGAGATCCTGCGCTGGTACCGCGTGGCGGACCAGGTGCGGGAGCAGATCGCGGAGACGAACCTGGCGCTGGTGCTGGCGATGGCCAAGCGCACGCGGATGAGCGAGGTGGACTTTGCCGACCTGGTGAGCGAGGGGAACATGGCCCTGCTCCGGGCGGTCGACAAGTTCGACGCGGGCCGCGGGTACAAGTTCAGCACGTACGCCTGCCGGGCGATCCTCAAGGCCTTCAGCCGCCAGGGGATGAAGCTGAGCAAGTACCGGCAGCGGTTCCCCACGGACTTTGACCCCAAGCTGGAGCGTTCCAACTTCCTGGAGACCAAGCGGGCCGGGTTCGAGAAGGACGCGGCGGACGAGGTCAAGCGGATCGTGCTCGAGAACCGGGCCGACCTGTCGGATGTCGAGCGGACGGTGATCGAGCACCGCTTCGGGCTGGAGGCGGGCGAGATCGAGAAGCCCATGACGCTCGAGCAGGTGGGGCAGATCATCGGGGTGACCAAGGAGCGGGTGCGTCAGATCCAGAACAAGGCGATGGAGAAGATCCGCACGGTTCTGGAGCAGCAGTTCCTGGGCACGCGGAACGAGCAGGAAGGGGCCGAGGGCCAACCCGGCGAGGGCGGGAACACCTCCGACCCGCTGTCCATGCTCGGGCAGCCGCCGACGGTTGAGACCAAGCCGCCCCAGCGCGACGTGACGGTCAACTGAGGACGGCATGGATTGCGAGTGAGCGCCGGCCGGGCCCGCGCCCGGCGCAGAGGCACGCTACGGCACGGGCGGGACCAGGGCGTCGAGTTCCTGCGCCCACCGCGCGACCTCTTCGTCGGCCTTCCAGCGCTCTGCCACCGCCAGTTGCCGGAACTTCGCCAGCGCCGCCCGGGCCTCGGCCTCGTGCCCGAGCCTCCAGTGCGCCATGGCGATGAAGGCGATGTCGCTGGGCTGGGGGCCGTCCTCGCCCTTGGCGTTGATGGCGTCGGAGCGCGTGAGGGTGTCGAGGGCTTCCCTGAACTCGCCGGCGCGGTAGAGGGCCACGCCCAGCGTGTTGATGTAGAAGCCCTCCTCGGGGGCGAGTTCGACCGCCCGGCGCGCGTCCGCCACGGCCCTGGCCGCGGCCTCGGGCGTCACCGGCGCAAAGCGCACGGCGTACCACGCCGCGGTATTGAGCGTCTCGGCCTCAGCGGCGCGGGCTTCGGCGGCGCCACTTTGCTCGTCGATCACCGTGAACAACGCCGCCTGCGCAGCGGTGCATTCCGCTGGTGAGAGCGAAGCGTCGGAGGCGAACGCGGCGGCCAGGCCTTCGGGTGACGCTCCGCCTCTCAGACGGGCCTGAACGATCGGCCCCATCTTGGCCGCCGCGGCCCGGGCACGGTCGGTGGCCGGGAACCGCTCGCGGTAGGGCACGCTCTCCCACACCCGCGCGGTCTTGTCCCACGACGCGGTCACGATCCGCGTGCCGTCCGGGCTGAACGCGGCGGAGGTCACGTCCTCCGCGTGCCCCTTGAGCTCGGCGAGGCTCGCGCCGGTGGTCGCGTCCCACACCCGCGCAGTCTGGTCGCCCGACGCGGTCACGATCCGCGTGCCGTCCGGGCTGAACGCGGCGGAGGTCACGTCCTCCGTGTGCCCCCTGAGCTCGGCGAGGCTCGCACCGGTCGCCGCGTCCCAGACCCGCGCGGTGTCGTCCCCCGACGCGGTCACGATCCGCGTGCCGTCCGGGCTGAACGCGGCGGAGGTCACCCACTCCGTGTGCCCTTTGAGCTCTGCGAGGCTCGCGCCGGTCGCCGCGTCCCACACCCGCGCGGTCTGGTCGCCCGAAGCGGTCACGATCCGCGTGCCGTCCGGGCTGAACGCGGCGGAGGTCAACCCCCTCGTGTGCCCCTTGAGCTCGGCGAGGCTCGCACCGGGGGTCGCGTCCCACACCCGCGCGGTGTCGTCGCCCCCTGCCGTCACGATCCGCGTCCCGTCCGGGCTGAACGCGGCGGAGGTCATGTCCGCCGTGTGCCCCTTGAGTTCGGCGAGGCTCTTGCCGGTCGCCGCATCCCACACCCGGGCGGTGTCGTCACTCGACGCGGTCACGATCCGCGTGCCGTCGGGGCTGAACGCGGCGGAGGTCACGTACTTCGTGTGCCCCTTGAGTTCGGCGAGGCTCGCGCCGCTGGTCGCGTCCCACACCCGCGCGGTGTCGTCCCCCCACGCCGTCACGATCCGCGACCCGTCCGGGCTGAACGCGGCGGAGGTCACGTATTCCGTGTGCCCCTTGAGCTCGGCGAGGCTCGCGCCGCTGGTCGCGTCCCACACCCGCGCGGTGTCGTCCCCCGACGCGGTCACGATCCGCGACCCGTCCGGGCTGAACGCGGCGGAGGTCACGTATTCCGTGTGCCCCTTGAGCTCAACGAGGCTCGCGCCGCTGGTCGCGTCCCACACCCGCGCGGTGGCGTCAGCCGACGCGGTCACGATCCGCGTGCCGTCCGGGCTGAACGCGGCGGAGGTCACGAAGGAAGTGTGCCCCTTGGACTCGGCGAGGCTCGCGCCGGTCGGCGCGTCCCACACCCGCGCGGTGGTGTCCCCCGACGCGGTCACGATCCGCGTGCCGTCCGGGCTGAACGTGGCGGAGGCCACGGGCCCCGTGTGCCCCTTGAGCTCGGCGAGGCTCGCGCCGGTGGTCGCGTCCCACACCCGCGCGGTGGTGTCCGATGACGCGGTCACGATCCGCGACCCGTCCGGGCTGAACGTGGCGGAGGCCACGGGCCCCGTGTGCCCCTTGAGCTCGGCGAGGCTCGCGCCGGTGGTCGCGTCCCACACGCGCGCGGTCATGTCAATCGACGCGGTCACGATCCGCGCCCCGTCGGGGCTGAACGCGGCTGAGGACACCCACCCCGTGTGCCCCTTGAGCTCGGCGAGGCTCGCGCCGGTGGTCGCGTCCCACACCCGCGCGGTACCGTCCAACGACGCGGTCACGATTCGCGCCCCCACCCCGTCCGGGCTGAACGCGGCGGAGCCCGCGGGCCCCGTGTGCCCCCTGAGCTCGGCGAGGCTCGCGCCGGTGGTCGCGTCCCACACCCGCGCGGTACCGTCCCACGACGCGGTCACGATCCGCGTGCCGTCCGGGCTGAACGCGGCGGAGGTCACCCACTCCGTGTGCCCCTTGAGTTCGGCGAGGCTTGCGCCGGTGGTCGCGTTCCACACCCGCGCGGTGTCGTCCCCCGACGCCGTCACGATCCGCGTGCCGTCCGGGCTGAACGCGGCGGAGGTCACCTCCGCCGTGTGCCCCTTGAGCTCGGCGAGGCTGGTGTCGGCGGTGGAGTTCAGCCAGCGCCATTCCCAGCCGCGCAGATGGTCCGGGCAGGCGTCGAGCCGCTGGCGGACGCGGTCGAACTGGCGAAAGTCCATCGCCGCCGCGGCCATCTCGACGTTGGCGACGTAGGCGTTGTACTCGATGGTCTTGGCGGCCGCCACGGCCTCGGCGGTCTTGGCGTTGGCGACCTCGGCCAGCCGGCGCTGCTCGGCCTCGGCCGCGCGGGCGATTGTTTCGGCACCGCGGGCGTTGGTCGCCTCGGTGCGGGCCACGCCCCACATGCCCAGCGTCCCCGCGAGCCCCAGCACCAGCGCGACAAGCACCGCCGCCGCCGCGATGACCGGGCCCTTGTTCCGCCGGATGTACTTCTTCACGCGGTAGCCGGTGGACTCCGGCCCCGCCTCCAGCGGCTGGCCGTCCAGGTAGTTCCGCACGTCCCGCGCCAGGTCCGCCGGGGTGTCGTAGCGCTGGGTGCGGTCCTTGCGGAGAGCCTTGAGGGGGATCCAGTCCAGTTCGCGGCGCAGTTCGCGGGCGAGGTGCTCGCGCTCCATCACCCGGTGGCGGGCGATCTCGGCCCCGGTGGCGTCGTCGGCGGTCGAGAGCCGCGTGCTGGGCTTGGGGGCGTCCTGCTCGCGCAGGACCTTGACGATCGCGGCGTACCCCGCCGCGCGGAGAGACTCGGAGTCGAACGGCAGCATCCCCGAGAGCAGCTCGTAGAGCACGACGCCCAGGGAGTAGACATCGGTGCGGGTGTCGATGTCGGTCGCGCCCATCTCGGCCTGCTCGGGGCTCATGTATTCCGGCGTGCCGATGATCTGGCCCGTCTCGGTGAAGATGGTCTTGTCCGTCAGCGTGTGCGCGGTGGCCTTGGCGACGCCGAAGTCGATGATCTTGGGCACCGCCCGGCCGTCACGCACCATGACCAGGATGTTGCTGGGCTTGATGTCGCGGTGGATGATGCCCTTGTGGTGGGCGTGCTGGATGGCCTCGCAGACGGGGATGAAGAGTTCAAGCCGCTGGCGCACGCTCAGGTTGTGCCGGTCGGCGTAGGTGGTGATGGCCTCGCCCGGGACGTGCTCCATCACGAAGTAGGGCTTGCCCGAGGGGGTTGCGCCGGCGTCGAAGACCTTGGCCACGTTGGGGTGGTTCATCACCGCCAGGGCCTGGCGCTCCTGCTCGAAGCGGGCGACGACGGCCTTGGTGTCCATCCCGGCCTTGATGATCTTGAGGGCGACGCGCTGGACGATGGGGTCGCGCCGCTCGGCGAGCCAGACCGCGCCAAAGCCCCCCTCGGCGAGGTGCTCCAGCAGCTTGTACGGGCCGATCATCTCGCCGGGGTGGTGCATCGCGCCGGGCACAGGCCGCCCGGCAACGCGGGTGGACGCCGGCCAATGGGGCGAAGGATTGTGGGAGCCTGTTGAGGCATCGTCGGGCACGAGGTTCTCCCGCTGGATGGCCCGGCGGAGTGTAGCGTTACACCGCTGACAGCCAATGGGCGGGTGGCAGCGACCCGTGCCACCGGCCTCGGGTGCTCCGGCTCGGGGTCGGCACCGCCGGGTGGAGGGGCGCCTTTGCGCTCAGCGGCCGTGACCTGCACGCCCCTCCCCCGCCCCAGTGGACACGGCACGTTCTCTCCCCCATCCCCGGCCCGCGCGCGCACACCCGCACAATGACATCAGGCGGGGTGATCGGATCCTGGCGTGATCGCACGCCTGGGCGCCGCTCACTTCCGACCTCGTAGCCCAGGGTCACTCCGGACGCGATCGCCGATCCTCGCTTCCGCATCAAGGCCGGAGGGCGACAGCGGAAGGCGGGCCCGGGCGGCGGTCGCCCGGGTTGGGGGCTCGTCGCCCGTGGTCGATCATGTCGGCGGAGCGCGGGCGGGGTTCGCGAGTGATCTCGGGGAATGCCCACGGGACGTCGCCCGAGGCGGAACCGCCGGCGACTTGGGCTCGGATCTGAGGGGCCGCCGAGGGACTGGCGGGCGTAGAGCGTGCGCTCGCGCGGCGGGCCGATCGCCCCCCGAACATGGCCGGAGAAACCCCGAGGCCCGCGCGGTTGCCGAGGAATGTCGGGGCCGGGCGGGGTTGGAGCGCTTATTCTTGGTCCAGAGCACCGCGACCCCAACCAGCACCCCGGCGGCCCCTTCGAGGGGGTCCGGCGGGGACGGGAGCCACCGCACGATGTCCGTCGACGCCGAACCGCAATCGTCCGCCCGCGACGTGGGGCACATCTCGCTGGCCCGCAAGAAGAAGAGCGATCCGCACGCGACGCGGTGGGGGAAGTTCCTTCAGGCGTGCATCAAGTTCGGGGCCAGCGACCTGATCATGAAGAGCGAGACGCAGCCCAAGCTGCGCCTGCGCGGGGCGCTCAAGCCCCTGGACACGGAGGCGGTGTCGACGGACGAGTTCTGGCAGATCGCCCAGACGATCCTGTCGCCCGAGCAGTTCGACGACCTGCACAAGTTCGGGTCGGTGGACTTTGCGTACGACTACGACGACAACAACCGCTTCCGTGTGAACCTGTTCCAGGCCCGCGGTCGGCTGTCGATCGCGGCGCGGCTCATCACGAGCAACATCCGCAAGTTCGAGGAGCTGTACCTGCCGGACATCATGGCCGAGGTGGCGATGCAGCCGCAGGGGATCGTGCTGCTGTGCGGCGTGACGGGGTCGGGCAAGAGCACGACGATCGCGGCGATGCTGGACTACGTGAACGAGCGCAAGCCGGTGCACATCGTGACGATCGAGGACCCGATCGAGTACATCTTCAACGACCGCAAGGCGACGATCAACCAGCGGGAGATCGGGATCGACTGCCTGGACTTCAAGATCGCGCTGCGGGCCCTGGTGCGCGAGAACCCGGACGTGGTGCTGGTGGGCGAGATGCGCGACAAGGAGACGTTCGAGGCGGCCCTGCACGCCGCGGAGACGGGGCACCTCGTCTACGGCACGATTCACGCCTCCTCCACCACCCAGACTTTCAGCCGCATCTACGGGCTCTTCGAGGCGGACGAGGTGGAGCAGGTTCGGCGGATCCTGGGGTACCAGATGCGGGGCTTCGTGTACCAGAAGCTGCTGCCGACGCTGCACCCGGAGATCGCGCGGATCCCGGCGTACGAGATCCTGATCAACAACACGGTCGTGCGCAAGCACATCCTGGAGGGGCGCGAGGGCGAGCTGCGCGAGTACCTCAAGACCGTCGAGGCCCGCCAGAGCGGCATGATCGACTTCAACGAGTGCCTCGTGCAGCGCGTGGAGCAGGAGTACATCCACATGCGCGTGGCCATCGAGTCCAGCCCCAACGCCGACGAGCTCATGATGCGCCTGAAGAAGCTGGGTTGAGGCCCCCGCGGGGCGGGGGCGGCCGCCGGGCGGGCCCTCGGGCCGGCGGGGCGAGGATCTGATACTCTTGTCGCTGCGAACCGCGTGGCCGCGGGGTGGGGTGTGGCGGCCTCGGGGATCAACCGTCCGACGTCCAAACGGAGGCGACCTCCCGGCCATGCTTGAACTCCCGATCCCTGCCGGCCTGCCCACGCTCGCGGTGAACACCGACCCGGTGGTGCTGGTGTCATGGTGGAAGGCGTTGCTGATCCTGCCGCCGCTGGTCGCGTGGCTGTGGATCGTCTCGACCGTCTTCGACAAGTTCTGCGCCCGGTTCTTCCTGCCGCGCGAGAAGTGGAACCTGGTGCACCTGCTGGTGGGTCTGCTGGCCCTGGGGGTGGCGGTGTCGTTCCCGGTGCAGGCGCCGTGGGGGTTCTTCGTCGGGTGGGCGATCATGGTGGCGGTGCTGACCGGGCATGTCTTCCTGTTCATGGCCATCGCGAACAAGGACGAGCGGGTGCCGGCGGAGAAGCGGATGAAGGTCGACTTCTCGGCGCTGCGGTCCAAGGACCACAAGCCCAAGCAAGCCGCCAAGGCGAGCGAGCTGGTCATCCGGAACATGGACAAGCAGGCCCTGCCGATCCCGGAGAAGGAGACCCCGGAGTTCGCGCTGCGCGTCGCCGCCGAGGGGCTGTACCTCAAGGCCCTCGAGGGCCGCGCCTCGCAGATCGACGTGGGGTCGGCGGGCAAGGACCAGACGTACGCGGCGGCGTTCCTGGTGGACGGCGTGCGCGTGCCCGGGCCGACGATGCCGGCGGGCGACGCCTTCAAGCTCATCGACTTCTGGAAGGCCGCCGCCAGGCTCGACGTGAACGACCGCCGGCGCCGGCTGACCGGCGACGTGACGGTCGAGCGCGGCGCCGACAAGAAGAAGGTGCGGGTGACGGCGCTGGGGACCCAGGGCGGCATGCGCCTCACCCTGCTGCTCGATCCCGAGGGGCAGGTCCGCTTCAAGCCCACCGACCTCGGCCTGCTCGACGCCCAGCAGGCCGAGCTCACCAAGCTCGTGCAGGAGGGGCACGGCGTGGTGCTCACGGCGGCGCCGGCGGACGGCGGGCGCACCAGCACGTTCTACACGCTCCTGAAGCTGCACGACGCGTATACGCAGAACGTGCAGTCGGTGGAGCTCGACGTACAGGACGTGCCCGAGGGCGTCCGGCAGAACCGGTGGGACCCGCAGGCCGAGGGGCCCGAGTTCGGCACGCTCGTGCGCTCGATCATCCGGCGCGACCCGGACGTGCTGGGCGTGGCGGAGCTACCCGACCAGCAGACGGCCAAGGAGATCTGCAAGGCGGAGCCGGAGCGCACGAGGGTCTACGCCTCGCTGCGGGCCGGGAGCGCCCTCGAGGCCATCGAGGCCTGGGTTCGGACGGTGGGCGCGCCCGCGGAGGCGGCCCGGGTCCTGCACGGAGCGGTGGCCCAGAAGCTGGTCCGCAAGCTGTGCCAGAACTGCCGCATCCCCTACCAGCCCGCGCCCGACCTGCTCAAGCGCCTGGGGCTGCCGCCGGAGAAGGTCAAGCAGCTCTTCAAGAAGGGCGGGCAGGTGCTCATCAAGAACAAGCCGGAGACCTGCCCCGCGTGCCAGGGGACGGGGTACATCGGGCAGACGGCGTGCTTCGAGGTCTACCCGCTGGGGCAGGCGGAGCGCGACCTGATCGCCAAGCAGGACTGGGCCGGGCTCAAGTCGGAGCTGCGCAAGAAGCAGTTGCCGAGCATGTCGCAGGCGGCGCTCAAGAAGGCGGTGGACGGCACGACGAGCGTCGAGGAAGTGTCGCGGATCAGCGCGCCGGCGGAGGCGCCGCCCAGGCCCGCGGCCCAGCCCGCCGCCCCGGCGGGGAAGCCCGCCTGATCGCACCCGGGGGTACACAGGGACGCGGGGAGTCGCCCGCGATGGGAGCCGTGGAATGCCGTGGATGAACCTGATCGCGCTGGGGATCGTGCTCCTGGTCGGCTACATCTGGCTGGGGCGCGGGTTCCTGTCGTCGCTGCTCAACCTGGCGTGCGTGGTGGTCGCGGGCGCGATCGCCTTCGGCGTGTGGGAGATCGCCTCCCTCACGCTGCTCAAGTCGGCCCCGTCCTTCGCCAGGCCCATGGCGTGGGGGCTGGGGCTGGCGGTCCCGTTCGCGGTGTCGCTGGCCCTGCTGCGGGCCGCGACCGACGCGGTGATCCGCGCCAACGCCAAGCTCGCGCCGGCGCTGGACGGCGTGTTCGGGGCGGTGTGCGGCGTGATCGCGGGCGTGGTCGTCTCGGGCATCATCGTCATCAGCATCGGCAACCTGCACTTGGAGCGGGGGGCGCTGGGGTACCAGCCGCTCGATTTCAGCGTGAGCGGCAACGTGACGCGCGACGCGGGGCTCTGGGTCCCCACCGACCGCATCACCAGCGCGTTCTACGAGACGCTGTCGCTGACGAGCCTGCGGACGGGCACGCCCATGGGGCGGATCTACCCCGCGGCCCACGAGCTGGGCTTTGCGCGCCGCATGAGCTACGCCGACGGGCGAGCCCGCAACACCTTCGCCCCCGGCGACTTCGACTACCTGGCCCGCTACACGGTGGGCGCGGTGGGCAACGTGTCGGGGAAGGAGCTGCTGTCGGACCGCTGGGACCCGTCGACGCAGCAGTTGACGGACGTGTCGGGCGATTCGCTGGGAGGCAGCGTCTACATCGAGGGGTACATGCTCAACTTCAAGCCGGGGTCGAAGGAGAAGTTCGGGCAGACCGTGGTCGGCGCGGGGCAGGTCACGCTGATCGTGGAGCCGGCGGAGGGCGGGCCCGGCACGCCCTACTACCCCATCGCCGTGGTCTGCCGCACGCAGGCCGACACCGTGTCGATGGCCCGCTTCCGGTTCAACGCCCGCGACACCTTCTTCTCGTCGGTGGGCGGGGACTCGGAGTCGCGCTGGGCCATCGAGTTCGCGGTGCCGCGGGGCTCGCGCCCGGTGGCGCTGGTGGTGAAGGGCATCCGCGTGCCGATCGACGCCTCGCGCGGCGCCAACCACGTCTTCGAGAACGCCGCCGCCCGCGACGACGCCATCATGACCGGCGCGCTGATGGGCGCGCCGGGGGCGCTCCCCTCGGGGCCCGTGCAGCGCTTCGGGCCTCCGCCGCCCTCCGACGCCAACTTCGACCGCTCCGGCGCCGTGACGATCGGCAACGGACGCCCCTGGCCCGAGAACGAGCCCCCCGAGGGCTTCAGCGAGTCCAACGTCCTCCCCTTCACGATCCAGAGGGGCGGCGAGCGCGGGCTGGAGCTGGCGCCCGACTCCAACCTCATCCAGGACGGCGAGGCCCGGTTCGACAAGAGCGAGCTGCAGCACCGCGGCATCGACTCCAAGCTCCGCGTCGAGCGCCTCATCAACACCGCCGACACCGCCATCGTGCAGATCGACGTGAGCGTCAACCAGGCCTTCAGCTGGCTGAACAACCCGGCCGCCTTCGCCGACTCGATCAACCAGACCCCCACGCTCTACGACACCAACAGCATCGCCTACCAGGCGATCGGGTTCATCTACCAGGATTCGCGCATCACCGCGCTGCGCTTCACCCCGGGGCGCACCGTCGCCAGCCTCACGGAGCTCCCTGCCTCGCTGAGCCGCAGCCGGCCCGACCAGACCGTGCGCCTGCTGTTCCGCGTCAGCAGGGGCGTTGAGATCCGCGAGTTCGCCCTGGGCCGCAAGACCGTCGCCTACCTCGACCCGGCGTTCAAGGTCATCGGGCGCTCGCGCTAGCGGCGCGAGTCGGAAGTCCGTGGACGGATGCGCTCCGGGTGCCACGGGTCGCCGGGCGCTCCGCCCGTGACCCGTGCGGCTGTTCGAGGCCGGTCCGGACGCCGGCACGGGCGACCGCCGGGCGGATCGCCCGTGGCACCCGAAGCGTCCGCCGGCGCCTTGGTGCACGTGCTTCCGACTCGCGCCACGAGGCGGGCCTGGTCGGCCAGAAGACCAACGGGGGCGGGCTTCCGCCCGCCCTCGTGTTGTTTGCGGATGCCGGTCGGCTCAGCCCTTCTTGGCCTTCTTGTCGCCGCCGGGCTTCTTCTTCTTCTCGCCCTCGGCCATCTTGCCCTTGGGCTCGGCGGCCTCGTCCTTGCCCTCGGCCTTCCTGGCCTTGGGCTCGCCCGGCTCGCCCTTGGGGGGCTTGGCCTCGCCCTGGGCGGCGGGGGCCGGCTCCTCGTCCTTGTGCAGGTCGAGCTTGCGGTCGGCCACCACCCACAGCTTCACGATCGCGTCCAAGTCGCTGTCCAGGCGCACGTGCACGTCGTAGGAGTCGATCCGCTTGATGACCTGGGCCAGGCGGATGTCGCGCGGCTTGACGATCTGGAATCCCTGCCCGTTCAGGGCCGTCGCGATCTCCTGCTGCGTCACCGATGCGTACAGGTGCCCCTGGTCGTTGCACGAGCGGATGAGCGTCAGCTCCGTGCCCGTGAGCTTGGCCGACTCCTCCTCACGGGCCTTCCGCATCGCCGCCAGCTGACGCTCCGCCTCGGCACGCTTGGCCGCCAGCGACTTCATCAGCTCCTCGCTGGGCTCGGTCGCCAGCCCTCGCGGCAGCAGGAAGTTGCGGGCGTAGCCCAGGCGAACGTTCACCACGTCGCCGACGATCCCGAGACTGTCGACGCTCTCGACCAGCAGCAGCTTCAATGACCTGGCCATGGCTGTCCTCCAGAAAGGGAGTTAGGAGCGGCCTCCCCGGCAACTCGCCGGAACCGCCCCAACGGGGTGCGGACGATAGGCGCCCGGTCCCGGGCACGGTCTCAGAACGGAATGTCGTCGCCGCCGCCCACGGGGACGCCCCCCTGAGGCTCGGAGGAGGCCCCGCCGCGGCGAGAACCGCCCGATTCTTCCCCCCCACCCCCGCCGTCCTGTCGGCTGTCGATGAACTGGAACCCCTCGACCACGACGCGGAGCTTGGACTGCTTCTTGCCCGTCTCCTTGTCCTCCCATTGGTCAAGCTTCAACCGCCCCTCGATGAAGACCGGTCGGCCCTTCTTGAGGTACTTGGCCAGCGTCTCGGCGGTCTTCCCCCACGCCTCGCAGTCGATGAACGTGGTTTCCTCGCGCTGCTCGCCCTCCGCCGATCGCCAACGGCGGTTGACCGCCAGCCCCAGATTGGCCACCGCCTGGTTGCCCGAGGTGTGCCTCAGCTCCGGGTCGCGGGTGAGGTTGCCCATCAGGATGACCTTGTTGAAGTTGCCGGCCATGGTGTCCTCCGCACGCGGAACCGGGCCCGCCCGTCACGCGACAAGGCGGACCGATCGGGGAATGTTCGGTCGAACGATAGCCAGTTGCCGGGGCGGGCGATCACTCCGCCGTCGCGCTCGCGACCGGGGCCCCCTCGGGCGCGGCCTCGGGCTGGGCGGTCCGCATCCTGGCCTCGATCTCGAGGTCCTTCCGCCCGTCGTAGGTGGCGATCTCGTCCCCCGACAGGTGATCGCAGCGCAGGATCAGGGCCCGCATGATCTTCTCCGACAGGTTGCAGTCTCGCTCGATGTGGGCGATGTCGCCGGCGGGGGCCTTGAAGTAGGCGAGGATGTAGACGCCCCGCTTCTGCCCCTTCACCTCGTAGGCCAGGCGACCCTCGAACCACTTCCTCATCGCGACCACCTCGGCGTGCCCGCGCTGGAGGATCTCGTTGATGTGGGCCAGGGCCCCGCCCAGGTCGGCCGCGACCGCCGGGCTCAGCAGGAACATCGCCTCGTACACGTTGATTCGCTTCTCTGCCATGGCTTCCTTCTCTTTCTGGCGTCCGCGCGGGACGCATCGGGTGCTCTTGGTGCTCGTGACGTGATCGCTCGTTCGCGGGGCTTACTCGGGGGGCCCCGTGGGCCCCGGCGCGGGCCGCGGCGGCTTGGGGGGTCGGTCCGGAGCGTTGAACCGGTTCATCGCCGTCGCCAGCCCCTGGGTGACGAAGGTCTCGACCGCGTCGGCCGCCCGGTTCACCGCGGCGTCAACGGTGCCGCGCTCGTCCTCGCCGAAGCGGGAGAGGACGAAGTCGGCCTGGTCCATGAAGGCGGGCTTGCCGGCGCTGCCCTCGGCCTGCTCGCGCCCGACGCCGATCCGCAGCCGCGGGTAATCGTCGCGCCCGAGCGCCCGCTGGACGTCGGCCAGCCCGTTGTGCCCACCGTCGCCTCCGCCCGGGCGGAAGCGGAGCTTGCCCGTGGGCAGGTAGAGGTCGTCGACGACGACGAGCAGGTCCGCCGACGGGTCGAGCTTGTAGAAGGCGACGGCCTCCTGGACGCTGCGCCCGGACAGGTTCATGAAGGTGGTCGGCTTGGCGAGCAGCGTGCGCTCGCCGGCGATCGACGCCTCGTGGATCGAAGCGTTGAACCGCCCCTTGGCGACCCGCCCCGGGGCGTGCCGGGCGACCAGGCGGTCGACGACCATGAACCCGACGTTGTGCCGGGTGTTGGTGTACTGCGTGCCGGGGTTGCCCAGTCCGACGACCAGCTTCATGACTCCTTCCCGCTCGGCCCTGAGGCCCGTGCTCAACCCTTCTTGGCGTCCTTGGCCGGTGCCGCGCCCTTGGCGGCCGGCGCCGCCGCGCCCTTGGCGACGGGAGCCGCGCCCTTGGCGGCGGGAGCCGCGCCCTTGGCGGCCGGCGCCGCGCCCTTCTTGTCTCCGGCGGCGGGCGCCGCGCCTTCCTCCTCGGGCTTCTTGGCGGTGATGACCTCGGGCTGCGCGGCGGCGGCCTCCGCCGTGGTCGCCTCGGCGACCACGATCTCCTGCTGGATGACGATCTGCGCGACAATCGAGTGCGGATCCGTGAGCAGCCTCATGTTCGTCGACGGCAGCCTGACGTCCCTGGCCGTGATCGCGTGCCCCACGTCCAGCTCCGCGATGTCCACCTCCACGAACTCGGGCAGGTCGGTCACCACGCACTCCACCTCGATCTCGTTGGTCGGGTGCATCAGGATCGCCCCCGCCAGCTTCAGACCCTTGGCCTCGCCGATCAGGTGCACCGGCACCAGCGAGCGCACGCGGTCCGTCAGGCTCACGCGAACGAAGTCGGCGTGCACCACGTTCGTGCCCATGTGGTCAAACTGAAGGTCCTTGAGCAGCACCATCTGCCCCCCGTCCTTGGCGTTGGGCAGGTCCAGACGGAAGACCTTCTCGCCCTTCATGATGTGCGACAGGGCGTCCTTGGCGTCCAGGCTGATGGACACGGGCCGCTCGCCGCGCCCGTACACCACCGCCGGCAAACCTCCGGACTTGCGCAGGCGGTCGTTGTAGCGGGTGCCCAGGCGCTCGCGGTTCTTGGCCGTCAACATCGGTGCCTTCTCGTTCATGGCTCACACTCCCTGTCTGAATCCTTCCGGTCGTTCGCGGCGCCGCCCGTCCGGGCCGAGCGCCGATCTGTGTTCTCCGCCTCTTCGACCCTGGGTCCCTTCCGCCCCTACCGCTTCGTCCCCGCCGTCTTGTTGAACAGCGCGCTGACCGACTGGTTCCTGTGGATGCGATGGATCGCCTCGCCCAGCAGCGGGCCGATGCACAGCTCCACCAGCTTCGAGCGGATCGGGTCCACGCGCCCGTCCGTCGGGATCGAGTTGGTCACGATCACCTTGCTGATGGGGCTCTCGGTCAGGCGCTGCATGGCGGGCCCGACGAGCACGGCGTGGGTCGCGGCGGCGATCACGCCCGAGGCCCCGCGGTCCATCACCAGCCGCGCCGCCTCGCACACCGTCCCCGCCGTCGAGATCATGTCGTCGAACATCAGCACCGTCTTGTCCTTGACGCTGCCGATCAGCTCCCCCGCCGAGACCTTCTCGCCGCTCAGGCGCTTCTTGTAGATCACCGCCAGGTCCGCCCCCAGCAGCTTGGCGAACCCCTCCGCGACTTTCACGTTGCCCACGTCGGGCGAGACCATGCAGATGTCGCCCAGCCCGTTGCGGATGGACATGAAGTAGTCGAAGAAGACCGGCGTCGCCGTGAGGTGGTCGAAGGGCAGGTCGAAGAAGCCCTGGATCTGGGCCGCGTGCAGGTCGATCGCCATCACGCGGTCGGCCCCCGCCGCCGTCACCACGTTCGCCACGAGCTTGGCGGTGATGGGCACCCGCCCCTCGTCCTTGCGGTCCTGGCGCCCGTACCCGAAGTAGGGCGTCACGACCGTCACGCGGTCGGCGCTGGCCCGCTTCAGGCAGTCGATGAAGATCAGCAGCTCCATCAGGTTGTCGTTCACGGGGGCGCACGTCGACAGCACGACAAAGCAGTCGCGCCCGCGCACGTCCTCCTCCAGCTTCACGAACGTCTCGGTGTCCGGGAAGATCGTCGTCCGCGCCTCCCCGATCGGCAGCTTCAGGTGCGCGCAGATCCGCTCCGTCAGCCCGCGGCAGTGACGCCCGGCGAAGATCTTCAGATCGTGGTTCTCAGAGTGGTGCGCCGCCATCGCCTACCTCCCCGCCCTCACGCCCCGCGAGCGATAGACCCCGTCCACCCGCGCCAGGTCTTCCGGCGTGTTGATCGAGAACACGTCCTCCGGCGGCACCGCCCGCACCACCTCCACGCGCAGCCCGCCCGCCAGCGCATGCTCCGGCGCGTCCGTGATGTAGTACTCCCCCGTCAGCCCGTTGCGCTTCACCTTCTTCAGCAGAGAGAAGAGCGCCGCCGCGTCGAAGACGTAGTAGCTCGGGTTGATCTCGCGGATCCTGAGCTGCTCGGGCGTCGCGTTCTTCTGCTCCACGATCCCCGTGAAGCGCCCGCTCGCGTCGCGCGTGATCCGCCCGTACCCCGAGGGGTCCTCCACCACGCTCGTCGCCAGCGTCACCGCCGCCCCCGCCGAGCGGTGCACGCCCAGGATCGTCCGCAGCGTCTCGGACCGGATCAGGGGCCCGTCGCCGCACAGCACAAACACGTCGTTCCCCGCCGACGCCGACTCGCCCTCGAACGCCCCGGCGGCGCACATCACCGCGTGACCCGTGCCCAACTGCTGGCCCTGCACCGCGAACTCGATGGTGGCGCCCTGGGCCTGGGCCGTCGAGCGCATGGGCTCCACCGCCTCGCGCACCAGCTCCTGCATGTACCCCACCACCACCACAATCCGCCGGCACCCGGCCTCCAGGCAGGCGTCGATCACCGCGCACACCATGGGACGACCGCCGACGGGGTGGATCACTTTCGGCAGGTTGGAACGCATCCGCGTCCCCTGACCGGCGGCGAGGATGATCGCGGATGGCGCTGAACGGCTCTGGCTCACGCTCGTGTTCCCTCAAGACCCCGGCCGCCCGCGGGCTCGCCGCGGACGGGAAGACTGGTCGACCTGGACTCGAACCAGGACTCGCAGAACCAAAATCTGCTGTGCTGCCGATTACACCATCGACCAGTGATTGACGCGATGGCTCCCGGGCACTCCTTCAAGGCCGACGCGGAGGCGCGACCGGCGGACCACAACCCTCGTCGCGGTCCGCCCCGGGAAGGCTGCCCTTCCGAAGGAGGCCGCGGCACGGGAACGCCGGGCGCCGATCGGGCGCACGCCGCTCCGGAGCTGGACCCCGCATCGCCGCGATGGCGGGACCCATGATCGCGCCTCGGCCCACACGGGCGTCCGTCGCGGTCGGCTCACCGGCCCGATCGTAGCCGCCCCATGCCACGCCCGACAGTGGCACCGGCCTGCGGGCGGTGTCCGGCGGAGGGGGCATCGGCCTCCAGCCGGCCGGAGGCCGATGCCACTCCTCCGCGCCAGAAAAACACCAACGCCCACGCGAGGGCGTGGGCGTTGCGCCGGGAAGGTCCCGGGTGGTCGTGAAGCGGTCGGAGCCCGTCTTGGCCGACGGTTGCCCGTCGAGCCGTCCGAGTCCGGACAAGTCCGGCCTCGGTTGAGAATGCACTGACTCAGCCTGCGGGGCATCGCTGCCCGCACGCCTGGGCTGTGCCCTGGCGTGCCGGTCGGGCCTTTCGGCCCTCGCGGGACAGGTCTAAGGAAATCCCTTAGAAAGGAGGTGATCCAGCCGCAGGTTCTCCTACGGCTACCTTGTTACGACTTCGTCCCAGTCACCGATCTTGCCGTAGACACCACTGAAATGTGGCGGCTTCGGGCACCCTCGGCTCCCATGACGTGACGGGCGGTGTGTACAAGGCTCAGGAACACATTCACCGGAGCGTAGCTGATCTCCGATTACTAGCGATTCCGACTTCATGCAGGCGAATTGCAGCCTGCAATCCGAACTGGGGCGTCTTTTTTGCGATTTGCTCCGCCTTGCGGCATTGCATCGCTCTGTCGACGCCATTGTAGCACGTGTGCAGCCCTGGATGTAAGGGCCATGAGGACTTGACGTCATCCCCACCTTCCTCCGGCTTAACGCCGGCAGTCTCGCTAGAGTACCCGGCCGAACCGTGGGCAACTAACGATAGGGGTTGCGCTCGTTAAGGGACTTAACCCGACACTTCACAGCACGAGCTGACGACAGCCATGCAGCACCTGTGCACGTTCCACTCTTGCGAGTGTGGCCGATGTTTCCACCGGTTAATCCGTGCATGTCAAACCCAGGTAAGGTTCTTCGCGTTGCCTCGAATTAAGCCACATGCTCCACCGCTTGTGTGAGCCCCCGTCAATTCATTTGAGTTTTAGCCTTGCGACCGTACTCCCCAGGCGGCGCACTTATCGTTTTCACCTCGACCGATACCGGGTCAGACCGGCACCGATCTAGTGCGCATCGTTTACGGCGTGGACTACCAGGGTATCTAATCCTGTTTGCTCCCCACGCTTTCGTGCCTCAGCGTCAGAAGATCCCCAGCTGACCGCCTTCGCCATCGGCATTCCAGTCGATCTCTACGCATTTCACCGCTCCACCGACTGTTCTGTCAGCCCCTAGATCCCTCAAGGCCACCAGTATGCCCTGCCGTTCCCGGGTTGAGCCCGGGGCTTTCACAGAACACTTGGTGACCCGCCTACGCACCCTTTAAGCCCAGTGATTCCGAATAACGTTTGTGGCCTCTGTATTACCGCGACTGCTGGCACAGAGTTAGTCGCCACTTCCTCTGGGGGCGATCATTGGTTCTACCCCCTGACAGTGGTTTACACGTCAGAGACGCTTCATCCCACACGCGGCATTGCTCCGTCAGGCTTGCGCCCATTGCGGAAGATTCGTTGCTGCAGCCTCCCGTAGGAGTCCGGGCAGTGTCTCAGTCCCGATGTCGCGGGTCGTGCTCTCACACCCGCTACCCGTCTTCGGCTTGGTGGGCTCTTACCCCGCCAACTACCTGATAGGAAGATCGCCGATCCCAAGGCGCCGCAGCTTTGCTCCGGAGAGATCATGGGGTATTACCGGCAGTTTCCCACCGCTATCCCCCACCTCGGGGTACGTTCGATCCTATTACTGACCCGTCCGCCACTTACCCCTTGCGGGGCACGTGCGACTTGCATGCTTTAGCCATGCCGCCAACGTTCATTCTGAGCCATGATCAAACTCTTCACTTGATTTCCTTGGACCGCCGGGCCGCCTTGCGGCAAGCCCGGCGATGGTCTTTGGAGTGAAAGCCTGACCAGACTAACCGGTGCTGCTCGCACCGGCCCGGTCCGTGATCGCTCATCGCGAACACGCCAGGACGACGGCCGGTCGTCCCGGTCAAGGACCATTCACCTTTGCGTCCGGTCGGGGGACCGGACTTTGAGTCACGCGAGAATGGTCCACGCCAAGGGCTGTGACCTCGGCGGAGCGGACCGGATCGGACAAAGCGTCCGTCCGGGGATCGTCGGTGCGGCGGGCCCCGCTCAGGGCCGGTGTCGTGAAACACTCTCCGCACCGCGCATTCTCACGCGGGCATCCGACCGCTCACTTTTCAAAGAAAGAGCTACTGGCGGGGCACAGGCCCCGTTCAGCGGCCGCCTCAATCGGCAGGGGGGAGTCTAGCCGAAGCCCCCCGACAGTCAAGCCCCCGCGGTTGCGATCTGCCCTCAATTCGGCGCAAGCCTCCGATCGGCAGGCACTCCCGCCTCATGACCCCCCTCGGCGTCCCGGCGCCGGCGTGACCCCCACCACCGCGACCCAAAGACCCGACGGGCGGCACTCAGCCTTGCGCCCGACCAGGGTCGAACAGCATTCTGTTAGGGTTGCGCCGGTCGTGCGCACGTCGTCGATGAGCACGACCTGGTGCCCGGCGAGGCGGGGCTGGCGCGCGGCAAAGGCTCGGAATGCGCCGCGCACGTTGGCTCGTCGGCGGCTCTCGGGGACGGTCCACTGCGTGGGGCGGTGGCGTCGTGCGAGAGCCGCGACGAGCGGGCAGCCCAGGGCCGCGGCGACCCCGCGCGCCAGCAGCCTCGAATGGTCCACGCCCCGGGCCCAGCGCCGTTGGAAGGACATGGGGACGGGGACGACGATCGCCGACGCCGGGTCGACGCCGGCGGACACCATGGCGTGCCGCACGGCCAGCCCGAGGCGTCGCCCGAGTTCCGCGCCCACGCCGCGGCGGCGCTCGAACTTCAGCTCGTGGACGAGGTCGCGGAGGAGCCCGGCGTACTCGCCGAGGCGAACGGCCCGGTGCCAGGCGAGGCGCTTGCCGCGGCAGGCGGGGCAGGAGGCGCCGCCGGTGGCGTCGGGCGGTTCGGCGAGGGCGAGGTCTTCGAGGGCGATCGCAGGCGTCGCCTCGTGGGCGCCCGTCGATGAGCCGCAGCGCCCGCAGTACTCGTCGGGCCCGTCGGCGGCCCACCCGGCGTCCGCGAGGCGCTCGCCCACGGGCGCATCGATCAGCCCCAGGATCTCGCGTTCGAAGGTGCGCCAGGGACCCTCGACGGGCGCCGCTCCGGCGCCCTCCGGGGGCCCGCTGATCGCTGCGCGCGGCGTGGGGGGCCACGGGAAGCGCGCTGGCCTGGGGTTGGGGTCGGGCACGGGGTCAGCGTACCCGAGCGGGGGCCCGGGCAGTCAGACCGACGGCTCGCGCCGTCGGCTCGGAAGGAGCGGCGGTCGGCGCGGGGCGAATCAGGCCAGCCGCTGGCGGAGGAGCGTGGCGCGGGCGACCATGCGGCGCTCCTGCTCGGCCTGCCCGACGAGGCGCTGGAGGTGCCCGGGCTGGACCATGAGCATGAGCTGGCCGATCAAGGCGCGGTCGAGCTGGGGGAGCACGCCGGCGGTGGAGCCGAGGCGGACCATGCTCAGCCCCTGCATGGCGTCCTCGGTGGAGATCATGCGGGCGTGGGTGAGCAGGCCCAGGGCGCGGTAGACCTGGTCCTCGATGAGCGTGCGGCGCTTGTCGGCCAGCGTCTTGCGGGCGGCCCGCTCGAACTCGATCACGCGGGGGATGATCTCGTCCTGGAGCTCGCGCAGGATGATCCGCTCGCTCTTGCCCAGGGTGGCCTGGTTGGAGAGCTGGTAGAAGTCGCCCGAGGCGTCGGAGTGCTCGCCGTAGAACCCGCGGACGGCGAGGTTCATGTCGGCGGCGGCCCGCTTGACCTTCTCGATGTCGCCCATCAGGCGCAGGGCGGGGAGGTGCATCATCACGCTCATGCGCAGGCCCGTGCCCACGTTGGTGGGGCAGGCGGTGACGTAGCCGAAGCGCGGCGAGAAGGCCAGCTCCACGTGCGACTCGATGGCGTCGTCGGCCGCGTCCGCGTCCTCCCAGGCCTGCCGCAGGGCCAGGCCGGAGCGGATCGCCTGGAGGCGCAGGTGGTCCTCCTCGTTGACCATGACGGAGAATCGCTCGTCGGCGGCAACGGCGACGGCCCGCGGGCTCCCCTCCGGCGTCGACTCGCCCGCCTTGGCCTTCCCCTTGGCGTGCTGCTTGGAGATCAGGTGCCGCTCCATCAGCAGCGTGCGCTCGAACGGGCTCGTGTCGTGCAGGTCGATCCAGACCATGGTGTGCCCGGGGATGTCGAGCACCGCCGGGCGGCACAGCCCCAGCACCTTCTTCTTCTGGGCGGCGCTGGCCCGCCCCGGGAAGGGTTCGTCGGCCAGGTTGCGGGCGAGGCGCACGCGCGAGGAGATCACCACGTCGGCGTCGGCGCCCTCGCCCCGGAGCCACTCGGCGGTGAAGCCGGTGGGCACGGGGCCGTCGGGCGGGGTTGGGCCGGCGGGGGAGGGCATGGGTCAGGGCGTGGCGGGGTCGGCGGCGCCGCCCAGGCGGCGCAGCTCGTCGCGGATGGTCGCGGCCCGTTCGTACTGCTCGGCGCGCACGGCGTCGTCGAGCTGGCGCTTGAGGAGCCTGAGGCGTTCGACCTGCTCATCAACGCCGCCCACGACGGCCTCGCGGGCGGGGCCCGAGCGCGCCAGCTTGCAGCGGGGGGTCTTGCCGATGTGGTGGGTGGCGCCCTCGTGGGCCCGCTCGATCATGGGGGCGAGGGTCGCCTCGAAGGCCTTGTAGCACGCCGGGCACCCCAGGAGGCCCCCCTGCCTGAACTCGGTGATCGCCAGCCCGCACTCGGGGCAGGTGGGGACGGCGGGCTTCTGGGGGACAAGGGCGGAGGGCTCGGGCGATCCGCCGGCGACCACGCCGGCCTCGGACGCGCACTTCTCGCAGAGGTGACGCTCGATGACGACGCCCTGCCGACGGGTGATGTCGGTGACCGTGGCTTCGTTCTCGCAGCGGTCGCACTTCATCGGTAGGGAGTGTAGAGGAGGCACTGGGGAAGGGGCGGTGGGGAGAGGGCCATGGACAGAAAGGACGAACGCCGCCCCGGGGGCGGCGTAGGGGGGGACGGGTGGATGGCGGGCGTCAGGCGGAGGCGGCCTGCTTCTGCTGGCGGGTGTAGCCGTACTTGCGCTTGAGGGGCTTGACGACCAGCCCGTTGCGGATGGCCTTGGCCGAGGCGCGAACGCGCTTGACGTGCTTGGTGCCGTCGGCCTCGGTGAGGAGTGCGGCGACGGTCTGGAGGTTGGGCTTGAAGAGGCGTGGGGTGATGCCGGTGGGCTTCAGGCCGAAGCCGCCCTTGCTGATCGCCTGGCCGCGCCACACGCGCTTCATGCCGCGACCGACTTTTTTGCCCGTGAAGTAGCAGACGTAACTCATGGCGGCACCTTCGCTTCCCGCCGGTCGCCGGGGGGGTCCCGGTCCGGGCGGACCAGAAGGTTAGGCGCGGGGGCCGGGGAGGCAAGGGGGTGGACCGGCCTCCGGCCGGTGCCAATGACAGCCTCTCCTGCACCGCTGAAGCCCCAACCCGCAGTTCCGGCAGCCCGGGTGGGACAGGAGCCCCGCCTGTCCGAGCCTTCGTCGCCAAGCCTCCTCAGGCTCGGCGTGGTCGGCGCGGGGACCTGACCAGAGCGAGCTTGTCGCCCGCCGGGCGGAGGCCGGTGCCACGCTGCCCGTACCATCCCCCGGCCCGGGCGGGTAGCTCAGCGGCCAGAGCGTTCGCCTTACACGCGAAGGGTCCCGGGTTCGAATCCCGGCCCGCCCATTGAGCGACCCCTCCCCTTGAACTGGCTTGACCTCCTCTACATCCCGGTCGCGGCGGCGTACTCGCCCTCGCTGCTGCGCAAGAAGCGGGGTGGGTGGCGCGAGCGGTTCGGCGGGACCGAGCCCCTCCCCCCAAAGAAACGCCCGCGGGTTCTCCTCCACGCCGTGTCCGTCGGCGAAGTCAACAGCCTGCGGACGCTCGTGCCCCAGCTGGTTGAGCACGCCGAGGTCGTGGTTTCGGCGACGACGGACACGGGGATCGAGCGGGCCCGGGCCCTGTTCGGGTCGACGTGCCGGGTGGTGCGGTATCCGCTGGACCTGTCGGGGGCGGTGCGGCGGTTCTTCGACGCGGTGGCGCCCGACGCGGTTGCCCTGGTGGAGCTGGAGGTCTGGCCCAACTTCGTGCGCGAGGCGGGTCGGCGGGAGGTGCCGATCGGCGTCATCAATGGTCGGCTCAGCGCGCGGAGCTCTCGGGGCTACCGGCGCATCCGGCGGTGGCTGGCGCCGGTGTTCGGGGCCCTGGAGTTCGCGGCGGTGCAGGACGAGACCTACGCCCGGCGCTTCCTGGAGATGGGCGTGCGGCCCGACCGCTGCCGGGTGACGGGCTCGATGAAGTGGGACGCGGCCGGGCTGCCCTCGGACGGGCCCTCGCCCGACGCGCTCCGGCTCGCGGAGGAACTGGGCCTCGACCGCTCGCGCCCGCTGATCGTGGCGGGGTCGACGGCGGAAGGGGAGGAGGCGCTGATCCGCGCCGCCACGCCCGAGGGCGTGCAACTGCTGTGCGCCCCGCGCAAGCCCGAGCGGTTCGGCGAGGCGGCGGCCGCGCTGCCGGGGTGCGTGCGTCGGTCGAGCCGGGCACCCGGCGGGCCCGGCGCCCGCTGGTTCCTGCTCGACACGATCGGCGAGCTGGGGCTGGCGTGCCAGTTGGCGGACCTGGTGGTGATGGGGCGGACGTTCGTGCCCCTGGGCGGGTCGGACCCGATCGAGCCGATCGCGCTCGGGAAGCCCACGCTGGTG